>ERZ773207.4-NODE-4-length-76484-cov-6.627929_pt1 | contig 76484 bp, 71 predicted proteins | sample MGYA00580997_ERZ773207 | MGnify/ENA primary metagenome ERZ773207 (study PRJEB29015, sample SAMEA2738170) | human oral metagenome | biome: human oral; feature: human-associated habitat; material: saliva | place: China | collected 2239 ... | reverse complement strand
ATCCCATCCATAATAGGCATCGTATCGAGCAATCGGGCCTGCACATAATCCTCTTTATGCTTAGCCTGTAATTCCTTATTGTTTAGCAAATCTTCAAAATAGCCTTCCAATATTACAACGTCACGCTTCGCCTCTACAGGAATGGTGCTAATATCTACCTTACCTTTTGTATCCATATCAATGATGGTAAAAGACTTCTTCTGCGTATGCTCATCAAAGGAATATTTTAAAGGCGATCCGCTATAGCGAATATAGTCTGCCCCCATTCGTTGCGGGCCATGTAAATGTCCAAGGGCTGTATAGTGAAAGTCTTTAAAGACTTGAGGATTAACCTGTTCACTACCACCTACAGACAAGGTACGCTCTGAGCCACCTACTTCACCGCCCATGACAAAGGCGTGACTAATGGCAATACTGCGTATCCCCTTTGGTACTTGTTTGTACAAGTGGTCGCTCCAAGCTTGATACATTTGATCATAATTATGTAAATTTAAAGTAGTCTCATTATTTCGGTCTATATTGTGTTCTAATGTGTCAAAGTTTTCTATTTCACCAGATTTTGCATCGGCCATATCAACACTAGCAAACAAAGAGTCCTCAACAACATCTATAGATGCTTTTTTAGATTTAGACCGCTTAGATTTCGCTTTAGTCTTAGCTTCTACAGCTCCCACATTCTCTATATATTGAATCGTTTCCAAAGAAGGGGTCTCCGAACTTAATCCTAATGCATCACCAATGCGACGAGGCTCGCTAAAAGGCATAGGACAAATGGCCACTTTGCCATCAGGGCCTTCAAATTCAAAGGGTTGTAATGCGTGATGAGGAGAGCCCCAAATATGGATTCCAGATTGACTCAACATAGAGCGGCCCACCTCAAGGCGTTCTGCCCCATCGTGGTTACCACTTACCACGAAGAGTGGCACCTTATAATCCATCGCGAGACGTGTAATGATGGAGTCCCACAATTCAACGGCTTCAATAGGTGGCACTGCTCTATCAAAAATATCCCCTGCTAGCAATATGCCATCAATTTTTTCATCTTTCAAAATAGTAAAGAACTGATTCTCCAACACATGAGCTTGGTCATCTGTTAAGTACTGACCATAAAAAATACGTCCTAAATGCCAATCGGCAGTATGTAATAAACGCATTTTGTCCCCCCTTTCCAGTTCTCCTATTCCTTACACTTATACTATTTAGATAGTTATATCGTGCTCGTAATACGAGTAGTTATATAAACTATTATATAACTAAATCCTTAATCACTTAATTATTGATTCTCCACGATAGAACGAAGCATAGCAATTTCTTTTGCATATCCATCCAATTCATTTGGCGTTTCCAAATAGAACGGCAAGTTCGTCAATTTAGGATGTGTCACAATACGAGCGATGGCATCGATGCCGATGTGCCCTTCCCCGATTTTTTCGTGGCGATCCTTATGAGCGCCCATAGGATTTTTAGAGTCATTCAAGTGAATAGCTTTCAAACGATCAAGGCCAACAATGCGGTCAAATTCATCGATAACACCATCAAGATTATTGACGATATCATAACCACCTTCGTGGATATGGCAAGTATCTACACATACGCCCATGTATTCTTTTAATTTCACACCGTCGATGATGCGAGCAATCTCTTCAAAGCGAGAGCCGATTTCGGTACCCTTGCCAGCCATAACTTCTAAGAGAACTGTTGTTTTCATGCCTGGGAATAAGATTTCATTCAAGCACTCCACAATGTATTCGATACCTTGATCTACACCTTGCTTTACATGGCTGCCTGGGTGAAAGTTATACATTTGGCCTGGTAAATATTCCATACGCTCTAAGTCTTCTGCCATAGCTTGTTTTGCAAAGGCGCGCAAATCTTCTTTTGCTGCACATGGATTATACGTGTAAGGCGCGTGAGCTAACAATGTACCAAAGTTATGCTCTTTCATATAGGCACTCAAGCTATTCATATCTTCTACATCGAGGGCACGCATACTACCACCACGAGGATTCCGCGTGAAGTATTGGAATGTATTGCCCCCAATTTTAGTAGCTTCCTTCCCCATGTTTAAATAACCTTTACTAATTGATAAGTGACTTCCGATGACAAACATAATACTCCTTTATATGATTCTAATAATCTTATTGATAAATACTAATGAAATAGTAATTAATACTAAGTAATTACTAAATACAAAATACTAATTACTAATTGCTAATTACTAATTACTAATTAAATACTAACTAAAACGACGACCAATAGAAATAACTAATAAAACCCCCACCGTGAAGGAGCCCTTCATCGACAGGGGTTATCTATTAATGGCTTTCTTTTTTTGCACACTCAGGGCATACACCTTCAAAGGTAATATGTTGACCTGTAATTTGGTACTCGCTACCTTGATCCGCAATGGTTTTAATAGCTTGCAAATCAATACCCATCATATCTTCTACCTTATTGCAACGAACACAACGGATATGAGAGTGAGCTGCTGTGTCCCAATCGTAATGAGCGCGCTCATCACCAACTTCTAAAATTTTTACAAGACCGATTTTTTCAAAAATCTCCATCGTCTTGTACACTGTAGCCAAGCTCATGCTTGGATGTTCAGGGCGCAACGTATGATACAACATTTCTGCTGTAGGATGATCATGATGACCACGCAATGCATCATAAATCGCAATACGTTGTGGGGTTACTTTAAACCCTTGGCTACGCAAAATTTGTGCGATATCCATAATAATCTACCTTTCTCCACTTGGAAATCTATAAGGCATAGGCCATTATCGACCATTTACAAGAAATAATTATTATTTATTATATCAAAATCCACAATACTTATCAAGATAGATAGTATTAACTATTAAGTAATAAAAAATGTGGATTGCTCGTAAGCAATCCACATTTTATTAGTCTTTAAAGTAAGGTTTGAAACCTTCACCTTGATGACGAGGTTTTCTATCACCACGTGGACGATCATATCTACGATCATCTCTGCGGCGGTCATCACGACGTTCACCTCTGCGGTCATCACGACTGCGACGAGGGCGGTCATCGCGACGACGATCTCCGTCACGGCGGCGATCACCATCTCTACGACGATCACCATCACGACGGCGGCGATCACTACGGCCACCTTCACGGCGACGGCGTACGCGTAATGGTTTTTCTTCTGTAATATTTACAGGAGTCGTATCTGGTTCTTTTGTTAACAATTTAAGAGCAGCTGCCAACAGTGTTACGGAATCTGTATCATTCAACAATTCCTCTGCACTTGTTTTGAATGGTGCTAATGCTTCTAAATTATCTGTCATTTCAACGAGGCTTTCAATTGCCAAACGTTGTTGACCTTCAAGAACTTCACCTAAGGAAGGCGCACGACGGCGTGCGATTTTACGTTTTGTTAAACGCTCGATAGCATGTAAATGCTCCATTTCACGAGGGATAACAAACGTGAAAGCTTGACCAGCTTTACCGGCACGGCCTGTACGACCTACGCGGTGCGTGTAGCTTTCAGGATCTTGAGGCATATCGTAGTTATATACGTGAGATACGCCAGAAATATCAAGACCACGAGCTGCCACATCAGTAGCCACGAGAATATCGATGGTACCTTCGCGGAATTGACGAATTACGCTGTCCCGTTTTTGTTGAGACAAATCGCCATGGATACCTTCCGCCATGTAACCACGTTTTTTAAGACCTTCAGTGACTTCATCAACACGACGTTTTGTACGTGTAAAGATAATAGCAAGTTCAGGTGTTTGGATATCGAACAAGCGGCAAAGAACATCGAATTTTTGACGGTCTTGCACTTCGATATAATATTGTTCAATTAAGTCCATCGTAACTTGAGTCGGTTTCATACGAATCAATGTTGGCTCTTTCAAATATGTTTCAGCTAATTGTTGGATAGCTTTAGGCATAGTTGCGGAGAACAACAATGTTTGATGGTCTTCTGGGATAGCACCCAAGATTTTATTGATATCATCAACAAAGCCCATGTTTAACATTTCGTCGGCTTCGTCCAATACCACAACTTTCACATGGTCAAAGTGGATAGAACCACGATCCATATGGTCCATCAATCGGCCTGGAGTGGCAACGATGATTTGTGGGTTCTTTTTCAAGGCACGGAACTGACGATTAATATCTTGACCACCGTAAATAGGTAGTGCTGTGATATTCGTGTATTGAGCCATTTTATTAAGCTCTTCAGCTACTTGGATAGCTAATTCTCGTGTAGGGGATAAAATAACTACTTGAACGTGACGCTCATTCCCGTCTACGCGTTCCAATACAGGCAAGCCAAATGCTGCTGTCTTACCAGTACCTGTTTGAGCTTGACCGATCATGTCTTTACCGCTCATGGCTACTGGGATAGCTTCCTGTTGAATTGGCGTAGGCTCTTCAAAGCCCATATCGTTTAACGCTCTTAGAACAGGTTCGCTAATCATTAATTGTTCAAATTTTTCTAACATCTAAATGTGTTTCCTCCTATCGCGCACGAATTATGCGCGTTAGAATAGTATATCATATTTCAAAGGCGAACGCTATAAAAGTAATTACAAGTCAAAACTAAATGTTCTTTCTTCTATCTCTTAACTGTTCTATTAAAACGATTCCACCTGACACACAAAGGAAAACAAGGTATGATAAATGAATAGGCATATACAAACATTCAACAAGAACAACCCATAGAATCAAAATTAATTTAGAAATCCATTTCGTTGTTATTCTATCAACTATCATAAATATAGATAAATTAATAATTATTTTAATTATTATCGCAGCGATTATAACGATTGACGTAAATTCTTCTCTATAATCTGTCAGTTCATATAAGGGATATAATAAATAACTCAAAAGAGCGCTAAGTATTATTAAGAACCAAATATTGAGTCCCTTTAAAAGTTTAGCTTTACTATAGTAAAAGACTCCAACAAAAAAAAAGAGTAAAATGCTAAGTAATATTCCTATAACTAATAGATAATCTAAATGAATCATAGTTTATACTCTCCTTTACTCATTTTTAATTTCTAAAAATGATTCCATATGATCCCACTCAAAACAACACATTTTCATATGGCTACAATTATAACATACCGTAAACTTTCATATATAATAGGCGATTGTTAAGCAATGCCTGTTAAGCAATTACGATTTAATGAACTTTCTAAAGTAGTATAAAAGGAATACCAATGAAACCATTTACTCTTAAAAGATTTGTATTACTACCGTTGATTATACTATCCCTCATATTAACAACGGGTTGTCATCTTCTATCACATTATAGTGAGGATGAGGTACAACAATATATAAATAAGAATTATCCTAATCTGACCTATCACCTAGAATCACAACGGAATCATACATGGCAAGTCACCTTTGATAAATATCCACAAATGCCCATTGAAATATCTGAAGTCATGCACACCTCTGCACCTGTTGTACCACAAGTTGATCGAATACTGACAACCAACATTCCGCTGATAACAGCATTTCCATTAATGAAAAACTATCTAACGGCAGAGGAGTTATCTTATGCTACATATGACACATCTACCTTGTATATTGAAATGCCTATCCCCTATTCAGCCATACAAAATCAAGATGTAACAAACTTTTATAATCGTATGGATCAGTTCTGCAAAGAATATGTTAAAACATATCCAGATTTCAAAGCAGAGATATTTATTAGGATTATCATAAAACCTGCTGATGGTTCTGATTCGCCTGAAGAATATAGAAGAGTATTCCGTTTATCCCACTATAAATAAAACAGGTGCCTCTTAGGAGGCACCTGTTTTATTTATGAAACGATATTGCCATTTGATATTCTAGAAATATTATATGTGACATCATTTCACACTATCATCAACAATCCTTATAATCCTCCTAAAGAAATCATATTCACCATTCATATAATCACCCATTTCTACTTCCCTATCTTGAAAATATGGTGAAATAGGAAGATATCCCCACACAACACCTAATCCTCCACATATATTGCGGCCACCATCTCCACCTTTATAGGAAAACACATCATTATCCAATACAATTTCTCTACAATATGGATCGTCACCTATAACAAGGCCAAAAAAGTTTTCTTTTTCTAACGTATAATCTCCATCATTATCCATCCATTCCATATGCTTTAAATTCATAGAGAAATCTATATTGTTTCCCCATGGAAAGATAGTTCTACACCCCTTGCCAGCTAAATACTCCCACTCTCTTTGTGTAGGCAGAGAATATCTATTATCTTTTATATCCTGTAAAAGTTTCTTAAATGTTGTTTCTTCATAAAGTTTGCCACACCAATTGCTATCGTCTGTTTTATATAAACAAACAGTGTTGTGTACCATCACTTCAGAAATACCTTTTTCCTCGGCTTTTTTTATCATGTTTTGCCATTCTTTATTTTGTATAAGCATATCATCTGGAATAAGACTCCAGCAGGTTTCACTATACTCTTTTTGTACCAATAATGGATGGATTGCAAACTCACCTTCTTGAGTAAAATTATGTTTAAAATACGTTTCTATGTTGGATAGTACCTCTTCATCTTCTAGTGTTTCACTAATCTTAGTTTGAACATCGTCTTCACTAAAGATTTCCTCTTCATATCCCTCGACAAATGGATAGGCAAGCTCCGCTAAATTTTCCTTATTAAAAATATCCTGAAATGGTTTATTTTTAAAATCAAACCCTAACGTAACAGTATCTCCAGGAACAAATACAAATTCTATACCATCATGTGAACGATATACCGCCGTATATGTGGATTTTCCAAAGGCAGTAAATTCTTTAAAGCATATTAATTCTAAATTATATATTTTTCCAATCTTATTTAATAATTCCATTCTATCGCTAGTAGATAACAAGTCATATTGGGGATTATACAATTTTTTGATGGGAATAGGATTCATTAATTTGATACTCCTTATTTTTATCTAGTACAAATATTCTTCACTATGCATTTACTCTATTTACTTAAGTATTGCCTTAGGGTTTGATTTTCTAATGGTCCTAATTGTAGCGCCTTCCGATTTTTAATTGCACAAATGGCTAATGCTTCAAAAGTATCTTTATCAAAATTAGAAAACTCATTTATGGAATTAAACACTCTCTTAAAATTCATAATAGCCCTCTCTAAACAACACGATTTTATATGGCTACAATTATAGCATACAGTATCCTTTCACAGATAATAAGCTATTGTTAAGCACAAAAAAGGCACCTCGAAGGAGGTGCCTCTTTGTTATAGTTTATTGGAGAGTTGTATAGTATTAATCTAAGTCGTAGAAACCAGATGGTTTATCGCTTAAGTTAATAATGATATTTTTCATTTGAGTGTAGTGTTCAAGAATAACTTTGTGAGTTTCACGGCCGATACCAGATTGTTTGTAACCACCAAATGGTGCGCCTGCTGGAATGGAGTTATATGTATTTACCCACATACGACCTGTTTCGATTGCTCGAGCTACGCGGATTGCACGGTTGAGGTTTTGTGTAAATACGCCACCGCCAAGACCGTATAAGCTGTCGTTAGCTTGTTCGATAACTTCTTCTTCGCTGTGGAATTTAATTACAACAGCTACAGGGCCGAAGATTTCTTCACGAGCTACGCGCATATCATTTGTAGCGTCTACGATAAGTGTAGGTCTAATGAAGCAACCTTTACCAAGTTCGCCGTCAGTAACGCGTACACCACCAGCTGCAACGCGAGCGCCTTCTTCTTTGGCAAGTTCTACATAGCTAAGTACTTTTTTAACTTGATCTTCGTAAATCAAGGAACCAAGTTGTGTAGATTCGTCCCAAGGTAAGCCAACTTTTACTTTATCAAATAAAGCGGAAAGTTCAGCTACAAATTTATCATAAATTGTATCTTGTACGAAGATACGGGAACCAGCGCAGCATACTTGACCTTGGTTGAAGAGGATACCGAGCATTGCCCCATCAAGAGCTTGTTTCCAGTTTGCATCTTCAAAGAAGATATTCGCAGATTTACCACCTAATTCCAATGTAGCAGGAATCAAGCGTTCAGATGCTGCTTTATATACATCAAGGCCTACTTCTGTAGAGCCTGTGAAAGCAAGTTTACTGAAACCAGGATGATCAAGGATATATTGACCAGATTTAGAGCCTTTACCAGTTACGATATTCACAACCCCTGGAGGCAAGATTTCTTTCAAAATATCGCCTAATACTAAAAGGCTAAGGGATGTATGGCTAGAAGGTTTGATAACAACTGTACAACCTGCTGCAAGAGCTGGTGCCAATTTCCAAGCAGCCATTAGGAATGGGAAGTTCCAAGGTACTACTTGACCTACAACGCCAATCGGTTCACGAACGATGAGGCTCAATGTATTTTCATCCAATACTTGTGCGGAGCCCTCTTCGGAACGAAGTACGCCTGCGAAGTAACGGAAATGGTCAGCACCAAGTGGAATATCTACATTCAAAGTTTCACGGATTGGTTTACCATTGTCATATGTTTCAACTTGTGCCAAGTGCTCTTTGTGAGCATCAATAGCGTCAGCAATTTTTAACAAGTAATCAGCACGCTCTACTTGGGAAACAGTTTTCCAAGTTTTGAAAGCTTCTGTTGCAGCCTCTACAGCACGGTCAACATCATCTTTCGTAGCCTCTGCACAGATAGCAAGTTGTTCGCCATTAGCAGGGTTATATACATTGAATTCAGCACCATCAGATGCCGGTACCCATTCATTATTAATTAAAAGTCCATATCTTTCTTTAAGGTTCAAGCTCATAGCATTACCTCCTATTCAGGAACATATATTGAGGAAGATCTCCCCTGTAATCTCATCATACGCTTTATATCTAAATTTTTCAATAAGGTATATCATTTTTGATATATCCATTCCGCATTATTATACATAGTTTTAAGTTATATAGAAAAACCGCACCCTCTAAGACCATAGAGAGTGCGGTTTTTCGAACCATGACTTTTAGTCAAAAGTAATTCTCAATAATAAACTTCAATTGATATTAAATTTTTTGTCGACCACCATTGTTACGGTTATTATTACGGTTATTATTACGGTCATTATTACGGTTATTGTTACGATCGTTGTTTCGACGTTGTCCGTTGTTATTTCTATTTCGGTTGCCATCGTTATTCTTTGGTTTTTCTGGTTGTAATGCTTTTACAGATAAACCGATACGATTACGTTTTACATCAACAGAAATAATTTGAGCTTCAATAATATCGCCTACAGCAAGCACATCAGATGGATGTTGGCGGCTGTTACAAAGTTCACTACGATGCAAAAGACCATTCGTTTTAAGACCAAAGTCTACGAAGGCACCAAAATCAACTACGTTGTGAACAGTACCTTTTACAACAGTACCAACTTGAATATCTTCAAGGCTTACCACATGTTTTCTAGTAAGTGGTGCTGGCAAATCTTCACGAGGGTCACGACCTGGTTTAGCCAAAGCCCCTAAGATATCTCGTACAGTCGGTACGCCCGCATCAAGTTTGGCAGCCATTTTTTCTGCATCTACAAGAGGTAATTTCACTTGTAACGCTTCTAGTTGTGCTTTATCTTGCAAATCTTTTAAGGTAAAGCCTAATTCACCAATAATGCGTTCTGCCAATTCATAGGATTCTGGATGAACAGATGTATTATCTAGTGGATTTTTACCGTGTTGCAAGCGAAGGAAGCCGGCACATTGTGTGAAAGCCGCAGGACCTAAGCGAGGTACTTTCAACAATTCTTTACGGCTTTTAAATACACCATTCTCTTGACGGTATGCAACGATATTTTTAGCCACCGTACTAGAGATGCCCGCAACATGTTGCAAAATAGCAGGAGAGGCCGTATTGAGCTCTACCCCAACATGGTTAACTACAGTTTCAACGACTTGATCTAAGGTATGAGTCAATTGTTTTTGATTTACGTCATGTTGGTATTGACCTACACCGATAGATTTTGGATCAATTTTAACAGATTCAGCCAATGGATCTTGTACACGACGCGCAATCGATACGGCACCGCGTATGGTTACGTCTAAATCTGGTAATTCATCGATAGCCAATTTAGAAGCAGAATATACAGATGCGCCGGCTTCATTGGTGATGATATAGTGGCAGTCTAATTTTTCCTCTTCAATCATGGTGGAAGCAAACTGCTCTGTTTCATAAGATGCAGTACCATTACCAATAGATAAGAGAGTAACCTTAAACTTACGGATTTTGTCAGCCAATACCTTTTGCGCTTCTTTGCGTAGCTTTTCACTATTAGTTAAATAGTAGGCACCATAATCTAGCACATTACCTTGTTGGTCGATGATAGCCATCTTACAACCTGTACGGTAACCAGGGTCAAGGCCCATGATAACATGGCCTGCCAAAGGCGGTTGTAACAATAGGTTTTTAAGATTTACCCCAAATACCCTGATAGCTTGTTCGTCCGCATTTTCCGTCAACTCATTGCGGATATCACGCTCTAGAGCAGGGAAAATTAGACGTTTGTACGCATCGGCTACTGCAGCTGCTTTATAGTCTGCGAAGATAGATTTTGGATTTTTTTCTAGCTGTTGCACCATGTACGCAACATACGTATCACCTGGTACAGTAAGGGCTAATTTCAAAGCCCCTAATTTTTCACCACGATTAACCGCCAAGATACGGTGAGACGGCATTTGACGAACCGGTTCAGCATATTCTGCGTATTGTAAGAACTGTTGTTGTACCTCTTCATCACCAGTCAACTCAGCTTGAATAAAGCCTTCGTTCCACATCTTTTTACGCAAATACGCACGGAAGTCTGCACTATCGCTAACAATTTCCGCTACGATATCAGAAGCACCTTGAATAGCATCCTCTGGTGTTGGCACCTCTTCCGTTACAAATTCTTTAGCAATCTCTAGGGGATCACCAGAGGTAACTGTATCGTTAAGGATCATTTCCGCTAACGGCTCCAACCCACGTTCACGGGCAATCATAGCACGAGTACGTTTCTTAGGACGATACGGTAAATAGAGATCCTCCAACTCTTGAAGCTTTGTGGCTGCTTCTAAGGACTTCATCAACTCGTCAGTCATCTTTTCTTGCTCTGTAATAGATGCAATGATTTCTTGGCGACGTGTTTCCAAGTTGCGCAGATATTTAATGCGTTCTTCAATGGTGCGCAATTGCTCATCTTGCAATTCGCCCGTTACCTCTTTACGGTAACGCGCAATAAATGGCACAGTATTACCTTCGTCCAATAATTCTACGGCAGCTTGCACCTGCTTTGGCTTAACATTTAATTCACTGCCAATAATGGCAAACATTCTTTCACTCATTTAGATGCCTTTCTGCGATAGGTTACAAAACGATGAGGATATTTGTTCTTTTCATCCACCGCGCCGTCTACAACGGATTCAATGGTGAAAGCCTCCTCTGGGAACTCTGGGAAAAATGCATCCCCTTCAAATTCGTGGTCTACTTCTGTAATGTACATCGTATCCACGTACGGCAAGAAAGCCTCGTATACTTGAGCACCGCCGATAACATAGGCCGCATCAAGAGCGCGTGCCGCTTCCGCAGCTGCCTCAGGACTATGGAAAATCTTAACACCTTCTGGTGCATCAAAGCCCTTATCACGGGTAATCACCCAATGCTCACGATTTGGCAACAAGAACGGCAAACTTTCAAAGGTCTTACGGCCCATAATGATGACATGACCTGTAGTTTTCTCTTTAAAAAATTTCAAATCATTCGGCAAGTGCCAAATCAAGGTATTATCTTTACCGATCACACGATTATGTGCTACGGCTACGATTAATGCTAACATACTAGCCTCTTTCAATTAATGCTATACGGCAACAGTCATGGACAATTTACCTAGATGTTCATATCCATCTAATGTAACGTCCTCTGGTGTGAAGTCATAGAAGTCTTTTACTTCAGGGTTCACAATAATTTTTGGAGCTGGCAACGCTTGATCACGACGTGCTAACTGCTCGCGCAATGCTTCTACATGGTTTTCATAGACATGAGCATTGTTGATAACATGAGTAAATTTACCAGGCTTAAGACCTGTTACTTGGGCAATCATGCATTGTAATGCTGCATATTGAGCTGTATTAAATGGAACGCCAAGGCCCATATCGCCACTACGTTGAATGAGCATACAGTTCAACTTGCCATCAGCTACGTCCCATAATGTTTCATACGCACATGGTTGCAATGCCATATCATCTAAATCTTCAATATTCCACAATGTAACAATCATACGACGGCTATCAGGATCTTCCTTGATAGTCTTGATGAGATTATCAAGTTGCTTGTACTTTGCAATTTGGTAACCATAGGCCTTACCAATAGTGCCATCTTCACGCATCCACTCGTCCCATACGCGCACGTTCATTTCTTGTAATTTGCGTACATCGTTAGATTGCATTTGCCAAATCCATAACAATTCTTTTACCGCCGTTTTGAAAGCTACAAATTTTGTAGTCAAAATGGGAAATTCCTCTTGTAAGTCGAATTGCATAATTTGATGTGGCAATTTATAAGTTGCAATACCTGTACGGTTTTGACCATACGTGCCATTTTCTAAAATATTTTCAATAATACCGAGGTATTGTGTATCTGCTAGACTCATATGTCCCCCTAAATCTATGTATACTACGTCGAATAATACTAACCTTATATCTTACAATATATAGTACTATCATACTAAAAAATACATAGTACTACCATATATACAGTAAAATTTATTATCCCTTATATTCTGCAATGGCCTGTAAAAAACTGAGGCCATATTTTTTCAATTTTGCTTCCCCTACACCCTTAACATTGCCAAATTCACCTAATGTAGTTGGTCGTAAATTGGCTAGGTCAATAAGTACTGTATCTGGGAAGATAAGATATGGTCGAAGCCCTGCCTCTTCTGCTAAGCGCTTACGATGTTGTCGTAAATGTTCAAATAAACCACCCGGCCCAGAACTAGATTTTCCTCGCGGGGTAGTAGACGTAGACCGACTAGTTCGTGATGGTACCGACACATGTTGCCTGATTTCCTCTACCTCTTTATGCCCACCGAGGACCTCCTCCGCACCAGCCGTCAAGGATAGCACCGGATATTTACCTGAAGAACTACGCAAGTACCCAGAAGCTACAAACTGTTGGATGAGCCCTTTAATAGACTTCTCGTCTACATTGCTTAGTAAACCAAAGACTGGCAGTGCATCATGGCCTGCCCGCATAATGCGATCAGTTCGTTCACCACGCACGATAGCGGTAATCATAGAGGCACCATAGCGCTCATCAGTGCCCATAATGGCACGGAAGATAGCCTTCGCCTCTTTCGTTACATTTACCTTATCACCGGAGCCTTTACAGGAGCTACAATTATCGCAAGTAGTCCAAACCGTGCTTTCACCAAAATAGTTAAGCATATATTTACGTAAACAATTACTGCAGAAACAGTAATCAATCATAGACTGTAATTTACGAAGCTCTACCTCTTGTCGCTCAGGCGTCTCGATGGACTGTTCAATCAAATACTTATGAACCTGTACATCCTGCCCACTATAGAGCAAAATACATTCTGCAGGAGCCCCATCACGACCTGCACGGCCTGCCTCTTGATAGTAAGACTCCATGTTACGAGGCATTTGATAGTGCAACACATAGCGCACATTACTCTTGTCGATGCCCATACCAAAGGCATTAGTAGCCACCATGACCTGCAGCTTATCATCTGCATAAGCGTTTTGCATCTCACGGCGCACCTCATCGCTAAGACCTCCGTGATAATGGCCCACCTTAATACCTGCACGGGTGAGATTTTCATAAACCCGATCTACATCCTTGCGCGTAGCACAATAGATAATACCATTTTCGTTGGCATGTTGGCGCACATAGTGAACCACATAATCCATGCGCTTTGGTGTACGGATGACAGAGAACGATAAATTAGGCCGATCAAAGCCCGTTACATACACATTTGCCTTATCTAAGCCTAATAATTTCTTGATATCATTTTCTACATATTTCGTAGCCGTCGCGGTGAAAGCCCCTACGATAGGACGCTTCGGCAGTGAATTGAGCCACTCACCGATGAGACGATAGGACGGCCTAAAGTCATGGCCCCACTCCGAGATACAATGAGCCTCATCCACGATGACTTGAGCAATAGGCAAGGCTCGCAGCACATTGCAGAAAAAATTAGAGCCTAGTCGCTCCGGTGCAATATATAAGAGTTTAATCTTACCACTACGCACTTCGTACATGGTCTTATTAAACTCCGCTTGCGTAAGCGTACTATTGATAAGTGCCGCTGGTATATTCTGCACTAACAGACCATCTACTTGGTCTTTCATAAGAGAAATCAGTGGGGAGAACACAATAGTAAGGCCCGCCTTGCAAAGTGCAGGTATCTGAAAACAAATGGACTTGCCTGCCCCGGTCGGCATGATGCCAATTACATCTTCATTGCGTAATAAAGAGGCAATCGGAGCCTCTTGAGCCGGTCTAAAGGAGGTATACCCAAAGTAAGTTTCTAACATCCGCAGTGCTTGTAGCTTTGTCACAACTGGTTGTTTAACAGTTTCTTGCTTTGTCGCAACTGGTTGTTTTAGATTGTCTTGTTTTGTTGTTCCCTGTTGATCCATGGGTACCTCCTTTCACGTGTCATTTTTCCATTTTATTATTTTATCATATTTCGAGTATTTTCGGGTTTTTAGTATATACGATTTATAGGTTAACCGTCTAATGCCCAAGATGAAAGTATATACTTAAAATTCGTATAGAAATTAATACAATCTCACCAAATTTTTACACTCTAAAGTGCTAATATGTGATACAATAAGAATTATTTATAATACTATAGAATGAAAATTTAACCTAAAATTTAACCTAAGGAGGTTTTATATAGTCATGACACAAGACAACTTAATGATTATTATCGCCTTTGCCTTATATCTAGGACTCATGATGTATATCGGGGTCTATTACTATCGCAAATCAAACAGTATTGGCGATTACATCCTCGGCGGCCGACAACTAGGACCATGGATTACAGCACTTAGTGCGGAGGCCTCTGATATGAGTGGTTGGATGCTCATGGGTGTGCCTGGTCTCGCATATACAACGGGTATTTCAGGTATGTGGATTGCCGTAGGCCTTACGCTAGGTACTTGGGCAAACTGGAAATTCGTTTCTAGGCGCTTGCGTAACCATACAGAGGTAGCTAGCGACAGCCTTACCTTACCGGATTATTTGAAAAATCGTTTCCACGATCATTCCCATTCGGTAGCTGTTATCTCAGCCCTATTCATCTTGATTTTCTTCTTGATTTATACATCATCGGGCTTTGTAGCAGGGGGCAAATTATTCAACACCATCTTTGGTCTTAATTACACCGTATCTCTCTTTATCACGGCAGGCATCGTTGTATTCTACACCTTCCTCGGTGGTTTCCTCGCCGTATCTTGGACGGACTGTATTCAAGGGGCATTGATGTTCTTTGCCATCTTAGCAGTACCGATTACAGCAGCCATGTTCATGGGTGGCCCTGTAGAAACATTCCAACTCATTCAACAGGAGTTCCCTCAAGGTCTTAGCTTATTTGGCAATCCATCCGATTGGTTTACTTGGGCTATCGGCTTAATCTCCGCTCTCGGTTGGGGCCTAGGTTACTTTGGTCAACCTCACATCCTCGTAAGATTCATGGCCATCTCCGATGCAAAAGAGTTAAAAAAATCCACGAATATCGCCATGGTTTGGGTTATCTTATCCCTTATGGCAGCTATCGCGGTAGGCCTTATCGGTCACGTATACATGTTGCCAGATAAATTGGTAGGCACTGATGCGGAAACAGTGTTCCTCATCATGACAGAACGTCTCTTTACACCATTTGTAGCAGGTCTCATCTGGTCCGCTGTATTAGCAGCTATCATGAGTACTGCATCTGCACAATTGTTAGTAACAGCCTCCGCTATTGCTAATGACTTTTATGCGAATATCATTCATCCTAAAGCAAGCGATAAAGAGCTTGTACTAGTAAGCCGTATCGTAGTACTACTAGTTGCATTAATAGCCATCTATATGGCTATGGATCCAGATAGCTACATCTTAACAATGGTTGCCTATGCATGGGCAGGCTTTGGTGCGGCCTTCGGTCCAGCTATCTTGTTCTCCTTGTTCTGGAAGCGAATGACACGTCATGGCTGTATCGCTGGTATCGTAGTGGGTGGTTTAACCGTACTTATTTGGAAACAATTTGAATTCCTTGGTCTATACGAAATCGTGCCAGGCTTCATCTTCTCTTCCATCGCGATTTACGTGGTAAGCATCATGGATAAATTACCGCCTCGTCCAGTTCTTAAGGACTATAAAGAAGCGGAGAAAATGCACGTTCTATAAAATGAGTACTGTCCGTTCTACAAAATAAGGGCTGTACGTTCACCAAAACAGAATATATAAAAACAGAGCTAGTTGATTCAGCGATCAACTAGCTCTTTTATTATGAATATTGTTGTAAGCCTTCTTTTATAGCTTCCTTCACTTCAGTCACCAAGGATGCTGGTGAAAGTACTTTTACACTTTGCATATATTGGAGAGCCCAATATTTAAAAGCGTGATGATTTACACGTACGCGACATACCACATCATCAGGTGTAATATTAGTAAATTCCACATTTCCATCGAACCAATCTAAAATTTGATTTACGATGGAACGTTTTGCTTTAAAGCTTACCGTAATGGATTCACCACCGAACATATAGATATGCTCTTTTACGTACTGAGACACATTAAAGGTGCGTTGCTGTTGGTATCCCTTTATCTCCCGTAAAGGTTTTCTCCGTTCGCTTAGCACCGTAATGTGCGCAATTCGATCGACACGCAATGTAGACATGTCGTCGTAGTTTTCGTGGTTCCCAACTAGGTAATAGTGTCCCCGATTCATTACTAGTTGGAATGGGTTAAATACATATTTCCGTTCCTTGTTATCTGGACCGAGATTAATATGTAAGCGCTTATCCACGTCAGGTTGGCAATAGGCCAACGAAATTTTTCTCCCCTTTTGTATTGCTTCTTCTATGAGATCAATGTTAAGGAATAAGTCCTGGCTTCTATGAAGGTAACCTGTAGAACTTTCAATATCAATACCATGTGGCTTGAAATGAGAGCTACCCAGTTTAGCAACACGACTAATTAAATCCTTACGTTGAGATGCTGTAATATGGCGAGATGCCAAAATACCATCAATCAATAATCGCAATTCCGAATCTTCAAAAGTATGAATCATGTAGAAATTGGTACGGCGAGTAGTGCCATCTGCTCCCACGGCTGACTCTTCACATTGAATACCAAAATCACCAGATTCATATAAATCATTTAAATGACGGCCTAAGGTCTTCCGATCCACGGACACCTCGTACCGCTCAGCTAATATACTGCGGATCTCCTCTTGAGATAAAGTATGATTAGCATCTGTTTCACTTTTCAGGATTTCTAGTATGTATACTAGAACTGCCTTCTTAGATGCCATAAAAGACTCCTTTTACAAATAATACAATTTATATAATCATCCACAACACTTCGGATGATGTTCACAAAAATACCCATACATAGTATACCATAATTTTCATATATGGTTCATTTATTTCTCATTAATTTTATCGATTTACTATACTTTTTTGGCAAGATTAAATAACTAAATGTAATAATTATTAAATAAATTTAAATTTAATTATATAAAAGAAAACCCGCCAACACTTTTTACATATAAATGTTATAAGTGTAACGGGTTTTGTTTTGTACTATGAAATTAATATGAATGGAGCCTCTTTAAACGCTCAAGTACCAAATACACAGTCATGCCCTTTTAAGAAATACCATCTGTCTTTTTATTTCTAAGGAAACCTAAACCTCCCATGCGCTTTGTCAACTCATTATAAAAGGCTTCTGCCATCGCATTTTGGTGCTTACCAGTTTGCGATTTATCAGCACTAAAAATGGTATCTTTAATTTTTTTAGTTAAAGTAGACTTAGACTTTGGTTTATTCAACAACTCCATGAACATTAAATCTTCTTCAGAAATATCGCCAATAGCATCATTGAATGAATTCCCGCCATAAATATACTCACCACCACCATCAGCTATGGCTTTCACTAAGTTTGTAAATCGTGTAGGTACATAGGATAAACCTTCCATGTACTCTTGTTTTTCTGGGAATGTTTTATAGAAGCGAATGCCCCCGCGTACCATATGCTCTACTACAGCATTATATAAGCTACATACAGCAGGTTCCAATTCATCATCAGATGCACTAGCTGCCTCATGAGCCGCTTTTAAAATAGCTAAGGCTTCAATCATGTTAAAGGTGCCACCATCTTTGATTAGAGCTTGAAACGTATCTTTTACTAAGGTGTTTTCAAACATTTCCAAAGCCTCTTCATCAAATAGAATTTGGAAGGTAAAATTATTTATTACAGTACGCACAGGAATTGTGTTTACTTCAGCAGGTTTTGATACAGCATAGTTGATATCTTTCGCAGCACTTGCTTTACAGATAATAGACTTACGGAATGTAGTATCAAGCATAAAATCTAAATATTGCTCTTGATCTGCTTGGCTGTTAGGCGCTAGTTGCTCAAGTTTATTTGCAATACTTTCATCATAAGTACGAACCATAGATAATGTAAGATCTGCATCACCTACATAAGCGAGATTATGGGCCTTGAGATGATCGTTAAATTGATATAAATAACATGGATCATTATGTGGTTCTAAATGATCATGGCCTACATAATAGTCATCTTTTTGCATAACGGAGCGCAAAGCACCTAAGAATTTACTATTACGTTCTTTGAGATTATCGTAGTTAAGGATTTGAGCACCGATTAAGCTACCCACAGTCTTACCACGCAGTACCTTTTCCTTATGCGTAGATTCATCATGTCCACGATTAGCAAATAACATGAGCTGACGAACCTCTTCCATCGTATGCCAGCCTGGATAGGTATTATAAGATACGTAAGCGATACCATTATCAGCTAAATGATTGGAAATAATAGCAAGCAGTTTATCTTTCATTTCATCGCTGACCCAAGAGTAGAAACCGTGCGCAATAATATAGTCAAAGGTTCCCATAGATTCGTCAAAATTCAAGATGTCCCCTTGCACTAAAGATACATTATCAAGTTTTGAGTCCCCGATAATTTTATTGCCCTTCTCTACTTGATCTTGTGAAAGCTCAATCCCTACAAAGGTCGCTTCAGGGTTATGTGCTGCTTGGGAAATAATATTACCACCATAGGTAGCACCTAATTCTAGGACACGCGCCGTTTTAGCAGTTGGTGGCTTAAGACCTACAAGTGTACCATACGCCTCTAAATAGGCAGGTGTAGTAAAAGGAAATGGATAGGATTTATAGCCTAACTCTTTATATATCGTTTGTTGCATTTCTTCATTTGCCATTTCTGTATTATCCTTAGCCATATATACCTCTATATTTAATATTAGAATTATCCAAATATGTATTGCTAACATTATGCATAGCTACTTATCATTATACCAAATTCCAAGTATATTACCTATGTTTTAAGCACTTAATACGTAAAGCATACAACAGAGACTAGTACGATAAACTAACGTATAGCAAATCATCAATATGATTTGCAGAAAACTAAATTTACATACAAAAGAGGCACCCTCGAAAGGGTGCCTCTTATAGTTATCAGTCGTTAAATAACGAATTATTTTACGTCTTCAAAACCTTTTTGTAAGCGAACATAGCTTAAGCGACGTTCTTTAGCGTCTTGTTCAGTTTTAGCGAACAATTCTTCTGCAACGTCTGGAGCTGCTTTAGCCAAGGAAGCGTAACGTACTTCACCTTTAAGGAAGTCTTGGAAGCTTTCAGTTGGTTCTTTGGAATCCAAGGAGAATGGATTTTTACCTTCTTCTTTAAGTTGAGGGTTGTATCTGTAAAGATCCCAGTAACCAGCTGCAACTGCTTTACGTTGTTCTTCTTGAGCTTTACCCATACCAGCTTTGATACCATGGTTGATACATGGGCTGTAAGCGATGATCAAGGATGGACCTGGATATGCTTCAGCTTCTGTAATAGCTTTCATCAATTGGTTTTTATCTGCGCCCATAGCTACTTGTGCTACGTATACATAACCATAAGACATAGCCATCATGCCAAGGTCTTTTTTCTTAGTACGTTTACCAGAAGCTGCGAATTGAGCAACTGCTGCTACGTTAGTGGATTTGGAAGCTTGACCACCAGTGTTGGAGTATACTTCAGTATCGAATACGAAGATGTTGATGTCTTCGCCAGAAGCTAATACATGGTCAACACCACCGAAGCCGATATCGTATGCCCAGCCGTCACCACCGAAGATCCAGTGAGAACGTTTGATCAAGAATTGTTTTTTCTCAAGAAGTTCTTTCAACTCAGGAGTTGTAGCACCTTCAGCTTCGATAGCTGCTACTAAACGTTCGGAACGTTGACGAGTAGCTGCACCAAGGTTAGCGAATTCAAGCCAGTGTTCTAAAGCTTCTTTCAATTCGCCAGTAGCAGTTTCAGCTGCTTTAGCCGCCACTTCTGCTAATTGTTGACGAATTTTCTTAACGCCGATGTACATACCGTAACCATACTCAGCATTGTCCTCGAACAAGGAGTTAGCCCAAGAAGGACCTTGACCTTTTTGGTTAGTTGTGTATGGAGATGCAGGCATGGAAGCACCCCAGATGGAGGAACAACCAGTTGCATTGGCAATCATCATGCGGTCGCCGAATAATTGAGTTAACAATTTAGCGTAAGGAGTTTCACCACAACCTGCGCAAGCACCGGAGAACTCGAACAATGGTTGTTCGAATTGAGAACCTTTAAGAGTCTCTTTCTTCATAGGGTTTTCTTTTACAGGAAGGTTAACACCGTAATTCCAAGCTTCAGCTTGTTCAATTTCAGTGTCGATGGAAGTCATTACGATAGCTTTGCCTTTAGGAGATGGACAGATATCAACACAGTTACCGCAACCCAAGCAGTCTAATGGGGATACTGCGATACGGAATTGAAGATCTTTAGCGCCCATAGCAGGGATTGTATCGAAATGTTCTGGTGCCGCAGCCACTTCTGCTTCAGTTGCCAAGATTGGACGAATTGTAGCATGTGGACATACGAAGGAACATTGGTTACATTGGATACAGTTTTCTGGTAACCATTTTGGAACGAACAATGCAGGACCGCGTTTTTCGTATTTAGCAGTACCAGCAGGTAATGTACCATCTTCGTAACCAGCGAATGTGGATACAGGAAGGTCATAACCAGCTTGTGCATTGATTGGTTGTGCAATATTTTGAACGAAGGATGGGCAAGATTCACAACCAGGTTTAACTGTGTGACCGCCTTCATCAACAGCGTTTTTCCAGTCAGCAGGAACATCTACTTTTACCAAAGCATTAACGCCTTGATCGATAGCAGCATTGTTCATATCAACGATATTTTGACCTTTTTTACCGTAAGAAGTTACTACGGATTCTTTAAGGTATTTAATAGCATCTTCAACAGGGATGATTTCAGTCAATTTGAAGAACGCAGCTTGAGTTACCATGTTGATACGACCGCCCAAACCGATTTCGGAAGCGATTTTCGCAGCATTGATGATGTAGAAGTTCAATTCTTTTTCTGCGATTTGACGACGTAATTTAGCAGGTAAATGTTCGTTCAATTCTTCAGGAGTCCAAGTACAGTTCAATAAGAATGTACCACCTTTTTTGATGCCGCGGATCAAGTCGTATTCATGTACGTAAGATTGACGGTGACATGCTACGAATTGAGGTTCAGTTATCAAGTAAGGTAGGTTGATTGGGTTTTTACCAAAACGAAGGTGAGACATTGTTACGCCACCAGATTTTTTGGAGTCGTAGTCGAAGTATGCTTGAGCATACATGTCAGTGTGGTCACCGATGATTTTGATAGCGGATTTATTCGCACCTACAGTACCGTCAGAACCGAAGCCCCAGAATTTACATTCAGTCAAACCAGGAGTTTCTACTTCTACGCCTTCAGCACGATCTAAGGACAAGAATGTAACATCATCATTGATACCCAATGTGAAGAATTTCTTGCCATTTTCAGCAGCTAAGTTATCGAATACAGCAACGATGTCTGCAGGGATAACGTCTTTGGAGCTCAAACCATAACGACCAGCGATAACTTTCACGTTACGGCCGCCATCAACTACAGCTGCTTGTACGTCCAAGAACAATGGTTCAGCTAAAGCGCCTGGTTCTTTAGTACGGTCAAGAACTGCAATGCGTTCTACAGTTTGAGGAAGAGCTTTCAACAAACGATCTGTTGCGAATGGACGGAACAAGTGAACGTTGATGAAACCTACTTTACGACCCAATTTGTTGAGGTAATCAACAGTAGATTGTACTACTTGAGCGGAAGAACCCATAGTAACGACTACGTCAGTTGCATCAGGTGCACCATAGTAGTTAAACAATTGGTAGTTAGTACCAGCCAATTTGTTAACTTCGTTCATGTAATGTTCTACAACGTCTGGAAGTTCCAAGTAGAATTTGTTGGATGCTTCACGATGTTGGAAGTATACATCAGGGTTTTCTGCAGTACCACGAGTTACAGGAGCATCTGGGTTCAAAGCTTTTTTACGGAAAGCTTTAACAGCGTCCATGTCTACTAATGGTTTCAAATCTTCATAGTCCCAGATTTCGATTTTTTGAATTTCATGGGATGTACGGAAACCGTCGAAGAAGTTGATGAAAGGTACGCGAGTTTTAATAGCTGTCAAGTGAGCTACTGCGGACAAGTCCATTACTTCTTGTACGGAGGATTCAGCTAGCATAGCGCAACCGGATGCACGAGCAGCCATAACGTCTTGATGGTCACCAAAGATAGACAAAGCATGTGCAGCCAATGCACGAGCAGCTACTTGGAATACACCTGGAAGTAATTCGCCTGCTACTTTGTATAAGTTAGGAAGCATCAATAACAAACCTTGGGAAGATGTGAAAGTTGTTGTTAATGCGCCAGCTTGTAAGGAACCGTGGAATGCAGCAGCAGCGCCTGCTTCAGATTGCATTTCTACAACTTGAACAGTGTTGCCGAAGATGTTTTTACGACCAGCAGCAGACCATTCGTCAATGTGTTCTGGCATTGGGGAAGATGGAGTGATTGGGTAAATCGCAGCAACTTCTGTAAAACCATAAGAAACGTGAGCAGCCGCTTGGTTGCCGTCCATAGTTTTAAATTTACGACTCATGTGATTATTGCCTCCTTAAGCATTTAGCAAAAATAGAACACTTGCTTAATCTATCATTATGTTTAGGAATAACAACCATTACAAACTTGCGCACATGAAAAAATAATGCAATAATATATATGTTATATATAATACGGCATTATGTGTGAACATACTTTTTTGTAATGGGCACAACCATAATTCCTAATATCATAACTTGATATAGCCCTATAAGCTAATTATAACGTGCTGGGGCCTATCAACGCAACACATACAGTGACTGTCGCTTTGCCAATATTGCTATCCATGCTTTACATAAAGTAATAGCTAGTTGCATTCTAGTAATAACTATTCTCATTTAGTTAGGTCACTTCCTATAACCAAGTTTTATTTTTAGGGGGTTAATTATGGATTTTCATCATTTGAAATACTTCGTTGAAGTAGCTGATCAAAAGAGCTTCAGTAAGGCTGCGAGGAATTTGCACATCTCCCAATCTGCTATCAGCCGTACAATCAAAGCCTTAGAAGACGAACTTGGTGTTGTTCTCTTCATGCGTAATGCTAAATCTGTAGAACTTACTGATGGGGGTACCATCTTCTTAACCCACGCTAAACGCGTTGTGTTTATGTTTGAACATCTAAAAACTGATTTTGAAAACGAATTTCGTTTGGAGCAAGGTTCTATCCGAATTGGTATTCCACCAATTACAGATGCGCCTATTTTTGCCCAGTTATTAGGTGAGTTCAAAAAAGTATATCCGCAAATTGAATTAGAGCTATATGAACAAGGTTCTAAAAAGGTTGAAATCAGCGTTCAAGAAGGTTTAATTGATATTGGTATCATCTGTACTAAACCAAACCCTAAAGAATTTGAGTCCTTCTACCTTACTAGTGACCCACTTGCCGTTATTATTCCAAAATCCAGCCCTCTAGCGAAGGAAAAAGAAATTCGTTTAGAAATGTTAGCTGACGAATCCTTTGTATTGCACAAAGACGACTTCAACTTACATGACGAAATCATCAAAGCTTGTAAGCACACAGGTTTCCAACCGCATATCGTATTTGAAACAAGTCAACGTGATCTTATGTTACAAACGGTTAGTGCAGACCTTGCCATCGCATTGTTACCATCTCGCCTCTGCCCTGAGGTAGGTGAAAATACTGAAGTTGGTTCCAAGGTTGTAGTGCGTCCGCTCGTACCTGAAATCATTCATACCCTCTATGTAATTTGGAAAAAAGGACATTACCTCTCCCACGCGTCTCGCTTGTGGTTAGACTTTGTAAATTCCAAATTACCATTACCTGGATTACAACTCGAGGATCGTCAATAATGAATAAAACATCTGGGCTCGCAGCTAAATTGCGAGCCCTTTTGAAAGCTAAAGAAGCTCCTATGTGGGGCGTAATTATTGTGCTGGTTATTGTTATAATCTTCCAGCAAATACAAATTTCAGAATTACAATGGCGCGTCGATGAAGACCATGATGGCTCCACCATCGATAGCGTAGCAGGTCGCCTATACATCCTAGAAGGGATGGCTAATAAGCATAGCGATCAATTAGACGAAGTCTTTAAAAGTATTCGCCAACTCCAAAACGATGGTGCTAAGTACGACTGGGAACTAAAACAACTGCAATGGTTGCACCCAGAACTCAAAGTACAACCGCCAGAGGCCAACCCACACCAATTCAAATCGACAGATTTAAATCTCGATATGAACCCTGGGAAAGTGCCTGATGTAACAAAATAAAAAATGCCAGATACAACGATTAGACTCAAATGAGTAAAAATACTGTATCTGGCATTTTTAATTTATGATTTTAATTATTCCCATTTAATAACGGAATAATTTTGTTACTCAAACAGTAAAATTTATTTAACTTACGTTCTATTACATTAATTAAAAATTGTAACATCTTTTATTTTTCTATCTAACCGATAGTAATCATATAATGCAAAAGATTTATCATATGCTTTTTCCTGCTCTCGTACCACAGAATAATGCCTATGATGGAAATTACCTTCATCATCTATATAAAGATAAAGATTTTTCTGGGCCATAACGCCAAATCCCATAGCTTCTAAGCCATAGCCTTTATGAACCCCGTCATTAGTATTTAGATAATCACGTAGTTCTGCTTCACGAGCTTTGCTTACCCAGCCCAATTCCAACACTCTACTAACCAAAGCATCTTCAGCGGCCTTATATGCTTTATTTGCGGCTACCAAACCTTTATCAGGGAACCCCTGAGTAGTCTCTTCGTAACCAAATCCCGTTACACCAATTAAGTTTCCAGAGCCATACCTATTCTCATAAAAAATAATAGGATCTGCTACAGTAACAATTTTCTCCACAAAAGGATTCCAATAGTTAGAATCAATATATCGCTCCTGCGCTTTATATTCAACGAAATATTGAGTTTTACCTGCATCATTAATTGTTGGTTTAATTTCTATTGTTCCATTCTCATATGTATAAATTGATGAATCAACATAATAAGCAGATACATAGTAATCACCAAGTATTGGCTTCAGTTTATTTTGCAATGCCTTAAGTGTGTCAATTTGATTTTGATTATAAATAAATTTTGCTCGCCCTATATTCTTAACTGCCGTCTCCCAAGAATCATAAGGGCCTAAAACTTCAACAATATCACGATTATGTACAGCCAATCGCTCAAAGGCAGCTCGCCCTTCACCAGTCGGGTCATATAATGATACAGCATTTACAGATGCGCCTAGTGTAAAAGTTGTTAATACGGCTGCTAAAAATAACTTTCTATACATATTATCCTCTCTTAATTTTATCCTGTAGATTCTATTATTCTTATTATACATAAAACAACATTATTACTAAAGGAAAAGAGCTATATCTCTATATAACCGCTCTTATGCGAGAGTATTAAAGATATAGCTCTTTTTAAATTTAATTCAGGACTACTTAGCCATCCTTGTGTTCCATAGATTTTGGCAGTGTCAAAATCAATAGGCCTGCAAGGAACATACATGCACCCATTACGTAGTAGCCGTAAGCAAAGCTACCTGTATGACCGTTGATGAAACCGAGCATGTAAGGACCTACCCAGCCCCCTACGTTACCAGAGGAGTTGATAAGCCCCATAGCACCTGCTGCTGCCGCGCCAGATAAGAAGGTAGTCGGCATGGTCCACCATACCCCCATACCACCGTAAACACCTACTGCTGTTAAACAAATAAACAACAAGCTAATTTCTGGAGATGGACTGTGTGGTGTAGCCAAGAAACCAATTGTACCAATGAACAATGTAGTAGCAACGTGCCAACGTTTTTCATTGCGCTTTTCAGAGGAATGACCACAATATACTTGTACTAATAATGCGGCAGTCATTGGAATAGCAATGGACCAGGCTACCACACTTGGTGGCCAACCAGATAAGCTTTTAAGAACTTGAGGCATCCAGAAACTAAAGCCCCAGAAGCCGATAACCCATAAGAAGTAAATTAACGCTAAACGTAATACTTTTGGATCTTTTAAAGCTTGCCATGTAGTATATTTCTTTACAGCTTGCTTTTGTTGCTCTTCTTTTTCAAGCTCTGCCTTGATATACGCTTTTTCTGCATCAGTTACCCAAGAAGCTTGTTCTGGTTTTTCTTTCATCCAGAATGCGAAAATGAAAGCAAAGATTACAGCAGGTAATGCCTCTACGATGAAGAGTGTACGCCACCCATGTAAGCCAAAGAACGTTGTATCTAGCAATACACCTGCTAACGGTCCGCCGATAATATTAGAGAACAATAAGGATGTAAGCATTAAAGAAATCGCCTTTGCCCGCTCCTTTGGTAAGAACCAATTAGGAATCAACAAGGAATAAATTACTGGATACAATGACGCTTCACATAAACCTAATAGGAATCGATATAAGTAAAACTCCCATATAGTAGTCATGGTCGTCATGAGGACACATACAATGCCCCAACTAAACATTATGCGTGCAATCCAAAGCATAGCATTGCAACGTGCAGCGATCAATGATGCAGGCACCTCGAATAGAACATAGCCAATAAAGAAAATACCGGCGCCCATACCGAATACCTCTGGTGTTAACCATGGCAAGTTTTCTTTCATGGTTAGGCCCGCATAGGCAATATTTACACGGTCCAAGAATGCAATAATAGAAACAATAAATAGTGGTAGGATTACGTGCAGCATACGCCGTTTCGTAAAGCCCTTAATGTCGATAGTCTCACTTTGAGACTCTAGAATAGAGGAGTTCATACAATTCCTTTCTACTAACTAAGATATTACATACTTTACTATCTTAAGAAAACAAAAGTCTCCTGTCAATGGAATTATATAGAATATAGAGATAACAATTAGGAATATTGAAATCAAAATGATGGTATATAAAAATAGAAAAGGTATATTCGATTTTTGATTGAAATGACTGTATAAAATAAAAAAGCACTTTATAGTATAAATCTATCTCTATTACAAGATAACAGAGTACTATAAAGTGCTTTCATATTAATTACTACTAACAGGATCATAATCAGCAGGCACAGGAGCAACGATACTCACAAAAACAATATCTTCTGTTCCAGTATTTTTTGCACCATGACATTCACCCTTTTTAGATACTATAACTTGTCCCTTTGTAAAAGGCACCTCCGTATCAGGCGTTGGATAAAATACCCCCTTGCCTTGCAATATAACCCATATATCATCAGAGTTATGATGGTAATGCTTTGGTAAGGTTTGACCAGGTTTAATAACCCATACTGAACCGCCTGTAGAGTCAGTTTGATAAAATGGTGTCTTAACAGCTTTCTCTAAACTTTCAACCTTTACAATTTCCATATCAAAAACACGTTGTTCACTCATAACGCTCACACCTTTCATCGATTAACACCTAACGAGTACCCGATGCGTATTCGCCCATATTAATATCTATAACAGTACGAACAGGTTGAATTAAAGAATCCTCATATTGAACCTTCCATTTAATATCTGGATTCATATCTCCATTTTCTAAGCCTGCAATCGTTTGACCGTCATCAATAGGATTATCGTGCTCAAAGATATAGTACAACACACTATACGCATGATGTACGATGTCATCAGGATTCATGCCGTGAAAATGGTACTGCACATCAGGATAGAATAAGGTACTCATGCCTAGAGTATCAACCATCATGTCATCTGTGCCTTGAATGCTAAAGTAACGCACATTTACGGCATAATAAATAAAACGAGTTACCTCTTTATCTGGATGATTTTCAATAGTTTCACGACTTAAGAACTTACGAGATGGACCAAATACAACAGCCTTACAAGATGGATATAGCTCTAGTAATGCATCTGCATATTTTACTAACATATCAGCTCGTTCTTTAGGCTCTAAACCTGAAGCTAACATATCGGTAGCAAATACTCTATATTGGCATTCATCTAACAACTCATCGACATTTGGACAATCCCACACCTGACTACGCTCAAAATCATCTAGTACAGGTTTATCGATTTTCTCACAATTCATCACCATTAAGGTCGGTGAGATATCGGCATCATCATCTTCATAATGAACCTTGTAATTTTGAGGTGCAAAACCAGCAGATTCAGCGCCATAACTAAAGCAATCAACGGGTCCTAAATGTTTTGTAAACACCTCTACCATTGTATCGCGAGCAGGCATATCACACTGCACCGGCATTAATAACTCAAAGAAAAACAAACCGCCAGGACGAACAGAGTTATCTGTTAGATCTTGTTTAAATACTTGGCTCATAATCTCTCCTAATTTTTAACTATTTTTCTGATGCATGTATTAATTTATACCACTTTACAATACCTTCTGGAATTAAGTAACTTTTACTTTCTATTTTAGACTTCACCCATAAATATAACTCATTTGCAGTAATAATATGAATCAAGTCACTTTGGATATTAGCTTTATCTACCATGCCTTCAGATGTAAATAGATATACTTCTTTCTTTCGCTTATTATCATCTACTAAACCAATATAATTAGCAAAGTTTAAGTTAACATTTCCTTTTTTCACCTGAGGATACGCAAGCATCCCAGTCTCTGGATTTACCAGTACACATTCATATAGCTCAGTTGCAATTTTATTCGTAGATGGAATTGTAACATAGCCTTTACGATCAAATAAATATAAACAAACTAAGTCTTCACAATCATTTGGTGATAAACAATCATAAAATAATTGTTGTAAGAAATCTTCATTTGAAGTTTCTAACTCCAGTGATTTACCCCAAAATGCATATTCAGCATACTCAAACATATACCCTTTATTTATACGTTGTATAGTTCGACCACGAATAAAAGCCGTTGCTACTGCACCAGGAACTTGGCTTTCATCACCAATTACCATCCATTTAATATTTGTTCGCTGATTAGATGCATCTAATTCTAATGCGACTCTATCACTGTTGTATTTATATTGAGAGTCTTCTTTGATATAACCTAAGTAATATATACCATTATCACGCATCCAGACGAAATCACCAGGTTCCATAGCACTTAGACTTTCTATAGCAGATATTTTTTTACCACCATAAATATCATTAGTTTCAATAATTCTATAATAATCTTCTATTGTTTTAATTTTGTCTCTATGAGCTTGAATTTCAGTTTTTTTATTGGGATTATACCAGTCCAAATGTTCATCTTTCAAACTCCACCCGATAGCAACAACCCTATTTTCTAAACAATAACTTGATATTTTTCCACCTTCACTATTATCTGTTCTTGTTTGCAATCTCCATACTGTCCCCATTGTGTTAACCTCCTAATTAAATAATACAAACTTCACACAATAAATACATTACCTTCTAATTTATAGTATACAGGATGATATTCGGTACTACAAATCGCCATCCATCGTTTTATAACCTTCTCAAAATCAATTTTAAAATTACAATTTAATAGAATTTGCATTGAGTTTTGTAAAAGATATACTCGTTCAATTTCTAATCTTTCTATTAAAGAATTACTTATGAGTTCACCCTTTACAACTTGTTTAAATCTTGCATATAAATAATCAATACTCTGATTTTTATATCCCAATTTATAATTGCTAGCCATAAATAAACTACGATATGATAAATCACTCGGAAGAAAAGATTCCCACTCTAGTATGTCATGTTTATCTTCAACCATTCTAATATACATATCATTAATATCAATATAATCTCGAATCCAACATTCAACCATTAAGTAAATATTTAATTCTTGCTCCATTAAGTCATCTATATAAAAGTCCTTTAATCCATCTATATCAAATTCTACATTAGCCCTATATTGATACATAGATATCCCCCTAATATATAATCACATTCTTTTATATAGATATTATAACTTTATGAATGCCCAAATTTTCACCCATAGCATCATATTTATTATGTAAAAATCTCACATTATCCCTTCCCTACGGCCCTACAATTCATAAAAATACAAAGACCCGCTCCATGGTTCTCGGACTCATGGAGCGGGTCTTTGTATTAACTTATTAGTATGGGATGGTGAGTTGACAGCGGAATCCAAACGGACTCTACCGGACTCCAAACCCTACTCAATTATAAAGGTTTACGAACCACATCGATAATAGAGCCATCGCGGTATTCTACGATTGCCACGATGTCTTCGTCTTTGTCAGACACAGGAATGTCTTGTGGTTTACCAACTAAGTCAAATGCTAATTGTTGTAATTCTTCAATTGTGAAGATTGGCAAGTTGCTATCTTTGAAGCGTTCAATCAAATCAGTGCGAGCTGGGTTGATTGCGATACCATATTCAGTAACGAGTACGTCAACGGAGGAGCCTGGTGTAATTACAGTAGCTACTTTGTCACGGATCATTGGCAAGCGACCGCGGATCAATGGGCAAGTAATAACTGTGCATTTAGCACCTGCTGCTGTATCGGAGTGACCGCCAGAAGCACCCATCAATACACCGTTGGAGTCAGTCATTACGTTTACGTTGAAATCAAGGTCGATTTCAGTAGCACCAAGGAATACTACGTCCAGGTAGTTTGTAGTGCAGTCAGTCCAAGGGTTAGCGTACATGGAAGCAGACATTTCGATATGTGCAGGGTTTTTATCCAAGGATGCAGCTGCAGTAGTATCGAATGTTTGAGTATCGTAAATAGCACGAATCAAGCCTTCTTCAAGCATGCCAGTCAAGATACCAGTAGCACCACCGATAGCGAAGCCACCTACTTCACCGCGTTTGCGAAGTTTTTCAGCGATGAATTTCGCTACAGTCAATGGAGCGCCACCAGCACCCAATTGGAATACGAAACCATCTTTAATGATACCAGCTTGGTCAAGGAATTCACCAGCTAATTCAGCGATTTTGATTTGGATAGGGTTTTTAGTGAAACCTACCGCACCAGAAGCGATACCTTCTGGATCGCCAATGCTTTCAACCTCAACAACATAATCTACGTCAGTTTGAGGAATCGCATAGTTGTGTACATAGTCAACCAAATTGTCTGTGATGATAACAGTTGTATCTGCATAGTGGGAGTCAACTTTAGCATAACCAAGAGCACCACATGCGGATTTACCCATACGACCAGTGGCATTACCACGTGGGTCAGCTGTAGGAGCACCCATAAAAGCTACGTCGATATGAACTTCGCCAGATTCGATAGCACGTGCACGGCCACCGTGGGAGCGAATGATTACAGGGCGTTTCAATACCCCTGGGTTTTGTGTTAAGAATTTACCAAGACGATCGCGCAAGCCAGATGTTTCAATAGCTGTTACAGTACCATCTTGAATCATTTCTACTAAGAACTCATGGCATGGGGACAAGGAAGAAGATGCGATAGTGATATCTTTAATACCTTTCGCTTGTACGCGTTCCATAACCATTTTCATTACATAGTCGCCATTGCGCAAGTGATGATGGAAGGACAATGTCATGCCATCTTTTACGCCAGCTTTTTCGATTGCTTCGTCGATGGAAGCAAGCACTTTATTAGTACCTAAGCGGCTCATGTGTACAGGTTTACCTACACGGTTCACTTTAGGTTCGATTGCGAATTCACCTTGGTATACTTCGCGACCTTCTAGTGCTGGGATATTTGTTGGGATATCGCGACCTACTTTATTTAACATCGTATTCTGCTCCTTCCTCTAATTCAACTTTAATGCCTGCTGCACGTGCTTTATCAACTACGCGTTGTGCACGAACTACGATAGGACCATCGATCATTTTGCCATCAACGGAGATTACGCCTTTATTGTTGCGCAATGCATCAGCATAGCTGTTCAATACTTTAACGGAATGAGCGATTTCTTTTTCGTCAGGAGTGAATACTTCGTGGACAATTTTGATTTGGCTTGGGTGGATGCAAGATTTGCCATCGAAGCCCAACGCTTTAATAAATTCAACTTCTTCGCGGAAACCTTGAGGGTCTTTCACGTCAGAGAATACTGTATCGATTACGCGGATACCTGCTTCGCGTGCTGCATGAAGGATTGTTTGACGAGCAAACAACAATTCAACAGCTGGTTTGCTTTTACCAGTGCGAAGGTCAGCGCGGTAGTCTTCAGCGCCAAGAGCGATAGCAACTACGCGAGGGCCGTGGCAGATCTCACGAACATTATACAAGCCACGAACGGATTCGATAGCTACGATAATGTTGATGGTACCTTCTTCCCAACCGTTAGCTTTTTCTACTTCTTCAATTTTCTTCGCTACGATTTCAACTTCGGAAACGTCTTCAGTTTTAGGTAAACGAATCAAATCAGGTTTAGCAGGAACGATTACATCAAGGTCATCATAACCATATGGTGTTTGTGTAGGATGGTTGATACGTACAACAGTTTCACCGCGGAATTTACGGGATTTCAAAGCTTCTGCCGTTAAAAGACGAGCTGTGTCTTTTTCTGTTACCGCAACAGAATCTTCGATGTCGATCATGATGGAGTCAGCACCGTGAATGTCAGCACTGTTAATCATTTTAGGTGTATTACCAGGCACGAACATCATGGAACGAGACAAGCGTTTTTTAGCAGCCTCTGTTAATGGATTTGTTTTAACTTCTGGGAATGTTTTATCGTTAGCCATTATGCTTTGCTCCCCCTTTCCAATGCGCCTAATACGCGAGCTTTAATTGTGTAATCCCAAGCATTTTTATCTTGTACGATTACTTTCACGCCGTCAAAACCAGCTTCTTTCACTGTGTTCAAAACAACGGATTTAATTTGGTCGCCGTATTGGCGGATAACTTTGGATGTTAATTCGATTTCGATACCGCTAGCAATCGGTTCAACCGTTACTAATGCATCATTTTTTTCGTCGAAGCCAGCTTGCGCAGCTTTTACTAATTGTGCCATGTTGCATCCTTTCCTTGTGAAACATTTATAAAGTTCAAGTCTGTACAGGCTCGTCGCGAGAGCCTAGTACAGACATTGAATACTAACAATTAAATTCTAACACTCCATAGTGAAAGTTTCATATTACATGAAACCTGTAATTTTCCACCAAGGAATACCAATTACGTAGTTCAATACTAAACATACTACTGCAATCATTAAACCAACTGTCCACCAGTCTTTTACATTGTTGTAACCAGCGGAGAAGATGATTGGACCAGGAGCAGCACCGTAGTGAGTTACGGAGCCACCATAGGAGTTTGTACCGATCATAATGAATGCAAGTAATGTAGGATCGATGCCTGCGTTGATACCAACGATCAAGAATACTGGAAGCATCGCGGAGATGTATGCAGTACCAGATGCGAAGAAGTAACGAACAGCAACGGAAATAACAGAGATAAGGATAAGCATCATGAATGGATCTAAACCGAAGTTCATATGAGTTTCTAAGAATTTAGCCAACCATTCGAAGAATTTACCTTTAGTCAATGCGGAGGATAAGCCCAAGATGCCACCGAACCAAATCAATGTGTTCCAAGCAGCTTTAGTTTTGAGCAAGTCATCCCAAGTAATAATACCACATACGAATGTAGCAATCATTGCTACAATAGCTACAGCTGTAGCGTCAATTTTGATACCAAATGTTGGGAGAATCCAACCAGTAATTGCAAGAAGCGCGATAGCGATAAGGCCTTTTTCGGACGCTTTCATAGGTCCTAATTCAGCCAAGCCATCTTCAGCAATTTTCTTATTGTCGATTTCTTTTACTGTAGGGCGTTCATACATGTAGCCAATAATTGGAACAAGCATTAACATGATGAAACCTGGTACGAACATAGCTGCAGCCCATTGGCCCCAGTTTAAAGATACGCCTGTCAATTTAGTAATAAAATCAAGCGCCAATAAGTTTGGTGCCATTGCTGTAGCGAACAAGAAGGATGTTACCTTTGTTGCAAAGTAACCATTCTGTAAGAGGTAAGCACCTGCTTTTTTAGCAGATTCGCCAGGATAAGAACCAACCGCTTCAGCGATGGACAAGTTGATTGGATATACGATACCAGCCGCACGAGCTGTGTTGGATGGAGTCGCAGGAGATAAAATCAAATCAAGGAATGCCGTAACATAACCAAGACGAAGTGTAGTACTACCAAAAGCGCGAACCAAGTAGTACGCAATGCGGTGACCTAAGCCAGTTTTGCCAAATGCAACGGATAAACCAAAGGCTGCGAAGATCAACCACAATGCTGTATTGCTGTAACCAGCCAATACATCTTTTGTATTGCTCAATAAAATAGAAGATGTAGCAACACCTAATAATACTGTAATAGGAACTGGGAATGGTTTTAATACCAAGCCCACGATAGTAGCTAAATAAATACCGAATAATTTCCAAACTTGCGGTTTGAGGCCTTCTGGTGTGCCACCGAACCACATAAACGCGACGATGGCAGCCATAATGCCAATACGCCATAATTTGTCTTTCATGTGTGTCGTTACCTTTCTTAACTAACTTAGGCATACATAAAATCATCTAGTCTTGAACAACGTAACAGCTCGCGACGTCTGTTACATCGATTAAGTCTACACTCATTATAAATGCTTAAAAGAATTATGAAAAATAGATTACCTTTATAGGGGTTATAAAAACTTTTATATCTATCAATCATACTTTTTATGCATTTTGAGCATAGTTTTGCAGTTCCAAATGAAAAAAATGCATGTATACATCCCTAAAAGGGGTATACATGCACTTACATGGTACTGCTTTGCTCTTTCGAGACATCTTTATTATGGGCTATTATATCGAAAAAGTCCAATACTGAAATAGCATGGATAAACAGTTACAAAAACTCATAGATATGATCTATTGCAAGGATTCTTATGCTTTATATTCTCTGAAAATACTATTATCTACTACAGTATGTTCTTTGTAGTAATTCCGAACATACTCGATAAAGGTTTTTACAACTACTAAATTTTCCGCATCCTTCGTGTACACCATATTCGTATCACGTGTGATGCATTCACCGACTTTATTGCGCAACGGACTTACATAAATATCTTTATCCTTGCAAGATCCAAGGCCCATATAGGTCAAAATCGACCATCCAAGGCCAGCGCGCACAAAGTGACGACAGGTACTCATAGAGTTTACATCCATCGCCACACTCGGGGGCTCTTCAAAATGCTCTGCACACCAGGTTTCGATGATGTTGGCTACAGACGCATCAGTTTGGTACTTAATAAACGGCACCTTCTCCAGTGATTTCGGTGGCACCAATTCTTTATAAACCAAACAATAGGGCTCAGCTAGTAGTAATTCAGACTTACCAGACACATCATAGCCACCTCGAGCAAAGGCTACCATACAGTCACCAGTGTTAAACATTTTTACCACTTGATGGCTGAAAGCAGTCTTTACTTGAATATGAACATCTGGGTATTGTTCGCGGAAGGATTTCAATAAGGCAGGTAGCTCATAGTCTGCAAAGTTAATGGATGACGCGATTTTCAAGGTCCCTTGAATCTTACCAGACGCAGAGTTCATAGCATTCTCCAATGCCTCTTGATCTTGCATCATTCTTTTACAGTAATCATAGAAAATTTCGCCTTGTGCCGTGAGGGCAATCCCTTCAGCAGTCCGCAACAACAGAGAATGGCCCAAGGCTTTTTCCATATGACGCAACCGATAGCTCAACGCCGGTTGCGATAAAAATAATTTTTCTGCAGCCCTTGTAATATTCCCTTCATCCACAACGGTCACAAAGGTTTGCCATTCTCTATCGTCCATACTATCTCCTTGTTATCGCTTATTACCAAAGATGCGCAATAAGGATAAGAATAAGTTAATAAAATCTAAGTATAGATTTAACGCACCTGTAATTTCGATGCGGTCTAGGATGCTTTCATCCTCCATCAAAGCTACTTCAGTCACATTGTTTTTAATGCGGTTAACGTCAATAGCTGTGAAAATGGAGAATACAACAACGCCTACATAGCCAAGCACGAGGCTCACTGTATCACTGAAAGCACTGAGTACAGCCCAGTTAAAGTAACGAGCCCCTATCATCACAAAAGATACGATAATCATACCAATTAAGGCAGCCATTACATATGGTGTTAGGGATGACAAGTTACGTTTCGTAGTAGCCCCTACCACGGCAAAGCCAATGAAGAATGCCAGTGTGCCTACTAATGCAGGAATGACCACATCAAACACATTATATCGCAACGATATCAAGGTCAATGTAAGACCATTCAAAGCACTGTAGAGGAAGAACATACCGCGCAAAGTCATTACGTTTGCCGTGTATGCTCGAGCACTAAATAGAACTATAACACCAAGCTCTACTAATAAAATGATATTGAAGTTTTGGTACGCGAAGCGCAACCAATTTGGATTTGCTAATGCAGCAAAGCCAACACCGATAGTTGTAAGCAAACCTACAACCATCCACAAGAAAGATCCCTTCAAACGTTGGGATACGATACTTTCAACCTGAGCAACTTGAGAATTGCTAGGTCCTGTTACATTATATGGATTCATAATATCTCTCCTCTCTACCTATCGCGCATTGGCAATGCCTGCAAATACCTTACCTCGTTCGCCATCGATAGTTACCTCTTGACCTTCAAGGAGTACGTCATGAGCGTTTTTAGCGCCTAAAATTACAGGAATGCCATAGGTAATGCCTGCAATAGCGCTGTCAGAGGTATAACCATCTTCAACAGCGATAATGCCGCCTGCACGTTTTGCAATAGCCATCAATTCAGGCTCCATTGTGCCCACCACAAGGATGTCGCCATCTTTGAAGCTTTCATAATTGCCCTTATGGTTAGTAGCAATGAATACAGTGCCTGTAACGGATTTACGCAAAATACCATTACCAGACAAGAGTACTTGGCCTGCAATATGAACGCGAATCATATTGGTAGTACCTGTAGCACCAGATGGTACACCAGCAGTTACCACAACTAAGTCACCAGACTCAATCGCACCTGTACCAAGAGCAGCTGTAATGGCTTGTTTAACCATTTCGTCTGAGTTAACGATTTCATGGCCTTTAATAGCCTCTACGCCCCAGCATAATTGCATGCGGCGAATTGTTTCGTCATGCGGTGTTACGGCAATAATTTTACAAGCCGGACGATGGCGAGCAGTGCTAAGCGCCGTATGACCAGATTCAGTACATGTCAAAATAGCGGCAGCCCCAAGGTTTTGAGCAATGCGCACACTTGCTAAACATACAGCACTGGTAGTCGTCATATCCTCATCTTGACGAGCACGGTTTTTGCTATCGTAAATAGCTGCTTGTTCTGTTACCTCTGCAATGCGTGTCATAGTCGCAACCGCCTCTACAGGGTAAGCACCATTTGCGGTCTCACCAGACAACATGATCGCATCCGTACCATCTAAGATGGCATTGGCTACGTCACTTGCTTCCGCCCGTGTAGGACGTGGATTTTGGATCATGGACTCCAGCATTTGGGTTGCCGTAATAACGGGTTTACCTAAGTCATTACATTTTTCAATCATCATTTTTTGAAGTACTGGTACCTCTTCTGCAGGAATTTCTACACCAAGGTCACCACGAGCAACCATGAGGCCGTCCGCTACTTCTAAGATTTCATCGATGTTTTTAACGCCTTCTGCATTTTCAATTTTTGCGATAATCTTGATATCTTTCTTTTCAGACTCAAGGATACGGCGAATGGCTACAATGTCCTTACCGCGTTGCATAAAGGAAGCCGCCACAAAGTCTACCCCTTGTTGACAACCAAAGCGTAAATCCGCTTCGTCCTGTTCAGATACAGGTGGCAAGCTAAGCGCTACACCTGGCACAGCTACCCGTTTACGATTGCCGATTTCACCACTATTTTGAACGGTAGTAATAATGTTATTCCCTTCGATAGCATCGATAGTAAGCGTTACAAGGCCGTCAGCTAAGAGGATTTTATCCCCTACGGACACGTCGCCTACAAGACCTTTGTGATTCACAGAGCTAAGCTCTTTTGTGCCTTCCACTTCATCGGTAGTCAATGTAAACTTTTGACCTGCTTCAAGGAATACTTTGCCCTCTTTAAATAGGCCAAGACGAACCTCAGGACCTTTCGTATCGAGCAATAAGGCGATTGGTTTATTAACAATCATTGCCGCATCACGCACCATTTGCATGCGTTCCGCTTGCTCTTCGTGAGATCCATGAGAGAAATTGAAACGAGCCACATTCATGCCAGCTCGCATCATATCTTCTAAGATACCAAATTTATCTGTTCCAGGACCTACAGTACATACGATTTTTGTACGTTTCATGTTTCCTCCTATGAAAGTAACCCCTAGAGGGGGATTTTTCATTTCTTATGATATAAATGTTCGTGAAAGCTACCTGTGCTCCACTCACATATGTTATTGCACCTCTACAGAGCCATCACCTAATATGGCTTCAATAGCCTTGATGGATTCATCACTAGGATCAAAGCACATGTTAGGTGGCAAGTTAATGCGTTTCCGTTGACGGTGTAAGTATAGTGATGTTGGTACAGAGCCTGCGGTGCTTGTTAACACCCGTTTCAAGGCCTCACTATTTTCTGGCGTGTCATATTGGCTATAAATGTGGATGGCCACATGTTTCGCCTGACTATAGTTTACCTTTAACGGCATAATACGGTCTGCAATAATTTGCACACCCTTTTCATCCGCATCAACGCGGCCTTTTACCTTAACGATCATATCAACAGCTAAGAACTGTTGGCTTTGACTAAAGACCTTCGGGAACGCTACTACATTAGCCGCACCAGAATAATCTTCGATGCGAAGAATAGACATAACCTCATTTCGTCTCGTCATGCGGTCCGTCTTATTTTCAATGAGACCGCCAAAGGTTATGGTTTGACCATCATATTGCTCTGGATTTTCTACGAGAGCCCCCAGTTCAAAGAGACCTTCTAATTCTTTCGCATAACCTTGCAATGGATGACCTGTAATATAAAAGCCAGTGTATTCCTTTTCATCCTTTAACTTATCGTCTTCCGATAGATCCTCCACATTGGGAACAGGAATAAACTCTACCGCCTCTTCCATATCGCCAAAAAGACTCATGGTGCCCATAGCGGCATCTTTTTGCTCTTTAGAACCAACGGCTTGAGCGCTTTCATACATGTGTAGCAACTGATTCCGGTTTTCCTGGAAGCCATCCATGGCACCGCAGCGAATGAGACTTTCAAGAAGTCGTTTATTCACAACTCGATTATCTACCCGTTTGCAGAAGTCTACGATATCCGTATAGAGGCCATGCTCATTGCGCTCGCGAATCAAGCGATCGATAGCATTGTCCCCAACGTTCTTGATACCACCAAGACCGAAACGAATGGCGTCGTCTTGCACGGCAAAACTGCGTTCAGAATAGTTAATATCTGGACCTAGAACCTTAACATTGTGCTTCTTACAGGAGTTGATGTAATACGTCAACTTTTGCATGTTCTGCATGAAACTCGTCATGGTAGCCGCCATGAATTCAGGGAAATAGTGGGCCTTCAAATACGCCGTTTGGTATGCGATGTACGCATAGGCCGCACTATGGGATTTATTAAAGCCATAGCCAGCGAAGTATACGAGCAAGTCAAATACTTCGTTTGCGATGGACTCGGTAATACCGTTCGCTACGGAGCCTTGAATAAAGGACTCCCGCTGCGCCTTTAGAACAGATTCCTTTTTCTTCCCCATCGCACGGCGCATCAAGTCCGCTTGACCAAGGGAGAACCCGCCCATGGCAGACGCAATCTGCATAACCTGTTCTTGATACAAGATTACACCAAAGGTATCTTTCAATATAGGTTCCAATATAGGATGTAAATAGGTAACCTCTTTTTTACCGTGGCGGCGGTCGATAAAGTCCGCCACCATGCCAGAGCCTAGTGGGCCTGGACGGTACAAGGCAACCAATGGAATTAAGTCTTCAAAATGCTCAGGCTTAAGGTCCATAACGAGTTTGGTGATACCTTCCGACTCGAGCTGGAATACACCAGAGGTGTCGCCTTTTGTGAGGATATCACAAGCCGCCTTGTCATCTAGTGGAATGGCGTCTAAGTCTAGATCAATACCGCGGTTAGCCTTGATGAGCTTTAAGGCATCCCCCATAACCGTTAAGGTACGAAGGCCCAAGAAGTCCATCTTTAAGAGGCCTAACTCCTCGATATTATCCTTATCGTACTGCGTTACAAAGCCTTCGTCGTTGGCATTTTGTACCGGTACGTGGTCATCGAGAGGGTCCGCAGAAATTACGACGCCCGCCGCATGAGTGGACGAATTGCGCGCTATACCTTCTAGCTTTTTACCAAAATCAAATAACTCTTTAACATTGGCATCGGCTTCGTATAAAGCCTTTAACTCTTTACCTTGCAAAGCCTTATCTAAGGTAATACCTAATTCATTAGGTATCATCTTAGCAATGCGGTTTACTTCTGCCAGTGGTAAGTCCAGCACGCGACCTACGTCACGGATAACGGCACGCGCTGCCTCAGTACCAAAGGTAATAATCTGAGATACACGTTCCTGTCCGTATTTTCGCGTTACATATTCGATGGCTTGACCACGCTTTTCATAGCAGAAGTCAATATCGATATCAGGCATGCTTACCCGCTCTGGATTCAGGAACCGTTCAAAGAGCAAATCGTATTTTAATGGATCAAGACCTGTAATACCTAATAGATAGGCGACTACAGAACCTGCCGCCGAACCACGGCCTGGGCCTACTAAAATATCGTGCTCACGAGCATAGCGTACATAGTCCCATACGATGAGGAAGTAATCCTCAAAGCCCATCGTACCAATAACATCGAGCTCATAATCGAGACGCTTTTGTAACTCTTCAGACGTTTCACCATAAAGGCGTGGAATTTCCCGTTCACAAACCTTACGTAAATAGGTTTTAGACGTTTCCCCTTCTGGCACATCAAAGTGTGGCAAGTGATGTTCGTCGAAATTGAATTCTACCTTACATCGCTCTGCAATTTTTAAAGTGTTTTCGATGGCTCCAGGAATATGCGAGAAGAGCTGCGCCATCTCATCCCCAGACTTAAGATAGAACTCATCATTAGGGAATTTTAAGCGATCCACCTCAGCACGACGACGGCCTGTAGAAATACATACCTTAATATCTTGTGCATCTGCATCCTCTTTTAAAACATAGTGAAAGTCATTAGATGCTACGATGCCAAGACCGTATTCCTTGCTGAGCTTAATAAGCTCCTCTTGAGCCTTTGCCTCCTCTGGCAAACCATGATTTTGGATTTCTAAGAAGAAATTGTCTTTCCCGTAGGTCTCAATATACCATTCGATGGAACGCTTGGCACCTTCCATATTATCTTGCAATATATACTGAGGAATTTCCCCTTGAATACACGCACTGAGGGCAATTATACCTTTGCTGTATTGACGCAATAAATCGCGATCTGCACGAGGGCGATACAACATGCCTTCAGTCGATGCTTTAGACACGATTTTTACTAGATTTCGATACCCTTCCATGGTTTCCGCTAACAAGATAAGATGTTTCAATCTTTCACGGCTACGACCTTCGGGACGATCGAATCGGCTGTTTTCCGTTACATATACTTCACAACCGATGATAGGCTTAATACCTTGGGCCATACATTCTTTGTAGAAATAAATGGCGGCGTACATATTGCCGTGATCTGTAATGGCAAGGGCCGGCTGATTTAACTCCTTCGCACGACGTACCATGTCAGGCAAACGACTGATGCCGTCTAGCAAACTAAACTCTGTATGACTATGTAAATGTACAAATGGCTGCATGGTACACCTCCTTTAAGGGCGATGAGCAAAATACACGTTTAATGACTTCTTACGAGCCTTCCAATCTGGCAAAAATTGTGCCACTAGATTGTGAAAGTTCTTGGAATGGTCTAAATATTTAAAATGAGCAAACTCATGAACCATGACGTACTCAATATACGCCTGTGGCCCCTCTAATAAGCGCGTGTTCATCTTGATGAGCTGCTTTGCTGGCGTACAAGAACCCCAACGACTCTTCATACGCTGCTGTTTTATGGTTGGCATAGGTACATCAATACCTTGCTTGTGAAAGCGTTGATACACGACCTTCGCCCAATGAACAAAAACCTTCTCCCCTAAATTACGCCAATAACTTTGCATTAATTTATGCTTCGCTTCATAGGTCGTACCACGAGGTACTACCATAGTAAGGATAGCTTTTCCGTCAAAACCGATATGAGGTTTTCCATCCTGCTCAACTAGACGCAACGTAACGGGAATGCCGAGGATTGATAAACTTTCACCATTCACATACTGCAACGCATCGACGCGCTTGGCATTCAATGCATCAATCTTGTAACGAGCCCGCTCAATGAAGGGCATATTCTCGATAACAAACTTGTCCACCCTATAATCCGGCACATACGCATTCGCCGATACATGGATCACGCCATCCTTTGTAATGCGCATGTTCATGTTCTTCACACGCTTGATGGTTAACTCATATTCAATTCTGTCGCCATTATAGGTAATAGACCTAGTTGTTGAAGTATTCATACCTTTTATTTTATCATAAAACACTCATAAAATCGTAAAATTCTGGTGATTTTAATAGGAATTATTCGATATAGATAAAATAATAAAAAGGAGCCGTATAAAACAGCTCCTTAGTACAACAACTTTCACTAGTTGTAAAAAATAATTTAATTGTTATTATTCTATATTCTAACACAAAAGAACATATTAGAACTAAAACAATTAATTATAAATGCAAGATTTCTAGCCAATTGTTACGTGCTAACAGTACAAGATATCCATCCTTCTCTGAATTCTTTGTTACATATACTCTATATGATTCATTTTCATATACATAAAGAGACTTAGTTTGTTCAATTAACTTCCAATCCCCACTTATAGGTTTTATTGATTCTATATCTTTATGTAATGAATCTTTCTTTATACTTATTGATACACCTATAGATAATAGATTTCTTCTGTTCGGATCATATACATCTCCATCAATTATATAGTGTTCTCGCGGAAAAGCTGCATTTAAAGCTTGTGTCAGTTCCATTCTAGTCTGCACAACAGCATCATTAAACAAGAACCTATAGCCTAATCCACAAATTAGCCATACAAAAAAACAGCCTATAAATGAGTACCAAACAACAGAATAAATTGTTTTAAATTTCATCACTAAAAACCTCTATATTGCCTATATACTAATCAACCTATACTTTCATTTGGAGTTCTACTTATGCATTAGTTGTTGCGATAGCACGACCTTGCTACCCATAATTAATTCCTTCTTTGTAATATTAAGGTTACTTTATTGGAGCCTACTTCTTTAAATAATTTAATATAAACATTAGTCTCATAATCATGTCCAACAATACGATTTTTGTTGATTTCATTCCAACCTATATTTTGTTTTGAAAGTATCTCTTTAACATCGTCAATTGTAACAGAGTCATATGTAATTTCAAGATTATTATTTTGAGATGCTCTGCCAGATGCATAATACTTCTCATTTACTTTTTTTGAGGATATAGTTTCTAACTTTTGTTCATATAATTGAAGGCTTTGCATTTGTTCAGGCCTTTTAATATACGCATGTAAAAAAGTAAGTCCCATTAATAGAAATACAAATAAAGCAAAACCCATATATACCTTTACCACAAACGGTATGCTATTCAATTTAAAATTATTTATATTCATATTCCACTACTAATCTTAATTTTCATTATTAATAACTTTAACGTTAATTAAATGTTACCAACTCAAGATTCCAAGAAAGATTAAAAGGATACTCTGTCCTACAGACACAGCAATTCAACCTATACCTATAATACTAATTCCATATCTTTTCCCCTCTTTGCACATAAAATATTCATTCAGATTTTGCTTTAGTGCAAACATTTCTCCCCAAAGAAGGCCCGCGAGTATTAACGAAAAAATCGAAAAACTATGTAAAATCCTCCCCCCAAAAATAACCATTAATTCAAGCATTAATAATTGACCTAATTGTATCATCGTAAGAAGAAGACTTTTCTTAGTATTTGCTCCTGCAATAGTTATTGCATTATTCCGTATAATATATATTGCATACATACCAAGTAAAATACTACATAGGATACGCCCAGCGTTCATACTCTCTCCTCACTAATCTTTTTTCTATATTAAGATTCTCTCTGCTAAGTTTTATTTGTCTTAGTTATTTAAAGATTAAAGAAAACGCTAAAACAAAACTAGCAACAACATATAAGATACCCGCATCTGCAATATTACCTATAATATAAAGAATTACTCCTATTACTAACAAAACTATTCCAAAATTCATTTTACCTATCTTTCTCTAATTTAACGATTATAGAATTTGTATTTATATCACGAAAAATTTCAACCCTAATATTATCATCTACATCATATCCTATAAAGTGACTCTTATTTACTTCACGCCAGTTTATCTTTTCTTCGGAAAGCATGCTCTTTACTTCTTCTAAAGTAATACTTTCATATGTAATCTTAAAATTATAAACCTGCCCATTTCTACCTGTAGCATAATGATCTTCGTTAACTTTATGTGTAGATATACTTGTTAACTTTTGCTCATATGCTTCTAGTTGTTGAATTTGTTTTGGTCTATTAATAATAGCAGCTGCTGTCATTAAAGAAATAATAATCATACATATAAGTGCAAATCCCAAAATTATCTTAAAAGATAAAGGAAGCATATTAAAGTAATAGGCTATCTTTTTCATAACGAAACCTCTAATCTATACCGCACTTTTATTCCTATTGGTTAATATTTAATCTACTTTTATATTTCAATTATATATTAAACCAACTTATATCACCAACGGATATTTTAATATTGTTATCTTTTATTTAATTTTATAGTTAGCCTTAACAAAGATTGCCAGAGCTTTAGCACGGGCATTTGTACAGGGCAATAGAAAAGCACCATCTACCTAGGTCCGATTTATGTTTCGTTTCCTATTAAGATAGATGGTGCTTTTTAATTGGCCTAATTAAGTTATTCAAATAAACATGTTCCACTCGGTCTACAATGTAGCATAGTACTACTTTATATTTCGTCGTACCGCTAAGCTACCAGCGCTGTTAGCTAGGCCCGCCCGATTGATATGTGGGTTCCCATGTTTGTATGTTTTTGGCTTGCTACTTTTATCTTCTACCTTTGATTTCTCAAATTTAGTAAATAGATTATCTAGCTCGCGCAAGAGCGCACGTTTTTGTGAGTCTTTCAACTCGAATACTTCACCTTTATAGGCGATGTATTTATTCTTTAATACTGGACTGAGATCATAGATGGGCTCGTGTTGTTCTCCATTTACATCTAACAGCTCATCCAAGGTCAATCCATAATAGCGAGACAGGGCACAGAGTGTATCTAAATCCGGTTCGCGATACCCTGTTTCGTAATTTGAAAGCGCCGCATTACTGATACCTACGGCCTTTGCTACTTCGATTTGGCTTTTGCCCATGCGCACGCGAGCACGCTTTAAGTTCTTATAAAACTGCATGTTCATCACCTACATCGATACATAAACAACTACAAACTATATACTTTTATAATAATGTATCACTGATTTTTATAGTAGTGTATCACTCATTTTTATAGTAGTGTATCACTAATTTTTTTGAAAGCTTCATCAGCTACGGCTAATGTACGTTCGATTTCACTGCTCTTGTGGCAGATAGATACGAAGTTACTTTCATAAGGACTTGGCGCATAGTAAATACCATGGCTCAAGTTATGATGGAAGAACATTTTAAATTGTTCTTCGTTGCAAGCAGCTGCATCATCAAAGTTCTTAACTGGTTTATCAGTGAAGAAGATGGTGAACATGGAGCCTACTCGTTGTACTACAACAGGCACATTGTATTGAGCTGCCAAACGTTCAAAGCCTTCACAAAGGGCTATGGTAGCATCTTCTACTTGTTTAAAGATAGTTGGATCTCGTTGCAAGATAGATAATGTGGCAAGACCAGAGGTAACGGTAATTGGGTTACCGCTCAATGTACCGGCTTGGTAAATAGGACCAGCTGGTGCGATTTGGTTCATAATCTCACGAGAGCCACCAAATACAGCAAGTGGCATGCCACCGCCAACGATTTTACCAAGGCATGTTAGGTCAGGCTTGATATTGTAACGTTTTTGTGCACCCCCACTGCTAGCGCGGAAGCCACACATTACTTCGTCAAAGATCAACACTGCGCCATGAGCCTTAGTCACTTCTCGCAATGTTTCAAGGAAGCCTGGTTCTGGTGGCACACAGCCCATATTACCTGCTACAGGTTCTACGATGATAGCCGCAATAGTATCACCAATTTCATCAAACAGTTTACGAACCGCATCAGAGTCATTGTACGGCAAGGTAATTGTATTTTCTGCCACACCTTGTGGAACGCCAGGACTATCTGGCACACCAAAGGTAGCAAGGCCAGAGCCAGCTTTCACCAAAAGCGCATCACTATGACCATGGTAACAGCCAACAAATTTCACGATGCGATCGCGACCAGTATAGCCACGAGCTACGCGCAAGGCACTCATAGTAGCCTCTGTACCAGAGTTAACGAGGCGGATAACCTCCATAGATGGCATGAAGGCTTGTACCTTTTTAGCCAATTCTGTTTCTAGTAATGTAGGCGCACCGTAGCTAGTACCGCGAGGAATCGCCTCTTGCAAGCTCGCGATAACTTCTGGGTTAGCATGTCCTAAAATCATAGGGCCCCAGCTCAACACATAGTCGATGTATTCGTTATTATCAATATCATAAATACGGCTGCCACTAGCACTGCTGATAAATGGAGGATTAGAACCTACGCTGCGGTAGGAACGAACAGGACTGTTTACGCCGCCTGGCATATAGCGTTTAGCCTCTTCAAAGGCTTTTTCAGATTTACCGAGTTGGAACATAGTTCCTCCTTATTGTTGTAACCATTTAGCAATATCTAAGGCATGGTACGTAATGATGATTTTAGCACCAGCGCGCTTCATGGAAAGCATTGTTTCCATAACGAGGCGTTCTTCGTCGATAAGACCAGCTGCAGCAGCGGATTTAACCATCGCATATTCGCCAGATACATTGTATACCGCTACAGGTAATTCATAGCGGTCACGTGTTTCACGAACAATATCCAAATAGGACAAGGCTGGTTTAATCATGATAATATCTGCACCTTCAGCGATGTCGAGTTCAATTTCTCTGAAAGCTTCCAAGCGATTAGCTGGGTCCATTTGATAGGACTTACGGTCACCAAATTTAGGTGCAGAGTTAACAGCACCACGGAATGGACCATAGTAAGCAGATGCGTATTTTGCAGCATAGCTCATGATAGATACATTCGTATAACCTGCCGCATCAAGGGCTTCACGAATAGCACCTACACGGCCGTCCATCATATCGGATGGAGCCACCATATGTGCACCAGCTTCTGCTTGGCTTACCGCTACTTTACAAAGCAATGGCAATGTTTCATCATTCAAAATTTCATGGTCATCAATCATACCGCAATGACCTGTTGTAGTATATTGGCACAAGCATACGTCAGAAATAACCAATAGATTTGGCACTGCTGCACGGATAGCTTTGATAGCTTGTTGTACAGGTTGAGACATATCCCATGCAGAGGAACCTTGTTCATCCTTGTATGTAGGAATACCAAAGATTTCTACCCCAAGAATACCAAGATCATACACCTCTTGAGCCATTTTTACAGCTTCATCAACAGATAAGTGGTATTGGCCTGGTAATGTGGCGATTTCATTTTTGATACCTTCGCCAGGTACGATAAATAATGGATAAATTAAATCAGTTACGTCGAGTGTCGTTTCGCGCACCAAATCTCGTATTTCTGGACTGATACGCAAGCGGCGAGGGCGGTATGTTAAATCGTACATGTGATCCTCCTAAATGTCCTTTATAATAGCATTGACTAAGCCATCAGTTGTATATACATCGCTGATGACAGCTGGTTTAAGGCCTGCACTCATGGCTGTAGCAGCTGTGATAGGTCCGATGCAAGCAATCTTAGTATTGCCTAATAGTTTCAATGCATCATCACCCAATAATTGAATTGTATTTGTTACTGTAGAGGAACTTGTAAACGTAATGTAGTCTACAGTACCTGCAGTTAATGCATTTACTAATGCTTCTTGTTGAGATGTATCTTGTGTCGTTTCATATAAACGCAAAATATCTACATCTATATCGTGATGACGCAAAGAGCGTGGAATTACATCGCGAGCTACTTTTGGTTGAATAAGCAATACGGAATCCCCTGCTTTAAGTTCTTCTTCGAGAGCCTCTACAGCAGATTCAGCCTTATAGTCTGCAGGAATAATATCTGGAACGATACCATATTTTTGAAGTTCACGAGCTGTAGCACAGCCGATGGCTGCTACTTTAGAATTACCTAATGCACGTGTATCTTTGCCTTCGTTATACAAAGCATCAAAGAAGTAACGAACTCCTTCACCAGAGGTGAATACGATGCATTGGTATTGTTTTGTGTTATTAATGATGCGTTTATCTTCATCAAATAACTCCAACGGAGATGTTTTAATAGCTGCCGCTTCAACTACATTAGCACCTTGAGCTGCTAATTTTTCACGGAATGCACTAGCTTGAGAGCGAGCACGTGTTACGACTACAGTTTTGCCGAATAATGGTTTATTATCGAACCATTGTAATTTTTCACGAAGGTTAACTACATCGCCTACTACGATGATAGCTGGCGCTTTTAATTGTGCTTTCGCCACATCTTCTACTACATGTTCAAGGGTAGAAACAAGAACCTCTTGTACTGGTTTTGTGCCCCACCGAACAAGGGCTACAGGTGTAGATGGTGCACGACCATGAGTCATCAATTTTTCTGCAATGGTAGGCAAGTTACCAACGCCCATTACAAAGCAAAGTGTATCTACTGCTGTAGCAAGGCCTTCCCAGTGAATGCCGGATACTTCTTTAGTAGGATCTTCATGACCTGTTACAACCGCAAAGGATGTGGCCATAGCGCGTTGTGTTACAGGGATGCCTGCATAGGCAGGGGCTGCGATAGAAGATGTTACGCCAGGTACAAATTCAAATGGTACACCAGCTTCGCCAAGGGCCATCGCCTCTTCACCACCGCGACCGAACACGAGTGGATCACCGCCTTTTAAACGAGCTACGATTTTGCCTTCTTTACCTTTTTGAACTAATAGCTCGTTGATTTCCCATTGGTGCATCGTGTGATCTTTACATTGCTTACCAGCGTAGATCAATTCTGCATCTGGGCGTGCCCATTCTAATAGATGAGCATCAGCTAAATAGTCATATACAATTACATCTGCTTTTTCGATGCATTCACGGCCTTTTACAGTGATGAGTTTAACATCACCAGGGCCTGCACCGATTAGATATACCATACCTGTCATTTTATGATTCCTTCCTCTATGAGAGCATCCACAATATGTTTGCCACCTTCTTCGTATAAGGCTTTTGCTAGGTTTTTGCCAAGGATTTCACCCTTTTTAGCAGGACCAGAGATTTCCCCTTCGTATACAGTCTTGCCATCGAGGGAGGCAATCATGGCCTTCAAGGTCAATTGACCTTTATTGATAATGCCGTGTACGCCCATTGGCACTTGGCAACCACCGTTTAGTTGACGCAAGAAGCTGCGTTCCCCTTCAACGGCATAGCGCGTAGCTTCATCGTTAATAGGAGCCAGCATTTCAAGCATCTCTGTATCGTCGGCACGACACTCGATAGCGAGCGCCCCTTGACCAACAGCAGGAATCATTTCATCAGCCGTGAAGACTTGTGTGATTCGGCCTTCTAAGCCTAACCGTTTTAACCCTGCTTGCGCCAAGATAACGCCATCTAATTTTTCTGTTTCAATCTTGCTCAAACGAGTTTGTACATTTCCTCGAATCACCTCTACCTTAAGGTCAGGGCGGACGTGTAATAACTGCGCTTGACGACGCAAGCTACTCGTTCCAATGCGAGCGCCTTGCGGCAATTTATCTAATGTTTTGTACACTGGGCTCACAAGTGCATCGTAAGGCACTTCACGAGCAGAGATAGCACCAAGGGTTAGCCCTTCTGGCAACTCTGTAGGCATATCTTTCAAGCTATGTACGGCGATATCAATGTCGCCTTTGTGCATTGCTTCTTCTAATTCAGCTGTAAACAAACCTTTACCACCTACTTGAGCCAGAGGTTTTTCTAAGATACGGTCACCCTTTGTATTAAAATGAACTAACTCGACCGTAATGTTTGGGTACAGACGTTGTAACTCTGCACTAATATGTTCAGCCTGCCACAGGGCAAGGGCACTTTTTCGCGTGCCGATTCTAATATGATCTCTCATGGCCTTAGCCTTCTTTCTCAAGATTAAACATATCTTTGAATAAATCCCAGTACAAACCTTCTTCCTCTGTACCAGCGATTTCGTTGAAGTGAATCATCGGTTCACGCAACATTTTGCGAATGATCATGCGACTCATAGAGTCCATAATACGGCGCTCCTTATCGGAGATGTCTGGCAATTTAGCCAATGCACGATGTAACTCACGACGGCGAATACGTTCCGCTTTTTCTGTGAGTAGCGCCATCATGGGACGCACCGTTAAATAGCTCAATTTATCTAACAACTCTTCAATGGCGTCGTGAATAATAGGCTCTGCACGATGAGCCTCCTCTTCGCGCTGCGCCTTATTTTCTTCTACTACGCTTTCAAGAGAGTCAATATTAAACAGGTAAATACCATCCATATCGGCTACGATAGGATCGATATCGCGCGGTACCGCAATGTCAATCATAACGATTGGCTCACCTTTGCGAAGAGAGGCGATTTTCTTTGCTTCTCGCTCCGTAATAATATAATGCGGCGCCCCTGTAGATGTGATGAGGATATCCGCATCTTTAGCGTAATCTACAAAGTTATCGAGCTTAACGGCCTTACCGTTAAATCGCTCAGCCAATACTTCTGCTTTTGCAAAGGTTCTATTGGACACGAAAATCGTTTTTACGCCCTTTGCTTGTAAGTGCGTTGCAGTCAACTCACTCATAGTGCCTGCCCCTAAGATGAGTACAGTCGCTTCAGATAAAGGTTTATCTAAGCTATCCTCAGCTAGGTTAACAGCGGTGTAACTAACGGATACAGGCGTATTAGCAATGCCCGTATTAGTACGCACCTTTTTACCAACACTAATAGCGCGTTGGAATAAAATATTAAAAATTGTGCCCGTACAGCCTGCGCTATAAGCCTGGATATAAGCCCCTTTTAATTGGCTCAAGATTTGACCTTCCCCCAACACAAGGGAATCAAGGCTCGCAGATACGCGGAATAGATGTTCAATGCAATCGCGCTCTTCGTAGAAGAAGAAAGCATCTTCATCGATATGGTCTTCGCCTTTCAAATCTTTTAATACAGCTAACATGTAATCTTTAGGGAACTCTACACCTTCTAATGCAGCATAGATTTCCGTTCTATTACAGGTAGATAATATAACGCATTCTGATATACAGTCGAATTCATAGAGGCGGTTCAGTGCTGAAGCTACCTCGTCCTTATCAAACGAGAAACGTTCACGCACCTCTACAGCGGCACTTCTATGATTTAGACCTAATACCACTAATTTCATGGTCAAGTTTCTCCTCTATAGTCGTCCACTCTCCCTTGAGAATGGCCTCAAAAGTTTCTACGGTCAGATGTTCTCGCCAAAATTTCTGTCGAGCCTCTGGAGTAGGAAGTAGTAACTTTACTTCTTCTCTAAATATTTTAAGTCTAGGCATAGCCTTTTGCAACTGACCATAACGATTCATCATATCTTGCCTTACGAGGCGATTGATACGAGGCCCTATGTTATTAGCGCTAATGGCGATATGAAGATCGCCTAGTTCAAGGGACGAAGGAACAGTAAATCTGCACGCCTTAGGGTCATCACTGCGATTAGTCCAGACGCGGTGTTTTTTTCCCATCTTATATAACGTATCGTTTAATTCGCCATTATCTGTGCAGATAAAGAACAAACTGCTCGTTATAATGTGCTTTTCATCATCCATGTTGAAAGCACGGTCGTACCAAGTGATACGATCATCCTTTGCCCATTGGCAAATCCTATCTGTTACAGTGGGAGAAATTACGACAATGTTGCAAGGCTCATCAATAAAGAGCTGCATTCGTCGCTCTGCGACCTCTCCACCACCAACGAATAGGATTGTATCTTCAGTTGTAGGTTGAAATGTTATGGATACCATGGCTGTCCTACTATATATAAAAAAATCGGCTTGATGGTCAAGCCGATTTTCAATTGCCTACATGAATCGTTTCAGATATACGCCGATACGCCCCTTACGAGATGTACCTGTAATGGCTTCTACCTTCATTCGGCCACGACCACGCATAGAGATAACATCCCCTTCTTTCACTTCTTGGGATGCACCCTTAGCTGGTTGCCAGTTTACTTGCAATAATCCTGCATTAATAGCGCTCACCAATTTAGTACGAGACACGCTAAAACCAGAACTTGCCACCGCATCTAAGCGCAAGGAAGCAACTGTAGTGCGGACTTCTTTAATTTTTTCTTCTTTTGGTGCAATATCTGATAGCTCAATCGCCTCTACAGATACGGAAACCATAGCAATTTTTGTGAAGTTTTGAATCACAAAGTCTGCTACGCTTTCATCCACCATAATTTGAGCGCCCCCTTGTTGAACGATAACGTCCCCAAATTTGGAGCGATCAATGCCAAGGCCCATCAAGGAGCCAAGCACATCGCGATGGGTAAGCAATCGGAACCGTGGGTCCCAATTTACCTTAAGAGCCCGAATGCCCATGTCCACAGTACCGTTAAAGTCGCTATCTACAAAGGCAATGCGGATGCGTTCCGCCCCTTCATAGCCGCCGTCTGTCTTAACCATAAGCTGTGGATAGTTAGCCTTGATTGCATCTGCAATGACAAGACCTGCAGGGCTCGTAAAGTCCGCCACGCGATAGGGGCGACCTTTTACAACCTGCTCAGCCAAGTCGAGCATGCGGCGAGCTTCCTCACCGCTGCCACTGGCTTCAAAATATCGAATTAATTTACTAGTATCTGCCAAAATTATTTCCCCAATTCATTCGATCGAGCAAGACATGCTACTACGCCGTCTTGGAGAGCACTGCGAAGTCCACCTTTTTCCATGGCACCAATACCGGCAATGGTAGTGCCACCTGGACTTGTTACTTGATCTCGTAGTACTGCTGGATGATTGCCACTTTCAAGAGCCATCTTACCAGCACCGTACATCGTTTGAGCCGCTGCCTTGATTGCCAAGTGACGAGGCAATCCGATGCGAACGCCCGCATCAGCTAAAGCATCAAGAATGACAAACATATAACCAGGGCCTGCACCAGATAGTGCACCTAAGCGATCTAAATCGGCTTCGCTTACCACGGCCACTTCGCCGACAGCCTCAAACAAGGCTTGAACAGCGCGACCAAGGGCAGTATGTACATCATCCCCTGCAAGAGCCGTCATGCCTGCACCGATAGAAGCCGGTGTATTTGGCATAGCTCTAAACCAGTTAGCTTGCGGAATCGCCGCATCAAGAGTATCTAAGGTGATACCTGCTGCAACGGAAATCATAACAGTCCCATAAGGTACGTCTTTTAACGTCTCTAATACAGATGGTAACACTTGTGGTTTTACAGCCAATAGAATGGTATTGTACTCATTTACATTAGGCAATGTAGTAAAACCTACTACACCGAGCTCCTCAGTAAGGGCCTTACATTGTTCTTCGCGACGCACTAGAATGTGTGTATCACTTGCTTTCAACACGCCATGCTGTAATGCACCGCGCAATAGAGCGCCACCCATTGAGCCAACGCCTATACATAGGGTTTTACCTAACATCGTTGTCACCACCATTTATAGAGAAATTATTTATTGTCCCAAGCGTATTCGTTTTGCTCAGTTTTATTGCTGTCATTATCAGAATAATCAATGGAAATGTTTACAGGTACGCACATGAAAATGTCTTTACCTACTTTTTCCAATTTGCCATCCAATGCAAAAGTCGCACCAGATACGAAGTCCACAATACGAGCTGCTTCATGAGGATCTGTATTTTCAAAGTTGATCAATACAGGACGCATGTCGCGCAATTGATGTGTAATATTTTCAGAGTCTTCAAATACTTTTGGTTCAATTACAACTACTTTCATAGCTGTTGGACGTTGTGTCATCGTAGATTGGCCTCCTACCTTGCGTGGATGAAATTCAGATGCGCCGGATACTGGAGCTGCTGGAGCTACTGGTGTAGGTTCCGCCTCGTATTCCTCTTCATCTTCATAGTCATAATCATCATATTCATAGTCATCATCATTTTTGCCTAAGAATAAGTTTTTTGCTTTGTCTAAATAATCTCCCAATGCCATTTGGATTTCCTCCTAATACTTAACGCTATCGATTATCAGGCAACCCGAGCCTTAATCATACACACGTTCCCCAAAAATTGCTGTGCCTACACGAACGATGTTAGCCCCTTCTTCTAAAGCGACTTCAAAGTCGTGAGTCATCCCCATAGATAAATATTGAATCTGCCCCTCTTCAAAGTAGCCTTTCATATCCTCATACAAGGCGTTTGCTACGCGGAAGATTGGACGTGCTTCCTCTGGATCGTCGAAAAATGGCGCCATACACATCAAGCCCCGTACACGTACGTGAGGTAGTGTCTTAGCATAGTCTCGAATCTCTGGAAACTCCTCTACAGACATGCCCGTTTTGGACGCTTCTCGAGCTACATTGACTTGCAATAATACATCTTGCACCTTGTCGTGCTTTGTAGCGACCTTTTCGATTTCATCTAATAATTTACGGCTGTCTACAGAATGAATTAAATCAAACATAGGCACCGCTTGACGCACCTTGTTGACCTGTAAATGGCCAATCAAGTGCCATGTTAATTGCGGCCCCTTGTAGGTGAGCTGTTTTTCCTTGGCCTCTTGTACTCGGTTTTCCCCTACATGAGTCACACCGAGACTAGCCGCCTCCTCTACAGCTGACACAGGGTGGTTTTTTGTAACCGCCACTAACAATGCTGTATCTACGCGACCAACGCGCGCCATAGCATCTGCCATGCGCTGCTGTATTGCGTGTAGGGATTCTTCAATCACGTGAAAGCCCCCCTTCAATCTATATATAGTAATCATTAAATATATTTGTATAGACTATTCTATTATATAGTATTTAGCCTTGAATGTACATGATTTAGAGCTTATACACACCATAAATCCTTGCATGGATATGCTAAAAATCATCTGCTTTATTCTAATGATTGTGAAAGCTAATCATGAGCGGTCTTGTAACATCCCGAAGAGTGCCATACGGCCTGTTGTTCCTGCTTCGCGGCGATAGGAGTAGCAGTCGCTTTCAGTTACACTATCTGTACCACCGATAGCAATATGTTCTTTAGGCAAACCATTAACGATGAGTCCTTCGGCGATAAAGTTCCATAAGTTAATATAGGCCTTATCTAATTTATCGCCAGGATAGTTAACCACATCAGCTGCGTTTCGCTCTGTCATAGCTCGCCAAGCTAATTCAAAGCGTTTCCCTAACTCTACATCGACTTCAAAGGACTCAGGTCCAATACTAGGCCCAAGATATACATAACAATCTTTGAACTCCGTACCATAAGTTTCTTTCATAGCCTCAATAGTAAGGACTGGCAAATGACCAATGGCTCCCCGCCATCCTGCATGTACCGTAGCGATAGCGTGATGCTTAGCATCGTAAATACCAACGCCTACGCAGTCAGCAGTGAATAAGAATAATGGCACATTGGGTAATCTTGTAAATACCGCATCACAGTCAGAAATAGCCGTATACTCCCCGAGGGCTCCAGCACCAACGAGGTTTTCTGTAATTTCTACGGCCTTAAGACCATGTACTTGATTACCGCAGGAAATACGTTTCGGATCAACACCTAAATATTCCGCTACGATAGCTCGATTAGCTCGTACATTCTGAGCCTCATCCCCTACGTGAAAGGCTAAATTTAACGATTCATAAGGGGCCTTCGATACGCCACCATGACGATAGGTATCCCCCATAACGATAGGGAACTGTTCCGCCCAAATAGGTGCTTCATAGGACCAAGTACCATGAGGTCCTTTTACATCTATACGTTTTACAGATTCGTTCATGAGTACCTCCTATTTACAAACACCACAACGTTTACAGCCTTGTACGCACGGCGGTGTATACGCTTCATCGACGGAGCGCTTCCATTCCATTTCAAGATAACCCTCGTCCATGCCCATATCTAAGTGGCTCCATGGCAAGAATTCATCAAAGCTACGTTCACGATAATTCATTTCATCCATATCGAGGCCGGCAGCCTTCATTTCAGCCTTGAAGGATTTACTACCACGATCTGCTGCGCATGCCGCAATAACAGCCCCTAAACGGCGGTCACCACGAGCGAGAACGCCTTGAATATACGCCTCTTTTGGTGACTCTACGAGCACCTCGATACGGCGATTCTTTTGTAGTGCCTTTTTAATATATTGCAGTTTTTTCTCTACTGTTTTTTGATTATCCATGGCCATCCATTGGAACGGTGTAAAGGGCTTTGGAATAAATGGATTAATGCTGAGCGTTAACCGCCCTTTACATCCCACCTCTGCCATATGAGCCTGCGTCCGTTCTGCAAGGCCTACGATCGCTTCGATATCTTCATCAGTTTCCGTAGGCAACCCAATCATAATATAGAGTCGCATGTGTTGAATGCCAGACTTAGCAGATAAGGTAGCAGCATTTTGCAAATGCTCTTCGCTAATCCCTTTGTTGATAACTCTACGCAACCGTTCACTGCCCGTTTCGGGAGCAATGGTAATCGTCTTTTGACCACTATCCGCCAAGCCATCTACTACGGCTTGTGTTAAGGAGTCCGCCCGCAAGGATGCACAAGAGTATCGCATATCTTTAGAGCGAATATAATTAACTAACTCGTCTACCTCTGGATAGTCAGAAATAGCAGCGCCCATAAGGCCTACCTTTTTACCTAATTTCTCTGCTCTGTCTACGCCTTCTTTTAATATTTCCAAAGGTCGTACGCGAGGTACGCGGAAGCAATAGCCGGCCATACAGAATCGACAATGACGGCCACAACCACGGGCCACCTCAATGATGTACATGGCGCCAAACTCGGTATAGTTTGTAGCCACTACGGTTTCACCACCGCTAGTGAGCATTTCAAAATGACGTTTAATCGTCTTTGGCACACCTTCTGCGATATTATAACCTTTAAATGCACCGTCTTCACTGTAAATAGGCACATACAAGGACGGCACGTATACGCCGGATACATCTGCTAATTGGCGCAAAATCGCATGGCGATCTAGACCTTCCAGTTTGCCATCTCTAATGATATCGAGCACTCGACTAACGATGCCTTCCCCTTCACCGATGATAAAAGCATCGATAAAATCAGCAAAAGGCTCTGGGTTAAAGGTTGCACAAGGGCCCCCGGCAATGACGATAGGATCGAACTCCGTACGGTCTTTCCCCATAATCGGAACACGACCATGACGCAACATAAGAGGAATGTTAAAATAATCCATCTCAAAGGTCACGTCAAAGGCTACTACATCAAATTGATGCATAGGTCGCTGTGTTTCAACGCTCATTAACGGAGTCTTAGTCTTATCATACGCTTCTAATTCCTTCTTCTCCGGCAAAAAGATGCGCTCACATACGCTATCATGGCGTAAGTTAATTTCCTCATAAATAATGTGTAAGCCTAGATTGCTCATGCCTACAAAATATGTATTAGGATAGACGATAGCTACCTTTTGCCCTGCATGAGGGTTTATGGTTACTCTACTGTCTTCCTCTTTATAAAGTTCTTGTAATCGATCAATTAAATCTTTACGATTCACTAGTTCCCTTTCTCTATCTACTATTTAGAACGGTTTTTACGTTCATATGGGTAAATAACAACTTTAGCCCCATTATATTCCGCAATATATACGTCCTTAATAGAATACCCTTGAGCTTGTACCTCTTGTTCAAGCCACTCTCTATCTTTTTCAATTACATCTAGAGTAAATTGATTAATTTGACCATCATCAATGAGGTCAAAACGAATATTATCTTCCCCAAATTGAACTACATTGAGTTGACCATTTTGTTCTAGTACAGCACGTTTAACATCAGAAACGTATTGAACACCTGCAGCGCGCAATTTTAGTTTCAGCTCTGCCGCTTGAATACCATAACGCATACATTCATCTGTTAGGATATGACCTTTTTCAATAACAATTACAGGATGTCCATCCAAAATAGTTTTAAAGAAACGAAGATTGCCTTTTAAGAATTTAAGAGTCATTACGAGTATCGTCCACAAAATGAGGACTAACATAAACTGTAAAATACCAATTTGGTCATTGTAAATAATGGCACCGATAATGCCACCAAGTACATAGTTTTGTAATTGGTCCAAAGCAGAGGTTGGCGCTAAGTTGCCCTTCCCCATTAAGTTGATTTGTAAGATAATCGCCAAGAGACCGATGGCGAGTTTGGCAAAGACCATCCCATAGACGGCCATAGCTTCTGTCATATGTGGTCCTCCTTATGGTAAGACATCCGCTTTATCAAGAATTCGATCTGTAGGGCTCACCTTATACACACGGGTAATCGTATAGGTTGAAAACTCTGGGTTAAATTGAACTTCATAATAAGCATCATTTACTTTCAAAATCATACCGTTCCGAATTTTTAAGGAGTTAACCGCTAATTGCTCGCTTGGTACAGAACGCTCAGCACTAAAAGAATGTAAAAATTGAGCCATACGAGAGGAGTCTTCAGAATATGTTTTCATTCGATTATACTCTTGATACTCGAGGCCTAAGAAAAATACCACTATCAAAGATAATATGACCATTAAATCACGATAACGACTCGTAAAGCCATTTCGCAGAACTTGTATGCCCAAAGCGAGCAGTGCTAACAAAATGGCTACAAAGACGATAAAGCCCCATGTTTGGCCCGCTGCAGCCTGACTTTCAACATAGGCTAATGTGTAGAAATCCATATCGTACTCCTTTCATATATTACCTTTTATTATACCATACCTTATGCCAATATTTTCGATATAACAACGTATAGTACCAAGAAATATCTTATAAAAACATAAAAAAGCGACCCCCTAAGAAGTCGCTTTCATATGCTTATCTTACAAGAGTTTACTAAGTAATACTCTTATTTTAACCAGCTCATCAAGTTGCGAAGTTCTGCACCAACTGGTTCGATTGGATGGTTAGCAGCTGCTTCACGATGTTCTTTAAGGAATTTTTGACCGTTTTTGGAATCAGCCAAGAATTCATCAGCGAATTTACCGGATTGGATATCAGCCAAGATTTGTTCCATCGCTTTTTTAGTATCTGCAGTGATTACGCGAGGACCTGCATGGTAGTCGCCGTATTCAGCAGTGTTGGAGATGGAGTGGCGCATTTTTTGGAAGCCACCTTCGTAGATAAGGTCTACGATCAATTTCATTTCATGTAAGCACTCGAAGTAAGCGTTTACAGGTTCATAACCAGCTTCAGTTAATACTTCGAAACCAGTTTTAATCAATTCAGTAACGCCGCCGCACAATACAGCTTGTTCACCGAAGAGGTCAGTTTCAGTTTCGGATTTGAAGTTAGTTTCCAAGATACCGGAACGGCCACCGCCTACACCGGAAGCCCATGCTAATGCAACTTCTTCAGTATCGCCAGATGGGTCTTTTTCTACAGCGTACAAGCAAGGAACGCCGGAGCCTTCTTGGTATGTACGACGAACTAAATGACCAGGGCCTTTAGGAGCTACCATGAATACGTTTACGTCTTCACGAGGAACGATTTTGCCGAAGTGAATGTTGAAGCCATGAGCGAACGCCAAGTACGCACCTTGTTTCAAGTTTGGCTCAATATCGTTTACGTAAACGTCAGCTTGTAATTCGTCTGGAATCAATACCATAACGATGTCAGCACCTTTAACTGCTTCTGCAGTTTCTTTTACAGTAAGACCTGCATCTTCAGCAGCTTTCCAGCTAGAAGAGCCACCGCGAAGACCGATTGTTACGTCCATACCATTTTCTTTCAAGTTCAATGCATGAGCATGACCTTGGGAACCGTAACCTAAAACTGTAATTTTTTTGCCTTCCAATTTGCTCAAATTACAATCTGCATCATAATAAACTGTAGTACCTAAAATTTTACCTGCCATATTAGACAACCTCCAAACATATTCAATAGAATATAGATCAATATATACTGTACACAATCTAACAAATTTTTGCAAGATGTGGCGTACATTAATTTAGTATCAGTAAGCTAAGTTCTAAGCCTCTGATAACAAAATTTGATAACTACCGAACAATCACCCACGGGCGATCATCCTTCCATACTACTTGTACGGGAATACCAAACACATCGGATAGATTTTCATCTGTTAATACTGAGTGTTTAGGCCCCGCATGTATCATCTTGCCCTCTCGCAAGATGGCTACATGTGTAATAACTGGTAGTATCTCTTCAATTTGATGTGACACATAGATAATCGGTGTCTGTTGCTCCTCAACCAAATTAGCTACTGTACGCAAGAATTGTTCTCGCGCCGGTAAGTCTAAACCAGAGCAAGGCTCATCCAAAACGAGTAAATCTGGATTTGCCATGATGGACCGTGCCAATAATACACGTCGTTGTTCCCCAGCGGACAAAGTATGGAAGCGATGTCCTTCTAAGTGGCTCAACCCAAACTCAGCTAATAATTGCATACCTCGCTCACGCACCTCTGGTGCAACCTCTTGGTATATACCGATGCTACTGAAAGCACCAGAAATGATGACATCCTCTACCACTTGCTTATCCAGAGTAGACTGAAACTGTCCCAGAGCAGAGCTGACAAAGCCTAATCTCGATTTGATTTTAGGCCATGCGTATTTCCCAAATTCATGACCGAAGACACGCAAGGTGCCCGTCGTTGGAATTTGGTAAGCCGGTATCATGCTGAGAAGCGTCGATTTACCAGCCCCATTGAGCCCTAAGAGAGCCCAATGTTCACCTTCCTCTATATGCCAATTTACATTATCTAGGATATGTCTGCCATCGCGACGAAAGCAAACATTTTCATAATGGAGTAATTCATTCCCCACTCTATCATCTCCTACATTTTTTCTCCACGGCTCATCGCTGTAATACCAGTTTTTGCAATTTCAAGAATACCATAGGTTTCCATAATTTGGATGAAACCGCGCAACTTTTCAACACTACCGATGACTTCAATAATCATGGACGTAGGAGAAATATCAAGTACATTGCCGCGATATACATCGGCAATTTGTACAATTTGAGAACGTGTTGTAGCAGTCGCTTTTACCTTGATAAGCATCAATTCACGACATACTACATCATGATCTTCAAAGACTTTAACCTTTACAACGTCAATAAGCTTGTAAATTTGCTTTTGAACTTGATCTAAGATGCGGTCATCCGCCTCAACTGTGAGGGTAATACGCGCATAACCTGGCTTATTAGTAATGCCAGAGGTCATTTTTGTAACGTTAAAACCACGACGATTAAAGAGTGCCAAAATACGTGTACCAATACCTGGTGTATTTTTTGCAATTACTAAGACTTGATGTTCTTTAGCCATTATAGCACCCCTTTCTTACCCATCATGCCGCTTACAGTGCCGCCTGCTGGAATCATTGGCAATACATTGTCTTCACGCTCAACGCGACAATCTAGGACAATGCTTTCATCAGACGTAATGTAAGATTTGAAATCTTTATTGAAAGTTTCTACATTATCGAGACGAGCCGCTTTCAAATTGAAGGCATCAGCCAATTTCAAGAAGTCTGGACTCATTTCCAAATCTACATAGGAGTAGCGACGATCGTTAAAGATTTGTTGCCATTGACGAACCATGCCAAGGTAACCATTGTTGATGATTACAATTTTGATTGGCAAGTTGTATTGACGAACCATCATGAGTTCTTCGCAAGTCATTTGGAAGCCACCATCACCTACAACAAGAACTACTTGTTTCTTAGGAGCCCCAACTTGTGCACCAATAGCCGCCGGTAAACCATACCCCATAGTACCTGCACCACCAGATGTAACAATGGTATGAGGTTTTTTATGTGTTAAGAATTGAGCTGCCCACATTTGATGTTGACCTACGTCAGAAACGATGATGGCATCATCTTTCACAAGTTTATTAAGCTCAGCTAATACATATTGTGGATGTAATTCACCATCCGTAGATTCTGGAACAGCAATAGGATACTCCTCTTGCCACTGGCGAATTTGCTCAAGCCATGCTTCATGTTTCGCGGGCTCCACGAGTGCGTTAAGTTCTGTTAATACCCGTTTCAAATCGCCTACGATAGGCACATCGATAGTAACGTTCTTGTCGATTTCAGCTGGGTCGATATCGATGTGAATAATCTTAGCTTTTTTACAGAAGAAATCAGGATGACCTGTAATGCGATCGTGGAAGCGAATACCTGCCGCAATTACAACATCTGCCTCATCTGTACTATTATTAGCCGCCACAGAACCGTGCATACCTACCATACCAAGCGCCAATTCGTGGTCCCCAGGGAAGCCACCAAGTCCTACTAAAGTATTTGTTACAGGAATATGAGCTGTTTCAGCTAATGCTTTAAGCTCATCTACAGCACCGGATTTCAATACGCCAGCACCAGCTATGATAAGAGGGCGCTTTGCATTTTTAATGAGCGTAGCAGCCTTCTTAATTTGACCTTGATGACCTTTATACGTTGGATCATAGCCTTCAAGTTGAATCGGTACTTCATATAATTTATTGTATTCTGTCATGGATATTTTTTCTGTTTGAATATCCTTTGGAATATCGATAAGTACTGGACCTGGACGACCTGTACCTGCAATAAAGTACGCTTCTTTAATGATGCGAGGCAAATCATGAATATCTTGTACAAGATAGTTATGCTTTGTAATCGGCATTGTAATACCTTGAATATCCGCCTCTTGGAAGGAGTCCTTGCCGATGAAAGGACGACCAACCTGACCAGTAATGGCTACCATTGGTACGGAATCCATGTACGCAGTCATAATGCCTGTTACGAGATTTGTCGCACCAGGACCAGACGTAGCAAGACATACCCCTACGCGACCAGATACGCGAGCGTAGCCGTCTGCTGCATGTGCTGCACCTTGTTCATGACGAACGAAATAATGTTTAATTTCAGGGAAGCTATAAATTTCATCATAAATTGGAATGACTGCGCCACCTGGATAGCCGAACATATCAGTTACACCAAGGCGATGCAATGTTTCTAGGACAATGCGTGCCCCATTGATTGTTTCTGCGCTCATAGGAACCCTTTCAACCAGCTATTCAGATAAAATCTCGCTGGAATTTAAACGTTTAATAATGTAACCATTATTTTTGAAAGTATCAATAATCTGTTGGATGTGTTCTTCTCCATTTGTTTCAACGGTTACTTGCAACTCCACTTCATGGAAGCGGTCAAGGTTTTTAAACTGATTGTGATCCAGCTTAATTACGTTTGCATCCGCGTCTGCCAACATTTGAGATACAGCTACCAATTGACCTGGTTTATCAGGCAAGTTAACAGAGAAGGTGAAAATACGACCACGTACGACAAGACCTTTATTAATCATAGAGGAAATAGTCAGTACGTCGATATTACCACCGCTGACGATAGCCACAACCTTTTTACCAGTGCAGTTTAATTTTCTAAGACCTGCTAATGGTAAAATACCAGAGTTTTCTGCTACTAATTTATGTTTTTCTACGAGTAGCAAGAATGCTTCCATCAACTCGTAATCAGAAACAGTAATAATTTCATCTACATATTGTTTGATATATTCTAATGTAGTTTCTCCAATTTGGCGTACTGCGGTACCGTCCGCAATAGTTGCCACTTCATCAAGGGGAACTGGATGGTCAGCCTTTAACGCCGCTAGTGCACTAGCAGCACCTTCTGGTTCTACACCGATAATCTTGACGCGCGGATTTTTTAATTTAGCTGCTGCTGCAATACCAGATACGATACCACCGCCCCCAACAGGAACGAGCAAGATCTCCGCATCAGGAAGCTCTTCAAGAACTTCAAGGGCAATCGTACCTTGTCCTTCGATTACATCTTCATCATCGAAAGGATGAACAAACACATAGCCGTGTTCTTGTTGGAGCTCTATCGCCTTTTGGTAAGCTTCATCGTAGATCTCGCCGTGTAGTACGACCTCTGCGCCGTATTGTTTTGTCGCTTTAACCTTGATGAGAGGTGTATGTTTTGGCATTACGATGGTCGCTTTGATACCGAGGCGTTTTGCGGCAAGGGCCACACCTTGTGCGTGGTTGCCAGCAGAGGCAGCGATAACACCGCGTGCCTTTTCCGCTTCCGTTAATTTTGCAATTTTATTATAAGCTCCACGGACCTTAAAGGAGCCTGTTATTTGCAAGTTTTCTGGCTTGATATATACATCGTTGCCACACTCGTCAGAGAACACATCACTATGAAGCAATTTTGTTTTCACCGTGATTGTGCTTAATCGCTCACGAGCCTCCATAAAATCATATAACTTATGCATATCCCCATTCTCCTCTGGATAATATTAAATGAAAGTCTATCTATTAGTCTTCAAATACTTCGATAGCACCTTGTGCTGCAGAGGATACGTGAAGAGCGTACTTTTTAAGGTAACCAGTTACATTGGATTTGAATGGTTTCAATGCCGCTTTACGACGAGCGATTTCATCATCGGATACAGCCAATTCCAATTTACCGTTCGGAATATCGATATTGATGATGTCACCATCTTCAACAACGGCGATTGTGCCACCTGCCGCTGCTTCTGGAGATACGTGACCAATGGATGCACCACGAGTAGCACCAGAGAAACGACCGTCAGTCAACAAGGCTACGTCTTTATCTAAACCCATACCTGCGATCATAGATGTTGGTGTTAACATTTCGCGCATACCAGGACCACCTTTAGGGCCTTCGTAGCGGATAACTACAACGTCGCCTTTGACGATTTTACCGCCTGTAATAGCTTCAACTGCTTCTTCTTCGCTGTTGAATACTTTAGCTGGACCAGAGTGAACGAGCATATCTGCATCTACAGCACCAGCTTTTACAACGGAACCATCTTCCGCAAGGTTCCCTTTAAGTACAGCAATACCACCTGTTTCGTGAACTGGGTTATCCCAAGGATGAATTACATCTTCGTCAGCTACATACGCAGCCTCAGCGATTTCACCTTGTGTTTTAAGAGCTACTGTTTGACATTCTGTATGAAGACGACCATTTTCTGCTAATCGTTTTAATACCGCAGATACGCCGCCTGCTGCGTACAAGTCTTCGATGAAGTAGACACCAGATGGGGACAATTTAGATAATTGTGGTGTAATTTGAGCAATGCGATCAAAATCGTCTAAGGACAAAGGCACACCTGCTTCATGAGCGATAGCTGGCAAGTGAAGCGCCGTATTAGAAGAACCACCCAAAGCCATATCGAGAGCTACAGCATTTTCAAAAGCTTCGCGAGTCATAACATCTTTTGGACGAAGGTTTGCTTTTAATACCTCTACTGCTTGCATACCTGCTAATTTAGCAAGACGTAAACGTTCAGAGTATACAGCAGGGATAGTACCGTTACCAGGAAGGCCCATACCAAGAGCCTCTGTTAAGCAATTCATAGTGTTTGCTGTGTACATACCAGAGCAAGAGCCACATGTAGGACATGCATTATTTTCAATGCTTGCCAACTCTGCGTCGCCCATTTCGCCAGTTTGATGTTTACCTACTGCTTCGAATACGTCGGACAAACCAATTTTTTTGCCTTTATGAACACCAGCGAGCATGGCACCGCCAGATACGAATACAGATGGAATGTTAAGGCGAGCCGCCGCAATCAACATACCTGGTACTACTTTATCGCAGTTTGGAATGAATACCATCGCATCGAATGGTGTTGCCATTGCCGTTGCCTCAATGGAGTCAGCAATAATATTGCGTGTAACCAAGGAGTATTTCATGCCGATGTGGTTCATTGCGAGACCATCGCAAATGCCGATTGTATTGAACTCGATTGGCACACCACCTGCGTTGCGGATACCGTCTTTTACGGCTTGTACAATATTTTTCAGGCCTACGTGACCAGGGATAATTTCATTGAAAGAGTTCGCAATACCAATAACTGGTCTACCCATTTCTTCGTCAACGAAACCCAGAGCTTTTAGCAAAGATCTGTGTGGTGCACGTGCTACGCCTGTTTTTAAATTGTCACTTCTACAACTCATGTTAATCTCCTTACTTTTGAAAGCATCCACTTGGACGGCTTTCATAACGCATAAAAAAAGACGATTCCTATGAATCGTCTTAAAAGTTTACAAATGATATTCCTTTTGTTTACAGAATTCCTATATACATAAATAGACCTATGTACCCCTTGGAAAATATACACATAAGAAACAAACTATAAAGCCAAAATCTTATTGATTGTATATTAACCCATTCGCGGAACTTCTAAGACAAAAACGTGTTAAGTTGTTGTTCATAATTCGAATGTCATTAATAATCACGACTAGCGCAATAATCAATAAGCTAATGACTAAACCTAACATGTTTCCTCCTAAAATAATCTGTAATATTAATCACGGAATAATAATAACACGTTATAATATGACGCGCAAGATAATTCGCTATAAATTCTATAGATTTACTATAGTTTTTTTATGAAGTTCACCATACAAAAAAGCTATACCAAACCTAGTTAGATATAAAAAACGTTGCAATAACAAGAAAAATCCCCCACCGCAGTGAGGGATTTTTATACTATAAGATACCAAAGATCCGCATACCAAGGACGCCGCCCCAGAAGTGAATGAGGAAGCTCACCACGGAAATGGCAAGGCCTACGCGCCACCACGTACCTTGCGGTACATAACCAGCGCCAAAGAAGATCGGCGTAACACCAGAGCTATAGTGAGTTAATGTACAACCAGGGCTGTTCATCAAACCAAAGAGCAAGATGGTAAACGGAATTGGTGCGCCCATCGCCACAAGAATGGCCGCAAAGGCGGAGAACAATGCGGTAATACGCGCCGTACCACTAGCGAAGAAGTATTGGGAGTATACGAAGGTTGCAGAGATAATAAAGGATGCCCAGAACCAGTCGATGCCCACAAGATGTTGGCTAACAAAATCTGCAAAGACTGCAACTACACCGAGTTTACCGAGTAAGCCTGCCATGCCAACCAGAGTGCCCATCCAAATGAGAATATCCCAACCAGTACGCTCACCTAGGATATCATCCCACGTAAGGGAACCCGTTACGACACATGCAAGAACACCCATCATAGCAACTACCGTTGGGTGAAGCTTCGTCCAAATCGCAGTAGCCCAAAGCAAGATACAAAGCACAAAGATAATAGCTACAGAAATTTCTGCTTTTGTAATAGGACCAAGAGCATCTAACTCTTTTTGGGCCATCGCCGCCGCTTGTGGTGTTTCTTTAATTTCTGGTGGATAGATTTTATAGATGAACCAAGGCATCAAAATCATACAAATCACACCAGGAATCACGCCCGCTTGGAACCATTCCCACCAAGAAATATCGTAACCAAATAATTTTGCCCCTAACGATGTAATGAGCAAGTTACCACTACATGCAGTTAAGAAGATGGTTACCGTAATAGTGTTAATGGTATGAGCTGTCGTCATCAAGTACGCCCCGATGCGACGAGCTGTCTTGCCATATGGTTCAGAATCAAAAGCTAAAGAAATATTTTGTACGATTGGGAATACGATACCGCCCCCACGCGCTGTATTAGATGGCGTCGCTGGAGAGATAATCAAATCAGTACAAGCTAATGCATAGGCTAGTTTCAAAGAACTTGTACCAAAAGAACGAATCAAAGTATAGGCAATGCGCTTACCAAGACCAGAATTAATAATACCTCTAGAAAAGAATACGGCCGCTACAATAAGCCACACATTCGCCTCTGCATAACCACCTAAGGCTTGCACCATAGTAATAGACTTTGTTGTTACCGCCGCAACGATACCAAAGAGTGCCATAATGCCCGTCGGCCAAGGGCGTAAAATAAAGCCCACAATGGTAGCCGTAAAGATAGCTAATAAATGCCACCCTTCAGGCTTAATTGCCTCCGTGTGAGGCAAGAACCAGATCACTAAACCCACCAAAACGGTAAGGGTCGCACGCGTAAAAGTATTCATAGAACCTCCCTATCAAACTACACAAATCAACCGTTACAGTTACAGTTACAGTTACAGTTACAGTTACAGTTACAGTTACAGTTACAATTGATTATAAAACGATATGGCGGTCATCACACATAACCGCCATATATATTAGCAACTTTCTAAGAATTCTTTGATCTTAGGATTTGCCTGTAATGTTTCCATTTCTTCTGGAGATAATAATTTAACCTTATCCCGCTCTTTGTTTACCAAGCATAAGAAGCCAATATAGTCCCCTTTATTAGCGCGGAACTGATGAATTGTCTTGCCTGGAATTTCAATGAAATCACCAGACTCAACATCATGAATTTCGTCGCCTAATAAAAGTTGACCTTTGCCGCGGAATATCATAACCATATGCGTATGCTCGTGATATTCTAATGTGGAATAGCCCCCTGGCAAACATTCAAAATAACGGAATTGGCATGGAATATCATAAGCACCATCGTATAGCACTTGACGTGTTACATCTTTAAAAGGACTACCATCTTGTTTATATACCAAGGTGTCGACGCCATCCCACTTGAAATTTTTAGCATCAAACTTGCGTATCATATATTACCTCTTTATACAAAAAAGTGCTGCATCGAAACAATGTTTCAATACAGCACCAAAGGTTCGATTATTTGAAGAAACGTTTTAATGTTCCCATTAAACCATGACTATGTTGTTGTACACCATCTGCAACGCCAGTTACTTCAAAACCAGTTTTTTCAATGGCTGTAGAAATAACCTCTACAGCAGTTTTAGTAGGATCAAAAGAAATTGTTACAGTTTTATCGTCCAAATTTACTTCTGAGCTCAATACGCCTGGTAGCGCAAGAGATGCCCCTTCTACTGCTTCCTTACAGTTGTTGCACATCATACCAGGTACATTAAATACCTTCGTTACAACGCCATTTTCTTCGCCACAACCACAATCTTTACACATAGTGATACCTCCTATTAATCGTTAGCTTCTTTATGTTTGTCGTCGTTCTTAGCCCCTGCTGTTACGTCGATAGTAGTCGCTTTTTTAACGGCTTCTTTCGTTTCGTCTACAGCCTTTTTAGGACCAGAAATAGCATCCTTAAACTCATTGATGCCTTTGCCAATAGCTTTGCCCACTTCAGGCAATTTACCAGGACCGAAGATAACTAGAGCAATCACTAATATAACAATTAATTCAGGTGTTCCTATAGACCCCATATGTATCTCCTTTATTATATCTAATACTTACACTCTTTAGTGTACATCATCATAGGCAGACTTGTCCACATACCAGGTGATTGCTTCTTGTGAAAGCACTGCACCAGGCAATACGCGACCAATCCGTTTTTCCCAAGGCAAGTCCTCATAGTCCTCCCGTTGGTACAACACCTTTGTAAGTGCCGTTTTCTTGCTTTCACCGGTCACAGTGAACCAAACAGCATCGGATTTAGCAAGGAAAGAAAAGGTCATAGAAATACGTTCCCATACCTTACCATCCTCTACGGCCACTACCTCTTGATCTGCTACGCGAAGTGCATGAGAGCCTGCGAACAGACCTGCTGTATGACCGTCTTCGCCTAAATCGAGCAACGCTAAATCGAGACCAGATTTCTTGCAAGCCTTGAGCACATTCTTAACCTCTTTCTGATATTCCTCAGCCGCCTCGACAACGGTTCTAGAATCCGTATTGATTGGCAAGAAATGGGCCGCCCCCTTTGCCTTACAGAGCAAATGCGGTTTAACGCGATTAAAGTAATTATCCTCGTGAGCCTGCGGCAAGAAACGCTCGTCAGTCCACATAAAGAATACACGCTCCCAGTTGAGGCGCTCAATATATTCAGGGGAATTGAGCAATTCTAATAAACCATTAACAACAGTGCCACCTGTGATACCAACAATGCACGTTTCCGTGCGGCTTATCTCTTCATTGGTAAAAGCAATGAAATCCTCCGCTAATGCTTGGACTACATCACTAGGACTGTCATAACATTTAATTGTATCTTGAGCCATGTAATAATGACCTCCTAAAACTATTATAATAGTACTATTATATACACTTTTGCATCGTAATGAAAGCAAAACCGATGTAACTCAATATATGGAGCCACATCGGTTCGAATTATATTAGTAACTGCTTATAAATTACATGATATTTAGTACAATTACAAGAGGATAATTATTATTTTTGACCAAATTTAGGACGACGACGTTCTGTGAAAGCCAGAACCCCCTCTTTGAAGTCCTCAGAAAGACCTAATTCACATTGCTTTTCTACTTCAAATTTCTTGTATTCTTCCCAGCCAGCTAAGAAACTATTCCACATCATTTCCTTCATAACGCGGTAAGATTGTGCAGGACCTTTAGCTAACTTCTCTACAAGACGTCTTGTAGCCGTCTCTAAATCTTCTAATTCACAAACTTTATATACAAAGCCAAGTTCTTTACCTTTTTCGGCAGATACGGCTTCACCAGTCATAACGATATGCATAGCACGATTCATGCCAATGGATCGAGTCAACAAGTATAAACCGCCTGCATCAGGAGCAAGACCTACGTTTACGAAAGCTTGAATAAAGCGTACGTTATTAGCAGCTACAACAAAATCGGCAGCCAATGCCATGTTAAAGGCCGCACCAGCTGCAGCACCTTGAAGGCTCATGATAACAGGTTTAGGTAAACGTTTCAGAGCCATAGAAATCTGAGCTACTAACTCAACGATTTCAAATAAAGACTCTGTATCGCCATCGTTTACAGCGCGTTCCATTTCTGTTAAATCGCCACCAGCAGAGAATACCTTACCTTCTGCATTGATAAGCAATGCGCGAACACTTTCATCTTTATGTGCTTTATCTAAGACCTCAAGGATCTCCTTACACATTTCAATATTAAAACCATTCGCCACTGTAGGACGATTAAATGTCAACGTACCAATGCCGTTGTCCACTACGTATTGAATTGTATTATAAATCATATGATTTCTCCTATATGAAAATCTATTTTCGAAAAAATTCGATTATTATATATCTATTATAGGAGAATTAAATGTCCCTGTAAATGATAGAATTACATAACCCAATAAATTCAAAATAATACTGTTATCCTATAAAGCAAAAGCTAAAATAAGCCCTAAGCTAGAAGGTATAAGCTAGAAGCAGTCTATAATGCAAAAACACCTGCAGACATTGTCTGCAGGTGTAGTAACCTGTATTCCAAATATTAACGTTTGGAGAATTGGCTTGCTTTGCGGGCTTTTTTAAGACCGTATTTTTTACGTTCTTTCATACGTGGGTCACGAGTCAAGAAGCCAGCTTTTTTCAAAGATTGACGAAGTTCGCCATCTACGTCCAATAACGCACGGGAGATACCGTGACGAATTGCACCAGCTTGACCGGAAGGACCGCCACCAGCTACAGTTGCAATAACGTCATATTGTTCAACTGTGTTAGTCAAATTCAAAGGTTGTTTTACGATCAATTCCAAAGTTTGGCGACCGAAATAATCATTAAGTTCACGTTTGTTAACAGTGATTTTACCTGTGCCCGGTACCAGACGAACTCTAGCAACGGAAGATTTTCTACGACCAGTGCCGTAATATTGTGCTACTGCCATTATATGTTCCTCCCTCTAGATTATCGTACGGAAATTTCTAATACTTCTGGTTTTTGAGCTGCATGTGGATGCTCAGGACCAGCGTATACATTTAATTTACGGTATTGTTGTGCACCCAATTTATTTTTTGGAAGCATACCACGAACTGCCATCTCAACAACACGTTCAGGTTGTTTTTCAAGCATCATAGCCAATTTAGTGAAACGAGCACCACCTGGATAACCAGAATGACGGAAGTATTCCTTTTGCTCTAATTTTTTACCAGTTACGCGAATTTTTTCTGCGTTTACAACGATCACATGGTCACCAGTGTCTACGTGTGGTGTGAAAGTTGGTTTATTTTTGCCCCGAAGAACTTTTGCAACTTCGGCAGCAAGGCGTCCTAAAGTTTTACCTTCAGCGTCAACAACATACCATTTCCGTTCGATTGTGTTCGGATTGGCCATAAATGTAGTTTTCATGCTGCATATCCTCCTAATAACGTCATAATTCTACCAAAATCAGCTTGTCCTTTGCTTCCGGGGCTAATGGAAACACGACTAAAGCTTACTCAAAATAGTATACAGATTTTATGGGGTTGTGTCAATCAAAAATTACTATGATTTTTGCCTTAAAGACTATCTATTTACGAGCCCCATGGATTGACTATAATATCCTATTCAAACATTCCCGTTTTGGGATTCCAATAACCCGTTTCTAATGTTATATCCTTCTCTACACCACTATTACTTGCTATCGTTACAACCTCTTTTTCTTTTGCCTCAATATTATTAGAAATATTAAAAGTATTAGTATCCTTTATAAACTTAATCTTTTGTCCATTGACCTTTACAATTAAATCTCCAACTTTTAATCCAGCTTTTTCAGCAGGACTATTAGGATCGATTTTTTCAATTGGATATCCTTTTTTACCTTTTGTACGACTAAGAGTGTATCCATTTGTATATCCGCCATCAAAATGTAGTTTGATTTTATTTAAAATTATTCTTTCTGATTCATCAGTGCTCGTTCTTTCAACACCAAAGCCACCTTTTTGTAGACTATATAGCTCAGCATTCTCAGAATAAGATACCTCACTACCTAAATGCCTTAAAGATGTAGATATAGTAAAATATGTATAGCGATTTGTTTTTACAGAAGCTTCACCAAACAATCCCACTCTTAACTTTTTCGCTGAGTTAAATACTATCATTTCAGAACTATCGCTACCTATTTGTAATGCATTAACTCCCTGCTGAGGAATTAAAGTAACTGTCGAATTTGGATGTCTCAACTCTTTGTTTATTAAAATATATGATTTAATTTCCATTGGCGTAGCATTATTGATTTGAATCGATGCAGCTATTGCAGTAGATAGAGAAAATGATATTAATAGACCTGTACATAAAGCCCATTTTTTTAATCTAGACATTACCATAATTAGCCCTTTTTAATAATACAATATATAGAAATACCCGCAGTGCATAGCACTGCGGGCAATAGCGCCAAATTATTTGGAGTACAATTCGACGATAAGTGTTTCGTTAACTTCGATAGGAAGTTCTTCACGTTGAGGAAGACGAGTGAAAGTAGCTTTGAAGCCTTCCAAGTCTTTTTCAATGTAAGGAAGTTCGAAAGAACGAAGTTCTTGGAAGTTAGTTTTGAACATTTCGTTGTCGCGGGAAGCTTCACGAAGTTCAATAACGTCACCTGGTTTGCAGGAGTAGGATGGAATGTCTACACGACGACCATTTACCAAAATGTGGCCATGGTTTACCATTTGACGAGCTTGACGAATGGAGTTACCGAAGCCGATGCGATATACAAGGTTATCAAGACGTTGTTCCAAAAGGATCAACATGTTTTCACCTGTAACACCTTGCATTTTTTTCGCTTTATCATAATAGCGTACGAACTGGCGTTCTAGCAAGTTGTAGTAAGCTTTAACTTTTTGTTTTTCTAATAATTGTGTGCCATACTCAGACATTTTTTTCTGACGTTGGTCTTTTTTGACGCGATTCAAGGCTTTTGCGTGACCGAATACGTTCACACCAAAGCGACGACAAAGTTTGAATCGAGCCTCTCTTCTCGTTGCCATGTGATTATCACCTCTTAGTTGAATAAAAAACTTGTACCCACACATAATGGTACCCATGTATAATATCATTTTCATTTACTTATGTCAATTAATGATAATTGTGAAAGTTATTGAAATAAGTGCATAATCACAATTTTTAATTACACTTTTTTCTGATAATGCTACACGCTATATCGATTGTGCATGCTTCATCATATTTTATAGATTTAGATGAAAAAACAATTATAGTATGCTACAATATTAATAAGTAAGGTAATAGTTATCATTGGATTCTTATTACAAAATTGGGGGAATAACATGAAAGAGTTACCTACAATGCAAGAGCTACAAAGTTTTATTACTTACAATAAAACAGGAAGCTTTACATTAGCCGCACAATCTATGAATATTACACAATCTGCTTTCAGCGCTCAAATGAAAAAATTAGAGCGTTTAGTTGGTGTGAAATTAATCTCCCGTTCTACAAGAGGTAGCCGTTTAACGCCAGAAGGCGAATTATTCTTACCAGAAGCAGAACTAGTTCTCGATACATTAGAACGTGCCATTCAATCTATCCGCCTAGCAAGCAAGGTGGAACGTCCGATTTTGAACATCGGTGTACTGCGTAGTTTAGGTGATATTCGTCTAAACGGTTACGTATCTCACTTCTTCCAAAACCATCCTGAGTTCTCTGTCAGCATCTATGACATGGAAGAAGAAGAGTTAATGCTCGACTTGCGCGAAAATCGTATCGACATTGCTCTACTCTATTTACCAAATAACAAAGATATGTCTGCATATGAGTCTACAGCTGTTAGAGAAGACGAATTTGTATACTATGCACCAAATTTAGTAGAAGGCATGAAAACGGCCAGCTTGAAAGCGATTCAGCAACAACCGTTGCTCATGTATCCGCCTAAATACTTTATGTATCGCACATTGAAAAACTATGTGGGCAATGGTCAACAAAACCTACACATCCGTGGTAGCCGCTTATCCAACCCTTACACAATGATCGACTATTGCCAAAAGAATAACTCTGGTTGCATCGTAGCACGCCAAATTTTAAAGTCCTTAAACATCACCGATGGTTTTGTACCTTTAGAAAAACCATTCAAACTACAAGTGTGCTTCGCATTCAAGAAAAATAACTCCAAAACAGAAACTATGCATACCTTTATGGACTATGTACATAGCGAATCACCACCACGTTTGTAAAAGCTAACTAGCCCCGTATACCTTTTAGGTGTACGGGGTTTTATTTTATACACAACACAACTCGATTCTATCACTAGATGTCATTACTACTAGAAACTATTTATAAGTACATTTTCGCCTTCATTCTAAACAATTAATAGTCTAAGAATATAAAATAATTGCTCTCTCCTAATCTAGGTTGTAAAATAGAGAATAGATTTCAATTAACGTAGTAGAATACAGTGAGGTTATTATGCTCTTATCGATCCTCTTCTTTATACTAGCAGGACTTGCTGAGATTGGTGGCGGTTATCTTGTATGGCTTTACATGCGCGATGATAAAGGTCCCCTCTATTTAATCGCAGGTGCCATTATTCTATTTTTATATGGTATCATTCCTACCTTCCAACCAGAAGCAAGCTTTGGCAAAGTATACGCAGCATACGGCGGCGTATTCATCGCCCTCTCTATACTATGGGGCTGGCTTGTAGATGGCTTGCGACCAGACACATATGATATCATCGGTGGTCTCGTTTGCCTCGTAGGCGTATATATCATCATGTACGCACCACGGTAAACGAATTTAGATACTAAAAAACGGTTATCCGAAGATAACCGTTTTTTTTGGTGGACGATGACAGGATCGAACTGCCGACATCCTGCTTGTAAGGCAGGCGCTC
>ERZ773207.1-NODE-1-length-263504-cov-6.226776_pt1 | contig 263504 bp, 239 predicted proteins | sample MGYA00580997_ERZ773207 | MGnify/ENA primary metagenome ERZ773207 (study PRJEB29015, sample SAMEA2738170) | human oral metagenome | biome: human oral; feature: human-associated habitat; material: saliva | place: China | collected 2239 ... | reverse complement strand
TGCAGCAGGCATCTGTGTAGATGCCTGCTGCAACCATTTTTTATATAGAAAGAATCCTCCATGCTCTCTGAATCTCAAACCTCAGCACTTAAATACATTTGCAGCAAGCCCCCCATCAAAGACATACTACCGCCCTCTCTTGGCGCACATGGGCGCAGACTCACCCCCGCTGACTTGAGCGCACCCCGACCTGCATACAAGACACCTCAAACCAGCAGCCCAAACTACGTTGAGGCTCTACAGCAGGGGCTCCGTAAGCATCTGGCTGGCATGACCCCCACAACAGGTAGCCCACACCTAAATACCCTCACCCCAACCGGCGCAAACTCAAATACTGACGCAAAAGCCTTTATCCGACCCGAGGGTCTTATCGTCGAAGACGCCGAGATTCTAAACAAGCTCAACTCATCCAAGCTATCCCCATCACTAGTAATGTCTCTCTACGGCTGCGCCGCAAGCATGGTCACACAACGTTACGCATGGAAATTCGGCCTCGACATCGAGTCTGTCGAGCAAGTCAGAGGCTCAGCCTTCCATGAAGTATTCGAGAAGCTACTCGCACTACCCCCAGCCTCAAGGACTCTACTCAAAGCATATAATCTCGCCGAAAACTCTTTGAAGCACCCAAAATACTCACTCATCTCCAAAGACCCCGAACAGATTCAATGGCTAAAAGACACCATTCGGAAAGCCTTCAGCCTCCGCCGCGCAGGAGAAGAACCTATCACCCCTGAAGACACCGAACTATGTGTCATGCCAGACGGAAAACTCGCTCTAGAAGTACCCCTATCAGGAAAAATCGGCGGCGCAACCCGAGAAACCTTCGGCATCGCAGACCGAATCATCGAAGACACCGACGGCACATGGGTCATCCAAGACTACAAAACAGGCTCCAAGATAAAAAAATACACCCTCACCATCCGCAAACGCAGCGGCACACAGGCAGGCGAAACCATCCCACGCCTACCCGAACCCGTAGTAGACGCAGACGGACTACAAACATGGAGAATGCCCGACGGCTTCAAAGAAGCCTTCCAACAATACTCCTACCTACTCCTAGCAGAACAAAACCACATCCCCGCCGAACGCGCAGAACTACTCTTCCCCGCAGTAGACGCCGCCACCAACGTCACCGACGTACCACCACTACTCTCAACCATCAACGAACCCACACCTGAAGTAGCAGCCTTCGACGCATGGGTAAAAGACGCATACACCCAAGCCGACAAAAAGATTACCGAACTCACAGAAACCGGAATCTTCCCCTACAGCCCATCATTCCTCTGCTCCTGGTGCCCCCTCGCCAAAATGTGCCCCAAATTCCAAGCACACACCGGCAAAGGCGCCGAAGCATACAAAACACAACCCGAATCCATCCCCCATATCGCACCCCTCACCGCATAGCCTGATATACGGTACACGCGATATATAAGACATAAAGCCCCAAATCAACACAATAAAAGGGGCGCACCCAACACCACTTACCTATGGAGGCCCACATGGCTAACCGCATCCCCAAGAAAATCGGCACCAAAGCTGGCGCAGCGCTCGCAGTATGCCTCGTAGCAGGCGGCTCAGCAGTTCCCCTTATCGCAGATGAACTAGACATCACCCCTACACCCACCGTGGCAGCAGGTGAAGCTGATGCACCTACCACCACTGAGGCAACCAGCGAGAATGCTGTACCCTCAGTGCTCGCACCTCACCTCACCTCAAACGGCACAGTCTACTCTGCCGAGCGAGACACTAACTTCCGCATCGAGCTACAGGACGCTATCGGTAGCAGCGTCTATAAGGACGTTGTAGTCACCAACATTAGCGATATTGCATCCACAACCACTTGGCTCCCTCTAGACGCAGTGCGAGGTATGCTCCCTGAAGGCTCAACCTTCGGTAACCCTGTAGGCAGCGGCGGTGAAATCGTCAAAGGCTCACAGCTTGTAGAGCATGGCATTGCGGCGGCGGAAGCCGTTACAGCAGATGCAGACTACTGGTACATCGGCACTATTATCCCCTCTGGTGGTAGCGTGCGCCTCGCAATCGTAGCCAAGGAAGAGCCCAAGGCTGAGCCTACCCCCGAAGCACCGGCAGAGCCTACGCCCTCACCCGAGGTAACCCCCGCACCTGAGAAGTCTGAAGACCCTACGCCTGAGCCTGAAAAGTCAGGGGATGCAACCCCCGCACCCAGCACAGATGCCACCACGCCAGGCGGCAGCCCATCTGTAGTCGTAGATAATGCCTCAAGCAAGGCAAATGAAGTCTACAAGGCCCCTGAAGAAGCAGCTATCCCCAAGGATAATGCTGTACGGCACGACGCAGCGGGTCGCGTAGTCAGCACCGCCCCCGTCACCACAATCAATACCGACGCGGCCACTGGCACCACCGTAACCCGTTTTGAGGACGGCGGTGAGGTGACCACCAACAATGCTGGTGAAGTTGTAGAAAGCACACTGGGTTCAACTGTTACCACTACAGGTACACCCGTTGTCTCCACACCCGCCAAGGCCTCAACGGTAGCAGCCAGCGCTGGAACCTCAAAGACCCCCGCATCAACCGTGAAGGGGCAGACTTTGAGGACGGGTACTGCTGGCGTTGCTAATGCTGCTCAGACAATGGTGGTGTCACCTGCTGCTGTACCTCTTATCGCCGCAGGTGGCTCTCTTGCTCTCGCTGGCACCTTTGTTGCAGGTGCTGTAGTGAGGAACCGTAAGCGTTCTTAGCAACGTTCTATTAGGAAGCCCAATCATAAGATTCATGCTTAGGTTTCAGTGTTATCCTTTGTGGTGAGCTGACAATCATGGTTGCATCTTATGGCTGGGCTTCTTACCTTTATAGTTTGGAGATGATTACATATGCCGTTCCCGCCAACGTGGCTTAAATGGGATAAGCAGCTAGGTTCTCGAAAAGTAGATACTGTTGCAGAGGCGGAGCAGCCCTCTGAGCGCCCTGATGAACATGATGAGAAGCCTTGGTGGCAGACGAAGAAAGCTATTACGGGAGCAGTATCAGCATGTGTGGCTTCCACAATCTTCTTCACAGGGTGGGGAGTGCATCTAGGAGACTCTACATACCTGACTAGGACGTATGGCGCACCTGGTCAGGCGGCTGACGGCATGTACTCTGGGCTTGATTCGTTTTTCGGTCTTCAGGCGCAGATTAAAGGCGACGATGGGCACGGCAGGCAAGTTACGTACAATGGCTCCGATAGCATGGGTGTGACAGATAACGGGCTTCTTTACGCCCCTAAACCAACGACCGAGTTTCGCAATGAGACCTGCTCAACTGAGCCTACTAATGGGAAGATTGGCTCTGTAGAGCCTCCTAGGAGTGTAGGTTCCCGCAGTCCAGGCTGGTGGGCACCTTCTCTGCTTTCTAAAACGCAGGTTGTTCAGGGTGCAACTGTGGTGCCTTCAGGGTTCAATAACGGCAATGTCTCTCTGCCAGCTGCACCAGGCGGTGTGTGGTACGCATCAGGGTCACCGCTAAGCTCCAACAGCGGTGCATCAATCCTGGCTGGGCATATCAACTTGAATAATGGAAATCTCTCCCCTTGGGGATACCTGCATAGGCTTGATAAGTGCGCCCACATATACATCAACGACGAGCATGGTGACCGCCGTGAGTTCGTTGTAACCAGCCTATACCTGATTAAACAGGACGAGCTAGCAAAACACTCTGAACTGTGGCGTAAAGACGGGGACAAGAAAGCGTACTTCATCACATGTTCAGGTAACTCAATCGGAACCGACGGAACCCAGGAAGCGGAATCAACATTCCTGTTCAACTACGAATACAACTTGATTGTCGAAGGAACACCTGTAGATGGGTCATACCCGAAGACAGAATCGACAGAAAACTCAACCAGAAAACCTGTAATTACAGAAATTCCCTCCGTATCCACACCTAGCCCAGCAGCTACGCCGACAAGCACCCCCAGCCCCACTTCGGCAGCCGCACTGGAACCTGCGCTCACACCTGAAGCAGCACCTGCAACAGCTCAGCCAGGGGCTCCCACCCCAGCAGAACCTACCAAGCCACAGGCTCCTGCCGAAAATAAAGAGGCAACCAAAGTGGTAACAGGTACCGAAAGCAGCTCCCAGTCTGCACGCACAGCGGAACCTGCCGCCCCCATCAAGGTCGAGAAGACACAAGCACCAGTAACCGCGAAAAAGATTGAAACAGCAAAACCTGTCTCACCAACACCAACAGCTAAACCATCGCCCACGCCAACAAACGTGAGAACAATCCAGAAAAACTAAGCCCGACAGCAACAGAACCGCCTAACGCTATGCCTGTATAGAAACAAATATCCAGGTCTACCGTTAGGCGGTTCACAATGTCACATGAACAGATTTCACTCCTAGACGCAGGCGAAAAAGCCCAATTCGCAAAGCTTCAATTCGCAGAAAACCGCGAACCACGCTGCCCCGTCGTCATGATATACGACTGCTCCGGCTCAATGTTCATGGGAGACACCCCCATGATGGACATGCTCAAACGAGGCCACGAAGAACTCCAAAAAGAACTCGTCAACGACCCCGTAGCCTCCGAACGCGCAGACATGTCCTACATCACCTACGGCACCGAGGTCACACCACCCACAATGTTCGCCACCCCCGGCGAAGCAGACGACGATGGCGTACTATCAGCCATCGACTTCAAAAACATGGGTCTAACCTACACCAACACCGCCATCCTCACCGCCATCGACGCAGTAGAAGAACGCCTCAGCCACTACGGCAAAGAAGTCCCCCACTACTCACCCATGATTTTCCTACTCACCGACGGCGCCAACAGCGACGACGACGAAATGCACCCCAGCGGCGTCACCATGAAACAAGCAGCAATCCAACGCCTCGCAAGCAAAGTCGCCCCAAACGGAAACTGGCTATTCATGCCCGTCTACATCTCAACCGGCGACCCCTCCATCGACGCCCAAATCGTCGAATCCCTCAGCGGCTACCCCATGGCACCCGCACCCGTACCCATGCCGCTCACCCCCGGCAAAATGCTAGAGTTCTTCCGCTGGATATCCGCATCAGTCCAAACCCGCTCCGCATCACGCACCGACGAAACCGTAAACTTCCCACGACCCGACACCCCCGGCACCGGCTTCGACTGGGCCATGCCAAGTGTATAACCAAAAACCATCAAAACAGGCCAGGAGCAACCACAAACATGAACGAAAAAATCCTCTACGACTGGTGCCTCACAGCAGGCGGCACACGACCCAAACCCCACTACCACGACAACAACACCAACCAAGACGCCTACGGCATCTGGAACGACGAAGCAGGACGCGGCATCATCGTCTCATGCGATGGAGCAGGCTCACTCCAACACTCACGCACAGGCGCACACCTCACAGCAGAAACAATCGTTAGCGAAGCACGCCAACGACTAAAAATATTCACCCCCTCTGGTGACACCGAGAAAGACGCGCTCGCATTGGCAGGGCACCTGAAGGATACGCTCAAGACCGCAATCAATACGACGCTAGCTGCACAGGAACATCAAGAGATGGGGTGCACGGTGGCGGCAGCAATGTTCTGCGAGGGCGTTTTCGCTTGCCTTACCTTGGGTGATGCGTTCGTTCTTGTGGGGGATTATGCAGGCTCTGAGCCTTTCTATCAGTCCTTTGTGGAGCAATGGTACGCGCCGCATATCACCTCCTTCACAACCACCGAGAACCCGCGAATACTGCTTTCCTGCGGCTCTGGGGCCACCTGGTGCCTAGTCGCCTCTGATGGGCTAAAGAACCCACTGGTGGCACCAGCTACCGAATCATCGGATGAGGCGCTTCAAAACCAGCTGTTCCAGGACGAAAGCAGCCCGCTTCACCTGACCTTGCTATCACCAGGCCACGCTGACAGTTTCCTCGATTACCTAGTTGAAGCTGACAGGCTTGACGACGATACAACCTTTGCTATCGCAGGGTGCCTCAACAAGCCCTCCTCAGACGCTTTGAGCATCACGTCAGAGAAGCAACAGATACTTCCTGTGCGTGATTCCAGCGGTTTTGTTGTAGATTTCCGATAGGCACTAGCCGAACACTTTAGGCATAACGCAACTATTTGCCCTGCTGGCGGCCACTTTAGGCAACCAGCAGGGCGCAATAAATCCACCCCCTTCACGAGAGGTTCCACCAATGGACTACGTTGCCCACCTAGGCAATGGTCAAACTTTCACCGTGCGTCTTGCAGACAGCCCGCTAGGTCGCGGCGGCGAAGGCTCCGTATATGCGGTCGAATCCACAAGCAGCAATTCCCTAGGCTCAGCCGCCGAGCTCGTGGGCAAAATATACCATGACGACCCTACAAAACAGGCTGAACGGGAAGCGAAATGCGTCGCCATGCTCCAAAGCGTCCCTAAGACCGATTCAATCGTCTGGAACCTTGGAAACCTATACACCGCGGAAGGTAAGTTCGCAGGGTTCCTCATGAAGCGCTTCCAGCCAGACGTCTACAAGACATTTATGGAAGTCGCGCACACTAGGCACAGGCGCAAGAAATTCCCCAAATGGTCTGTCATGCATTCACTCCTCATGGCGCGAAACCTCGCCGTAGCAATCGACGCAGTACACACAGCAGGGCATAAAGTCGGCGACATCAACGAATCGAACGTGCTGGTCGCATCCGACGCCACCGTAAAAATCATCGACGCCGATAGCGTCCAAATCGGCACACCCAACGGCGACACCTACCCCTGCACCGTCGGCAAACCCGACTTCACCGCACCCGAAATCAGCGAAGGCAGCTACCGAGACCCCAAAAACAAACGAACCAGCGAAACAGATATGTTCGCATTCGTCATCATGCTCTTCGGCGCACTCATGGGACGCGCACACCCCACCTCCTGCAAATACAACGGCCCTCAAAAAGACACCACCGACCTCATCAAACTAGGAGTCTACCCCACCTTCGTAAACCCCCTCCCACCCGGATACCAAAAAATCGACACCCTCGAATACGAAGCCATCCCAACCAGAATCCACAACCTCATCCGCGACGGCCTCAACCCCGACCCCACAAAACGACCCACCTTCAACCAAGCAATCACAACATTCGACGAACTCTTCACCACAGAAAACGGAACCTACACCCACCTCAAACAGTGCAAGACATCCCCCCTACACTGGTGGGACAAACGAGACAGCAAAGCCTGCCCACTCTGCAAATTCGCAGCAAAAAACCGAAACTTCGACATCTGGCGCAAACCCGAAACCAAAACCCAAAAAGAAACCCTACTAAACAACGCCCAAAAAAAACAAACAAAAACCCAAAAAACCAAACAAAACACACCAACCACCACCCACACCCTACAAACACCCCCGACACCCAAACGCGGCACCCAAGCCCCACCCCAAAACACACCCACCCCCCAAAACCTAAACACACCCACCCACAGACAACCAGGCCAACCACCCACACCCCAAATGGTCGGCAAAAAACTCGCCGTCCACGACACCAACGGCAACACAATCCCACGACCCCCAATAACAGACCTCATCAAAAGCGGCAACTACACCATCGCCCTCGACGCACTCAGCGCCGAACACCCCAAAACCCTACCCTGGCTATCCAACTACAAACCAACACCAACCTGGTGGATATCCCTACTCACAACCACCATCACAGCCCTACTCTGGTGGCTCACCGCACCACACATCACACAATGGGCACTACCCCTAATATTCCCCCAAGGAACACCACCCCAAATCCTACCCCTCACACAACACATCACCACCGCACTCTGGGCAATACCCACAACCGTAGCAACCACACGATTTATCCACGGCCTATGGATATGGGGCACCCGCACCCGCGAAATCAAAAAATACGGCTACGGCACAATAGAATACGAACACCCCAAAGACACCATCATCGGCACAATAACAGCATCAATAATCTCAGGATTCCTCGCGCCGCTACTCGCCCTATTCATCGCGCTCGCCAACCTGGCAGTATGGCTTATACATGCTGCTTTCAAAGCTGTCCTAGGTGACAACGAGACACCGCAGAAATAAGCACGCCTAAAGCACTGACCATAAAACGCCGCACCCTGACCAGTGCGGCGTTTTATGGCATAATAGAGTAAGTGACAGAAAGGAAGAGATGATGAAAGCCGAACAGAAACGCTCACATAAGCCTAGCCAAGCAAGGGTTCCTCTTAGTGGACATTTGCGTGGAGCGCCAGAGCGTTATACGGCTGGTGCATACCCTGAGTTGCTGCCGCCTCGTGAAGCTATTCAGGCATACAGCATCCCAGCTGCTGAGGTGGCTCAGATTCTTACATCTGCTGGATACCTTAAAGATGGTCGACCAACACAAAAGCTAGATAAAGCACAAGTTCGTGCTATCTGCAACAAGAAGCCACTCTGGAACCTGAACAGCCTTCTAAAGGTTCTAAGGCGTGCATCCAAGCAGGGTGATTCTATTCAAAAAGTGCCTGTGAATCAGAATCTTCCTGAAAATTTGAAGCCAGGTGTATTTGCTACTATCGAGCAACTTGCACCGTATTTTGGGGTGGAGCCTTTCGTCTTGAAGGGGAAGCTAATCCGTGGTGGTTGGTGGCGCAAGAAAAACAAGAGTGCGCCTAAAAATAGCCGTGATTATCACTATGGTGCACCGAGCCCATGGGTTATCAAAAAGGGGTACGCGCGGTGCCAAGAGGTTGAAATAGCCGAAGGCGTGAAGGCAACAATTTGGCTGCTTGATGCGTGGCATGTGATGTCTACCTTTGCAGGTCTTGTCGGCTCGCCTATCCCGAAGCACGCTGTTATTCCTCTAGACATGCATCCTGTGGTAGCACCTCCTGATGAAGCCACCTATGCTGCTAAGGTGAAGCCTGCACTACTGAAGGCGGCAAAGAAGTCAGATTATACGGAAATGCATAGAATCGTTGCTCACGCATGGCGACTAGGGCCGATGTACGCTGGTGCTCTTGAGAAGGCCTGTGGGCTACCCGTAGGAACTTTCCAGGATGAAAAATGGGCTAATAAGCTCACAATGAGCCAGCGTAAAAAGTTTGCCTGTAGGTAGCTGATAAGGGTCACGAGGGGCCAGTTGTAGATACTTTTCTACAGCTGGCCCCTGTGTTTCTGCTATAATATCGACTGGACTTTTTAGATTTTGGGTTCCATCCATAATCAGGAAGAGTACACCTAGAGGTTGACTGCCCTGCAAGGATAGGTCTGCAACCTCGATGGTTTTTACTTCATGGCGTTATTACCTGGTGTTGTTAAACCGCAACAGCAGGCGGAGAAACCAGAGAGTTTTCCACTCAACGCAGCCCGATAAGACAGGGCTGATTTGAGTAGCTATGCAAGGATAGACCGTCAAAACGTACAGAAACACAAGAACGATGAGCATTAGCTTTATTGGTCGGAAACACAAGACGCTTTGAGGAGCACTAGCTTGAAGAAGAACATTTTTAAGAACACTGTCGCTGCCGTACTTCTGGCAGGCACAGGCATTATGGCAACCGCACCCGCATCTCAGGCCGCCGATTTGGCAACTTGGGAAAAGCTTGCACAATGCGAGTCTGGCGGTAACTGGTCAATCAATACTGGTAACGGATTTTACGGTGGTCTCCAGTTCACCCAACAGTCATGGAACGGCGTTGGGATGAGCGGTTCGCCTCATACCGCTTCTAAGGAAGCGCAGATTGAAGCAGCTGAGCGTCTGCTCGCTCTTCAGGGTTGGGGTGCATGGCCTGCCTGTACCGCTAAGTATGGTCTTTCTGGCGCCGCAACACCCACATATACCGATTCTGGGGTGAAGGCCACTACCTCTCAGAACACTGGCTCTACCGCAGATGCAACACCCGCCTCTAGCACCTATGTTGCACCGCAATCTGTAGTACAAGCTCCGGTGGCGCCTTCCGCCGCTATTCAGGAACCTGTTGCTGAAGACCACGCATCTGAGGTAGTGGACGCACCTGTGGTTGCTCAGCCTGCACAGCAGGAGGTATCTGCACCTGTAGAGCCTGTAGCACCGGCTGCGCCTGAAATTGTTAGGGTGCCCCGCGTTGCAGATTCAACTTATCAGGTGGTTGCAGGGGACACACTGTCATTGATTGCGTCTAAGCTTGGCGTTGCAGGTGGCTATCAGGCTATCGCTGATGCAAACGTCGACGTCATCTACGATGTAAACTTGATTTTCCCTGGTCAGGTTTTGACTATCCCGCAGAATTAGCGTACAATTTGAGTAAGGTTTAGGCAATAAACTAAACCATCCTCTAAGGATTGTTCGCATAGCAATCATTATAGATGCGAATACAACTACGGCCCCGCCTGATTTATTCAGAAGCGGGGCCTTAGTGTATCTACACCAAGTCTTCCAGTGCCAGCCTGACCGGCGCAAGAAACACAAACAGCGCCTCGACTCAGCATCAATTTGAGTCGAGGCACTGTTCTATATGCGAGCGCTGCTATTGATGACTTACCACATGATTGGGTACTCATCAGTTGGGGTAGGTTTCGGGTTATTCAGAGAGCCTAGCAGAGGTTCTTTCGTATCCCGCTTCTTGAGCCAGCTAAGGATAGCGAATCGTGCCTGAGCTTCCTCTTGGTTGGTCACCGACGGAAGACCTTCTACTTCAACGTCTTCTTGGGTAACTGTGAAATTGGCTGGGTAGCCGTCGACGAACCCTTCGGCTCGAACAGTCTGCATGTTATTTTTGCTAGGCAGCGAGGGTAGCTCTTTTTGGGCAGTTTGGTTGGGGTTACGTGTTGCTAGGAAAGATTGGACTGTCTGCCGGATTTCCTTGGTGTAGTCGTTGCATGTGAGGACTCGGCAGAAGTATTCGTCGCCTCTGCTTGCGGGGGTGCTCTGGTTGGGGTAGAGGTAGCCTCCATCGTTGGTCTGGATTCTTACAGGGGGGAATTTGGTGCCGTTTTTCCAATTACGGAGAGTGTTGGTAGGGACTTGACCTAGGCGCAGAGCTTCTTCATAGGTGTGGTGCTCTTCTGTGCCGAATTTGAGGGTGCAAATACCGTCTTCGTCTAGCTTTTGTGTGAGAAGGTCGAAGCTATGAGGCGCCTGTGCAGCGACGTCGGTGGCTGAGGGAGTGCCGAAATCAGTGTCCAGGTGAGTAGTCGCGTCAGTGTGAACGTTGATGTGAACGCGCTCAGATTTGGTGGCGTGGCGAGAGGTGTTTGCTCTGGTGGGGTATCGCGGGGCGTTCATTTTTTCTACAGGAGTGTCCAGCAGGGAGGGCTGATTCTTGATGGAAGCGAACACATAGTTGTTCCAGTTGCCGACCTTCTTCATGTTGCCGTTGAGAGCAGAGGTGTGGAATCGGTCTACAATCGTGTCGATAATGCGTTCCCACTCTTCACTGATGGCAGGCAGGTTTACTCCGAGCACGCCAGATACGCGGGACGACAGTAGATTTAGGTCTACAGCACGGTACATGGAGCCTCTACGCGGCGCTTTGACAGGCACGGTCACCTGCTCACCCTTAGCCGCAGATTCATTGAGCTTCGCACGGTTTACCTGCGACACAGCGTCAGTCGAGGTGGTCGCATTGCGCTTGATACGCTTGGACGGCTTCGCTACCTTCGTAGCAGAAGCAGCTGCTTTAACAACGAATCCTGAGAATCCCTTTCTGCGCCCGAACCCAACGAGAGAGAGAATACCTGCTTCTCCAGTCGCAGAAAACGCCTCACGAACAGCTTTTACAGCGGCACGGTAGACACTATGCGCCTTGTGCACAGATGTAGAAAATACTGAAAACTGGCGAGTAAGATGCGCCCATGACACCCAAACATGCTTACCGTCACCATGCTGTTTAGTAGCAGCAAGACGGGCAGATACGAAAGCCAAAACATCCAAAGCAACAGCGGAAGAACGAACTACCTTCGCCTCCCAAAGCTTCGCAGAGATAGCTACTACATTGCCAGACATCACATAATCGCAGAACGCTTCAGACACACGCACCATCATGAAATCATCCCTGTTACCTTCAACACTGAAAGTAACTCCCATAGTCCGGTCAGACACATCAGCACCAACCGAAAAAGCATGAACGACCTCACCGCGCGAACCACCTTCAGCACGCTCAAAAACAACAGACGACAACCCCAAGCACATGCGAAAAACATCCGCAACCTTGCGATACCCATCCGCAGACAAAGCAGGCATACCGATAGCCCTAGCCAAACCTCGTGGACTCGAAGGCACCGTAAACTCACGGCCACCAACCTCAACCACGCGAGAGGCAATATACGCCAAGCATCGGCGTGCCATCACGCCAGAAGGTAGCTCTAGGACAACACCTCCATCAACGCTAACAACAGGGGCAGGGACATGCTGAACAACTCGTGCCAAAGAAGACCGCTCCCACACACCATACTCATTAAAGCCAACACCAGCCCGCACTGAATGCGCAGAAACAGGCAGCCCACCATGGACATAAGCCAGAGGCATCACCCATGATTCTCGCGCAACAGCTTCAGGAGAGTGGTTGTATTCATTCGGAAGTGAACCAGCCGCAGCAGCCGCACCTAAAGTGTCATACGCACCACCTGCAAGGTTGCGGCGTCGAGCATGTTCAACCACAGCAGCCGCACGCGCACGAGCATACTCTGAAGTCCCCGAAAAATCCTCAGTAGCCCCAACAGGCACAAAAATAGACGCAGATGCAGCACCAACAGGCCACTGCTCTACGTCAAATACGTTAGATGTTTCAGACAATCTCTTCACCACCCTCCAGGTCACGGCTTCTGCGCTACACGCTCTTACATGTTGTTGCCCCAACGGCGAATCTCCTCAAGAATACACCATGGACTACTCTCTGTCCAACTACACCACTTGAAATTATTCTTCCAAAAAAATCTTGTCCTCATAAGCCCTCGCTACAGAGAAACACCCCTATCAGCACGAGACCTCATATCGATAACATGCCACCATTCTATACGCCCACTAGAGCATACAGGAAGCACCTCGCGCTTAATCTTATCTTTAATCTATTGTCCACAGACCCCAAAACAAGCCCTACTCTCAGGCAAACAAAGGGCGGGAACCCTAGCCCACAGCATAGGTTATCTACCAAATAATCACTCAACCCATAGTTATCTACCAAATAATCACTACCAAATAATCACCCATAATCCATGAATACTCACACCCAGCTACCGAACTGTCTACTCGAAACCTCGGTGTCGGCGAAGGCGCTCGCGCCCCGTCCGATATGAAGTTAAGCGATGAGGTGCGCTAGAGGCCACATTTTGCTGCCTTGTGAACCTACTCCCGAACCGTTTAGAATTACTTTGGAAATCGCTAAGTGCGAAGAATTTAAGGAGAAACACCAAATATGGCTACTGAATCTGTATCTCTGGCGGAAGCTCACGCAACCCCCATTGTTGTTTTTAGCAAGCAGATGTGCCCTCAGTGCAATATGACAAAGCGTCACCTTACTTCTAAGCTGGGTGAGCCAGCATCTGATACTTGGGCTGTTGTAGAGATTGACCATCCTGAAACAGGCGAGGAAGCGTTTAGCTATGTGAAGACACATTGTGCTGACATAAAGTCCGCACCTGTCGTTATTATCCGCAATGTCCCGCAGGAAGATGTTGAAGACTACCTGTCCGCAGCGCCCAACGCCGTTCAGCAGTTTTCAAGCGATTCAGGTAACGGGTCAGTAACTCTATACTTTGGCGGTTTCGTGCCAGCTGTATTGAACGTGGCTGCCGAGAAAAATAACGCAAAGTAAATTGGCACTTCTGATTTGAAGATTGTGGCACCTACTTGCCGTAAAATGCGGAGAGTAGGTGCCATACCTGTCACTACACAGAGGAAAGAGGAGAGTGGTATGCGGTACCCTCAAGAGGTCATCCAGAAGGTTCGAGAATCGAGTGACATTCTAGGGCTCTTTGAAAAGCTAGCTGACTGCACACCCCAGAAGTCAGGCCCAGCAACATTTAAAGTGCTTTGCCCGTTCCATGCAGAGCGCACCCCCTCCTGCAACATTACGCCCTCGATTGGTCGATTTAAGTGCTTCGGCTGCCAAGCTAGCGGCGATGTCATTGATTTCGTCATGGAACAATGTGGTTACACGTTTACTGAAGCGATTGAGTACCTGGCTGAATCAGCCATCCCCCCAATAGAGCTACCCAAAACCAGCGATGAGACAACTCAAACGGTCAGCAACCGCCGATTGAAAGAGATTACTGCGGCTACTTGGGCTTTCTATCAGGAGGCTTTTCGGGCTCTGCCTGTCGAGCATCCTGCGAAGCAGCAAATTATTTCCCGAAAACTCGACCCCAATAGGCCTCATTATGGGTACACCCCCGGCGGAAATACGCTAACCCGTCACCTATCCCAAACCTATAGTCGCCATGAACTGTCGCTCTCAGGTGTCTGTGGTCAGAACTCAGAGACTGGAGAACTCTACGATTTTTGGCGAGACCGCCTAATCTTTGCAATCACTGACAACCAAGGAGCCCCTGTATCTTTCACTGGGCGTGCACTAAACCCAGACGAATCTAGAAAATACGTTAACGGTAAAGCAACTCCAATATTTGAGAAGGAGAAGCTGCTCTACAGCCCGAATATCTCGGAGGCAAACAAGGTCTCTCGCACTACAGGAAACTGTTACCTCGCCGAAGGCCAGTTTGATGTGATTGCTCTATATGACAACGGATACACTAACGCCTATGCTACAAGTGGTACCGCCATTACGCATACCCACATCAACCATCTGCAACGACTAGTAGGGGAATCTGGCTCCATCACGTACATCCTTGATGGAGATTCAGCAGGCTTGAAAGCTACCACAGCTGCGTACCGTACCGCACCGGAGTCGCAAGCAAATTCTTGGGCTGTGCATCTTCCAGATAACGCAGACCCTTGCGACTATCTTTCAACATACGGTGTGGAACAATTTACTGATTACATCAACAAAAGTATCCAACCGCTCACGACTGCTACTGTGCAAGCTTATGCATACCTTAATGACCCTAAATCTTTCCAGACTCAGGGGCTATTCCTCAAATCTATCCATAAGATGCTTGAAGCAACATCTGTGCCAGCTACTCGCAAGCTAATCATCGAAAAAGCGGCAGCGCTCACAGGTACAACCATTTACCAGATGGAGAAAACGCTCAGTGGCCACAATCACTTATCCATACCATCAAATAGTAACCAAACGACATATACGCAGCATGAGCGGCCGGACGCAGACTACAGCTGGCTACCTGAATCCGCTAAAGCAGAGTATCAGAACCTTAGACACCAGATAGAGTCTGGCGACAAGTACATACTTGCTTCCAGAAAGCTCTTGCATCTAGCACTCTACTACGGTGTCAGCCCCTTGCTTATCGATGCAGAAACCTGGCCAAATCTCCATCCAAATGTGCAAACAATCTATAACGAATGCGTTGGCATCCAAAGTAGCGGTAAGTCTTTTCACCAGGATAATTTCAAGAATCCATTAGTTGCAGGGCTGCTAGTGCCACCTCTTGATGCAGACAGCGTTGAGCTTACCCCAGAACAAGCCGTAAGCGAGTTCAACCTGACAAAAAGCATGTTGCTCAGAATTTTGCGGCGTAAATCGCGTTCACGCATGAGTGTGTAAACGGCAATAATTTACAGTGTGTTATGCGGGCGGTTTGAGGGCGCTTCCTCTTACCGCCCGCGCTCAGTTTGCCTATAGAAAAAGCTTGAAGGGATATATACCTACTAAACCCTAAATGAGTAGTAGAGGTATCCCACGTGAGTCAAGAAGGTATCAATCTTCACCGTGCTGAAGATGGTGATGAGCAGCAGTCTCAATCAGGCGGAGGCTCTTACAATAGTAACTCCGCTGTCAATGATGCAATAGGCAAGGTGCTAGGTCTACTGGTCGCGGTAGCCCTGTGTGTCGCCTTCAGTACAGCTATCATTTCTGCTGTTGCCGTTGTTGCGGTGGCATATTACTACCTAACCAGGAAGCGAATGATGCGCCCGGTTGAGGTATTTATATACATGCTAGCTACAGCTTTGGTAGGTGTCTGCCTGTGGTTCATCTTGGATGCGCCTGGAAAATTCAACCGCGCAGTAAACGCCATCTTTATGAACCCCCAAGCGTACTTCGCACACCACACACTACTGGATGCGATATGGGCTTTGAGCACTCCCCTCACTATCGCAGGTATTATAATCGGCTCTTTCTTGGGGTGGCTATGGAGCCTCAAAATTAGCTCCGACTACAAAAAATTCCCAGAAATTAAATTCCACGACACGCACTGGATGAGGGAAGGAAACTTCAAATATAGGCATACTCCACTTCAGCGATGGCAGAGGAAGAGGCTGGTTAACCAGATTGAAGAGGGAGCCAATTTTGTGCTTGACGGTGAGCCAGGGCGCTTGCCAGGCGTGATATTGGGTATTGACGAGGAGACATGTCAGCCTGTGTATTTCACGACCGCAGAAATTGTGCGTCATATGGTCAAAGTTGGCGCCCCTGGTAGTGGTAAGACGGCATCCACTGAGAACGAGATTCGCGCTAACGCTAAGCGTGGAATCACTAGTATCGTCATCAATATGAAAGCTGATGTTGACTTGGCCCGTAAGCTTGCGAAATATGCGCACGATGAGGGACTAGGCTTCTATCACTTCACTCAGGCGAACCCCCAAACAGGCGCATACGAGAACTTGTACAACCCGCGTGGGCAGGCTTATCTCGACCCCTTCGCTAATCTGACTTTGGCGGAGAAGATGAATATTGGCCTCGCTTTCCAGCAGTATGAGGTTGCAGGTGAGAAGTATAAGAACGACGTCAAGGGAACACTAACTGTCCTGCTTAACTCTATTCAGGAATTGGAGAAGTATGTCCAAGAGCTTGAAAAAGAGGACGCAGCCGAACATCAAATCTTCGTTGAAGACCTTGAACGCGCGGGACTGGTCTGGAACAACGGTGAGTTCCGCAGATTCCACAGTGCGTTGATGAACCCTGAAGTTGTTCTCAATGCGTTGCCTGAGAACAACACGACAGGCGGCGATTTGCGTCGCCGCATACATGACGGCAAGAGCGGACATGTTAAGGACTCTTGGGGCACTATCCGAGGCAATATCAATACTGTTCTAGGTTCACCCTTTGGCAAATGGCTAGGTCTCCCAAAGAACGGTGAACCGTATATTGATTTCGATTACATCACTGACCCCTCAACGACGCCATCTATCGTGCTGTTCGACTTCAATGCTGACTCTGAGGAAGAGACCAGCGCTACGTTCGGCAAGCTGCTGACCGAAATGCTGACTACAACCTCTTCTCACCGCCGCAACAACAATAAAACCAGCAACATCGTTCAGCTCTTTTTCGACGAGTTCCAGACAATCCCTCTGAACAGGATTAGTGGTCTTCTGGAAAAGGCCCGCGCTTCCAATGTTGGCGTTTCCCTAGGTCAGCAGTCCCTCAGCCAGCTAATCGAAAAGAATGGTGAAGATAGCGTAAAGACGCTCATCGAGAATGTTGGCACCATCATGGTTCTGCAAGGTATGAAGGGTGGTGCAAGCGCCAATATTATCTCTAGCATTGCAGGCACCCGCCAAGAACTTAAATACACTGTCTACTCAAAGCGCGAGCTGGTCTGGTGGAAGAACTTCATCCAGTGGGATGACATTAGGCGATATGACAAGACTTCAACAGTTGTTGAGGTGCCAATCATTAAGCCCTCAGACCTCATCAACCTACGCGGCCCCAATCCCGCAAAGGGGGAGTACTACACCGAAGCTATGGTTATCCGTCAAACCCCTAAATATGACAGGATTGCTGGCGCAGAGGTGGAAAGTGTCGCGGGTACCAAGATACACGTGCTGCTGCCCAAACAAGTTCTCTCTAAGCTCCCAGCCGTACCGGAAGAACCTATCTCTGTGGGCAAGCCGCTTTATTTGCCCTCAATTCCTAAGTACACCACGCTATTCAAACAAGAGGATGAGTTTTTGGAGCCCGTAAACACAGGGGAGCCGGTCAGCTCATCAACTTCAGAACAAGAAATGAACGCATCAATGGAAACGTCAAAATCGTCCACTCCACACCGCAAGCCGGCAACCACTGGAGCACGAGCTAATACTCCCAAGAAAGCTCGCCGCAAGGCACCCCCTGGCGTGAAGGCACCCGCTGTTGCAGGGCCACCCAAGCCCCCCGATATAGAACCTGTAGATACGATTCGAGCCGCGAAGCCTAAGCCTAAAAAACCTCTTGTCAATCCTGTAGCTGGAACCCGGAAGCCAGCGGTGTCAAGGCAACGACCTCAGCAAAGTGAAGCTAAGTCACAGTCCAATCTCACCCCTGAATCGTCAAAGGTTCGCCCTTCGGATTCTCAAGGGAGAGCTGCCTCTCAACGCAAGCAGCAAAAGCCTCAAACCCCACCGCCACCGCCACGGCTAAAGCCTCGTGTCATGAGGGGTGTAGTCGCTGAAGGCGTAGAGAACCGTGTCCGCAGGAATCCTTAGAACTAACCACAGGGAGAATAAAGCCTCATGGCAATTAATTTTGACCAGACCGGAAAGCGGGATGTTACACCCATCTCACCTATTGAGCAGAACCTCAATTTTGCTGAAGACCCCGAGCCGCATGTATCCAACAAAAAAACCAGTACAATCCTCCCTCTTAGCGGGTCTGAAAAGAATCGAAAGAACACCCCGCAACGTCGCAAAGATTTGGCAACCAGGGGCAGGGTACTAGCATTTGGGCTGGTAAGTGTCGGCGCTTTGTCTTTCCTGGGACACAGTTTCTATTATCTAGCGCAACCCGAGCAGGTTACCGACGAGCATATTGCTGCTGTCTCTCAACGAGCAAATGGCAATACTGGCTTCAACAAAGAAAATGGCGAGGACATTGCTGTTGGGTACGTCAAGGCGTACTTGTCAATCAAGACAGACGAGAATGCTGATAAGCTGCTGGCTTGGTACCTTAGCGGCGATAAGATGTCTAGCACTGAAACCTCAAATACTTCAGTAAATAACATCCGCACTGCAACTGCGAATGTGGCCGAACAAGTTATTGGGGTTCCGCGTGTCATCCGCATTACCCCGCACGCCAACCCTGCTTTGATGACCTATCGTGTTACCGCACTAGTGAAGCCTTCTGCAACTGGTACCAACAACAGCATTAAGGATGCATCCAAATCGGCTAACCAGGTTAGTGAGCTTAAGCAGATTACGATGTCTGTCACTGTTGCGTTCGACAGTAAAACTGGCAGGTACTACATCGCAACACCCAATCCGTCTATCTTGCCTTCGCCTGTTATGGGTAAGAGCACCGCACTGATTCCGTCACAGCAGGTTCAGGGCACCAAGATTCAGAACAGTGCTGAAACTGATGCTGTTATTCAAGGTTTCATCAAGGCATACGTTGCTGCAAGCCCTGAGAAGCATGGTGACCTTGACCAATATGTCGTAGAGCCAAATAAGATTACCCTCGCTACAGCTGGATTTGGTGGAGAGTTTACGGTGAATACCAACAGTATCAGCTACCAGCTCTACCAGCAGGATGACAAGAGCATTATTGCTCGTACCACGCTAACACTAGTTGATGAGCTAGGCGGCACGACAGACGTGGAAAGCAATGAAAGCACAAAACAAAGTATTTCTTACACTGTGACCTACAACATTAAATTGGTGCAGCAGGGTAACGGTAAATACCTTGTCTCAGACTTGTCCCCCGACATCTATGACGTCCCAACTCAGAACGTTGCACAAGCAGGATAGTTCACCCATCTGATATATAGAGGGCGAAAACCTTTTTGTGAGACATAAAAAATAGGAGAACCTAAAAATGCTAACTACCACCGCGCTACTGGCATTTGGCCTAGGCAAGATTGGTACTACTATCCTGGCAATTATTGTCGTCGCTGCCTTGGCTGCACTGATTAAGCCGGTCTTCAGGTCTATCGGCAATGGTGACTTCAAGACATTGTTGACCATTATTGGTGCTGTCATCTTGGCAGGTGTCGGTATCTACGCTGTCCTGAACTTCCTTGACCCCGGTTCATCGACCGCGACCGCAATCGGTCAGGGTGTTGGTCAGGGTGTCCAGGGCGTCGCACAGGGTGGCGTTTCTAACCTGTAAATATAGCCAGCAGGTAAGGGCAGGTCTCTCAAACTCATTTGAGTCTGGGGGCCTGCCCTCTGCTATGAGAACAGCATAACCACCTTAGACCTCTACCAGCAAGGACTAATCGACTATGGCTAACCCCCTACTGAACCCCCTGAAGAAGCTTCCGACTGACAAGAAGCTATCGCGCGCTGAAAAAGGGTCGAAGCCCCGCGCGCTGAATATCCCGCAGAAGACTATTGCAGGAAATATGGTCTTCTCTGATTCTGAAGTATGGGCGTTCTATAGGATGCAATCGAGCCAGTTTGATTTCGAATCGGTTGACCAGAAAGCTAGGTTGCTTCACCAGACTTCTGAAGCATATGCTAGCCTGCTTAATCTGAATGGTGATTCAGACCCAATCCAGGTGTTCCCATTCACTATCACCACTCCGGTAGATGAACAGGCTTACTTGGCGACTTCATATAACCCCGCGCAGGCTTTGGTCAATCCAAAGTATGACGAAATTATGAATATGCAGGCTTCTGTCATTAAGAACGCTGGGCTTCCACAAGAGGAATCTTACATCGGCGTCTTGCTCGGCAGTCGTAAGAAATTTCAGAAACCTTTGACCGCTGATGATGACGAAGCTCATGAAGAAACCATAGAAGACGCACGTAAGGTTTTCACGGATGCAATGCTGGATGAGCTGACCCGTATCCAAAAATATTTCGGGGCGCTAGTCAACATCCACACGGAAAATGTGTCCAGGCTTGAAGAGCTAAATGCGATGCGTCGCGAGAAAGTTATTCGACGCGCGCTGCGACACAGCACCTTGGCTGCCGAGCCGCTGACCCGCGATGAAATTATGACCATCACTAAGACTTTGCTCCACCCTGGCGAGCCGCCGCAGCCTCTAGACATTGATGGTGATTATCGTGTAGGTGCCCACGAAATCGCCTACGAATACGCGCACCTTATCGATAACTCGAAGAATACTTGCGTGGCTATCACGCAGGAATATGCTGACCGCACGACCACTAGGTATGTCGCAACTTTTACTGTTAGCCAGCTTCCTGAAGTTCTTGAGTTTCCCCAGATGGCACCATTTGCTGAGGTTGCAGGTTACTCGGTGCCCACTGCAAGTGTTTTTGCGCGCCTAACTATTATTCCGAACAATCTCATGCGTGACGCGCTGGAATCTCAGACACTGAAGCACCGCAACGAGGCTACTGATATTCAGGATGGCTCTGAGACTGTGCACACTTATGGTGACACGAATATTACGGCGCTCCAGAAAGCTCAAGCATATCTTGAAGATATTCAGGCAGAGAATGATGCAGTCAAAGCACCGTGGGTTCGTGGCAGTATCCATATCCGTGTTTACGCAGACAGTATTGAAGAGCTGAAGAATTATTTTGAGGCGTTGAAGCAGCAGTATCGAAACCAGAACATCAACCTGCGTTGGACTCGAAATAACCAGGTAGAGCTTCTTCTATCTGCAATGCCTGGTGCCGGTCTATTTGTTGGTGGAACCACCAACAACCATATTCTCGCACAACAGTTCACCGGATACCTGGGCTTGAATTTCAGTGCAAGCATTGGCGATGACTTCGACCCCCGCGCCCGCTTTAAATAAACGACATTGACAGGAGATAAACATTATGGCTCCCAATAGGCAGAAGGGGAAGGACGGTGGCGGTAACCCCATTACGAGATTCTTCGCTATCGTTATCACCCTACTCATTTTTGGCGGCATTTACGTCTATGCAGGGCAGCACGTCGGGTCGTTCAACCCGTACCATATCGTCAAATTTTATCTTGTCGATAAGGGTATGCAAGCAGGCGAATGCCTAAACGACTTGGCGTTCAAAGATGGTAGTAAATGTAAGGTGAACATGCCTGGCGGCAGCTCAGGTAATCCGGGTGGGGTCGGGTCAGCAGAGGCAGGTAAGCCAGCGAACACTACACCAGAAGTAGTTACTGCATACAATAAGGCGCTCGATACAGTCCGTATTGGTGATGCTGAAAAAGTTGACTACAAGCGCACTGAGTGGGCTCACTGGTCGAAGCTGGACGGCAATATCTGCAACACGCGAGTGCAGGTTCTAAAGGCCCAAGCCCGCGAGTACACGACTAAAGATGGTAATCCTGACTCCTGTTCAATTATTGCAGGCACATGGCTGAGTGTATATGACGGCGCAGCAACTACCGTCAAACCAGGCGGAGACACCTCGCCGATTCGCACGAAGATTCAGATTGACCACGTTATCCCATTGAAGTATGCCGCTGAGCACGGCGGGCAGAGCTGGGATGCAGCCAAGAAAGAGGCTTTTGCGAATGACACTACGCAACTAATTGCTGTTTCCGCAACATCTAACACAAGTAAGGGCGCTAAAGGCCCTGCGGCTTATATGCCTCAGCAGTCTGAGCAATGCCACTACTCGCAGGTGTGGATTGATACAGCGAACAAGTATAACTTGTCAATCACTAAAGCCGACAAGGAAGCTTTGAAGAAGGGGTTGGCTACTTGTGGTAGCTGAGCTGTGACAAGCAAATAAGAGATTGTGACTCGTCTTATATTAGGTTTACGCCTTATAGGGCGAGTCGCAATCTCTCTGCTATAGATTTACGAACCAATTTTACGAAGAAGCACGCTGTAGCTCAGCATGGAGACGCGCATGGCATCCACCATCACCAACCTATCAGATTCCCCTGTTTTGGAGAATGCACCTAGCCGCCGTAGAAAACAGCCTCCGGCGGCTCTTGTCGCTGCTCTTATTGCACTATTCATACTTATTGGATACGTACTTATCGGGGGCTCCCATGCGAGCAAAAGTGTAACTCTTGCGCCAGGCCCCGAATCGCCCACAATCACTATTACCGAGAAAGCACATGCTGGCGCATTCGGTGTTGTTGGTGGCGCACAAAGCCTTGGGTATGGCATGAACGATAAGGGGAACTGGCATGGTACCGTCGGTACTGTTCCATTGGAAAGTAAGCCTAACCGCGTTTTGACGCTTAAAGAAGCTGTCGGTGCAAATCTTAACTTCGTAAATTATGAGGGTGAAGGCGACGGCGGTTTTGGTGCCGTCAGCACTGACCCTGACCGAATGACTGGCGCCCCTAAAACCATCACCAAAGATTCTGAGCGCCTAACCAAGCTGCGCTCTTGGCCCACCATCGTCTTTGGTGGCATCTTGAATACAAATGCTGACTTCGTAAATGGCATCACCGGACTCGTATTTGACTTCACGCAAAGCATCCTCACAATTGCGTATGACCCGCACACCGTGTGCTCAGACGCCAAGGACACTAACTGTGTCTTCAACATGACTAAGCTTATTGCTGGAGGCGACCGCCCCGGCAATACTGGCATCATTGGCGTCATTTTCAAGGCATTGTATCTAGTGGTTGCTCCTCTGGTTGGTCTCGGTGCGATTGCTTACGCTTTCTGGAATGACCTAAAGAAGAAACAGAACGTCAAAGAGTTTGTCCTTACCATTGCTTACACCGTTGCTGCTGGCGTCCTCGGCGTAGCTCTGCTGATGAATGCTGGCACGGTGGCCAGCTTGCCTATTAAGGTAATCCAAGAACTTGGTGGCCACGTTATGAGTATCGGAACAGGCGCTGGTGACGAGGAAACGGGTGCCGATAAGGAAACAGGCACCACCTCTAGCGCATCCGCAATCTGCAAATCAAGCGCAAGCGAGTTGAGTGCAGCCGAGCAAACGGTGCTATCTGTAGACTCCATGACCTGTACTATCTGGCGTGCCGTCAGGCTTGACCCTTACGCTCGCGCGCAGTTCGGAAAGCCTTTCGCGAAGCTTGACGTCAAAGACCCCGATATGGCTGAGATTATCAAGAAGGCTGAAGTCGACCCCAACACCTTCTGTGTCCCGCTCAAGGTATCAGGTACCCCCGCAGATTATAAGAATAAAACCTTGAAGCTAGAAGACAGCAACCATAAGGTTTGCAACTTGGCAGCATACCAGCTGTATCTTCAGACTAACGCCCAAATAGGCGATAACGCCCGAACTAAAGACCACGGTGTTGAGCAAGCATGGTACAACCTAATTGCGGTTGTCCATGCAGATGACAACATGTGGAGCACCTGGTCATACAACTGGTCTTCTGGTGTCAACCGCTTCATGGTTACCACCATCGCCATGATTACCTTTGTGCCGATTGCATTTATCCTCGCAGTCTTCGCTTTCATCTCGCTAGCCCAAGTGTTCCTGGTTAGCATTCTTATGATGGTACTGCCCATCATGCTCATGATTATGATTGAGCGTCGAAAAGGTCTGCCTATCGGCAAGAAGTACTTCGGCCAGCTGGCTGGTGGCATCCTAACCTACATGCTGTATGCAGCCCTTCTAGTTATTGGTGTCATCATTGTCTCAGCAGTGATTGATACTATCGACGATATCGCGCTAGTCATGATATTCAACATGCTTGTAGGCTTTGCTCTCTGGCAGAACCGCAAGCGACTTATCAGCATGATTGCTGCCGCAAACCCCTACGATAACCGCCACATCACCAATAAGGTCACCAACGTCCTTGCTCGTGACGCCATCCCTGGCTCTGTCCGTGCTAACGTTCTTGGTGCCCTTGGTGGTGCGCACGTCCGAGATGCTTGGCGCAACCGTAAGACCATTATTGACCCTGCTACCGATAAACGCGCTGGGTTCTTGCGCACTGTTAGGCAGAACATGGCTGACGGCCGTCGACTTGCAGCTGAAAATGACCTGCTTACCCGCAAGCCGAATAGTGCCCGCGCGACAATGCGTCGTGCAGGTCAGCGTGTTGAAGCTTTCAACGCGAAGAAGATGCAGGAACAGCGTGCAGCAATGGACGCTGAGGTTATGAACATCAGGTCTGACCGTAAGATTACCTCCGATAAGGTAAGTCACGGTCAAGGCAATGCTTCCACCGTGGCAGCTATGGGTCAGGCAGCGGTGGCAGACGCCAACGCTGCGGCTCAGCACATTAGGCGCACAAACGAGAATGTCCAGCGAATCATTATTGACTTCGAAGCTACTGGGCGAGGTATGGGTGACGAAGCTGAGCGCGCCACCTTTGCAGAGATGTTCCGCACCGAGCAAGCTATCCTTGCGGCAAACCACCGCAGGCGAATTGCGGGCGAGATTGGCGATTCGAAGCTATACGCTGAAGCTAGTGCTGCTTTCACCCACCTACGCGCCCACAAAGCAGACCTTGAGCAAGAGCTTTCACCTGAACAGCTCGCGCAATATGGTAACGAACTTGAAGCCATGTTCATCAACGACCCGACTATCGGCAAGGACAAGGCAGCCATTAACGCTGAGTTTGCTGGTGCTTACGAGCAGGACTTGAAGGCTGTCCGTTCTGAAGTGAGCGCAGCTCGCCTGGCAGAGAAGGCCAACAAGTCTCTCGATGCTTTGAACCAGAAGACTTTGGAGCAGGAAGCAGCTGAGTACGCTAACCAAGCTCGCAAGGAAGCCCTGACCACTGCTCGAAAGAACAAGGAGACTGCTCAAAATGCAGAGAAGATTGCTGATGCAACCTACAAGGCAGCTTTGAACAAGTTCATGACCGAAAAGGCAGGCGAAAACTTGGTTACCGAGTTCTCACCCATGCCTGTTGAAGCGGCTAATAGCTCCCGCCTGGACTTCATGTATAACTCGATTCAACGGCCTAAACTGGTCGACCCAACGGTTCAACCAGAGCCTATCTATGACCCGCCGTTCGACCCCCATTATGATAACCCGCCAATCGACACTGACTCGCACGAGCCTCCGCTTTCTGGCGCCCAGGGCGGGGAATCGCAAAGTGGCAGCAATCCTTTGAATAAGCCTGAGTCGCAATCTTTCGGTGGCGGCGAGAGTCAGGCATCTACTTCGGGTAACGAGGACTCTACCTCTGATTCAGAAGAAGTGACTCGTCCTTTGCCGACGCCTCCGGTCACTCCTTCACTTCCTAAAACTGAGCCTATCCTAACTGTCCCGGAGAACTTTGCACAAGGCGAAAAAATAGATGAGCCTGTGGGTGCCGCTCAAAGCACTCCGCTAGGTACTCCAAATCTAGATTTGTCGCCGTCTCAGGGGAGCGGAGAAAGCTCTAATGACAGCACCGAGTCTTCCGCTGGTGAGCGCGAGCATACTGTCAGTGAGCCGATAGTGGCTGCTCCGGTGCCAACATCAAAACCGCATCTAGGGGCTGAGCAGAAGCACCAGGATAGCCAAGCTGAGGCATCTTCTGTAGATGCTTTTGCTCAACCCGATACTACAAAGCCAGATAGCGCGAAACAGGTTGAAACACCCGTCGCTCCTTCAGATGAGGGCTCTATGTCTAACTCAGATTCCCCCTCAGAGAAGGTGACTCATCGCGGTTCTGAGCCAAGTAAGAGTGAGCCTACGGTAACTCCTGTAGCCACTTCGTCGGCAACCCAGAAGAATCCCGATGAGCCTGCACGACCGCCCGTGGATAAATCGCCAAGTGTAGCGCCAACTGGCTCTGCGCAAGCTGCCAAGTCTCAGGAGGAAAAGGTGGCGGCAGTGGTTCCTCCGGTCACCCCTGCGAGCGCCGCGCAGGAACCCGTTGTGGAACCCCAAAAAGCCCCTGCGAAGACCCAAACGGAAAAGATGCCGCCGAAACCTGCCGATAAGAGTGTGATGGATAGGGGCACGAACAGCTCAAATACAGAGAGTGTCGCTCAAGGAAAGCCTCAATCTAAGGCTTCCGCTGAAAGTCCACTAAAGAAGAATCTAGGGAACCCTTTAGGTAAATCTGATTCGAATGAGGGGAATACGGCAGCTCGACCGCGCGTCTTTAAGATACCGACAGAGAAGCCTGCTCCCAAGCCTGCATCCTCACCGCTAAGCGGCCCGCAGGTGGAAGATAAGATTCACAAGAAAGGCAAATAAATAAAATGCCAACTGTGCCACCTGAGAATGAACCTACTAAACCAGGGGTTGTGGAGAAGGCAGCGAAAGCTGCTGAAACAGCCAATAAAGCTCGGAAGGTTGCCCAGGCAACGAGTACTGCTGTATCGGCAACTGCTACAGCTGTAACAAGCCCTATTACTTGGATTGCTGCGCTGGTTGTGGCGCTTATTGTCGCTTTGCTGGTGGTCGGTATCCCTGCCGCTCAGGTGTGGGGTAAAAACGATAATGCTGACGGGTGCTACGGCATCTCTCAGAATGGCGGTAAGAGCAAATCAGGTCTAAAGCACAGCGAAGACCCTAAAGAGAACGTCCAGAATGTCGGCACTTGGCTTTCTTCTACTAGCTTCGGCGGTTCTTGGGGTAACAAACCCTTCACCACTAAAATGATTGCTGGTCTGATGGGCAATTTTGGTCAAGAATCAGGGTTTAACTCGGAGCTGACTCAGGGCGGCTCAGGCCTAAACTCCAAGATGAGTAATGACGAAATCTTGGCTCAAGGTAATGTCTACGGTAAGGCGGTTGGATTTGCCCAGTGGGATGGTGAGCGTAGGGTTAGGCTGGTAGAGTTTGCTAAGGCTAATAACTCGCATTGGTCAGACTTGGGTACTCAGATGGATTTCTTGAAGCAGGAGCTTGAGGGTGCTGAGGGTGCGAATCTGTTGGCTGGTGGGTTTACGGATGATTCGAAGAGCGTTGCTGAGCTGGTTACGATTTTTCATGATAAGTTTGAGCGCTCTGGTGTTCCGAATATGCCTCGTCGCATTTCCTTTGGTGAGGATTTTGTGAAGGATTTTAAGCCGGGTATGAAGGCGTCGGGCAGTTCTTCGCTGTCTCATGGTGGCGGGTCGTGTTTCTTGGGTGGTGACTCTGCTGCGGATATGTCTGGGATTGTTGAGCTTGCTAAGAGCATTGCTTGGGATTCTACGAAAGATGAGGAGCGTGTTAAGATTCCTGTTTCGCCTTCTGACCCGGATGGGGTGAATAATGTGAAGCCTGCGTATCGCGAGGCGAAGAAGAAGGCTGAGGAGAAGGGTGGTAAGGATACTCATACGGAGCGTGCTGGTGCTGAGTCGTTGTATGCGTCGTGCGACCGTTTTGTGGCGACTGTTGTGAAGAATACGGTTGACCCGAAGGTGCCTTGGGGTGCGACTGGTCAGCAGGCTGAATATTATGCTGGGTCTTCTGATTGGAAGGATGTGACGGGTAAGCGTTCTGATTTGCAGCCTGGTGATATTTTGATTGCTGGTGGGCCTGGTGGAGCTGCTGGGCATACTGCGATTTTCATTGGTGACCATAATGGTGAGCCTTCGGTTGCGCAGGCGTCTTGGTCGCATGAGGTTGGTGCTATTTATCCGATTAGTCAGCGTTGGTCTGAGGATTTGACTGACCTTTTGGGGCAGAAGTATAAGGTTTACCGTTATGTTGGTGCGAATAGTGGTGCTGTGAGTGATAAAGCCTAAAGTGCTACTGCTGTGCCTTGTGAAACGGACTAGTCGAGATAAGATAGAGCCATGGATACTCCTAATCATGACACTGACAACCAGTACTCTGGTAACGCTTATACTAGCCATTTGGGCCCTCGCCGACAGGGTAAAACCGAACCTGTAGGTGCGGTGGATGCCGACGCTGCTGAGTCATCTACAGGCTCTGTGGCGGGGAAGGAATCATCAGGGGTTAAGAAGCTGACTCGTAGGCAGCTTTTGATGGGTGTGGGGTTGACGGCTTTTGCTGTTGGTGTTCCTGCGCTGCTTATCAATAGGCCTTGGGAAGTTGAGGACTCTGTGAAAAAATCAGCGCCTGCCTCCTATGAGCTTAGTGATGAGGATAAGAAGGCTCTGGCTGAGATTATCAACCCGTTCATGAAGGCAGCCGCTAATTTTGGCGTGGATGGTTCTAAGTTAACCCCTGAGACTATTCGTAATATCAGGTATCTTGTGCGCACGAAAGCTAATGGGTACACCACTTATATTCGTACAAGGACTGATGCATACAAGAGTGTGAGGCAGTATATCTGGGAGGGTTCTCCGCTTTATTATAGTGCTGATGAAGTGTCGCGCTGGAATAAAGAGGCGTACCTGCAAGATGATAGGCTGCCCACGTTTGAGCTTAGTTCTGAGCCGCGACTCTATTTCGAACCGTCAGGAACCTACTATATAGATGCGAATGGTACATCCCATAGGCAGGCCAGCGTTCGAGTTGATTTTGTGAGTAAAGAGACTATCAGGATGCAGGAGTCGGATGGGTCTGGCTCTGATGGTGCGTTTGCTGTGATGGTGAAAGAGCACCCCGCATCCGTCACTCTTGAGCTTATTGAATCAAATAATCGGTGGTACCTATACAAGCAGAACGGCTCTAAGCAGTATTTGCTAGCGACTTGGGCTGAACTCAACGCTGCCGAATACAACGAATCTCAAACAGATGGATTCGTTAAAGAGGGGCGTATCATTCCTGTGCCCATTGCTGCACCTGCCAATACACCCACCACGGACGCCACGCCGAAAACGGAGGATAAATAATAATGTCTGAAGAACTAGAACCCAAAGAGCCAGAAACCCCTGAACCCGGCAAGAAGGAACACCCCACCTTCCTAGTTGGGGGGCTGTACAAAGCGGACAACCACATTGATGGTGCTTTGAGGTCTGCTGGAGCCCTGTATAAGAACCCCCCGCATATTCAGATTATTGACGTGGATGAAGAGGGTGAACCTTACGGTATGGAAGTCGAGCTTGACCTGTACAGTGCGCAGGATTTGAAACGCCAGGTTGATGCGGTTATCCAAGCGTATAAGGGGGTAGATATCCGCGAAGAACGCAGAACCTTCAGCAAGCAGTGGTGGAAGCGAACTGCGAATGAGACTGTGGGTTGGGTTCTCCATAATAAGCTCCTCACCGCACTTCTTGTTCTTGTTGGATTGATTATGTGCTCTTGGGCGCTACGCCTGAGATAAAAGGTGAGGGCTCACTCATTTGGGCGGGTCGGGTAAATGTATATGCCTTCTTTTGGGGAGGTATTTACGTTCGCCCGACCCTATTTTTGTAGAGAAACAACACCAAAAGGAAAAAATGCAGTATCTCAAGGTTGATGCAAAAATATCCCTGTTGTGACTGTAACCCATTCGCCTTATGGGGTGGTCGCCGGGATGAAAAATCTGCAAATCAGGAGGTTTTTTGCGCCAATCTGTTGCGTGCGTCTCCAATGTAGTTGCATAATGAAGTAATGCAAGAAGAAACACTGAATCCCACATTGTTCCTGGCCATAGTGGCGCAAAACCCATATGGTAAAGCCCCATATACGAGCCGCGAATGCATCCAGGACACTCTTGACATGCTCAGCCAAGACCCCCGCGCAGCACTAAGAGAACTAGGTACGGTAGCGCTAAATGACGATGAAGACACCCTGAAAATTACTCGCCCATTCAGCCTTATTGGCGATGGTAGTAGCATTGCGCGCCTAGAGGCGCTAAAAGACATAATTGAAGACCTCCGCCGTTGCGGATACCACACCACAGTAACCTCCGAAGACGAACTCACCGAGTACACACCAATCACACCACAGCCACAGGACTAACAACCACCATGATTCCCAAATACAGCAGCCGACTTCTCAACCTGAAACCTCACTACAGCAATGAGGAATTTAAGAAGCTTCCCATCCGCGAGCGCTGGGAAATCCGCATTAGCGATGGAATCCTGATTAACGCCGAAAAGCTTGTCGAGACGACCCTAAGTAAGCGTGAGATTAAAGCCAATCCTGAAATCATGCAGGAGGCCACTGAGTGGCTAGAGAGCCTTGTTGAGTTGGGTCTGGCTAAGAAGGCTCCAACGGGCACTTCTTATTATTTGACTAGTGCTGCGGTTGAGTCTTGGCATGAGGCTAAAGGTCTGCGCCTTGGTATCAAGCTTATTGATAAGAATTTGCCTGCCCGTGTTTATTCTGGGGTTGATGTATCGACGGGTGCACCGTTTAAGCTGACTGAGACGGAGGGCTTTTTGTTGGCGCCTCGTCGTCCGGTGGTAAATCTTAGCATCAAGGAATCTTCTGATTTGAAGCCTGTGTTGCAGGAGGCTTTGCTGGGTGTTGGTGTGGTGATGACTGGGCAGGATGGGCGCCTGGTGGTGCGTGCTGCTGCCCCTGAGCCTGCGCTTAGTATTATGCGTGAGACTGCTCAGCGTTGGGGGAGTGGTGAGCCTATTCGGGTTTCTTATCCTATCATGCGTCGTGACCGTACTGATGTGCCACCTGAGTTTTATAATGGTTTGATTGCTTTTTATACGATGTTTTCACGCGCGCTTGTTCAGGCGTCACATAAAGAGACGGTGAACGTTTATTTGGGGAAGGGGTCTGAGGAGCAGGATTCTTTTTGGGCTTCCCTAGTTGCTGAGGCGTTTAGTAAGTATAACGAGGCGGGTGGGGTTCCGTTTGCTGCTTATTTGGCTTCGGCGATTGCTAATTGGATTAATGATTTGCCGACTCATGTCCTTGGTCAGGATTTGGCTGGTTTTCAGCGTAATAGGAAGCGTGCTATTAGGGAGCTGCTTGCTGAGGCTGAGTATCCGCAGGGGCACAGGTTTTCGGATAGGGTGTTGGCGGGTAGGATGGGTATTCCTGTGAAGGAGTACCAGGTGCATAAGACTGCTAACGAGAACTGGATTAAGGTGCGGACGATTGAGGAGTTGGGGTGGAAGGAGAATGGTCAGGAGAGGGTTACTCACCATCTAGACCCTTCTCATGGTAATGACCGTGATGCTGAGGCTGCTACAGATATGCTTTTGGCTATCTTGGATACGGGTATCAGCTTGCTGGATGGTGAGACCGCGGATATTTGTTTGGATGCTTTGGCTAAGGGGGATGTTTCAGGGGCTGATTTTGCTTCTCTAGAGGATATCCCTGATTCATTTAAGGTAGGCTTGTGGGACAGCTATAAGGCTCGCCGTGAGGAGAGTGCCCGCAGGGATGGGTAAGGAGCTTTCTGCTGAGCAGATTAGGGCTGCACGAGATGCGGCGGTTGTTACTGACGGGTTACCCAGTTCTGAGCAGGGCTATCGACCTATAGGACTTGTTGCACTTATTGCGTCAGCTGTTCTTTTCGTTTCACCGCTTATACTGACTTGGGTGGTACTCTCAATTTCTGCACGGTATGCAGAAGTTCGAGGTAGTGGTATTATGGAGGTCACAGCCGCTTATGAGGGAGGCAGCGCAGACTACAGTCAGTTTGACGCTGTTTATGACGCAAGATATGCAATCATAGGTGGCGCTTTCCTTGTGTTTTGGGGGCTCCTAGCTCTTATAATCACGATTTCGACACGGCCTAGGAAGTAAGAAGAAAAGATGGCAAACGAAGTAACTGACGCACCGAACGTAACTACGGTAATTGAGAGCAAGCCTCCGCGTATCCGCACAGTTGCGACCCACTTGGCAACTTTTGCGCTCGGTGCAGCTTGCCTTGGTGGTCTGGCTTACTCGGGTGTTATTAGCACCAGTAATCAGGCGCCTCACCCCACTGCTTCACCGACCACGCAGACGGTTATCCGAACTCTCAATGGGTTGGATGCGAACACTTCCAAGATTCAGGCCACAGAAGCGCTGACCACCATCCTCAGAGAAATCGCAAAGAATCCTGATGCCAACGCTATTGGTGCAGAAGTTGCTGAGGGGAACTACGACAGGGTTCCTGAGTCGCTAAAGAATGCGGTTGTTGGCGGTGACGAAAGCATCCGACAGGCGACTATGGTTGCAGTCATCTACCTTGCTGCTGGGCTGGGTAACAGTGTTGGCGGTGCGGACAATATCAAACCGATTAGCGAGCAGGCAATCATCAGCACAGCGGACGCGCTAACCGAGTATGGCACTGTCCACATCCCGCAGAGTGTTTATACGAAGACCCGATTCCCCATGTCTGTGACTATGGTCTATGACACCGAGTCGAAAAGCTGGAAAATTGATGGTCACGACCTTACCATCATGGAGCTAAATCTAGCTCTGGCCCAGCAGAGCGTAAACGCTGCGGCAACACCTACCGCCTCAGCCTCTGCGCAATAAAATAACGACAAATTAGCTGCACCCCTTCATCCGGTATAATTACCTAGTGGAGGGGTATAGTTATCCCTAAAATTACAAGCAAAAGGAGGGCCTGTATATATGTTTACTGTAAAGCAGGTTGAAGTTACTAATTTCCGCACCCACAAGCACCGAGTAGACGACTTTCCCGAACACGCGATTACGCACATTACGGGAGGCAACGGCTCGGGTAAATCCTCTATTGTGAACGCCGTCCCTTGGTGTCTCTACGGTACATCACCCAACGGTGTTACGAAGAATAAATCGCTCAGGCGTGACGGGGCGCCGGACGATGAGCCTACCGAAGTTGCAGTCACCTACTCGGCCGGTCATGAAACCTACAAGGCTGTTAGAACCATGAGCTACCGAGGCAGCACCAAAGTCAACCTCTACAGGATTGAGGCGGACGGCTCGGAAACTCATGTCGCAGGCCCGGCAGTCAAAGACGCCAACATGGCAATCCTGAACACTCTTGGTATGGGTTCAGATATCTTCTCTGCTACCGTATTTTTTCAGCAGAAGGCAACCGATAAATTCATCGAGAGCAAGCCAGAAGAGCGTCGTGTAATTATTGAGAAGCTGACCGGCATCACCGCAAACTCTCGCGCCCTCGATGAGTGCAAGGTGCACCGTCTGGCAAACAAGCGTGCGTTGGACTCTAAGACGGTTGATAGGGCTGGTATTGAAGCGCATCAAAAAGAGGTGGCAGCTCTAGCCAAGAAGGTGGCTAAGCTTGAATCTGAGCTTACTGAGCAACGTGCGACCTGGAACTCTCTGACTGCTGAGAGGCGTGAGCTTGACGCGAAAGTTAAAGACGCTCGTCGAGATTACCAGACGGCTGAAGGCATAAAGATTAGCCTGCGCGCCTTGAAGGCACGCGACGCTGAACTTAAGGAGCAGCTTGATGCTACTCAAAAGAGGATTGAAACTCTCCAAGGTCGAATGAACGATGAATCTGGAGAGGTGCTAGAGCTTTCCGTTGTAGAAAGCATGTATAACGAAAAGCTCCTTGCCTTGCAGAATGCTCACACTCAGAGTACAAATCTTCAGAGTGCCCTGAAAACCTGTGAATCTATCCTGCAAGAAGCAGAGGGCACTATCGCACGAGCGAGTTTCGAAAGCGAAGCTGAGGCAGCTGAGGCGCTAAAGTCCGCATCAATGGAAGCCGAAGGACTCACACGCAAGCTAGACACGTTGCGTCACCGTCTTTCCGTGATTACCGGCATCAAACTACCGGAAGCTGAAAAAAGCTACGCTCAGATTTCTTCGCTAGAGGGAACGTGCCCAACATGTGCTCAGCCTATCCCTGAAAAAGAGCCGATTCTGAACACCATTCAGAGCTCAATCGACGCTTTGACTAAAGAAAAGTCGGAAATCGTTGCAGACATCGAGGACGCAGAACAGCTCCAGATGGCAGTCAATCAAAAACTAGCTGCCGTTGATGCTGTGCATGAAGCCTACATCGCAGCTGGGAAGGCGACGAAAGAATTTTCTCGCATCCAATCTGATTTGAAGAAGGCAGCTAAGGAGCTCAAAAATGCTGAGTCGGAGCACCAAAGCGCACTAACTGTTTTCAACGATGTGAAGCAAATGGAAGAGCTGGCTCGTAGCTACGAAGAACAGGTCAATCTCAAGAAGTCTATCTTCGTAGCAATCACGGGGAACAATCGGAATATCAAACAAGCTGAGGCGACCCTGGCCGAGCTTCCTAATGTCACCGAACATGCGCTGCTGAGGCTTGAAAATAAGCTGAAGGAGCTGGAAGATAAGATTGAAGAAACCAGGGCGACGGGGACTGAAACAAATGACAAGCACACAGTAGCCGCCACCCAGTACGCAGCTCTCAACACTCAGCTACAGTACGAGTTGAAGGAAGCTGAAGCATACAAGTCACTACTCAAAGAGCGTGAGCTACTGCTTGCCACGGAAGCGACTTTGAAAGAGTTTAGGCAAGAGGTAAGCGCTAGGACAATCCCTGAGCTGAATAAATTCGCCTCAGAACTTGTGTCAGGGTTCACAAATGGCAAGTTTATCGGTGTGACAATCACAGATGACTTCAATGTGCTGGCCCATTTCAAGGAAGGTTCAACACGTGAAGCCCAGCTGCTATCTGGTGGCGAGTTCTCAGCTGTGGCGCTAGCCATCGGCCTGGCAATGTCCAAGGTGTTCAGCGGCTCCAGCAGTTCACTCATCCTAGACGAAGCTTTTACGGCCTACGACCCGAACAACCTGGATGCAACCATCAAGACGATTCAAAGCTCAATGGGTGCTCAACAGATAATTATCATCGCGCACAATGAGTTTGTTGATGCTATTGCTGATTACCGAATCGCGCTCTGATAACACACCACGCGGCTGGCACCCTTGGAGCTACTATCAGCAAGGTAGTAGCTCCAAGGGTGCCGCCCTTTCCCCAACGAGGCAACCGAAACCCAGCCGACCTGCTAAAATCTTCCTCAGACGAGAGCCGCAGCCGGAACCATTGGAGACACAAAACATGCCCACCACAAAAGTAGTTCTCAAAATCACCCCTCTGTCACTTCAAGTAGACGCCTTGCTTCCGTCCATCCTTGAGAAAGCTGAATCCTCTATCTATAGGCTAGGGCGCAACCGCGAAGACAGGGAAGCCTGCCAGCAGACCATCCGTGACGCCGCATTGCAACAGGCAACATACGCACTGTCTTGGTACAGTAACGACACCCAAGTGACAGCAGAATCAACTGAAGTAAACATCTCGGTACAAACCGACACCCCAATCGGTACAGCAGAGCTTACCACCTTTGAAGATGAACTCCTCATCACAGACGCACTGTTGGTCAGTAGCATCTCAAAAACCGACACCTACACGGTAGAAAACATCAAAGACTGGAAGAAAGAAACGCGCGGCATGTGGACTCACTGGAACCACGGCTCGCTCATCCTCACCCAAGAAAAACCGCTCAGGGGCAAAAAAATGGTGTGGTCAGCAGAAAACCTTGACGGCTTCATCAAGTACATCGTGACCACCACCATCGAATCATCAATCAAATACTCCCTCGCGTCATACCGCGACGCCAGCACAAGATAAGGGTGGGAATCTAAAAATGCCACGCAAGAAAAACCCATACGGGTACACCATTAACGAAAACGCACTAAAGCGTAATAAACTAACGTGGGGCGCCGCCGCCACAGAAAAAATGAAACTTCCTGTAGGAACCAGAAAAACCTCAACCTCACAACGAGGCGAGTTCTGCGTAATCGACCACGAAGACCTCCTCCGAGCGGCCGCTAAAGAGGCACAAAGAGTAACTGGCGTACACCAAGATGACGTAATCAATGCAGTCAACGCATACCGAAACGTCGCTATCGGATGCCTCGCCAATGGCGTAGATGTAGACCTACTAGGGCTAGTGGACATCAGAGTGCGCAACATAGGCCACCAAAACACGCCACCATCAAAAACCACCAAAAGAGTCAGCACAAAAATCAAAAGCTGGCTCTCCGGTCTACTAAGGCTAGTGGACGAAAGGCCAGACTTGCCCATAACGCCCCAAAACTGGCACGAAACTCTATTCGAGCATGGAGCCCACATCAGTAAAACTCCAGGGTACAATGCCAAGCAGCGCGATTTGAGGCAAGATGGAAAACCAAAGCCGCCAGGATATCGCACATATGACGAAATCCTAGACGACATAAAAAATGGGCGATGACTGCACGCTGATATATACTCACTGGTTAGTTCACCTTTGGTGGTAGAGGCCGAAATCCGTGAGTAGCGGTTGGGGGTCTCCATAGGTGGGTGAGAGGGGCGGTATCTAAAAGCTAGAGCCGCCCCTCTGCTATATCAGAAATACCTCACCGTGACTGCTGGATATCGAGAAGAATACGCGCATGGCACATACCAATACAACATGGGTGGACACCCCCTACACTGCAAGCCAAAAAAATAGCAACGAGAACCTAATTGTTAGGCTCGTTGCTTCTATCATGCTTGCCCTCATGCTTATCACAAGCCTCGGTGGCCTAAGCACTCCTGCGGCACACGCAGCTGACGACGGGGATAAAAAGGTTATTGAAAAGCTGGAAGAGGCCAAAAAAGGCTTGGGAGTCACAGCTAGCGGTGACGAAGGATTCCAGCAGATACTCGACAAAACCCGACAAAACGGCTCGAAAAGCTCTTTTGCTTCAGTCATCAACAGAGTTGTTGTGCCAGGCTATATCTATAACCACCCTAAATCCAGTACAGATGGCTACTACCAGGGGAATAAGAAGTGGTCATGCGATGCCAACGACCCAAATAAAGGTCTCCTAACCTACCACAACTGCGACGTCCCAAATTTCGCTGCTGATTTGGGGCAAAATCTTTTTAGCGCAATTACCCCAACCGGAATCCAGCGTGGTAACGCAGAATCCTCCAAGCTAGACTTGCCATGGCTCGGCCTGCCCACTGGTGTAAAAACAGTTCCGGCGACGGCGAGCGCCCGTGTCGAAAAGTTTACTGCGTTGGAGCTCTTTGGCTACAACTTGCGCCTGACCTACTATGCTGGCGAATTTGACCATATTCAGGTTCAGACTGAAGCTCGTTTGATGAGCAATTTCGGTGCTTCGCAGACCTTGGCGCTTGGCGTGAATGCGATGTTCAACGGTCTCAGTGATGGTGCGGGTTCGGCGTTTAATGCTTTTACTTCAGAGTTGAGTAAAGGTAATATCATGGGGGCTGTTTCATCAGCATTTACAGCTGGCACTGAGTCTTCGATTGCTTCTGCGGTGGAGACCATTTTGGATACTTCGGATGCGAATATTATGGCCACTCGTGGGTACACTCGCATCGGTATCGACAAGACTCTTTACAATGCTCGTTCTGCTACGAATGCGGAGATGGAACAGGAGATTATTAATACTATCGCGTCTGCGATTGCTGGCAAGACTCCTGAAGAGGTGCGTCTGCCTGATGATTTGAAGAAGCTCCAGACTCCACCGGCTCAGCCTAGTTCGGGCGGTACTACGTGTGTAGTGTCGAACCCTGATGGCACGTTGAATACTATCTCTAAGCTTAAAGATGAGGCTGCGTGTGCTGAGGCTGCTAAGACTGCTAATATGGAGGCTCCCAATTATAAGTGGGATGGGGAGGATAAGCCTGCTGAATCGCTGAAGGATTGGAAAGAGCACAATAAGGAGTGGTTTGAGGCAGCCAATAAGTATGGCTTGACTTGCAATGTGGACGAAGATGAGGGCAAGCGCTCAGAGACTCTTTCGGCGTTCTATTCTTGTGTCCCTACGGCGTATGAGGCGGCCGCTAAAAAGTACGCGAAGGAGAAGGAAGGCGAGGCTGGCAAGAAGCTAGCAGAGTTTGTCAATAGCCCTGGCTTCTTTCAAGATTTCCTGAAGAAAAATATCGCTGCTAACTTCAATAGTCCCACCAATCAATACTATTGCCAGAATCCTGATGGCACAGACAAGCTGGATTCCAACGGTAAGCCCATGAAGCTGTTCACGGCGAACGGGCAGTACAATCCTGATTGTCAGGCGACCCGCTCACCTGTTAAGGGTGGTATCTATGGCACGGGTGATGGTGTGATGACTGACACTCGAAGGCTTTTGTATGACCCGAGCCTTGGCAACATCGTCTTCAATAACGCTAGTACGTTCACTGATTTCGCTAATGCAGGCATCATGTCTGCGAGCGCAATTACTCGTTTCGGTAATGCTGCACTGAACCTTGGCATGTCCCCTCTGATGCAGACCTTCGGTGTGGATAATTTGGTGGCTGAGCTTGTTGAGCTTTTCACCAAGAGTGCGTTCTACCCATTTGCTGTGACTTTTGGTCTTGCGGGCATCTTGCTGATTGTCCTGCGTGCGATTCGCGGTGGACTGTTCCCAACCGCGAAGGAACTTGCAATGTTTATCCTCACCGTCATCGTTGTGGGCGGTGCAGCTGTTGGATTGTTGAGCAAGCCGCATGAGACTATTCGCGCAGTCGATAGGGCTACAAATATTGTGGATAGTGTCATTGCGGAGGCTCTGGTGACGGGCGTTATTGGTGATGAAATATGCTCCTCAACGGGTAGCATGTCAACCTTTAAGTACAATACGACTCGTACTGATTCTGACCCTGCTACGCGAACGCTCATGTGTGAGGTATGGCGTATGAATACCCTCACCCCTTGGTCTTATGCTCAGTGGGGTACTGGGTACAGTAACCTTTACGCTGTGGATGCGAAGCGCCCTTCTACTGCAAATACGCTGATAAACACCAATAGTTCGCAGGTTGGTCGAGCGCCTGTTCAGATGGGCTCCGGTGTGACCGTTAATAACTGGGCTCTGTATCAGTTGCAGCTTCAGTCTACTGGCACGACCACTGAGGATAACCCGAACCAGCCTGGTGGTGTCACTAATAGGAACATGTACAAGATAGTTGACGTTCAGGCTGGCCCTGATAATGGTGCTGGTACTGATTCTCGCTATTTGAAGTACTGGGCGGGGCGTGATGGTGTTAGTCGAGCTACTACGGGTGCGCTAGCGCCTGTGGCTGCTCTTGCGACAAGCTTCACTGTTGGGTACTACGCTATCATCAAGGCAATTATCAAGGTGATTTTGCTGTTCATGATACTCTTGCTCCCGTTCGTCCTCCTGATGGCGCTGTTGGGCAAGCAGGCGAAGGGTGGCACTAAGAAATACCTGATGACTATCTTGGGGTTGTATATTCAATCCGCGTTGCTGACATTCATGCTGTGTTTGTTGTCGCTTATCCTCATTAGCCTAACAAGCGCTGTGGATGCGTACATCTACGTTTTTGTGGTGCAAACTATCGCGTCCATTATCCTACTGCTGGGAACCCGCAAGATTATGAAGAAGGTTATGCGTGGCAGTGGCGTAGCAGGAACCGTCAGCATGACTGATACTCAGAATATCCTCAGCAAGAACGCTACAGGTAGGCGCATCCTCACTACGGCTAAGCGCGCCCCGAACGAGTTGAAGCATGGTCTCGCCCGAGGCTACGTCGAGAACGGTTGGCGTGGTGCTATCAAGGAAGGCGTGAAGGCTTTCGATATCCGCAACACCCCGCACCCGGCAAACAGGACGGGTTGGAAGCGCACTCTCACCACGGCCCACACTACTGGTCTTGAAACTGCACGCCGAAAAGCTACCAAGGACGAGACTGTCTACAACTCAGTCAAATCCATCGCAGACAACCTGCAAAACATTACAACAGCTGAGCAAGGCATCGACCCGGCTGCTGAGAACTCCATCTCTCGCCTCAAGAGTGCTAAGGATATCCGACGTGCCAACAAGGCAGTCAAGGGGTATAAGAAGGCTCAAGCTGCCGAGCGGAAGCAAGCTGAGGAAGCTGTCGAGAAGCAATATGCTCAGCGTGCCGAGTATGCGGAACTCATGGGTAACGAATGGACTCGACCTGACGGCGAGGAACATGAGGCGAATGTCCTCAATGCACTTGCTGAGCGTTCACGCTCCGTGGAAGCAGCTCAGGCCATCCTGCAAGAGAATATTGAGAATCAGGCTAACAAGAAGCGCCTCCCCAGGTCAGAACGAACCGACATTCAAAATGATGAAAGGTTCACAGCTGAAGAGAAGGCAGTCCATAAAGCTATCCGCAACGAGAACAGGGTTCGTAATACTGCAAAATCAATGTACCGTGCCGCTTCCCAGAACATCACTGACCGCTTCCGCAACCAAGAAGCTGTCGATAAAGTGAAGGAAGCAGTTAAGGGTGATGACGCCGAAGAGATGCCTATCGAGATTGAACAGGCACTTATGATGGCCGAGTCAGAATTGCACCGAATCCCGCTGAGTGAGCTGGGGATGATGCGTGATTGGCTCAAGGCTCATCCGGGCACCTCTGATAGAGATGAGAAGGCAGTCCTACTCACCAATATTGAGAGGGTTATCCGCTATAGGACGGATAGGTAAGAAGAAGGGCTTTTATATGCGCATCAACGCCACTCTCGCAGCAACCCCTGTTGCGGCGTACCCCCTTAGTGCAAAATTCAAGAACCGCGCTAAGGGGGTGTGGCGCGTATTTCTAGCTCTTGTCGCAGCCGCTTTGCTGGTGGTCAGCGGTTATAGTGCTACAGCAACGCTGCGCGGCGTATCAAGCACGCCAGCACATGCTCTAGATATCAGTAAATGGGTGATGTGCGGCTCGGGTAAAGATAGTTCTCCCGCACTGCTTTATCAATACGCGCAAAGCAACGATTTGCAGTTCCAAGCATTTAGTAAGTCTGCCGCTTCCTCGGGGCTCTCAAGCCCTGATAGCGGCGCAAACATGCTACTAAAAGTTGTTGGAGTCGATATTGAGAAGAATAATCAGCAACTGATTATCGGCGGCAAGGACGCAACTGAAGGAAAAGGCTTCAACAAAGGTGCCAAGCTTAACTTTTTCGACAGGTTTGGTCTTGGTGGGTACCAATTCACTGCGTACACTGGTGAATGGAATTACTTGGTGATTGATGCTTGCGCAGACAAGCCTACTCCTAAAGACCCTAAAGCCAACCACTATTACGATACTCGTCTCGACCCGGCGACTACTTGGGACAGGGCTTCTTCGAGTCTCGACCCCCGCACTCAAATCTATGCTAATGGCCAAAGTGTCCGCCATTCGTCGGCGGTTGGCACATACATTGGCAACATCACCCTCGGTGCGACCACCTGGGTTGTTGGTATATTCCTTGCGCTGCTAGTTCTAAGCTTCAAAGATATTGGTCAGCTCGTAGGCCTAACCAAAATCCTAGTAGGAGACACCGCAGGTCACCCAGGCGGCATTCTGGGTGCGTTCTACACTAACATTTTCGTGGTAGTCGCAGTCCTTTTCATGCTCTTTGCCATCGGCTACAACCTGTACTTCATTCTTAAGCAAGAAGGTGGGCCTAGGTATTGGAAGCGCATCGCAGCCTCACTCGTATCAGGTGTGCTTACTATTGCCGCAGTCTGGCAGGCGGCTAACATTATGCCCATTCCAAATAAGGTTGCTGCATTCGTTCAGGGTATTACGATTAAAGCGACCACTCAAGAACTCACCAACATGGGCGAGTGGTGCACTACCGAGGTTGGTGCCAAAAAGAGTACTTACAAAGCTACTAGGGATACCCCAAACACCACTGAAGGCGCTCTCAAGAACCTTGAAGAAGATGTAAACCAGGTGGTTAGTGAGAACTATACGGATATCGTTGCCTCACAGCTTTCCTGTACCTTCACCAAACTTTTCGTCTTTGACCCGTGGGTTCAGGGTCAGTTCGGCACCGATGCGAACCACCTGTGGGCTGAAAGTAAAGATGTCCCTGAATGGGCTAAGGACGGGAAAAAGGCTGGCAACAGTAACTCTGCATGGGTAGGCGATGCTACTGTACATATGGGTGCTGAGAGCACCTTGAATAACTGGGCTTTGTATCAGCTTTCCACCCAGACGACAACCCACCTACCCACAGGAAATGAGACTCTGGGGAAGGCTCGTGAGGCTCAAGGTGTAGCTACTGACTGGTGGCGTGTGGTGGACGCCATGAGCAATTACAACGAAAAAAACGTAGATATCAAAATCCCTCGCGCTCAAGACTTGCCCGCGTCAGTCTCGGACGGCAAATGGGCCCGCCCAGCAGAGGCAGTTATGACTAGTCCGTTCGGTAACCGTCCCGAGCTTGGGGATACCCACAAGGGTATTGACTTTGGCGCCCAATGTGGCGCACCTATCTTCGCAGCAGGTAGCGGTAAAGTTGTTTTCGCTCAGAAAGCTGGCGACGGCGCCAATGGGGTTATCATCCAGCATGACGGTGTAGCCACGATGTACTGGCACATGCAAGACGGCTCTCTTCGCGTCAAGGTGGGCGACGAGGTTAAAGCAGGTCAGCAAATTGGCTCAAGTGGTGATACTGGTCACGCCTTTGGGTGCCATCTGCATTTTGAGGTGCGCCCAGGCACCGATTGGGGCAATCAGGATAATGTCACTGACCCTCAGCCTTGGCTGAAGGAACGTGGCATTGATGCCACTAAGGAGAAGGATGGTCTGGACGCTCACGCGGCAGCAGTGAGCGCAGGTAACTCCAGCTCCGCAATTGAGATTACCCGAGGCGAGCAAGACCTAAACTCAAAGCCTCTCGCATACTGGAATACTTGGACAGGCTCATCCTCGGGTTCCCGTATTGGTGTTGGCCTGTCAAGCCTTGTTGTCTCCATCATCGCGCTGGCTGTACCAACAATCTTTGCTTTCATGACAGCATCTCTGACCATTGCGCTTCAGCTGATGGTTCTCATCATTCCTTTTGCGGGTCTGGCAGTTATGACTGGTACTGACCGAGGTATGATGTTTGCTCTCAAATACGGCAAGACCGCTCTATGGGTGTTCCTCATGCGTGTTGGTCTTGGTCTGTTGATGACCCTTTCAGTCATCTTTGTGCTGTGGTCGTACTCCATCATGGAAAAAGTTGGTTGGTGGCAAGGCGTCCTAGTCTTGGCATTGCTATCTGTGGCGCTGTGGATGCTGAAAGATAAGCTGTTGGCTCTAACTGAAACTTACGCGGGAGGGTTTGTCCGCAAGCCCCTGGCTGCTGCTGGCAAGGTTGGCGACGGGTTTAAACGCCTAACTGGTATCGGCACCGCATCTGCTGTAGGCGGTCTAACAGCTAAACGCGCTGGCGGCTCGTTCTTTGCAGGTGCGCACCGAGCAGGCATGGATAAGACACAAGACGCTCTGAACCGTACTAAAGCTGGCCGTCTTACCCTACAAGCAGCCACAAAATCTTCTAACCTAATGCCAGGCATTTTGAAGAAGTCTCGCGGACACACCTCAACAATCGACGAGCCCACCTATGTCAGGTGCACCTCTTGTGGTAGGACTTTTAAGCACGGCGAGATGCAGATGTACCGCGACACCCTCATGAACGATGCGATGTATTGTAACTTCTGTAGGATGGATGGCCTGATTCCCAAGGGCATCATTATCGAGGCCATTAAGAATGAAGAAGATGCGAAGCCCGAGAAGAAGAGGATGACACCCACTGCCGACACCTACATGAGCATGGCTTTGGCTAAGCCCGAGGTTCAGCCTGAAGCGGTTACCAATTATGCGAGCGCTTACAAGGCCTACGAGACGCTGACCAGCGCTGCCGCAAGCAGTATGGCAAGGCACAGGATGACCGTGACGCACGAGAATCATAAGAATATTGTCGTGTATGAGATTCCTGAAGCGTTCAAGCCGTATTTTAACGTTGCTGCTTATAATGTGGCGCGAGATAATGATGACTTTGAGCGTATGCGCAGGCATTGGGGTCATGCTATCCGCCAGTTCATGAGGGAGGAGCTTGGGTATGAGATTAACCGCTCACCTGAAGAGACTTTGAATGATATCCGTCGCACTTCTGATGCTACTATCCCGTGGTGGGCTCTAGGGACTGAGGGTACGAAGGAGAAGAAGGGCTCGGCGGCGGAGAAGTCGGAAGGCGCCTCGGATGATTCTGAAGGGAAACATGCTGACGATTCTGCTAGTGAGTCGAAATAGCTATTGTGATGCGTTAGAATGGTAGAGCTAAACAGCAAGATTGAAGGAGAACGTGGTTATGTCTTACAATAACTTTATTTTTGAAGGTGGCCTCAGCAGCCTTAAGTTTGGGTTCACTAAGAAGGGTATCAAGTTTGCGAACGTGAGGGTTGGCACTACCCCGAGGAAGCGTCTTGAGGACGGTAATTATGGTGATGTTGGTGAGTCTCAGTTTTATGGCATGACCTTTTATGGTGAGAAGGCTGAGGCTATTGAGCGAATCTTTGAGGGTAAGATTGGCGCGCAGGTGCTTGTTAGTGGCACTCTGACTCTTCAACCTTATAAGAACCAGCAGGGTGTGATGGTGCCCTCGTATGTTGTTGAGAACCCGAAGCTTTATTTGCAGGTTGCGGGCCGTCAGGAGGTTTCACTGACGCTTCCTCCTAAGAATAGTAACGGTCAGTATCAGCAGCAGGACGCAAATCAGCAGTATCAGCAGGCTCCTGCACCGCAGGGCGGGTACCAGCAGCAAGGTGGATACCAGCAAACTGGTCAGCAGCAGGGCGGCTGGCAGGCTCAGCCTCAGTATCAGACTGACCAGTGGGATGCTGGTGTTGGCTCGGATGATGCTCCGTTCTAGGAGATATAGAGCCCTGGCCTTATAGGTTTTTGTAAGAAGCCTCACCTGAGATATTTGTTCTCGGGTGAGGCTTCTTTGCTATGCCCAATATTATGGGAATTTACACTCTGCCAACGGTATGTCTAATTTTGTACCTGATGCTGATGCCTCTCGTGTCGTACCTGTTGAAAAAATGGGATGCGAACCGTGAGATGAAAATATTGCTTGACGCCAAAAAGGGTGCGGGCACCAAGAAGAACCAAGAGTATAAGCGTGTTAGGGATTATTGGAAAGAGCATATTAAGTATGCCAATCGAGACAATAGACACGTAGCTTTCAAGCTTATTCAGCTGCCGCCTTGGTTGCTGGCAATTATCATGCCTAAGCCTGATGAGGATGAAGAGCAATCAGCTGAAGCGCCTAAAGACACTTTTGAGTTGCCTCAAGTTCAGCGACGATGGATTACTTGGGGTATCTTCCTGGCGGGTGCGGCTGCCGCCTTTGGCGCACCCTTGACAACTATGACTTGGCAGTTGCTGCTTACCTCGCTCAGCCTTTGGGTTTTGTATATTATTATTTCACTCACGTCACCGAAGTGGTTTCTTGGCGAACGCGCGAAAGCCAACGAGAAGCTTATTGTCTGTTGTACCGATGATTTGAAGATTCCTGCTGAGGATGCGCGCAGTCATTTCGTGGTGAACAGCTGGGACGAAGAGACCAACCTAGAGCCCACAAACGTGACCTTCACGTTGCCGAAAACATTCCCCCCTAAAGGTGGCCCAGAGAAGGCTGTCTTGGAGCGCATGAACGCGACCTTGACCAACACCCGAACCTACATTCTGGATGAGTCTGACGGGCCGGGGTTGGACACTAAGGACTTCAAGCTGAAGGTTCGCGCTAAGCCGCCTATGCCAACAATCGCGACTTTCGACCCGTTCTACATCTTTGCAGATGGTATTGAAGCTGGTGCCTTCGCAATCGGCTTTGGTGATAGCGGCGGCGCAGAAATCACGACTCCTGACGGTAAGACTAACGTCGTGATGTACGTGAATATGTCTGGTAAGGCAGAATCATACGCCCGTAAATATGGTCTTACAATGGTTGCTCCTGCAACGCCGATGGTTCTGATTATGGGCCCGACAGGTTCAGGTAAGGCTCAAGCTCTAACAGACAAGATTCTACGCATCCAGTTCTGGGTAGTCATTGATGGCGTCAAGACTATTGTTGAAGGGATACCTTATGACCCTGATAACCCCGAAGCCCCCCAACCCGAATGGACACAACGGGGCTAGCAGGAAGAAAATTCGACCTGGCACCACGACTATTGTGGGTGGTCGAGAAATAGCTGTTGCGGATAATAAGCCTGCGCCGCAGCCTAAAAAAACTGACCATATCCCTGGGCATCCTCTTGACCTGGATTTAAGGATAGATACAGGTCGTCGTCCTCCTGCTGGGTTTGTTATAGAGGTTATCCCTGCGTCTATTGGGAAGTTCAGCCTTTTCTCGCCTGCTGTAGACCCCCATTATGGGATATTTTGGCAAGACGAGGAAGAGTTGTTGCATGAGATGATGGAAAATTTGGCTGGTGACATTGATGCACGCAACGGGGTAAGTGTTTGGCAGGCTCCAATGCGCATTATCGATTGCACGCCTAGCAACCTTTTCAAGTCGCATAACTTTAAGAGGAAAGTTATAACCAACAGTTACTACGCTCATGAGCCTAATGCTGAGGTGGAAGTGCTTCAGCACATCCAAAAGGCATATAAGGAGATAGAGGAACGATGCCTCGCTGCTGGCGTGACCGCGCCACCCGCTAAGGGGTACGACCTCATGACTATATGGCTTACCCCTGGGCAGGCTGAGCGTCTTGCAGTCGAGCATAACGACCTACTCATAGATATTGTGGATAACGCCTGGAAAATGCACCTGCCAGTAATATTTGTGGTCGAAGGACATGCAGCCAAAGCTGACTACTTTGTCAAAACTCTCGCCCGCGCTGTCTTTATTGGCGAGCAAAATAAAGAATACATACACGAAGCAATCAACACCCTCATGCTCAACATGACGGGCAAGCCAGTAAAGGTCGAAGACACCTCACCCAACCGTTACCCCCTAGGATACGAACCAATCTGGAACGCCAATAGGGAACGATTTGCAATATCTTCGATATACACACGTAAAGGGTATGGAGTATCACTTAAAGGCTTCTACCAAGCCCAAGATAAAGCCCACAATCAGGAAGTTTGGAACGACTTCCTATCCACCATCACTACAGGTGAATACTAGCCACCAGAAAGGCCGACAATGGCAGCAGAAACCAACCCACAATCTCAACCTGAGCCAGACAATCTTGATTCCCCCAACGCCGAGCTTGCAAAGCCACCGCGTATCAAATGGGAAGAGCTGACCCAGCGAAAAGAGAACTACCGAATCCGCCGAACCGACAAAATCGTGACGGTCGGAGACCTCGAAGAGGGCGACTGGATTCTTGACGAGAATAAGATGCCTCAACCAATTCTGCATCTTTTCCCTGTCCACACCCCAGAAGAGCAGTACAAGGTCGAACTAGCTGACGGCTCTTACGGTTATTTTGGCGGTACCCACCTATTTAAGTACGTCACTGAACTTGATAGGCACATGTTCCACAGTAGGCTCAAGCAATCTCGGCGGGCGCTAAGGCAACTCAGCGAGAAGTCTGTCCGAGCCCTCGAATTTATGGCAGAAGATGAGGCTAGCAGGTTCCTGCCCTGTACTGCCCATAAGATTTTCATGGAAATCGCCCCACACACCTGGCCGACGCTTCCTTGGGATGGTTCAGGCGATACTGAAGGCGTAATAGCTCTGCGCGACACCATCAATCGAGTCCTAGAAGCAATCGGGCCAATCGTTGAAGACACTATCCAGTACAAAGACTACATGGCCAAGTTCAACCCCAAAGATATTGATTCTCAAGATAACGACTTTGAGATGTCTATAGAGGTTGTAAAGAGGTACAACACCAAGATAGCGGCTCAGCAGCTTCTGCTCCTGCTAAACCCCCGAAAGTACGCCCCAAAGTACGCTGGAATAACTCTTCCGTTCTGGTGGTTCATCAACCCCAGCAAATACAAGTATGCGGGAATTGAAATTGGTCGAATCGTCACCTTGAACGAGCTGCAAGACATGAAAGAGCGTGACGAACTGGCTGATATTGAAATCCCTGACTAGGGTTTTCAGCACAAAACGTCTGGCACATGGTCTGGTAGGTCATGTGCTAGAGTATCAATTAAGGCTACATAACCTGCATTCGCGGGCTACATACTCCTGATTGATAGCCGCCTTACTGGTCTCCGCGACACCGTGTGTGCCGCAGTCCGCTAGTACCCTAGTCATATCGACTCTAGCGGGGCTAAGGGGAAGATTCACCCCCTCAGAAATGTGCTTCTTCCTCTTTGGCGTAGGCTCGTGCTTAGTCCTGTCGCGACCGGGGTACTTCAAAGACTCCCTGGTGGCAGGGGTTTTTAGGCGAGCCTGACGCTGTAGTTTGCGGTTCTTCGCACGAGTCTTCCGTGCCTTCTCAACCTTACTCACAGCGCGGCCGCCAATATTCGCAGCGGCATTAGCATCCCTATCCATCATGCCATGCTTAGAGCAAACGGACACCTTGTACTTAGGGTGGATGACTTTTCCGCCGCAAATATGGCAAACCTGAGACGTGTTCGCTGCGTTCACGGATACGACCCAGCCACCATTCTGACTAACATAGTGCGTGAGCCACTGTATGAACGCGCCACGATTCCACCTGCCGTTTTGCATGGTGTTGCTAATCCAGCCTAGGTCTTCCACGGCAACGACCGCGTTATCGTACTGATAGGATAGGTAGGCGATTTCCTGTGCCGCAAGAATCGCTAGTTCTTTCTTCTTCCTTGATGCGGCTTCACGGTGAAACTGCGCCTCGTCAAGCGTAGACATGTGCGCCTGGCGCTGGTAGATAAGCTTGTCAGCTTTCTTATTTAGCTGTTTCACCTGTTTCTCGGATGCGCGAACAGAGTTCCAAAGGGAGTGAACACGCTGGGAGAGGGTGGTTTCGTGGACTATGCACCCAGTGGCGGAATTTCGTACCACAACGGTAGTATAGTCACTGATTCCAACATCCACGCCGATAGTGTAGTCACCCGAGAATTGCACAACAGGATTATCGGTCACAACAGTGAAGATAAAGACGGGTGCCCCGTTCTCGACCTTCACCAGAGGTAAGGTCACTTTTCCCTCGGGAAACCGAGTGGTGTCGAAGCGGAAAATCAGTCGATACCAGTTACCCCAAATCACCATCTTGAGGACGATTTCACCGTCAGCGGCGGGGTTATTCTCGATAACCGCATACTGCTTATCGACAGCACCCAAATTAACGACGTCCTCCCCATAAGTGGGTGCTGAGGCGTTCATGGTGCGCTTCCACCCACGGGAAACATACTTAGAGGAGATGCCGTTCACAGCATCAATACGCTCCTGCCAGGAACGAAAAGCCATGACTGCGTTATGCTGCAGCAGCTTCTCTTTACGCGACCTACCAGTACGACCCGTCGCCAAAAAGTCAGGCATAGTAACACCAGCCTGACGCCCCGCCTCAGCAGGAGCAGACACAGTAACACCCGCCAGAGCAGACCCAAGTTTCGTATCATTACGAACAACATAAGCTGCATAAGCGGAAATGTCACGAACCTCAGACACGAGCTGGCTCATGGCAAGCTCGGTGTCCAGTAGCTCACCCTTCAAATCCAGGACATGAGAAGGGCGCGCCACAAACGACCTGTACGTCTGATTCTTTGCCAACGCGCCTTCCCCCTGTCATTTCTCCTTGAATTGCTATTGCAACTGATACCACCAATATTAAGGTGTGTATGTAATATTTACAAAACCAGCAACAGTCGGATAGACTTGTCTCTGCAACCGTAATCAGCAACAGAGGAGTCAAGCGTTAGTGACAGTCATGACTACACAGAATACCCCCCAAAGGGAGCAATATTCTGAACTTCAGCATTGGGCTATCGGTGTTGCGCTAGCTGACCCTGAAAATCAGATAGACGTCCTGCTGTCCCACGTTCACCCTGACGCAATTGCCGAGCCTAGGCTGCGACCTATCTATAATGCCATCAAGGCTATTTCTGAAACGCACAGGGCGGCGCCCACAGCTTCAGACGTAGAGCTGTGGCTTCGCACTAATGACAGTGCGGGGCATGAAGCGGTCGGCGGCTGGAACGGCATCATGACTCTCGTGGAAATGGGTGAAGATGCCATTCTTACCCATAACAACATCTCTATCATTCATGAAGCACTAAACTCAGCCTCCTACCATGTGGCGTTAGAGGAACTGACATCTAGACTCTATTACGGAATCTACCAAGTCCCCCTTGAGAAGCAGGGTGCATTCACCGACGAAGCTATTCGCGAGTTGCAGGACTTGCGCGCGTCATATACCGTGAATCTTGACGAGTACTCACATGATGCAGCTGAAATTATGGAGACTCTGGATAAGGAGCTAGAAGACGCCCGCAACGGTGAAGGCGCTGTAGGAATCCCTCTGTTTAACTTCCCTCGTCTGAGTGGCTACCTGGGAGGCTTGCGACCTGGCAATCTCACTATAGTGGCTGCGCGACCCGCTATTGGTAAGACGACATTTTGCTGCAATATCATTGCGCCCCTTTGTGAGTCTGGGCTGAGTGTCCAATTTTTCTCCATCGAGATGAGCGCCACTGAGATTATGAAAAACGTCCTTTCATGCCGTTTTGGAATCCCCCGAGGTGATTTCAATAATGATGATGGCTTGACCTACGAGAAGCAGCTAGTCTTCAATGAAGCGCTCAACCTTGTACCTCACTGGAAATTCAACGTTGTGGACAAGCAGGGCATCAACATCATGGAGCTAAGGCAAAAAGCTAAGAGGCTTGCTGAATCGGAAATTGGTCTAGACATCCTGGTGGTTGATTACATCCAGATTCTTGGCGCTGCCCCTGGAGCTAAAAACGAAAACGCTCAAGAGCGCCTGGCTACGGTGACCTACCAGCTCAAATTCTTGGCCATGGAACTTGGTGTACCGATTGTAGCGACCTGTCAGCTTGGCCGCCCGGCTACTGGCGAGCGCGAGCAACCTCCGACGGCTTCCAGTATTCGTGGTTCGGATGCCATTCTTCAGGCTGCGAACCACGTCATTGCTCTGCATCGAGACCGAGTAGAGATGCCTGACTCGACAGACGCGATTATCCTAAAGAACCGCTCCGGCCCCGCAGATATCACTATTCAGATTGACACTGCGCTGAATATATGTTTTTTCGCTGAAGACATGAACGAAGTTTTGACTTCTCGTCGCAATTCAAACGGCAGCAATGACTACACGGCACAGACTGCACCTGGCTACGAGCTCAACACATATGACCCTGCGAATTATTAGCATCCCACTTGCCCATGAGGAGGCGTATAAGACGTGAGCAACGAACAATCGGCTAAGGCCAATAAGCTGTTTGAGCTTAGCTTTGATGCCGAGACAACTCGGCAGCATAAGATTGATGAATTTTCACGAATCTATGTGAAAGAGGTTAGACCGCATGGGAAGTATGAGTGGTATTTCTCGCGGTATAATTATGGTCGCGTTTTTAGGTTCGCGAAAAGCATGTACGCTAAGTATGTTTATGACCAAGGTTCCCTTACGGCGGGTGAGTTGTCAGTTATACTTGCAGCGATGTATGACGCGAGGCGAGCGCCCACCGAAGATGCGTTCCTCTCTTTTATGCGTCAGCATCAAGCAAACAAGAATAAAGAAAGTTGAGCAGGGTGAAGCTGCTTGATTTGGGAAGGACTGGCCTGTTGTGACGAATATGCCTACCGACAATCGCCGCCGTTTTGATGAGCTGGCAAAGAGCCTTGAGAAGGCGCGTAGTGAAGCTGCAAGTTTCTTGTCTACACCGAAGCAGGAGTTTCATCATAATGTGATGGATATGGATGCGGCGAGTCTTGTAGCGCAGCAGATGCGCACTAAGGGTACACAAGGTGTTGAACTTCTTACGAAGGAGCTTGTACGTAAGAACTTGTATGAGTTTGAGCAGCATGTGCTACCGAATCTGTACAAGGGGAAAGCGTCTCTGCCGAATCTGGCTAAAAGTACTGACCCGGATGTTGCTGCTGCGGCTGAACAGGTAATGTCGGTTCTTTCGCAGACGCCTGATGTTCCTGTCCCACTTTTCTTGCACGCGCACAACTCGGGTGTAGATTTGAATCCTCATGCTTGGGGTGCGATTATGCGTTATGTATCTAGAGGGGCTTTGCTCCTTCCAGGGTTTCTGCGTGTCGATGAGAGTGAGCTGCTGGTGAAGAACCGTGCGGGTTTCACTGAGCATCAAAAGACTGTTGGTATGGCTAATCAGGACGCGAAGGTGGTACTTTACACCTCGTCAGGGTTCGATGGTTATACTGCAACTGAAGAAGCTACTCTAGCGACTTTGTTTAGGAAGTGGGCTGAATCTGCTACAGCGATTATTGTTGTTTCACCTAAACCTTTCAATAAGTGGTTGAACCGTCTACCTGCTGAGATTCGACCGCTACTAAAGACGTTGTTCACAGGGTATATTGTTGAACTGGGCGCTAGTTCTATAGAGCAGCCAGCGCCGAAGAAACTATACTCATTCGATGAGCCGCCTACTGACGGCGTTAACCATTCAGCGCTAAGCCTGCTGGACTGATGATTCGACCGACGACACGCAAAGGAACCGCCTGATATGCCCGCTACTATTAGTTTGACTGCATCCGTCAAGGATGTGAACGCGGCTCTTTCATGGGTTCGTGAGGTTAGGCCCGACAAAATCACTCTGGCTCTGGACGCGCAGAGTGGCACAGCAGAATTGAGGTGCCTCAGCAAGATTGGCAGCTTTGCCCCTGGCTACCGAGAGCACCCGATTATCTGCGAATCAGTTAAGGGCTCTCGGGGTAAAGGGAGTCCTTCTAAGGTTTCTGTCTATCTGGCTAACCCAAACCATCTAAAAGATGCATTGAAACTTGCCAAGTATGCAGAAGATACTTGCACGATTACAGTTTCTTTCGATACGAAGAACGCCCCTAAAAGTGTGAAGCTTCATGCAGGTAAACATACTGTCCTGCCACTAGCTTTTGATGGTGTGTCTCGCAGCCCTCGCCCTAAGATGGCTACACTCGGGTCTGTCGCGAGTAAAAATCTGGTCAACGCCCTGAAGAGTGCACGTTCTATCGTGAAACGCGATGACCCTAACAAGCTTTACACTCTATTCAAGCTAAACCAAAGCAAACAGCGGCTTGAGATATTCGCGAACTCCAGCGCGGCCCCCATGGCTACGGCCTTGTTTTACTCAACACCGTTCAATGAGAGTGCGGATGACAACGACTTCAAGTCGCAGATGCTATCTACTTTCAATGACGGTATCGCGATTAGTCCTGAGCCGCATAACTTTAATGGAGAGTCTACAGAAATCCTTGCCAGTGGCGAGATGTTAGGCTTCAAAGACTTGGAAACAGGGGCGATTGCACTATATTCAAAAAGGGCAATCGTTGAGGGCAACGTGGCGACTATTCGAGCTTTCTTTGAGAACGTAGAGCGCGCAACATTTACCAGCAGTGTCGAGGTGGATTTGGGGCGTCTAAAGGAAGCTATTGCCACCTCGGCTGCGGCAAATCCGAACCATCCGACTGTTCACGTGGCTTTGAGAAACGATGGCATGGTGCTGGTAAAAGTCGGGGATTGGGTGACTGAGCTAGCAGCAGGTGACGGCGGCGTGAACGTTGTGCCGCTAGTCGCCAATGTGAACTACCGCTCTTTCATTGATTTCGTGACTCCGCGAATCCAGAGGAACACAAAGGTGAGTTTTCTTCCTGAATCAATCAAAGGCAATATTGGTCGAGGCACTGCATGTCACGTGTCGGATGATGGTGATGGTCGCCTTCTCGTCGTCACTATATGCGACAGTGTTGAGACGAAAAACGAGAAGCCCTAACCCTTGCTTTAGGTGAAAATACTACAGAAAACAGGTGCCATACAGAATGAATGAGATAGTCAACGCGCTACCCTTCGCTCTCCCATGGTGCCTGTTTTTGCTGTGTGTACTGACGCAGCCACCTCAATGGATTAAGCCCGTCCGCCGAGCACGTAGAATATGGGCGCAGACGCATCTACTGGGTGTTGTTGTGGCCTCCGTGGTCACGGCCTCCCTGAGCTTGCACCCGTGGTATTCGGGGAATGTGTCAGCCCTCTCTGGTGCTGCACTGGTCACTTATATTTTTGTTCAAGCCTCACAGACCGACCTTATGTTCCGTAAGGCTAGCGAAGCGCACCTCATGTATGCCTGGGCACTTTTTATCGTAGCTGCGTCTATAGTGCAAGACGTACCGTCGGTCATTTCTTCGTTGACGGTGCTATTTTTGACCGCCCTGACCCGCCGCTGGTGGGCAGGAGATGCCACAGCCCTGTGCGTTGCTATCTCCTGCTCGTCGCCAATGATTGCCGCGCATCCTGAAGTAGCTACAGTGAATCTTGCCAGCATAGTATTCGTCCTGCTCTGCTCGCTAGTTACGGCACTCTACAAATCATCGAAACGCCCTATCGCGGTTCCGCTCATCCCTATCGTACTGGCACCGTTCACGCTCATGCCTCTAGTGTACTTTGTGGCGCCCGCTATACCTCAACTATAGGTATAAGCCACAAAACACTAAGGAACTAACCAGCTCATGATTGAAGTCCCCGATGAAGAAGTTGAAGTTGTCAGCAACGGCGAAGAAGCACGAGAGCTTCTAGCCAAAGGTGAGAACCTAACCATCGATGACGCGCAAAATATCACCCAAGCAATTCGCAGCACCTCTGAAGCACTGTGGTGGCTACTCTATGTTGCACACAGCACTAAGTCATACCAGCAAGAAGGCTACAAGACATGGAAATCCTACATCGAGGACAACATGACCATCAGCCTTTCCACCGCAAACGCGCTAGTCACGCAGGGCACCGTCATTGACGCTATCACCTCCTCAGCACCAGAAGGCGTGAACGTCCACTTCACCCAAGCACAATCACGCGACTTGAAGAAAGTCCTAGATAAAGTATCTGCTGCAATCTCTGAACAAACCAAGGACAAAACCCCTGAAGAAGCAGAAGAGATTATCGAAGAAATCGTCTCCGAAAATCTCCAAGCCATCAAAGAAGAAAAAGAAGCTCTCAAAGCCCAAAAAGCAGCAGAAGAGCAACGCAGACTAGAAGCCGAACAGATGGCCTACGAATCCGCAGCAGACCAAATCATCGCCCAAGCGCAAGCACAAAAAGCAGGCGACCCCACCCAGGACGAAGAGCCAGAAGCTGAATCCTACGAATACACACTAGACGAAGACGACGACGAACAAGAACCTCAATACCAGCTGAACCGCAAAGCCGTCATCCTCCGAGACCTCTACAGCACCATCAGCAAGAGCGAAGCTCTCCCCACCGCCAAAGAAGCTCTAGAGGTCATCCCCCAAGAGCGCATCGGAAAAACTCACACAGAGCTATCCGAGCTGGAACAAAAAATCCACGACATCCGCGTCGCCCTCGAAGAACGATACGGTAAAAGTATCCTCTCCAACACAATGAGCCACTAACCCACCAACAAAAGTAAGGAAACAAACCAAATGTCACACATGAAACTCGGCGGAAATACCGAACCACGCTCCTCATTCGCATCAATGCTCGGAAACCTCGGCTCCTACGCAGAAACAGACGCAGAAGCACCCACACCAGAAGTCCCCGCAACAGAAACTACACCCACAACCGAAAACACCGTAACAGAAACGACCACATACGGCATCGACACCGCAGCAGAAAACCGCGAAGCATTCGAATCACTCGAAGCTAAGCTCAAAATCACCCCCACAACCCAGGAAGAAGAACCCGAACATGAAGAAGAATATTCAGAACCGATTGCAGAAACTGACGAAAGCTACGAAGAAGAGACTGAACAAACTTACGAAGAAGAAGCAACCTTCAGCCAACCCACTGAAGAACCTTCTACCCAAGAAGAAGAGCAAGTCATTGAAAACCCAAATGAAGGCGCTTATCGCGAAGAACAAGAAGACGAGATGACCCTGCCCTCCGAAGAAGACACCCCGGCGGGTGAGCAGGAAGCTCCCGTCACCACCGACCTCACCCCCCTTATTCAAAAGGGTATCGAACTCTACCGAATCATCTCCGCCATGAACGAGGAAGAGCGAGAATCCATCAACATCCTACTCGGGTACCAGCCTAACACCGAGTTGCCAAGCCTCATTGCAGGAATTATTAGCAACTCAGACGAGGCCAAGGGGCTGCTACAGACCGTATCTGAGCTAAGCACCATAGACGCAACCGACCCGTCAGATGCCCTGATTGAGTACTCACTGCGACTTATCGAATACGACGTAACGACGTTGCAGAACCTGGCCGTCACCTTCGGGCGCCCCGACCTCGCATCAAGCGATGCAAAGACAATCACTAAGGCGCTCGCAAAGGTGCTTGTTCAAGCTTCAGCTCCAGTCCTTCAAGTGGCTTCTAGAATAGCTGCAACTCTAAGCTAATAGCCTTATTGCTTCCTATGAACGGAGGTGCCCCTAAACCATAATGGGCGCCTCCGTTCATATGTTAAAATAGTTAGGCAACAAACAAGAAGAAAGACGTTTGAGTATGAGCAATTTGGCCTTCGATTTCCAGCCTTCAGTACCAACGCTAGATGTATCCACTCTCGCGCCGTATGACGTTCATATTGCTGTGAATGGCCAAATCATTGAACTTACTGCGAGCACCCGCCCTGGTGCCCCTGGTGGCGACTTTCTGCGCCTTTTTTATAAGCGAGCTTTCTCGCCAGAGAACATGCAAGTGGACAATGACGCTGCAAATTCTGTTATTACGATTTCAGTTTCTTCGGCAAATATTGCAGTCATGCATTCCCTGGCAGAAATTATCCCAATTACTTCACGAATGGTGAGGCTTGTTGGGGATATGAAAGAATTTCATTCAATCATCCCATGGAAAGCTGTTGCATTCTATGAGCCGAACGGCAAAGAACGCAACTCGGCATCATATTTCAACATTGTTCCGCTAAACCCCTACGGCGTGAATGATGAGACTTACGAGTATCTAAGGCATCTAGGCGGATGGAAAATCCAAGGAAGCCAGATGTGGCGAATCCCCATGAACAAACTCTTCAAGTTTGTGCAGAGTAACACCCCTGGGGAGCATGGAGTCGCAATAACTATAAGCCTCGCACGCATTCTTGTAGCTCCTATAGGCAAGCCGTTTGACGGCAACCTCTTGTCACTAAAACAAACGCCTATCAAAACGCTACACTATGCTCGATACGATACGCGCCCACAAAACAGCACCCGCGAGCGCGGAAAATCTCTAGCTGAGAGCCTGACTGACTTTGGTTACGGCTCTGTCTTTGATGTCCTCTACAACAGGCCGCGCCGTTATCTTGACCTTTCTAACCCTGTATCGTCTTTGCGTGGTCTAGATGCGGGCGAGAATGCTTACATTGTAGGGCGTATTAGCTCTTGGGAGCCCATGTATAGCGGTAAAGGCAGCTACTGCATGGTGAAGACTGACGATAAGAAGATTAAGGTTACTTTTTGGGGGCCTAGTCAGTGGCGCATTAGGAAGTTTCCAGTGGGTACTGAGGTTATTGTAGGCGGTAAAGTTGCGTTCTATAACGGGATTGCTCTGACTGCTGATTTTATTGATACTTTGGATGTTTCTACGGTTGAGAATCCGTATATTCCTGTTTATGCGCAGTCTCCTTCGCGTGGGATTATGAATCCGCTTATCTCTAATATGGTTCGTGAGGCTCTTACTAGGCTTACTGTGGGTGGGAATCCTGGGGTTGTTCAGGGGTCGTATTGGGGTGAGCTGCCGGATGGTGTTTTGGGGTTTAGTGAGGCGCTTGTGAAGCTTCATTTTCCTGAGTGTGTTGAGGATATTGGTGTTGCTGTAGATAGTCTTGCGTGGCATGAGCTTGTGTGGATGCAGGTGATGTTGCGGAATGCTGCTGCTACTGCCGATGATGCTCAGGGGGTTGTTAATGCTGGTTCTGATGGTGGTGTTGCTGACCGTGTGGTTGATGGTCTTCCGTATAGTTTGACGGGTGACCAGGTTCGCGCTTACGAGACGATTAAGAACCTGATGGCTGCTGAGGCTCCTATGGATGCTTTGTTGTCGGCTGATGTGGGTGCGGGTAAGACTATTGTTCAGATTCTGGCTGCCTTGGTGGCGGTTGATTCTGGCCGTCAAGCTGTGATTATCGCGCCCACAGATATTCTTGCGCGTCAGATTTATGTTGCGTCTCAGTCGGCGCTTAAATCTATTGATGGGATGGAACCGCTGTTTGTTTCGGGGTCGTTGAAGGCTTCGGAGCGTAAGGCTGCTGTGAAGAAGATTGAAGATGGTTCAGCGTCTTTGATTATTGGTACGCACACGTTGCTGAACATGGCTAAGTTCCATGACCTAGGGTTTGTGTGTTTTGATGAGCAGCAGAAATTTGGTGTTGAGCAGCGTGACCGACTGCTCATGGCTCGCGCTGATGACGCTATCCCTGATTTTCTTGTAGCTACGGCTACTCCTATCCCTAGGACTATCGCGCAGATTGCCTATGGTGAGGTGGAGTTCATCAAGATTAGTGAGAAGCCTGCGGGCCGTAAGCCTGTCGAGACGGAATGGGTGGCGTACAAGCATGACGAGATGCTTCAGCACCCAAATCACCGTTTGTGGGAAGATATTCGCAGGGAGATTAAACAGGGGCATCAGGCTTTTGTTGTGGCTCCGCTTGTGGAAGAAGCAAACGCAGTAGACGCACCGAGCGTGAAAGAGCTCGCTACGGATATACGGCGCGTGCTGCCTTCAGTAAATATCGGTATGCTACACGGCAAGATGAAGCCCTCTGAGCAAGCTGAAATTATGCAGTCCTTCCGTGATGGCGATATTGATGTCCTCGTGGCATCAACCATTGTCGAGGTTGGTGTTGACATCCCTAATGCTACGCGAATCGTCATCATGGGCGCTGAACGTCTGGGCGCATCGAGCCTTCACCAGCTTCGCGGCCGTGTGGGACGTAATGACCTGCACGCAAAATGTTGGCTGGTCAGCCCCGCAGAAAGCAAGAGTGCACAAGCCCGAATGAACGCCCTTGTCGAGTTCAGCGACGGCTTTGAGATTGCTGAAGCAGACACCGAGACACGCGGTGAAGGTGATGTGCTTACCCAGAACCAGCACGGCACCGTGAAGAGCCGATTCCTGTCCTTGGGCAAGCATAAGCATCTTATCGACAGTGCCACCGCAACAGCTGAGGCTATTCTTGCAGACCCAGAAAAGCTGCCCGAAGCCTACAAAGATGCCCTCACCTTCTTCGAAGGCACATCTGGCACCGCTATTTGAGTAAAAGACGAACACTAGGGAAAGCAGGGGATAGGTAACCCATGAGACGAAAGACTCTCCGCGACAGGCTCACGGCTCTCAGTGAGTATATTGCCCAAAATTTCGAGTCCCGAGGCCGCACACACCTCACCATGATTATGCGCATGTGGAACACCAGAAGCTACAAGAAAATGAGCATCTGGGCACTAACCTACATCGCCGCCCTAACAGCAGGATTCTTCATAGACAGTAAAGTCCCAGTAGACGGCATCTGGATTTGGGTAAGAACCCTACTCATCGGCGTACCCATCATCATCACCTCAGCAACACTCTTCTACCTCATCTCCTACGCCGCAAGCGAAGCCCTGACACGAATAACCAAAGGCCAATGGATTAGACTACGCGACCAACCATGGGCCAACCCAACCCTACGAATCTGGGCAGTCGCCATCACCTACACCATCATCGCAACCAAAACCCTCTACTACACAGCAGACCCAGCCAACCAGCCCTTCTGGTCAGCAGTCAGCTACACCACCATCGGCCTCATGGCTGCGCTCGCGTCATTCCTCCTACTCAACGACGACGAACAAGAAGCATCCCTCTTCGGAGTAAGAGACGAACGAACAAAACAAGCAGACGCAGCCGCCAAAACATTCCGCAAAAACGTCGAAGCACGCAAAGCAAAAGCCGAAGAACGCAACAAACAACGAGCCACAAAACTAAAGCAACTCCTCGGCGCAGACACCCAAAAATAAACACACCCACACCCTGCGGGGCGGCCACCATACAGAGCCGCCCCGCACCGCTATATTCCCCATAACAACTAACCAAACCCCACCACGGGAATAGAGCACCAATGGAAAACCAAACCGAACACACCTGCTGGACACACCAGCTCACCAAAACCCACGCCAGCACCGACGACGCACTCATGGGTCAAGCCCACGCCACCAGCGGCCTCGCAGCATTCGTAGCACTCCTAGCCTTCGGCGCAGGAAACGGCCTCGCCACATTCATCCTCAGCGACACCTCATCAATCGGCATCCTAATCCTCGGCGGTCTAGCATGTATCGCCGGAGCACTAATACCCGACTTCGACAACACCTCATCAACCGCCAAATCCAGCATGGGCATCTTCGGCGAACCCATAACCTTCGCATTCAGGGAAAGCTCCCGAATCATACAAACCATCCACACCAAAGCAGACGCCAAATCCAGAGCAAAAGCACACGACACAGTACACCGAGGATTCTGGCACTCCCTAGTCGGAGCCGTCGCGCTCGCACTCATCGTTAATACACTCACCAGCAACCCCCTCACAAAAAGCATTCAAATACCACTAGGCTTCGTAGGCATCCCCAACCTAGCAGCCCTCCTCGCCGCACTCTTCTGCCTATCATCACTCCACATCGCCCTCTCAGGCCTCAACCTCGGCGCATTCAAAGCATTCAAAGCCACCAAAAACATCGGCTCCACCCTAACCTTCATCGTCTCAGTAGCCCTTGTCCTCCTCTTCTTCAACAACACACCCCAAGATCAATACCAATGGATTGGGTACAGCCTCGGCGCAGGCGCAATCGTACACATCCTAGGTGACGCATTCACCAAAGCAGGTGTACCACTCTTCTCCCCGCTCCTACCCCGAAAAGGCAAGCTATGGTACACCTACCGATTCGCAACCTTCGAAGCTAAAAGCGAAGCACTCAACAGCGGCGTCATATGGGGCAGCATCGCAATCATCATCATCTCCAGCATCGTCCTATTCCAACGTTTCTAACGAGAAAGCCAAAAAGACATGAACATCTTCACCTTTATCATCCTCGCCCTCCTCCTTATCGCTACCGTAACAATCATCTACATACTCCACCAAAAGATGAACCAGCTCTACAACACCATGACCGAAATAACGACACTCGAACGTCAAATGGTTAGTGCTCTCACCAAACTTGCGCACGGGGCACAACAAACCCTTGGGCGACAACTCGAATCTGGCCCCGAACGCACCTGGCTCAACTCACCCACCTGGGCGCCAATCCTCGCCATCCAAAACCCCCAATACGCAGACCCCACCAGCGAAACCTTCATCGAAGCACTCCAAAACGCAACAACAATCCTCGACACCGAACGTCAAATCAGCATCATCGACCCAACCTGCCACCGCTGGTTTGAAGACGAAGCAGAACCACTAATCGTCCTCCTACAGCAATACTCAGAACGCTACAATGACCTTGTACTCATGTTTGAACTAGACAAAGTATTTGCGCTCATACTGAAAGCAGACGCAAAAACCGTGACCGCCAACTAACCCGAAAACCTGGAAGGGATACCCAACATGGCACGAGCAAAATCGAACAAGAACTCAGGTGCAGCAGCGAACGCATCCAAGGGGTCTACAAAAGCACCTAAAAGGGCGTACCACACCGATACTGTGGACTACACAGATGTGGAAAAGTATCTTGAAGACGAGCATATTGAGCTGCTTTCAGACCTGCCACCCCGCGTGCGCCGCCGCGCAATGCAGTCATATAAGAAAAAGCAGGCTGTAGACCAGAAATCCATTGATAACCTCAACAGACTTATCAAATCTGGTGCGCCCCTGCTCTACAACGTAATGGACGACATGATTTTCATGCCCATCTCGAAGCCCGCAGGCCTCAAAAGCAACGGCGAAAGCAATATCACCATTAGCACAAACCTTGCAAAGCCAGGAGCCATGGAAGCCGCCGCCGCACTCTATCTAGCACCAATGAGGAAGGCCTACACGACTGAAGAAATCGCTCGTATGCGCGCCGAGGAGAAGGAACGCCAAAAGCGTGAAGCAGCCGAGCGTGCAGCATCAGGCGTCACTGAAGAAGACCTAGATGATGCAACCTTGAACGAGTGGCTGGGCATGAACAATGACGCTAACCTCAAGGATACTGTGCGAGATGCGCGTGTCAAAGCTGAAGAATATCAACAGAACAGGAAAGGCAAGTAACCATGGAATTTCTCACAAAAGCCCTGATGGTTTCTGTAGCAGTCATACTTATCGGATGGTTCTTCATGGCCACGCCTATGGGGCAAGAAATGCTGGTCTCATTCATGACCTTCGCGCGCGAACACTAAGGGCTCCAGAACACCGTCATGGTAAACTGGAACAACAACAAGAAAGAACCCTGACCATGCTGGAGATGCCAAATGCAAGCACCCTACTTCGCTGACTACGAAGCCCCTGTCTATGTGCCTTACAACCGAGATAAGACCTTGAATCCGGCATTCGGTCACGCATCAAACTGTCTTTACACAGACCTTGACCTGGAACGCAAAATCCACGAGGCCCTTCCAGAGAAATACCAGAGCGCGAAAGCCTACCCAGACGCTGCGCACCGACATATTGAAGAACTAATCATCAATATGACAGCTGACCTACAAGCAGCCTATCATCTGTACCTCAATAAAGCACGTGTGGTCTTTATGACTGAGGGTCAGCTACGTGGATTCAAGAATGCGCCATCCAATATGCGCGTCCAAGCAATAATTCGACAAACACAAGAGCTGTTCTTCCCTATAACATGGGAAACACTCAAGAAATTTGTCGAAGAACAAGACTCGGAAGATATCGACCAGTGGGCTGAAAACCTTCGCGAGCGCGCAGATAAAACGCTCCGCCGCATCGCCTCAACATACCACCTGACTGTAGGCACAATTCCCACAGCCCCTGAAGGTGGATACATTGGCCCTGAAGTCGACCTGGCGCAGGAAGTCCTCACATCATCTACACCGCAGCCTGCGCCGCTTGTAGGTGACGCTCCTTCTTACTAAACCAAGAACGCTCTACGTTGAAGGGTCGCAGACGCTCTAGTAGCTAACCTGCGACCCTTCACCCATGCCCCAAAGAAAGGATTCACAATGCCAGTGCCGAGGCCTCGTAGCATCACATTCCACTTCAACCTGCACACCTGCAATGTCCTGACGCAAAACCAGGCTAATCACGCCTTCACTAAAGCCTCCATCGTGAAAGCTCTCCGTGGCCTCGGCTCCTACAAAGCCGAAAAATACTTAGAGGAACACCCTGACTTCGAGCCGTTTGAACACTACAAAGTCCGCTTCGAAGTATTCGGTCTCAACAGGGGAATGAAGATAGACCCCACCAACTATGAACCTACGCTCAAGCCCCTCATTGACGGCTGCACGGGTCGCCTCTGGAGTGATGACAGCGCGGAATACCTCGTAGAAACCACTTTCGCTTACGGCGGGCTCTGCAAAAGTAGCGCTGAAAACCCAATCCAGCGGCGCCACTTCCACCTCACCATCACCGAAACAGACCCAGCCGAACACATCACCGCCCCCATCCCACATGACAGTAGCGACGAAACTGACGACGGATACATCCTCGACGAAGCCTACCCCATCGAAATCCTCCCCGAAGACGGCGGCACCAACCCCAACAGAGGCATCCAAGAATACAATAAACTCGTCGCCCGAGCCGAGCGTAAAAAAGCCAAAAAGAAACAGCCCAAAGCCGCCGCAGCACTCGCCCCTGTCGACCCCGAAGACCTCGAATACAAACTAGAAATCATCGACCCCAACACCGACACCAGACCCCACACGCCAGCAGACCTCAACTGGTAACAACATAATAAAAACACGTGGCCACCCACAGCTATAAGAGTCATACAGGAACTAACCAAACCTATATGACCACAGCTGAAAGGGTGGCCACACCTATATGAAACCCGTCATTCAAATAACCAACGCCACCGAAATCTTTGCACGCGAACCAAAAATCTGGTCACTAGGCAAAATCCCCCTCCCCAAACCCATATCCTCCTACGCCTTCTACTGGGCCGTAGGATTCCTCGCACCCGTATGGCTACTATTCACCCTACTCGAAATGCTCCTATGGGTACCCGACTTTGGCGCAGGACTCATCATCACCGCCATACCCGCAGCCATCACATCATGGTACCTCGGCAAAACATTCGGCGAACAATCCGAACGATTCGACGGACTCACCCTCCAAGGCTACCTAGTCCAAAGACGCCACTGGAAAAACCAATCAAGAGGCTGGCTCGACGGCAGCGAATACGACCCCAACATGAACCGAACATTCCGCATCGACGCACCCGTCCAAGTCCTCTACCTCACCGAAGAAGAACTCGAACAACAAAACACCACCAAAAAAACAAAAACCACCAAAACCCCCAAAAACAAAAAAGGAAACTAACCACCCATGGCAGTCAGCAACCACGACTACAAATACGGCCGCCCCATGCTCTTCGGCATCAACGAACGCGGCAGAGGCAAATACGCATTCATCGACCTACACTCAGCAAACCGCAACAACCAACCCCCGCTCACACTCATCACCGGAAAACCAGGCAGCGGCAAAACCTACGCAATGCTCTGGCTCCTCTCCCTATCAGCCATCCAAGGCGCAGCCGTCGTCGGCATCGACTGGAAAGGCGACCTCCTCAAAATCGCCGAAGCAAACCACATCCTCGGAATCAACTCAAAAGTCTTCTCTGTAGACCCCAAAGACCCAAAAAACCAAGGCATCCTAGACCCCTTCGTCATCTTCGACTCAGACGACCCAGACGAATCAAGCAGCGACATCCTCACCGCTGTCCACTCACTCTGCCACTCACTCCTCCCCGGCGCGCTCGCGGACATCTCTATCGGCGGCTGGGTTGATACGACTATCAAAGATACTATTGCTGAGCCTCGAAGCGAGCGCAGCATGACCACCTTCATTGATAAGCTTCTGAAGGTTGCACGCGATTCGGGTCGTGAAAAGCTTACAGACTTTGCGCTCAACTTGGAGAGCCGCCTAAATGGTGGCGCAGGTAAAATTCTTTGCGCTGAATCTGACCGCAAACCTGCCAGGTACTTTGAATTTGAGACAGGCATCACCGTCATAGACCTGTCTGAACTTCACGAGTTGCCTAAAAACATTCAAGAGCTTAATGACCCCAGTAAGGCTGTTGGTCAGGCTATCTTGACCATGATTAATTTGCTCATTCGCCAAAGTATGCTTCGCATGGAAAAGAACATTCGTAAGGTTCTAGTCATTGATGAGGCCTGGTCGATTCTGGCGAACCCGTCAGGTATGGCGCTTGTAGAATCCACTACCCGTCTGGGTCGTTCATTTAACCTGTCTGTGGTGTTGGCAACTCAGAACTACTCAGAAATATTTAATGACACCAATAACCTGAACACCTCGTTTGCGAGCACCCATTTTGCGTTCAACAACTCCGAAGAAGATGCTGCAATTGGTGCTAAAGCTATGGGTCTAAAGGGGGATAACGCTGAGCAGGCAATTGACGCTATCACAAAACTAGACCAAGGTGAATGTTTTATGCAGGACATCCGCAAAAGACGTGGCCTGGTCTATGTTGAAATCTGGTTGCCTGACCTGCCTGAAATTTTCGACTCCAACCCCTACGCCACCAAAGACTAACCCTAACCACCACGAGGAAACAGCATGACTACGCAGCAGAGCAATATGGAACCGCCGTACCTCATTTACATCAGCGGCTCAGAGCAGTTCTCCAACCTAAAGAACCCTAGGCGCCCCCTTGAATCACCCCCGAACGAGAAGGCGCACGACGCGGCATACTATCGAGACCTAATCCTACAGCTCTTCCCGCGAGTCGAAGAGAAATATGGCCCCGTCATGCCCTTCTCACAAGGTAAGCTGTACCCGAACTACGAAAATAAGCCATATATTAAGCCTGCGTTCCTTGGCATATTCCCCACGATAGGCGACTTTATGACCGCAGCCGCCCCACCGAAGCCACAGCTGCCGTCTGTGCCGAACATGATGGACGTCATCATCATCCACAGTGACTATTTCACAGAACTATGGGTCAGCAGCACCAGCCCTAGCCAGCGCCAGCTAGCATACAAACAGCTACACTTCCTGATGACCTCCATGCCAATTTTCATCCTCGAAGCCGCATCCAGCGCAGAGGACAACCAGCACTACCTCTACGCAAAAGACGAACTCGCAGACTACCTATTCAGCCTGCAAGTCCCACCTGGCGTGCGCCCACACCTCGTGCCCGTCACCACCTACGACCCCAACAATCCCGAAGCGGAATGGGACATGCTCTCGCCCTACGAGATTGCCGCAAACCTCTACGACGCAATCGAGCGATTCCTTGCCACACCGCCCGATAAGGGCGACCCATACCAGGTCTTCAACGGAAACCTCGCCCGCCGAACCGACCCAGACTTGTCCGCAATCCAAAGCCGCCTCAAACCAGACGAAGTGCACCTCAACGGCTCACCCTACCTAGGCCGCGTCATCACCGTCACCTCCAAAAAAGGTGGAACCGGCAAAACCACCACATCCCTCGGTATTGCCCACGCCCTCACCACATGGGGTAAGGAAGCAGCCACCCAAGGGTACGCTGACCATGCCCTGAAAGTAATCGTCATCGACCTCGACCTGCAAGACGGACAAGTAGGCTTCAACACCAACGACCAATCCAAAACCGTCACAGGCATCTTCAACGAGTACCGCGAAAAATACGCCACACTCGGCAAAGACAAAGAAGCCGACTGGAACATCATCCGCAAATACATCATCCGCAACGAACGCACCGGATACGACACCCTCCTCGCACCAGAAGACCCCAACGACCTCAACGACCTAGAGCCCAACTTCTACCGCGAAATCATCAACACCATCCGCGAACACTACGACGTCATCATCATCGACACGTCCGTACTACTCAACGACCCCTACATGACACAGTGCGCCTACCTGCTCACCTACAAACTCTACTACGTCGCTGAACCATACCCCAGCCCACTAAACACCATGCGCCGCCAATTCAGCTACGGACTCGGCTCATCAAGACGCGGCGGCGGCGGCCTCGACCCCCGACGCATCAACATCTTCGTCAACAAAGTAGAACCCGAACACATCGTCAAAAAAGGCTCCGCAGTAGCATTCTGGGACGTCCAAGACTACGCAGTAGCAGGCATCAGAACCCTCACAGGCGTACCATACCTACACGAAGCAGCCCTAGACGCCGTAAACCCCCACCTACCCGGAGGATTCAACTACCTCCTCAACAACAAAGGCTACGACTACGGCATGAGCGTACTCGCACACGACATCACCAGAAACACCGGATACCAACTATTCAGCCCCGAAAAAACCGCAGCCCTCGAACAATACTTCACCGAGTTCAACCTCTAAACCAGAGGAACAGTAACCTCATCATCCCACGTCAACGGCACCGTAACACCATCCCCAACATCATCGACCCCACGCCCCGAAACAACCACCCGAGGCGTGGGGTCACCCACACCCACACTAACCCCACCATCACAAACAACAGACCCCCCACCACCACTATCACCACCACCCCACAAAACAGACACCAACATCAAAAAACCACCCACCACAAAAACACACCACGCCAAAGCAGCAAACCAATCCCAAACCCCCACAAACCCCCACAAACCAACCAGCCTACCCAACCCCAAACACCCCGGAGCCACACCAAACCCCAAAACAACCCCAACACGCCCCGAAAAAACAGCACCACCCTCACCCACACCAGGAACAAAAAACGAACCCAAACCACGAACCCACCACAAACACCTAACAGCCAAAACAGCCCCCTACAAAAACAAAAACAAATAACACAACCCCCATAGCGAAAACTGCTATACACCCATCAGACCCACCAAAAAACTAACCACCCCAAGGAGGACACCAAACCATGCCAGCCCACATCAGCCTCACCCAACTCGAAAACGACAACGGCGCAACCACCACCAACGACCACCACACCGAAACCCAACGCCTCAAAGAACTCTCACACACCCTCTCAACCAACGCCGAAATAGACCACAACCACACCCAAAACACCACACCACCCGAAACTACCGAAACCAGCAGCGACGGCCCCCTAGAAAACCTCGACCCCAAAATCCAAGAAGCCATCGAAGCAAAATACGCACACCTCATCGAACAAGCGCTCGCCACCACCGACAAAAAGATAAACAAAGTCGTCACCAGCCAAGAAATCCTCGCCGCATCTGAAGCGAAATACGGCAAGCCAGAAACAAGTGAAGACGCTTCACTCAGGCAATCCATCGCTGCCGCCCGCCCAGAGCCTAAAGATTTCCAGTTGAGTAAAATCATGACCGACGCCTTCGAGATGGGCGCAACTGACGTCTACATCCAACCGGAAACCACCATCCGATTTAAAATTAAAGACGTCCTTGAACCCTACACCAAGTTCCGCATCCCCACTCGCGACGACCTCACACGCCTACTCACAGCTATCGCGCCCGGTGGCGACCGCATGGTGCTGCTCGACAAACAAGAACTAGACACCTCATACACTGTACCCAAAGGCAAATATCAAGGCCGTCGATGCCGCCTATCAGGTACCTACATCAGCCCTGGCGGCCGCACCATCCAGCTAGTATTCCGACTACTATCAACCGAACTCAAATACCCATGGGACTACGGCGTACCGGAACCCTTCTGGAAAGCAGCACACCAAAAATCAGGCCTCGTCATCATCAACGGCGTCGTCAACTCAGGTAAAAGCACGGCCATCGGCTCAGTCCTAAAATACGTCCAAGAATACATCCCCGGAATCGTCGTCGTCACCGTCGAAAAACCCGTCGAATACCTCTTCAACAACAACAACCCCAAGAGCAAAGGTAGCCTCTTCATCCAACGAGAAGTAGGCACCGACACCCAAAGCTACCTCAACGGCATCTACAGCGCACTCCGACAAGGCCCCAGAATCATCTTCGTTGGCGAAATCCGAGACCCACAAGAAATCCAAGCAGCCCTCCTCGCCGCCGAAACCGGACACCTCACCATGACCACCGTCCACGCAGAAGACTGCATAGGCGTACTCCAACGCCTCGCATCATCCGCCGAAACGCCAGACGACAACGACATCAGCACCACCACACGAGAAACCACCCTCCAAAAAATCGCATCACTCACCCGCGTCATCATGACCCAAGCCCTCGTCACCCGAATCGACGGCGGCCGCCAACCCGTCCACGAACTCCTCGAAATCCACCCCTCCGACCGAGACCTCATCCATGCAATCGAATCAGGAAACTTCGCCAGCATCCGAGCCCGCATGGAAGACGACGGCGAAGACATGGCCGCAAAACTCGTAGAAGTCTGCCGCACTGAAACCGGAAACTGCTACCTACAAGACGCAGTTCAACACGCACCAGACCCCACCCGATTCTGGCAACTCGTCAAAACCGAAGAAGCGTCCGGCGCACAATTCAACTACCACCCCGACGCACTCAACGACATCTAACACCGACTGCTATACACAACAAAAGCACCCCACCAGCCTTACACAAGAGGAAGTCGAACACCTCACACATAGGGCACACCTGGTAGAGGCGCACATACAAACACCAAGAGCCCCTACAGTAACCATTACTATAGGGGCTCTCCATATATACTGGCACCGCGCTCGCAATTGGTAGGGCGCCTCTACTCCCACTTTTTGCATCTCGCGGGCATTGTGCTACACTATAAGTGAGATTTAGGCGGATATCCCGCGAACTATAACACAAAGGAAAGAATATGCGACAGACTCGATATGGCCGATACCTGGAACAGTCTCGATACACCTCGAACCAGCGCCTTGAAGCTGCTGACGCTCGCAAGCAGACTGAGCTTGTCACAGCCTTTAATAACACGGCACGCCATGCTCTAATGGTCGAGCGCGCGGCACAGCGAATGCTCAGCGAGAAGGGCCTAGACGAAGCAAAGAAGGCAACTCTAAGCACCGCCGAAACCAAGGCCCGTGCCGCAAACCTGGAAGCCGCCCGCCTTGCACTCTCCGCAGAAAGCGCATACGGCGCCAACCCTCGAAACCACTACAGCCTCGACCGCGACCTGAGCCGCATTCAGGCAAACGTCCGACAGGCAGAACGCGCATACAATAACGCACTCTAAACGACACATAACCCCACAGCGTAAGTGCCCCTGAAGCCAAAAAACAAGCTTCAGGGGCACTTCACTTATGCTTCAGCTCAGCCGCAAATCAGAACTCAAAAACAGATGCGGACTCATCAAAAACAGAACCATCCGGCCTGCACAGCCTCATCGCCCGCACCCTAGACTCACACCCCAAATCCAGCGCCAACTCATTCACCTTGCGCACCATACGGTCATTCGTACACAACCAAACAACCTGACCAAAAACAGACGTATCATCACGATACTGCTCAATAATATCCCTCAACTGCTTACTACTCTTATTCTTACCACGCTCCACCTCAACAGCAACACTACGAGCAGAACCATCATCACCACGCGGAACCATCACAACCACATCAGGAATATGATAATTAGACTCCGACGCAGAACTCATCACCGCCCACATCCACTCATTCGTCCCATAAAACTCAGGCGACAACCCCACACCACCCGCAGCACGCCACCTACGCAACTCACGAGCCCTATCAGCCACCAAACTATCACGAGTACTAAACCCCTCATTACCCATAAAACGAGCCTTCACAGAACCATCCACAACACGGTCAGGCAAAACCTCAAACCCACCACCAGACACCCCACCAGACACAAGAGACCCCAACCTCAAAACATCAACCTTCCCACACACCAACATCGCACCCACATAATTCACCAACACCCTATGATGAAACTCATTATTACCCAAACTCTTACGATTAAACAGCCTACTACCCATACCAAAATCATCCAACGCAGCACGAGAAGCCAACCACACCACATGACTCCTCGAACCCGCCACATCAACCGACTCCAAATACCCACGACCCTGCAAACCACGCAACCAACGCAAAGCCGACCCACGAGTCGAAACACCCAACAACAACATCACCGAACGCACATCAACCCAACCAAACAAATCAACAAAAGACATAATCCTCACCTCCCTACGCACACCCATCAAACGCGGCGCAACCACACCCTCAACCCCACGAGCAGCCCTACGCACACGCCTCACACGCTCAGCCACAACATCCGGCGACTCACCCACCAAAGGCGGAGACACCGCATCCACACCACCAACCCTAGACAACCAATAAGAAGCCTGCTCCAAAGCCAAACCATTAGAAACCTCAACAGCACTCATACGAGAACCACGCCCATCATAATCAAACCGAAAACAAGACAACTCACCCACACCAGCACCAGACACAACACCACCATCAGGCGGCCCATCCAAACCCCCCAAAACAGCACCACCAACACCAACAGACTCACCCAAACCCCGAACCCCAACACCACCAGCCAAAACAGTAAACCCACGCTGAATCTCCCCAAAATCAACACCAGGAACACCACCAAAAGACCACCGAGCCCGAGGAGTCACCCCAAACGAAAACCCACCATGCCTAAAAACAGACCCCACACCACCCGACACAACAGCCCCATCCCAAACATACCCCGCAGCCTCAGACGCAAAAGACCTAAACGCCACCGGAATATCCGAAAAATCACGCACCCCACGCGCTCGCTCTAGAACTGAACCAGACTCTATAGGCACACCTGACGCCAATACGTACCCATTAACTAGATGCCCAACACTGTACCCTGCATTCTCTAGGTCACTAATAGAGCCAGAGCCTGAGAAAATATCGGGCCCATACCCTGCTGCAACAGACTCAGCAACCTTACGGACACCATCATCTGTATTACTCATAACAATCCTCCAAAAACATAAAACTAGCGGCGCACTGAGAATCAAAAGAGTTCCCCAGATGCGCCGCCGGTCACAAACAAGAAAGGAGAAGCCGTGCCAACAAGTACCCCTAGACAAGGATAGAGATAACCTGTAAACCATCATGCTTACATAAAAACTATATCACATCAGAACCTGCTACAAGCCTCTGGCGGCGCACGCTCATTCAAATTATTCTTGCAGGGTCGATATCCAAAATATAGGGCTAACAATAAGCACATTACACCACCCTAACGAATCATAGACTTGACGTCCTGCGTAGTAACACCAAGACCCAAGACAGGGGAGAGGGTAGGTATATCAACCCAACCACCCACCACACCCACTCCTGCACGCCCACAAACTCTTGCGGAAGCACCTCCGCTTATAACAGTGCCATACTTGGAGCCATACCCTTCTGAGCCTGCTACGAAGCCAAGTCCTAGCCCAGGGGAGACAGCTCCTTTCTCCTTTTTAGAATGAGCTACCTGAACTAGCCCCGACCATATTTTATGAGCAGCCGCATCTCGCATAGACAAGAGCGAAGACTCAACCAAAGACCAAGAAACCCCTCTACCCAGACTATCCAGAATGGAATAAGCAGGGGACACTCCAGACATCCTCAATGTGCCACCAAGACCTACGGCATACTGACCCAAATCAGCTAAATTATTGACCTTACGAACCTTTCTAGCCTGAGCCCAGCCAAGGGGCCCACCAAAGGGGAGACCACCACCATAGACTCCGCTCATGGTAGACCTGCCCCACAATACGTCATGAGAGGCGCTAGAAGTCACCAAGGAGCCAATAAAATCAGACTCGCCACTAGTTAGCTCGTCGTGGAATTGCAGCGTCTCAAAGCCGCTAGGAACCATTGCCGCACCCAATATGAGAGTCCTCCAACGCCACCCATCAGCCTCTACATAAGACCCCATAGAAGCATCAATCAGACCCCCATTAGGAATACCAATATCAAACCCATCAACCGAGCCAGCAACACCTGAAACACCAGGGGCTAGACCCGCAGCACCAAGTCCCTTCACCCCCAAACGCCACCCCAAGCGGCGCCCAAAACCAGCGCCACCAAGAACAGCCAAAGCAGCTGAAGACATGCCCCAAGACGCCTCCAAAGCACCCACTTCAGACACCCCCAAGGCAACCGGCAACCCATCAACACCCCAACCGATATCGCCCTTGCCGAAGATAAGATTCTGGACACCACTGTAAGCAGTAGACCCATAACGCGAAAACATAGGGAACCTCACCACGACCTCAGACTCATCCACGATACCACTACCACGCGAAGCGAACGACCCACCAAAAGCAGGCGCGCCAGACCCCACAGACCCCACCTCAGACAAATCTGTAGACACGAGCCAATCACCAGGAATAGGTGATACCACAGCCCCCACAGCAGCACCATAAAACAATCCCCTGGCTGAGCACCCCAAAGACCCCAAAAAATCAAACCAACCCCCACCAGCAGCACCAACACTAAACTCATCACCAACATCACGCAAGGTCACCTCACCCAAAGGTCTCCAATCCCCAAAGCCAGGCAAAACACCATCCACACCAGCAGTAGACTCGGAGGCCACAGCTGGGACACCCTCAAACCCTATAGATGAGCTAAACCTCGCCCCTCGACCACCCACAAGACCAAACAGACCACCACTACCAGCAGTATCAAACACCACAGCAGACCCAGAAGAACCCGCACCCACCGGATACCCATCCAAAGACAACACGCCAACACCCTCAAAGGCTTCGCCACCATCGCCGCTATCACCACTAGGCGGTGCACCACCCACAGGCGCCCCAACAACACTAGAAGGCTCCACAATCACACCATCAGACCCCCAGAACTCTTCAACATAAGAACCACCCACACCAAATCCAGCAAACCCACCATCAGCATCAACCACCGACGAAGACCCCCAACCCACAGGAACACCAACAAAAGCGACCTGACCATTACCTGCAACACCATCAGGCACAACAGGCAACCCACAACCAGACAACACCTCAGCAGACACAGCCGCACGTCCCGGAACCCACGTAGAACACACAGACCCAGAGAACCCACCCCACAGCATATGCGACCTGTCAGCAGCCACACGACCACCAACACCACGCACAGAAAGACCAGACATACAGACACACCTCACATCAAAAACAAACACCTGAAAAACAAGCTGTAACACCAGCCAACAAGGCAACGCAAGCAGAAACCCTGAGAGCCCCGCCACAACCAACACAAATAATATAGCTCCAAAAAATCTCAACGCAATCAGCAACCCAAAACACAGAAAAACCACCCAAACAACCAACAAAAACAAACCACCACCAGCACCCAACCAAAAACACCAAACAAAAAACAAAACACCAGCAACCAACAAAAAAACAAAACCAAGCCAAAACCCAAAAACAAAAACACCACCACGCCCACACCCCGAAACCCGCCACACACCCACACACAACACAGACCAAATACGCCAGCAATACTCAACACAACACACAAGTAAAGACCAAGAACCAAAACAACAAACACACACAGAGAGAGACACGCCACACAATAAGCAACCCAAAACCAGAAGACCACACCTAAAGAACAACCCCAACAACACACCCAACAACACAAGGACACGCACCAAAGATAGACACAGCACCAACCAACACAGACGTAGACACAGAACACAACCCCAGCAATACACCACACACCACAGGAAACAAAACACGCAAACCAGAGACAAACACAAGACCAGCAACACACAGCACACACAGATACCAAGACACATACACACCTAAAGAACAAACCAAAACACCAGAACACAAGAAAAGAAGCACACAGACCCAGCACACCCAAACAGAGAAACAACGACCACACACAAAGAAAGGAACCAACACACACACGGTACAGAGAGACAGAAACAAGAAACACACATAGAGGAAGCACAGAATGATAGAGGCAAGCAGGGGCACACACGCACAGTAAAGGGAGAAACACCCATAAGGGTAGGGCACAGTAAGGAGAGCGGGGGGGCAGGTGGGGTAGGCGGGGAAGTGGGTAGGTGTAGATGGAGGCGGGTCGGTTAGTGGGGACTGAGTGGATGGAGGTGAGGGTGCGATTGTGAGGCCGCAGGCGCAGATGCTGCTCTTTTCTTTTTCTTGGTGTTTCTGTGTGTGGGATTTTTGAGCCTTTTGCCTAGTCGGAGCGTTTTGTGTTTTTTCTACAGGGGTTCCGTAGGCTTTTTCTAGGCTTGAAGGGGATTTGGTGGTGATTTTGGGGTCTATTGGGGGTGTGTGGGGTGGTTTTTATGCCTACTTTTGGGTGGTTTTTGTCATATGGGCCATTGGTGGTATTTTTCGGGTATTCGGATAGGTGGGGAAGTGAGCCTTTTGCCTAGTCGGAGCGTTTTGTATTTTTGCTGAAGAGCTGCTTATGTGGGGGTGTTTATCAACCTCTTTAGGTTGTTTTTCTAGTAAATTGCGAGGCTGGCTTGGTTGCATTGAGGGTTGGGGCGGCCTCTAGGTCTGATTTGAAGCTCTTGGAGGTGGTTCATATTGGGGCTTGGGCTACTTGAATGCAATGGTGGCGAGCGCAGGTGAGGGTGCGCTGGTAGGTGGTCGTTTTAGGTGTGGGGTTGGTATGGTGGTCTTGTATTTTTGTCTTCTGTTGTTTTGGAGGTTGTTGTGTCTGTTTTGGCTGAGACCCTGTTGTGGTTGATAGTGTCGGCGACGGTGGTTGCTGCTTTTGGGATTTATTGGCACACGTTTATGAAGTAGGGGTTGCTGTGTTTTTTAGTGCTTTTCTTTTGTGTGTTTTGTGGCTTGTGTTGTCGGTGGTTTGTTGGCGTGATTGGGTGCGGTTGCGTGGGGCTGCTAATTGGGAGCGCAGGGGTTTGATGTGGCGTGTGTTTTTTGAGATGGCGTTGTGGGGATTTTTGACGGCTAAGGTGACGGCCTTGTCGGTTTAGGTTGGCGAGCGCTTCGGGGTGTTTTGGTTTGCTTTGTAATATGGAATGGTGGTACTATATAAGTAGTAGTGAGGGGGGTGTGAACTTCCGTGAGGCTACAGAGTTTTTGTTGTCCTTGATTGAAAGGGTTTGTGTTATGGCTTATCTGGTTGATGATTTTGAGGTGCGTATTTCGGTTTCGGCGGATTTGGAGCTTAGTGAGGTGGCGGATTATCTTGTTGGGAATCGTGAGCTGCTGGAGGTTGATGATGAGCTGCACGTGTCTGATGACTATATTCAGGTTCCGCGTCGGGGAATGCGAGAGTTTATTGGTGTGACTCTTGAGGATAATTTGCCTTTTGATGAGAAGATTCTTGTTCTTGAGAGTGAGGTTATGTGTGGTGAAGATGGTGAGGGTGAGTATGTTGCCCCTAGTAGCGATTATAGGGATTTGACGGATAAGCTTGTTGAGGCGTTTGAGTTGAACTCTTTAACTCGCCTTGCTGGTATGCGTGTGCCTCCGTGTAGTCTTTTGCATTATCGTGTGGGGTATTGCGGTGAGTGTGAGTGAGTGTCCTGTTTTTTGATGGGGTGGGGCGTTTTGTGTAACGTCTATTGCTGCCGATTTTAGGTAGATGTAAAAGCCTTTGATGCGTGGGCTTTTTGTTAGCTTGTGTGTCAAAGGCTTTTCGTTGTGCTGGCGAGCGCGTATGGGGTGGTAGTGTTTGTGGCTGGAGGGTGCGTGCTGCTGTTTACGTGACGGTGGGTGTGTTGTTTTTCCGTGGTGGCTTCCTGTTCTTTGATGTGTGGTTGGTAGGTGCTTGCTGTTGGTGTTTTGGAAAGGTGTGTAACCGCCTACAAAACTCATGTGGTACACTTCACAACATTTTGGCCTGCATTGTATTTTGGAATCGTGTTACTATATAAATGTAGCGAGGAAGAGATACGAACTTCCAGAAAGCTACAGACCGTTTCCCATCAACCGAAAGGTTTCACACCATGGACTTCAAGCAGTACCCACACGAGGCAATCGCTAAGCTTCAGCAGTACCGCAAGGAAATCAATACCCTCGCGGGCTCGCTCACCTGCAAGCACCCCCATGGAGCGGTAACCGACATGCCCGCAAAGCGCGAATACGTCAACGACCCCGCCATCCCCATGGCCCTCCGCCTCAAGGCATACCGCATCTACTACGGCTTCCCCGCAGTATCCCTGCTCGATGACACCCTGCGACCGCTTGAATATGGCTTCGAGGTTGCACCCTGGAACCTTGAATACGCATTCAATAATGAATCGCGCTTCATCAAGGCTATCGAAATCGGTAAGAAGCTCACCACTGCACCGCAGTGCATGGGCGCATAACCCCCCCCCACATCACACAAAAAGCCTCCAATAACGGGGGCTTTTTGCATTCATGAGCACCCTTGCAGTCAAGGCCTAAACACACCCTTTAACAGCGGCTAAGGCTATAACTTATTGGCTGCTGTAGCATAGACACGACTCAAAAGACCTGAAGGAATGTAACGTGACCAAGACTGAAACCGCTACCCCCCCCCCAATTCCGCTCAAGCCTGACTTACACACCCGATGAGGTCAAGTCAGTTCTAGAAGCAAAGATTCAAGAAGAAGAAGCGATTGCACAAAGGAACGCTACAGAGGCGGCGCTCGCATATGAGGCACAGCTGCTAGGCAGGGTTTCTAGCAGACCTGGGGCGGTAAGGGTTGTGTCGTTGTTTAGTGGTGCGGGCGGTCTGGATTTGGGTGCGAAGCTTGCGGCGGTCAGCTGTGCTGTGGGTCATGAGCGAGCATATGAGCTATTGGAAGACGCGCCCGCGCTTGATGCGGCGGCTCGGGGCATTGATTTTGTGTACTCGAACGACATGTATGCGGCTGCGAATGAGAGTTATGTCAGGAATTTTGGTGGGTCTGTGGTGAAGGATTCGCGCGATATTCGTAAGGTTCTGCGTTTTCCTGAGAGTGATTTGATTCTTGGGGGTTTCCCGTGTCCGGGGTTTAGTGCTGCGGGGCCTCGTCTTCTGGATGACCCGCGAAATTTTTTGTATGTGCATTACATTCGTGCGTTGATGCATTCGCGGCCAGCGTTTTTTGTGGCTGAAAATGTTAAGGGTCTTATGACGATGGCGAATGGTCAGGTGCTTCAGCAGATTACTGAGGATTTTTCAGCAGCTGGATATCAGGTTGTAGCTCATCTTGTGAACGCTCGAAACTATGGTGTTCCCCAACTTAGAGAGCGCGTCTTCATTGTGGGCGTGCGTCAAGATATTGCAGATGAGTATGGGTATGTGTATGAGCTTCCTGAGCCTACGCATGGCCTTGACAGGGAGTTTCCTTATGTGACTTTGCGTGATGCTATTGGTGATTTGCCTGCGGCTGCTGATGATGTGTATGCGGGTGGGTATAGCTCTATGTATATGTCTCGTAATCGTAAGAAGAATTGGGATGAGCAATCATTTACGATTCAGGCTTCGGGGCGTCAGGCTCCACAGTATCCGGGTGGGCTGCCTATGGTGAAGGTGGGTCGTGATGAGTGGGTGTTTCAGGGTGATTTGAATCGGCGTTTGTCGGTTCGTGAGTGCGCTCGGGTTCAGACTTTCCCTGATTGGTTCTATTTTTCTAGAGGTAGTGGTGGTGCGTCGTTGAATCATCAGTTGGGTGAGCAGTATAAGCAGATTGGGAATGCGGTGCCCGTGGTTCTGGCTGAGAAGGTGTTGCGACCAATTTTGGGGTTCATGTATGAGCATGGGCTGCACGGGTAGTAGGGCTGCAATCTTGTGTTAGAATCAAAGTACTAACCACTCGCCTGCGGCACGCGGGAGAGGATAAACGGACGTGGAACCCTGAAACCTTCTGTGGATAAGCTGCTACAGCAAATCCCGTAGAAGGTTAGGTGTTGAAGCGTCAAGACCCAAACCTAGCTAGGTATGGTCACCGTAGGTAAGGAATTGCCTACTCATCTCGATACGGGGAATCCGAATAATTTTCGGGTTGCGACTTAGTATTAGCCCTGGTGAGCGGTGTGAGCACCCTGCACGCGGGGATGAGCCTGATACGGCTACTATGGGCACGAGTCACCCCTATATGTAGGTTTGAGCCGATGTACTCCGTCATGAGATGAGCCTGTGCCCCACTCGATGACGCATAATTTAGTGGCACGGCCCTCTTATATGTGCGTGCGAACCTCGCTACTCTTTTTCATTCCAAAGGCTTCCTGTTGGCACCCCAAACCTTATGTGTCACACTTCACAACAATTTTGCTTGCATTACCTTTTGAAATAGTGTTACTATAGTTATGTAGCAAGGAAGTGATGCAAACTTCCAAGACGCTACACCCCAATGTTTCCCTAGCCGAAAGGTTGTCCACCATGACCACCCGCGAACTCAACGACCTCAACGAACTGAACAAGGATGCACAGGGTATCCTCAAGGTTTTGGCTGCTATCGAGCGCGACAGCAACGCGCACGCTGAAAAGCTAGCAGAACAGTGCGACCTCGACTCGCAGACTGTGCTATTCCTCGCCAATGAGTCTGTAGCACCGGCGGTATTCGCAGACGCACGAAGCAAGGCAAAGGTTGCTGCTCGACTTCGCGTAGTCGCCTCTGACGCGCTAGACGCACGAATCCGCGCGCTTGCAAGCTTCACCGCTTCCCGAAGCCTCGAAACCATTAGCGATTACGCGCTACAGGTCAGCCTCGCTAAGGACGAAATGCGCGCCCTAGTACGCGACTACAAGAAGCACTCCTACGGCGTGTAACCCACCAAACCCCAAACAAAGGAGGGGCAGGAAACCCAAAACCTACCCCCTCCTTTGTTATCACCGCCTCAACGCCAAGGAGCCCCAAATGAACCTACCCAACACAAACAACATCACCCTCACCATCATGAACCTACTCAACGCAAACAGCCTCACCCTCATCATTGCCACACTCATCTACGGCATCTCAGTCATCACCCTCACCACCGCAATCTCCAAAAAGGCAAAAACCGAAAAGCAATTTTGGTCATGGCACACCCCCGCAGCCATCACCCTCGCAATCGCATACGTAGCACTCACTACAGCAGCACTACCCGAAAAGAACGTGGTAGACCTAATGGGAACACCCCTTTGCATCGCCGCAGCCTTCATCGTAACCCACATCTCACTCCCCATCTTCAGTGACGACGTGCTCAACATCAACCCAAAGCACCTCCGAGTCTGGGGTGAGCCAGCACTGATTACCGTCCTTGGCGCTGGAATCGGCGCATACTTCCTGACCTACGGATACACCACCCCCTACGCAATCCCCGAGCAGCACAATGGCGTAACCGTATCAACTTCCCGTAAGGCGCTCGCACCCACTGCTGGCGGGCACTACCTCAACATCACTAGTGATGAGGTTGTGACGGCGGGTCGATACACCGTCAATGCCGACACCGTTGGCACCTACTCATGGCTTGAACATGAGCCGAACGGGTCTATTAAGCCTGTAACCCTAAATATTAACCCGAACCACCCCAAGGCTGAGGTTGCCATTATTGACGACCTGGACAAGGGTGAAGCGCCGTATGTCCAGTATGTGCCCCTCTACTACGTCTACAGCGACACCCCTGCAAGCCTCTGCGTAGCTGCTCGCGATTCAGACTGTATGCCCAATGCCCGCTACAAGCACGACCGAATCGAAATTCACGTACCCACCGGCTCCACCGCTGAGACGGTGAACGTAGCCCATAGCCCCAACAGGTAAAAGTTGAGGTATTGTTATGGACTTCTATGCTGAAGGTTTGATGCACCTAATCCTGATTGTGATTGCCCTCGCAATGCATACCATCATCTTCCTGCTGGGTTTCGCTGCGATTATCGCCCTGTTTTACCGCGTGGCTCATTTTATTCTCGTAGACCTTTCAGAAGGTAAACGCAAGCTGGCTTTGGTGGTTCTGGTGACTATTGATGTCACTCTAGTCATTGGTGGGATGTTTGCGGTGGCATCAGTAATGGGTCGATAACAACGCTACGAAGAGTGCGGCTCGGTGCTCCCATATTGGAAAGTTGGATATCCTGCGTGGTGCAGGGTGATGCGGCGCAAGAAATCGCAGACATCTATGGCGTAAAGCTTGAGGGTGGTGACGCAGGCCCTGGCGCATACGCCTCCTCCTTCGATATGTGGGCAGGAACCCCGTGCTATCATTTTTATTGCCGCCACAGAGTAAGCGCCCTAGCTAAATTTATTCAGTGCAAACGGCGGCACTATTATGATTACCACGCCATCGGCGCCCATACAGCCACCCCTTTTTAGTCCACCCCTAGATGGTGGCTAATGGGGTTGCGCTCGCGCATCGGAAATAGGAAAGGTTTTTATTTTGGTCTACCGTGAACCACCTGAAAGTTTTACTATCTTCATCCTGATTCATATTATCCCATGCCTCGCAATAGCCATTATTGGCACGTGGGCAATTTTTCGAAATCCTTCAAAATCAGATTCAACCCATGCGTGGAAGCCTGGAGGGGGTTTTGATGTACTTATTGTGCTCTGCTGGCTACTGGTGGTGCTGCTCGCCGCTTTCTGGCTCGCCGTAGCATTTCTGCTGCAACCCGGCACTATGGGCTGGGCACTCATCCACGGAGACTTTGATGCCATATTCAGTAGTGCAGGAAAGTGACCCCTGTGGTTAATTAGCAAAACTCACAGCTGTTCCTGTGTGTAAGGATTAGTCTAACAGGGTGGGGCACTTCACATCATTTCGGCTTGCATTATGTTTTGGAATCGTGCCACTATATAAATGTAGCAAGGAGGAGATACAAACTTCCAGAACGCTACAGACCGTTTCCCAAACCGAGAGTAAGCGAGAAGGCTACATCATGGCTAACAAGCGAACCTATTACAAGTCCTACTATGCAGTAGTGGTATCTGGCAATAAGTACCGAATCTACAATGATAATGATGTTGAAGTGGGTAGCATTCGCGTCAATAAGAATTGGCGACTCCACCCCGGAATCCAGAAGTACCACGCATATGGCGCAGAGGACATGCCTATGTACCGTAACCGAATTGCTGAGGCTGGAAGCATTGAAGCAGTTCTAGAACGCTTTATTGACAACCCCATCATGTCCTACCAGACCCGCTAACCCGAAAGGAACACTCTCTATGTCTAGCAACGCTGCTGTATCCATTGAGTCGCGCGAGACTGCACTCACTTGCAAGCTAAACGCGGCAATCAATCTGCTCTCGACGCTCGATAAGCACCTAGCCAAAGTCAACCCGAACCGCCTAACCGCGCCTCCCGCAGGCAACTACAGGAAGTTTGAAGACTTCCCCCTGAGCTTCCGTGCAAGCTATGTCCGCGCGTTCGCCCTCGACGGCGTTGCAGACCTCGAAGGTGTGCGTACTGCTCACGAGGCATCTGCCACCGCAATGAAGATTGCGGGGGATTGGGGTAAGGTTGAACAGTTGTGCAATAACCTCGAAGAGGTGCTGAGCTCCCTTGACCTCAGCTCTGTAACCACCCTCGCTAGGGCTACCCTGAGTGAGGCACGAAAGACCACCAAGGGTAACTAACCCTTGGGGTGCACCCCTAACCTTATAAGGGGTGCAAGACAAAGGATTGTCAAAGGCGACAATAGTAAGACCCCTCTAGGTGTCCGCCGGGAAACCGGACACTTGGAGGGGTTTACGTCTATCAAAAACACCATGTGACGCACTTCACAGCATTTCGGCTTGCATTGTGTTTTGGAATCGTGTTACTATATAAATGTAGCAAGGAGGAGATACAAACTTCCAGAAAGCTACATAGTTTTTGTTCCCCGACCGAAAGGTTTTCCATCATGGCGCAGTTTGTTGACGACCAGTACGAAATGCTCATCCCGAACACCCTGACCGCTAAGGATGTTTACAAGCACCTGAAGGCTGCTAAGGATACCGCCGATTTCGAGACGATTGCCATGGGCGAGCCCTTTGGTAAGCAGATTGGGTACATTCAGGTAGTCTTCGGCGACGGCGAACAGTTTGTTGACCTCAAGGATACGCTCAGGGTTACATGCACCCCTGTAGATGGGGAGTACCCCCTGGAAGACGTGCTGGTAACTATTGAAAAGCTTGATAATCAGCGAGATTACATGTCGGGATTCACCTTTGTGGCTGCGACTTTTGGTGTTCCGTCACGTGGCAAGGTTTTGCTGACTAGCAATCTAAACCCCCTGGGCACCGTCAGCGCTAGTGCAATGCTCGACCCTCAGAAGCTTGTAGGGGCGACCATCAAGCGTAACCCCGACCGACCGGGCGTCATTGCCGCCGTTCATGTAACGAAGCTTAGCGGTCTGATTTTGGCGATTCGCGAGGGCTGGCAGTAACACTAGTAATAAGTCTCTCATGTGTCACACTTCACAACATTTTGGCTTGCATTGCCATACAAAAGGGTGTTACTATAGTTATGTAGCAAAGGGGATAACCCAAAAGCTACAGAGTCTTTATTTCCCTGACCGAAAGGTTATCCGTCATGGTGCATATGCCCGCTAAATACGTTGCAGAGCTGACCGCGATTCGCGACTCCCTGGAAGAGATTCGCCGTGAAGCTGCTGAGGGTGCGCGTGAAGCTACTCGCCTTGAGAATATTCATGACGGTGCTCCTGGTCGAGTAACCAATGATATGACGGAGCTCAATACTTCCGCGCGTGCACTGATTGCGGAAATCTCGCGCTCTCTTGGCCGCCGCCGGGTTGTGTCTCTCCATGACGAGATTACCAAGACCCCTGAAGAGCTTAAGGAAATCACTGACCTGATTCTTTCTGAACAGGTCAAGTATTTCAATGGACTTCTGGAAACCCTGAAGCGCGACTTGGAGTCCGCACGTAAGGGGTTGGACTTCCTGAAGAGCCTGTAGAAGCCAAAGGCGGGTACCCCTTGCTCTCCAACGGGGCAGGGGTATCCATCATCTCATAGACCCATATGCAGCCAGGCGGTGCCCAATGCTCCGCTGGCTCACCCAAACACTCAAACATGCCCCTAGGGGCTAGATGAAAGGAATCTATAGGATTATGGAAAAGTACGCAACTGCGCACTACAAGGTTCGAGACCTTGCTGTTAAGGATAAGGGTATGATGCACCGCCTGGAGCGCAACCTTCCTGCTGCTGGCTGGGGGTTTACCCTCATGGAAATCGCTAAGGCAATGGTGGAAGCAGACAACATGTTCGGCACCGACTATAAGCCTGAGCCGGTTCCTATTGAGGTTCCTCACCCGGATAGTGATGATGGTCTGCGTGACGGTCAGATGCTCACGCTTACTCGCTACTCATCTGTAATTGTCACTATCGCTAGTCGAAAGCCCCGATTTAGCTTCAAATTCGAAGTCAATGGCGCCACGTACTTCCTCGACGATGTAAGCTTCGATGATTATCAGGAGCTCATCAATCGCCCCTTGAAGCCGGTAGAGGAAGACGCCGAGTGGCTTAATGTACATGATGTGTACGAGCATAACGGCGAGCTTATCTTCGCACTAGAGAAGAAGCTCTGGCGCCACGAGGTAGAGGAATACTACAAGAACCGCGAACAGTAGTCTCCAACAGGGCTAGCTAGCACTCGCTAGGCATGGTAGAATCAAAGCGCTAACCACTCGCCTGCGGCACGCGGGAGAGCCTAAACGGACGCCAAGCCCAAAACCCATCTATAGGTAAACCTTTTCTGGCGACCCTACAGATGGGCTAGGTAGCGAAGCGTCAAGGCCTAAGCCTCATTCGAGGTATGGTCACCGTAGGTGAGGAATCATCTACTCATCCCAACACAGGGGAACTGAATATTTTCGGGCTGCTGACAGGCATTATCCCTAGTCAGGAAGCGTAAGCTCCCTGCACGTGAGGATGAGCCCATATTGCAGTCAGCTCCCTATATGTGGGGGTGAGCCGATAGTCGGACGATTCATCACGTATGGGTGAGCTCCCTGCACGTGAGGATGAGCCCCCATAGGCAGAGCGCCATGTTCAGCCCCTCAAGAGTAGGCTCCCTGCGCATGGGGTTACCCCTTCGTCGTGGAGCTTGCGCCAACCTAGTAGATTTGCTATAATAAGGATGTGCCACTCGTGAGAGTCGCCGTTACAGACATGGTGCTTTGCTTCATGTTTGAGAGTGATAGATGAACCTAACGCCTCTAATTACGCCTTGCCTCGTTGAGCGTGATTAGAGGCGTTAGTTTTAGCTTTGAACACCCAGTGAGAGGAATTTAGCATTGTTTGACATGGAGCACTTTGAAGACTTGACAGTACCCACGGCAGACCAGCTGCTCAAGCTCCGCTCTCTTAATCTAACCTATGGTGATGAGTACCATCACTATATGAACGCTGCGCCTATCGTAGAGACGTTGGGTGTACCTGAGTCGTGGTTTTGGCATAGGGTTGAGGAGTCTTGGGGGGCTGCGAGTGATGGTTGGTGCGATAGTCTCAAGGCTGAGGATGGTTATACGCTCCATGAGTTGAAGCGTCGCTTCGGGCTTGACCCTGAGACGGTTCTGGAGCGTGAGCCGCATTTGCCTATCTTTGGCGAGGTTTGTGATGATGGAATCCGCCGCTACGCTTCTGTGCAGTTTGAGCGTTGGGAGAGTGGCGGTCGAGCCATGCGTGATTATGTTTGGCCTTGCGTAAAGATTTTCCGTAGTCATAATCTAGCGCCTGAAGAGGCGGTGTGGTATATCTATGATGCGCGTGCAGACTATGGGTTCTTCACACCCGCAGAGCTGCTGAAGTATGGTGATTCTGGCGTGGCAAGCCTCGTTTTGGCTGATGCTACCGAGTATGCAGTCAAAAAGCGTACCGAGCGCCTGGCGAGGGAATGGCGGGAGCCTACCAAGGAGAATGTGCCTGACCCCAAAACTGTTGCTAGTCTTATCGATTCGGGCGAAAGCCTGATTGATGACCAGGATTCATGGTGGTATGACTCGAAGTTCTCTACGCTGGCAAAGAAGCTAAATGTTTCTGAGGCGCTGCTGATAAGCAGGGTGAAGGCACCCAAAAAGCGCTACTTCGGCAGTGTCCCGGAGAGTCACCTGATAAGCATTCTAGACCTATCCAAGGATGCACTGCGGGAGTCTGAGCTTACCTCAAGACTGGTTGTATTGAGCATAGACCCGAATGGTGAAAAAAGGTTCGACGCATTCCAATTCGAGTGCGAGCGCATATTCTCGCCTAGGCGTGAGCCTTTGGAGTTTGGTGATGAGGAGTATGTGGTTTCTCGTCCGTTTAGGGAGAAGCCGATGGCGTTTAGTTTGGTGGCAGTGCTGTTGGGTGAGGGGTATGAGCCTAGGGATGTTGCTGAGTTTTTGACTGAGCCTTCGCCGTGGTTCGGGTTTGTTGCTCCAATGGATTATGCTACCGTGTGTGGTGTTGAGGGGTTTTGGGTTGTGCTGAGAGTGGCTAGGATGGCGTTGGTGCGGTAGCTGGCATTAGGTGGCGCTAGGGGTGACGACTGTTTGGCTCTCACCCCCTCCCTACACTGTCTTGGCTATGTGTCGCACTTCATATCAATCCAGCTTGCATCTCGCCTTAGAATCGTGTTACTATATAAATATAGCGAGGAAGAGATGTAAACTTCCTAAAAGCTACAGACCATCGTTTCCCTACCGAAAGGCTCTACACCATGACCCGCCCCGAACCTATCCTGAACTTCCCTGACTATCACGATTTATTTGCAGACATTAACCCCATTGAAGGCGTTGACCTTGAAGCCTTGCAGGGCGCCATTGAGGAGAATGCGCGACGATTCACTGTCCAGTACCCCGAAGGCGAGAAGGAAGCAGTGCTGTTCTTCTTTGATGAAGCCGACCGGCCTCTAGTGTATGAGCTGAGCGAAGATGAGGAGGCAGATATCACCGCAAGTGTCATTATTGAGGACACGCCGCGCGACAATAAGTTCTTCCTCGGCATGATGCATGAGTGGAATCTCATTGCTGACATTGAGTACTCTAGCGGCTGCGGTCGAGACTCTATCGTTCTCGGCGTCTCTCAGGCACTGGATAACGTAGAACGCCTTTAGACCCCCTAGGTGAGCTGCTAGAGGAAGGTGAGTATAGGGCTGTCAAGCTAGATGCCACCAGATGAGCGCCGAAAAAGCGAGGGCACCAGCCTAGGGATAGTTTAGGTGGTGCCCTCGTTTGAGGTTTGGTTAGAACGCATGTCCAAGGTTTCCGAAGATGACCATGGAGATGGTTGCTAGAAGGTACCCGTAGAATGACGCTAAGTGGATGCCGTAGTAGGTTACTAGTCGCCGTTGAACGATAACGCCTAGCGTGTCTGCATCAGGTCGAGCCTTCAGCTTCTCCAGAGTTCGGTGAGTGGCTGCGTATCCAAATAGTGCCGCCGCACCAATCGAGATGAGTACGGCACCCCATGCCTTCTCGCTATGGGTGGCAATCATGATTGCCCCTAAAAGGATGCTCCAGGCAGTTGCGGCTGACAGGAAATAGCCTCTTCGCCATTGGTTGAGTCGTAGTTCTTCCTGCTCGGGGATGTCTGACACGAAGCCCACTAGCTCTTTGCGTCTGATGAGCTGGGCTGCTAGGTGGATGATGGGGATGAGTGCGAGGAGTATCTGGATAATCATGTGAGCGCTGCTCCTGATAGATGGGTAGGTAAGCATGTTGCCTTCGGTGTCTCCATGGTACCACGTGTGGAAAGGCGGTGAGGCTGTTGATGGTATGATGGGTAGTGGGCACCTCCAGGTGGGGGCTGCTATTTTGAAAGGAATGCAATTTTATGTCGATTGTTGATTTGTCTAAGGTTAGCTCTGGTGACATTTTGATTAAGTCTACTGGTGCGTTGTATGAGTGTCAGCGCGTAGTGTCTACGAATAACACTGATACGGTGACCTTTGGTAATGCAGGTATTTTTAGTGTTGATGGCCCGTTTCAGCGTGAAGTGCTGACCGCCGTCGATTCCGGTAGCGATGAGTATGCTCGCACCTACGTGCCTCTCCGCACTAAGGATGCTGACTATATTTACATCGCCCCTGCGTATGATGCGCACCTTGTCGCGCATTACAAGGCAGACCAGGCGGCGTCCGCTCAGAAGCATTGCAACGCCCTCAATCAGGTGCGTAGCATTGGCGATAGGTTTACTTTCACTACACCTTACCGATTTGAGGAGTACAAGCCTCTGATTAAGGCTGCGCGAACCCGCCCGTACTCGCTCACCGAGGAAGAAAGCCAGCAGCTGTTGGAGTACGTGAAGCTCAGTGAGGCTCCGCTCATTGAAGAGATTAAGCAGGATGCTCACGATATTGAGTCCATGATTGATGAGCTGGTTGAGCAGGAGCGTGTGCGTGAAAGTTTCCTGATGGAGGACTCTAAGCCTTTGGGTAAGTACGCGCGGCTCACAAGCCCGAAGTCCGGGTCGCCTCTTAGCGTGGGCGCATTTGTGGGTGAGGGCATCTTCTTCACAACGAATCAGCACGACAACCCTGAAGCTCACGCCTTCCTGGTCGCTGACTGCATCGACAACAAGCTGATGCTCAAGAGTCCTGATGGTGCGCAGAGCAGCAATGAAGAAGGTCAGGTACTGCTTGATGAGCTGATTGCTTTTGATGGTGCATATGCAGGATTCTTGAAGCCTCGTAGCTTCTCCTACCCGTGTCCCGAGTGCAGCGGTGAGGAGCCTGCCGGATTCCTCCCTAGCTGGCATGACCCGGAAGACTGTTCAGGCACTATTAACGAGCTCCGCCTGGAGTACCATGATAGTAGCGGTTCACATGGCGACGTGTGCGATATCCGTATTGTCCCGCAGAATGCTGTAACCAATGTAGCAGCGTTTAGGGAGCTGGAGCGCTGGCGTCTACAGGCGACCCGAAGCTTGCTGGAGAAGGTTAATGCCCCTGACAAGAAGGGGCTTGCGTATCGTGCCGCTATGGAGGCGCTTTCTGAACGCAGTCTTGGAGCGCTGGAAGGCATCTTCGCGACACTGGCTAACCATGTTAAGCCTGCTCTTGAAGAGTTCATCTATGAAGAGTCTGAGAACATTAAGGCTCTTTCGGTAACGCTCGCAAGGAATCTAGCAGTGATTGCGGCCTACAACACCAGGGGGCAGTAACTTACGGCGTGTAGCGTATCCGCACTGTACGCCTAAACTAAAAGGGGCACCTTTCCATATGGAGGGTACCCCTTTTTTAGTTGCCCTAAAACTTATGTGGCACACATCTCAACTATTTAGGTTGCAATGCAATACAGAAAGGTGTTACTATAGTTATGTAGCGAGGTGAGGATACGACCTCCCAAGAGCTACTGACCATCGACCCCTCCCATGGAAGGAACTCATCTATCATGCGTGCTATCGACTTCTCTAGCCTCAACACCGGCGATGTTATCCTCTGTGATAATGCGGAACTGTTGCCCGAGTATTACGGCCTGTCGCACCGCCACAAGCTTTACATTGTCGCATCCACCAATGGCACCGATACCGCCCTCGTTATCCCCAATGACGGCGCAGAAAAGTACTACACCTTCACTCAGTCCGAAGACGGCTATGTTATCACCCCGCTTGACGGCACCCACAGCGGAAGCACTCTCAAGCAGGCTGCTCACTTCACCGCCGAAGAAGCAGACAACATCAGCCTGTTCAAGCGCGCCCGCGCACAGGCAAAGCTCGGCGCATACCTTAAGGACACCTACCGCAACAACACCCCCTCCAGTGTAGGATGGGAATACGAAAGCCTCTACATGGAAAAGGCTGGCAAGAACCACGAAAAGTCCACCCTCGCAAACATTGCCGAAGCCTACGAAGCCCAGCGCGCCATCAACACCGAAGGCGAAAAGTACTACCGTGCACTCGTAGCCGAAGACCTGGAAGACCTCGACCAGCTCATCACCAACATCAAGAGCACCTATAAGGAACTGCTCAACATTGTAGCAACCCTCCCCGCCTACCAGGGCAACAACGAATCCGTAACCATCGGCGCCACCGGACGGAACAGCTGGAGCCCCGACGACATCTACACCTTCCACACTGGAACCGGAATCATCAACGGTGACAACAACTACCTCATCACCCGCCTCACCAAAACCCGCGCCTACCTCACCAACCCCGAAACCGGAAACGAAGAAGGCTACATCAAGGTGACCAAGGCAGCCGGCATCTCCTACGAACTGCCCACCTGGCACCCCCACACCTACGAACCCGTACCCGCCCACACTGCCGAAGACTTGACCGCACAGCAGGAAGCAACCGAGAAGGCATACGAACTGCTCCACAAGGACTCAGAAGCCCTCACCAACCTGCACCGCAACCTCAACTGCGCACGAGCAGCCTCAGACGCATTCCTCGACCTCAACGACCTCAGCCGACGCTACAAGACCTTCACTATCCCCGAAGCAATCGCCATCGCCCGCACCAACATCACTGTTTTGGAGGGTGCTAAGGAAGTCATCGCGGATACCATGGAAAACTTCATTCGAACCGTGGAGCAGTTGACCGAGCGCGCATACGGCGCATAAGCTCCACCTGCACCAACAATGGCGGTCGCCTAGGCTCACAAGCGCCTAGGTGACCGCATCCACAGCCCATTTAGGGTGTACTTTTTGAAAGGAACTGTGTAACACAGTGAAGACTGATACTAAGAAGGCTAAGAATACCTATGTGATGACTGCTGCTGAAGCTGAGGAGCTTTGGTGGGCATCCGCAAATGGTGGTGGTGCTATTCGTTCGATTCAGGCGTACCATGATGCAGGTGGAAAACTCTTTCTGGGGTGGCGTGTCCGTAGTGGTATGACCATGCTGATTGACCGTGAGGGTTATGAGCTTGTGCTGGCTATCGCAGATGTCCCGCGCGACCCTAACGGAGACATGGTAGAGCTAGATATGTCCTTCGATGGGGATATTGTGGTCATGGGCTCCGATTACGTTTATACGCCCGAGTCTCGACCTCAGTTGGATGACCTGACCCGTGCTGAGATGGAGGGGCACCTGTTGGGTCGCTTTGACCTCCATAGGCGGGACATTGATTTTTATGTAGCGCCCCCGATGTAAGGATGTAACCCGAGTAGCTGTGCCCCAAATCACAACTACTCGGGTTGCTTTATGTCTAAAAATAGTGCTACACTATTATTAGTAACGCAGGGGATTTAGCCCTGTAACCAATCACCCCATCAACAGGAAAGGCCTGGTCACCATTATGGCTAAGAGCGCATGGTACAACGAGGGATACATCGCCTTCGACACCGAGACCACCGGAGTAAACGAGCAGGAAGACCACATCCTCACCGCCTGCATCATCTACTACAGCAGCGACCACAAGGAACTCGAACGCAAAAGCTGGCTCATCAACCCCGGCGTAGAGGTACCCGAAGAAGCATCCAGCATCAACGGACTCACCACCGAACACGTCCAAGAGCACGGCATGAACGCCCTCGAAGGCATCCACGAAATCCTCCTCGAACTCTCCTACAACCCCACCTCACCCATCGTCGCCTACAACGGCTCCTACGACATCACCATCCTCTACCACAACGCAAAGCGCCTCGGACTCGAACCAACCAAAGCATTCAGGGCAGTCTTCGGTGACGGCTTCGCCCTCAACCTCATTGACGGACTCACCATGCACCGCAAGGCATACAAGAAGTGGCGCGGACGCCGCAACCTCTCCACCCTCTGCGAGCACTACGGCATCGACCTCACTGACGCGCACACCGCGGAAGCAGACACGGACGCCGCCGCAAAGCTAACCGTAGCAATTACCGACGAGAAGCCCAACCTCTTCAGTGGCGACGAAGAGACCCTAGCAGCCGCGCAGGCAGTATGGTACGCGGAGCAGATGGAAGACCTGCAAGCTTACCTCCGCAAGGCACGTAACGACGACACCATCATCTGCAACCCTGAGTGGCCTATCCGCCACTAAGACGCCACGCACATAAAGAGACCCTCGAAAGGCACATCGCCTCTCGGGGGTCTCTCGCTATTGGCGCCCACGTCAAAGATGAAAACTACTGCTGGGTATCAGGTCTAACCGTGGGGATAGAAGATGCATCCGACACCCCAAATACACGTTCCATAAAAGCTTCACGCACCCAACCGGGCATTACATCACCCGTGCCGCACTGCTGGTCAATGCCGCGAGCGCCTGTTGCCCCAAGCCCCTCTGAAGCCAAAGCAGCAGGCTCACTCAAGTCAAGCTCGCCATCAAGCCACTTGTCGTAAAACTCGGGCGGAGCAAAGAACTCGGCAAGGTCAACCAGCTCACCATTGAGATAAGCGAATCTAGTGCGCTCTTGAGAATCCTTAACCACAAAAATCACCATCCAAACTCAATAAAAGTGGCTACAGGCTCATCCTCATGCGCAGGAAGCATGTGGACTTGAAGCCACCAAGGCCGGCTCATCCCCCGCATATAGGGAGCTCACGCTTTCCAGCTAGAGGCAACCCCCGCAAGCGACCCGAAAATAGGCGCATCCCCTGCATTGAGATGAGTAGATAATTCCTTACCTACGGTGACCATGCCCTCAATGAGGGTTTAGGTCTTGACGCTTCAACACCGTTAGGCTCCACGTCCGTTTAGGCTCTCCCGCGTGCCGCAGGCGAGTGTTGTGACGCAATCTTAGCACGAAATATACAGGTGTTCGGCTTAACCCTCTATCAATAAATCTATGCGTGGCATACTTCACAATAAAATGGCTCGTATTATGCTCTAGAATTGTGCTACTATAGTTATGTAGCAAGGAAGAGATATGAACTTTCATAAAGCTACAGAGTTTCTATCCCCTATCGAAAGGTTGAATTAAGTGTCTACTCAGACCCAGCAGCTCGCGCTTGAAATCAAGGTCATTGGAGATAAGGATGCGAACTTCAATTTGGCGCGCAAGGAGATTGTTGAGGATGCCCACTACGTAAAGGCATTTATTGCCTGCGGCGTGCTTGAGATGATAGCGTTCTACGACGAGGAGATGAACCCCCTCCGCCTTTGGGTGGGCAACTCTGACTATGAGATTGTCGCATACGTAGACCCGTGCCAATTTAATCAGGTGGCACTCCACCGAGAGATGTTTGTGAACAACCTCTTGGGCACAAACTTGGAGATTACGGAGGGTGAGGAAGAGAATCTTATTCTAGTAACTATTGGTAAGTTTGTAAGCGAGCAGGAGGCTAAGGAAGGCTAAAGCCCGAATAAGCAACTCCAGCAGAGCCTCGGGCACCGCCCTAGGTGCCCCTAGGCAACACATTTAGTGAGTCTTGCATCAAGCTTGATAATGGGTATGAGATTAGCATCTACCCTAACGATGGCTGTGGCTCCTGCCCCAATGGTCGCGCTGAAAGGCTCATCCCCACGTACAGGGAACCTACACTTTCCGACTAGAGGTAACACCCCTGAGTAGCCCGAAAAATATTCAGCTCCCTGTGTTGAGATGAGTATCTGATTCCTCAGATACGGTGGCCATACCCTAAGTAGGGCTTGGGTCTTGACGCTTCGACACCCAGCCCATCTATGGGCTTGCAGTAAAAGGCTTACCTATTATATAGGTGGGTTTTGGGGTTCTACGTCCGTTTAGGCTCTCCCGCGTGCCGCAGGCGGGTGTCATGGGGTAATCCTAGCGCAAGAGCAGACGGTGCGCAGCTGGCTGCCAATTAGCAAGCCTGCTAGTGGTACACTTCACATCATTTTGGCTTGCGTTGTGTTTCAGAATCGTGTTACTATATAAATGTAGCAAGGAAGAGATACGTACTTCCAGAAAGCTACAGAGTCTTTGTTTCCCTATCGAAAGGTTTCCCAACCATGTCTTCCTTCCCTATCGGAGTCACCATTGACATCGAAAATGCTTTCACCACTATCGCCCCGCTGCTTGAGATTCACAAGATGAATACCTTCTTCACTACGGAGGTAGTTGTTCAGATTCGTGAGATTGAGGGCGTAAAGACCGGCGTCATCGAAAGTATGGAGCTGGGTGGTAACATTATTCCCTTTGAGAAGGATGCGGTAATTACCTTCGGCATCAAGGGCTACGTGTTCCCCGGTGAAGCGTACAACCTGCGCTCCGCCAGCTTTGGCGGTCATAGCGGTAAGGCTTGCTTCCTTGAGCTGGAACGCCGCGCATAAGTAAACCACGCATAAACAGGGCTAGAGGTCACTACACTAAGACCTCTAGCCCTGCCTGTGTTGCGCCCTCGAGCCTTCACGTAAGGGGATGTGCCCTGTAGTTAGGGAGGTGGATGATGGTCAAGGGATTATCGATGTATGCCTAAGCGAAGACCCTGTATTGGTGCGCGCATTCGACTGGCGCCGACCTGTGGTGAACAATAATGGCGATGCGCTGCTCGGTGCGCATTTCGAGCGCAACGGGGCTGGCTTTAGCTCCAGGGTTGACCAATAAAGTTCTCTGCATGGGGCGCCATTATCGGAATGTGGCGGAATGGTGATGGCACCACCGCGTATCCCGCGCCGATACCGATTGCCGCCCCCTGAGACTCTAGCCTCAATCTGGAAGGCGTGGCACCCTATTCGTATGGGTCACATCGCCGCCGTTGCCATATGCCTTTACAAGATAGGCTGCGACCAGCCCAAAATCTCGTGTGGCACACTTCACAACATCTTGGCTTGCATTGTGTTTTAGAATCGTGTTACTATAGTTATGCAGCAAGGGGGATAACCCAGAAGCTACAGACACTGTTTCCCTAGACCGAAAGGTTGAACACAATGCTTACCACCACCACCCTCACCGCCGCAATCGTAGAAATCCCCTCCAACATCTACGCAGACATCGACGGGTACGTCAACTACTTCAAGCACTACAAGCACGCCGTAGACAGCTTTTACCTCTTCCCCATCGAAAGCCACAACACCCACACCATCGAGGTTGAAATCAGCAACGGACGCTTCTTCGAAGTAACCCATACCCCCCTAAGCGACACCACCGACGCACTCAAGGTCACCGCATGGGACTCCAACACCCGCGCATGGGTCTCCATCAACGAACTACCCGAAGGTAAGGACTTCATTACCTACCTCGAACAGCTCCGAGGCTAACCCCTCAAACCCGGCAGCCACGGTCACCCTCACCACAGAAGGTGGGGGTGGCCGCAGAACACCACCTCTAGCCACCCACAGAAAGAGAGAGTCCATCATATGCGAGCGCACAACACCACCGCCAAGAACCGCAAGAACATTCACTGCACCCTGGTCGCTGCTGAACGTGACGACCCGCAGAACGCAAACAAGGCCGCCCAGCAAATCATGATTGAAGCCTTCAATAAGCACTACCGAGCCGCAGAAAGCCTAGCTGGCTGGTCGCCCCGAATGCTCATCACCAAGGCTGAGGTTACCCGCTACGGCTTGGTGAACTGGGAATCGAGTATGCAGTTTGGGTGGCAGGATACTGCACCTCACGAAGGATTTAAGCTTGTAGGCTACGCACCCACTGATAGCGCCGAAGGTCGCTTCATGATTGAACACTCCGACCGTTCAATCAAGACCATCGGGTTTATCGGTCTTGACCAGCCTGACCAGTTGGCTATCGTCTGCAAGGCAGTCTAGACAAGGAAAGGGCGGGGCACACTACCCTAAACCCCTGCGCCATATACTTACACACCCTATACCACTACACATAGAAAGAGAGCATCAACAAATGCGAACCATCACCCCCTTCCTCTACTGGGAGACCCTGAACACCAATGACGGTATCCTCTTCATCCCCACCAACAACAAGACCGACGACCGCATGGCAGTCTATGCCATCGACCAGGTAACCGACACCGACCATGCCACCGCGCGCCTGCGCCACGCAAGCTTCGACGCACCCGAAACCATCACCCTCACCCGCATCAACGGGCAGCTTACCACTACCGACCTGGCAGACCTCAAAGCCGTAAACATCGGCCCCCGAGGCGACGCTATCGAACCCACCTATTACGCAGTCGAAAACGACAATAACATCAGCATCTGGTACAGCACCGAAGAATACAATGACATCATCATTGCGCACACCTTCGGAACCGATGGAGAAACCCGAGTCATCTTCAACGAACCTGACGAATATGGTGACGACGTATTGGGCTACAACATTTGGTCAGTCCTCCAGGTAACCGAAGGATACGACGACACCGAAAACCTCCCCGACACCTTCAACATCCCCGAAGACAATACCGCACCCCTCACCCCTGAAACCGCGCTCGCGCTCTACGACACTATCAACCACCCCGAATACCACGCCCTCAACGACCAGGAGACTCTAGAGGAAGCCCTCACTAGCCTCTGGCGAAACATCTCCGACTACTACGCCATCCCCGGAGAAATGCACTGGGTCACTGAAGCAGAAATTCTCTGGCGCACCAAAGACTTCCTAAGTGACGTCCACACCGCAGCCGAAAAGGAAGACCTTGCTGACCTAACCACCATCACGAGCCACCACATCAACACCATCACCAACCACCCCGACTACGAAGACTAACCCCAACGCCTCAGCTGGAACCACCCAGCTGAGGCACACCCACAAGAGCCGCGACCCGTAGCCCGGAGCAGGTCTACAGCCCACTACCCTCAAGTTGTGGTAAAATCAAAGCGGACACTCGCCCCTGGCAGAGGGGAGAGCCTAAATGGACGTGGAGCTTACACAAAGCGTCGAAGCGCCAAGACCCAAGCCCCGATTGGGGTATGGCCACCGTATCTGAGGAATCAGGTACTCATCTCATTGCAGGGAACTGAATATTTTTCGGACTGTTTGCGGGCATCGCCCCACGTATGCTCCCTGTACGTGTGGATGAGCCCATCGGCTCCCGAGAGGATACCATCGCCCCCCACGTATGCTCCCTGTCCGTGTGGATGAGCTGAGCCGCAGCAATAGAGCCCAAGGGCTTGTAAGCTCCCTGAACGCGGGGATGAACCCAGGTCTAGCCTACTATTAGGAGATACTATGGAATACGCATTCACTAGCCACCAACGACCCACTATTGAGCACATCCATCTACTTAAATCCCTAGGAATCACCTCATATGACCCTTGGGCTTCAAACATCTCCCTTATCTGCGATGTGCTGCACCTGCCTGAAGCTGAAGTGGATGAGCGCGCCCGCGAGTTTACTAAAGATGGTAGGGGTGGAAGTATCTCTGAGGCGCTGTGCGAGTTTCTGTATGAGGAGTTTTTGGATGCTCAGGAGGCTGCGGATGCGCTAGGTGTGAAGGTGGCGGATTTTGAGGCTTTGGTTGAGGGCGGTCATGTGATTGCTACGGGTAGTAGTGTGTTGGTATATCCCTCTCAGAGTACGTCTGAGCGCGAGTTGCAGTATCCGGCTGCTCAGTTTGCCAATGATGGCAAGCTGTTCCCTCATGTTAAGAAGGTTGCTGATGTGCTTCGTCGTGGTGGTATGGATGAGGAGAATGTTTTTGCGTGGCTGTTTGATGCACGTGAAGAGCTTGGTCTGTTTGCTTACGCTCACCTGCTAGGCGCGTCGGATGCGCACCTTATCTTCGTTCTTAGTGAGGCGCACGCAGCTACGCGCAAGACTCTAGAGAGTAAAGCTTTGGAGGCTTATGTGCAGGACATTCGCCGTGAGAACGTCACGCGCATTGATATGCTAAGCATCTTCTTCCGCCGAACCGACAGTGAGCAGCGCCTCCAGGAGCTTATTTACGCACCAAAATACAACTCCTGGAACGATAAGAAATATAATGCTCTAGCCAAATCCCTTGGTGTGCCCGAAGGAATCCTCTACGCACGCGAACGATACAACATGACCCGCCCCTCAAACACTACCACCCGTTCAGCTGCCAGTGTCAGCATGGCCCTACACGCCACACCTGAAGAGCTTGAAGCAATGCGCCAGGATAGGGAAATCATCGCATACCCGACTGTCGACGTTTACAGTCGGCAGCTCGAATGGGAGTACCCTACAGCCCAGTTCAAAACAGAAAACGAAATCGACACATTCATCATTGAGCTGTTCAACTTCCTCACCGAAAACACCTATTACGAAGACAAAGAAGCGCTCAACCTGCTCACCACACCAACATTGGCATTTAGCCTCGTCACCCCAGCAGAATACGCAGCCGTGAGCCACGACCACGAAAATGCTATGCTTAACGCATTCATCTAAAGCGCTCCAATAATAAACAGAGCGCACTCGCCTGTGGCAGACGGGAGAGTATAAACGGACGTGGAACCCATAAGCCCTCTGTGGATTTACTGTAGAAGTTTATCTACAGAGGGTCGGGGCGTGGAAGCGTCAAGGCCCACGCCTCATTCGAGGTATGGTCACCGTAGGTGAGGAATCACCTACTCATCTCCACCGAGAGACTGCGCGTACTTCGAGCTGCTTGCGGGTGCGCCACATGAGGATGAGTCAGGATGCCCACCTACCCGCGCCTCATCGGTAAGCTCCCTGTAGGTGATGAGCTTCTTATGGTGCCCTGATTGTTTTTTGTTAGGATTTTTGATGATTAATATTGTTAGGTCTACTGCACCACTGCCTCGTGTTGAGGTGTGGAACCCTGCTGATAGGTCTTCCTGGTGTTACAGCAGGGAGGAATATTTTGGGCCACGCTCCATAGTGGATGTGGTTGGTGTTTGGGTGCCTTTTGGGGAGATTGTTCGCGGTTTATGTGAGTCGTCTTTCTTTGAGGGGTGCGAGATGGAAGTCAGGGGTATGTTCCCTTCCGATGAGTTCCAGATATTTATTACCACTAGCCTCGGTGTGAGGTATCGGGTGGGCCAGATTAAGATTTTTACTGAGGGTCGCCCTTTTAGCCGTTTTTATGTAGGTGTTGATTGCCCTCGCTCGTTTATGGGTGACGATGTTTTTGTTCGTTGTGCTCGGGAGACTGTATCGATGCAGGCTTCGGTGTGTGAGATTTTAAGTGTTATTCGCCGTATTGTTGAGGGTTTGTAGAAGCTTCGGATTGGTGTTGCGGGTTGTTTGATTTTGTGTGGGTGCTCAGGGTGATGCCTGAGCTTTTGCTTGCGATTGTCTGCGCGATGTTAGCTGCTTGGGTTTCTCGGCAGAGAGTCCGCTATTCGTTGGCGGCTGAGGTGGACGAGGAGAAGCAGGGGAAGGCGCAAAGTACTCTTAATTTCGTTGCCTTTACTGTTTTTGTGGCGCTCTTACCTTATGGTGTATTGCAGGTGCTTACAGGTGATTTTTTGAGCCCGTTTACTTTGGCGGCAATGGTGCTGATGCTTGGCAACTTTGCTTGCTGGGCTGATTTTCAGGATAACCTTGATTCGGAGACGGCAAATTGTCGTGACTCGGCAAAGCGTCTGTACAGGGCTGCTTTCTTGTTCATTCTGGTAACATCAATTATTCATGTTGTCGGGGGTGTGGTGTACAAGAGTCTTGTGCCGCCTTCAGTCAGCAGTTCATTCCCTAAAACCGAGATTGTTGCTTATCGGGGCGTGCCAGGTGGTGATTACGTCCGTAATGAAGTGAAGACCGAGCTGGTTGGAAAAGCTAGATTGGACACCTCGACTAATACAAAAAGACCCTCTCAGGGAGTTTGGTATGTGTGGGCTGAGCGTAAGGCTGATGGGACTATCATCAACACGAAGGGTCTTCGGAGTGAGGTTCAGGTTGTTGATGATTTGAGTGTGGGCGATAAGCCTTATGTGGTTCGCCGTTCAAGGCTTGAGGTCTTGGATACTGAGTCTGCCCGAAATCACCCGATTACCAGCAGTACAGAGAGGCCTTGGTGGCAGTCACCTAATGCCAACATCAAGGAGTCTTCGATAGTGATTCATGTGCCTAGAGGCACGGCGGGCGAGTACGTTACTGACAGTTTGGATGGTTAATAATGCTAGGTCTTGATGTCGCGGGGTGGGTCACTTCCATACCTTACGAGCATGTTCGCCTCATGCCGCCCATCGCCTATTTATGCGTGAGTGTCATTTGTTTCATCGCTGTATTCAAGCGTTGGGCAGGGGCAGCTGTCTCCGATAGCTCTTCCAATAAGCCTGGTCAGCAGCAGAGCTGCGTAGGCTTCTTTGTCCCAATCTGGGTAGTGGGCACACTAGCTTTTCTGGCTTCACTTTTCATGCTGGGAGACGTATTCCTTGCAGCCACGCTCCTTCTTGTGGGGCTGCTCATCATTCTTGGGCTGATTCGCCTTTTTGAGAACTTTAAGACCAAGAATGTTTTCAGGGAGCGGTTCATAGCTCTTGGGGTGTTGAGCCTAGTTTTGTCTATTGGCAGCTTGGCTTACATGATGTGGGTGCCGTCTACCAAGCCCACCCCTGCGCTACTTACCACCCGTGGCACTATGTACGAGAGCGATGATGGTGGGTACGTTTCGCAGGAGGTTCGATACCCACTGGTCGAGAAGATTGAAGTCAAAATCCCCACATTTTCTGATGGCGCACAAGACTTCCTGTACCAGTGGACTGAGCGCAAGCCTGACGGGTCGCTAGCACTTCGTACTGGGCGCTCTATACTTCCTGGCGAGGAAGATAAGGCTCGCGGCACTGATGTCCTCAGCAGCACTTCGACGCAAACCTATGTTGTAGTGAAGGACGATTTACCTACTGGTAGCGCACCTTACATTGTTCATTCTGCCGAGGTTAGCTCATGGAAGGGCATCCCATCCAGTGAGTCCCTATGTTTCAGTAGCTCTAAGCGCCCGTGTACACAAAATGCATGGGCTGTGGCTGTTGTTCATACTGTGCATGTCCCTATTGGGGAGTATGACTCATACGTTAAGTACAGCTCATCCTAGCGCTTAGCTGGCTAGCGGGAGTGTAGCCTGTCGGGTCTCTGTATATATGGGGTTCGGCAGGTTTTCCTGTGTCAAAATCGCAATGTGGCACATATCTCGCAAGCAAGGCTTGCTAAGTCACTAGAAAGAGTGTTACTATATTTATGTGGCAATGATTTTGGTTAGCCACAGAATCTATCCCCTCTTCGAAAGGTTTCAAACAACATGTCTCTCATCCCTGATTTCAATGCAGGTGTCGAAACCATCAAGTCTGTAGCAGCAGATGCCCAGCGCTTCATTGACATTGCCACTGAGGTCGTTGGCAAGAAGAATAGTCAGGTCGCACAGTTGGCGGCACTGGCACACTATGCCAACGAAACTGCTGTGCTGATGGAGTCTGCAATCGAAGACCTTATCACCCCCGAGAATGGGGAGCCGACCGATTGGGATGATTCTGCTAGCACCTTCTGTGCTTACGTCCAGCATCAGGCGCGCTGGTTCCAGGAAGAGTTCGCAGAAAAGACCTCTGACTTACTTGCATACGAGATGTACCCGATTACCATGTCTAGGCTTGCACGTATCGCACTTGAGTACGACGAGTATCGTGAAGCTACTGGCAAAAACCATAGCTGGTTCTTTGCGGGCAAAGAATCCACTGATTGCTAGTCAGTTACTGACCTGCTAAGCTACCCCTGGAAGCTTATAAACCCGCGCTTGCTGTTTTTGCGAGTACTTAGGGGATGGTTTTCCAAGGGCAAAGGCGCACTACCCTTATTTGCCCTAGAGGAAAGGTTGTATTTTTGCATGGTATTGTCGGAAAGTATTTTTGAAATTAGCGTGCTGACTGCCGATGATGATTCTTTAGTGGCGGCAGCTATTGCGGCGGAGACGGCTCGGCAGAGTATCCGTGCACTGGGTTCAAGTGCGAATCTAGCGCTTGTGAGTAAGGTTTGCTCCAAGATTTATCGCGCTCGCTGCGGCAAGATTCAGCTATCACCTGTGCAACTCGCCTGGCTTGATGCGCTCGTTACTGATAGTTACATCAAGGCGCATGAAGGCAAGGTTTCTATTGAACAGGCTAAGATTATTTTGAAAGGGCTACCTATGCCAATATTTAAGGGTTCCCGTAAGGGCGCTAAGGTCTTCGAACAGCTGAAGGCCGACCATAGCCGTAATAAGCAGGCGCTTGCGAATGTGACCCGTGATTTGACGGAGTTTGAGAATGCGAATGCGGCATATAGGGCTGAAGCTAAGAGCCTGTTTCATCGTGTTAGCTCCAGCGGACTTGACCCTGAGTCTTCGGAGGTTTTGCACACCATGCGCCGCGCTTCAGCTGCTGAGGCGGGTGCGGAGTCTACTGCAAACACGATTGCTTATCTGCGCGAAGCATTTGCGACCGCTCTTCAGCGTCAGCGTGCCATTGAGAATCAGCTTCATGTTCACGCTCTAACTGAGGAAATTTCCAAGATTGAGCGCAACAACCAGAGCGTTATTGACCGCTACACTCAGGAGAATGGGCCTTTCACTACTGCTACTGTCGATGCGAATATCTCTGATTTGCTGACGAATGCGCCCACACCGCCTGTTGAGGATGATGACACGCTGATGACAAATCTTGTATTGGCGCAGCGTGCTAAGGAGTTGCAGGCCGAGTATCGAGAGCGGAAGGGTGGTAAAGGCTGATGAACTTGGATATTTTCGGGCTCACCGATAACGAGTACGTGATTTTGCAGGCCCTCCATGCAACCATTTCGAAGACCCCGCTAACTCGCAAAGACTATTGGAGTTTCGAAGGTGGTAGGAGGGATGTTCATCTTACGTCACCTGTTTACAGCCACAGGCAGGGCCGCTATGTGTATCCACTGACTGACAAGACTATCTCAAAGCTCCTTAGTACAGAGAGGAAGCTTACTTGGAGTTATGAGCCGCTTGTTGGCGCATACATTGATGTGGAGGGCAGTAATGAGCGGTATGGTGTTCTCGTAAGCGGCGATGCTGCTACTGCATCCTACATTCTGGCAAAGCAGTCTTCACCTTCGGGATATCACTACGGGGCTATGGGGAAGACTTATGTGATTGGTTGCCTTGTCGAACTGAACGGCGATGATATGAGGGAGCACTGCTCAGCTGCCTTCTATGACACTTGTAAGGTGTATAGGAAGATTATTCAGGAGTATGTTCCTGAAGAGGGTGACATTACCTTGATGGACATCCCAAAGCCACATGAGTTGCTGGCTGTTGCTGGCGGTTTCGGTACATACCCCGATATTCCAGACCCGTTTGAATCAGCTAAATCTGTCACGAATAGAGTTGCCGCAATTGAGCAGCCTGAACGTGTGGAGTGGATACACCCTGAAGCAAAGAAGACGATTCTCTCGTGGATGCGCACCTCGCTTATATGGGTACTAATTCCTCTTGGTGTAGCCATTGCAGCCATAATTGCTGGCATTCTTACCGATGGGGATAGAGACGCGATAGCAATGACCGCGCTTCTTACTGCGCCTATAGAAATCCTCGCTGGCGGTGCTATCTATGAAACCTACCGATACTTTACAGAGAAGTCCATGAAGAAGAAGGTGGCGCGAAATGTACTCGACTGATTGGTCTATGGAAGAGCTCGAAGTTGAAGACTGGGCTTCTGAGCAGCGCGAAATAGAGACAATGCTTTACCGTGAAGAGGTAGAACGTAAACGTCGCGAAAACATGTCTCGGGGCAGTGGCTTTAGCTATCCCAGCTCGGTCTGCAACTATGACCCGACCGATATGTTGGGCAACGATGACCCCAATGAGCGTTCGGAAGGCACTCCCGATTGGAAGTCCGATGAGGAGGAAGCCGACTGGGAGTATTGGGTTGAGAGTGTCGTGGCATCTGGCCCGCCACGTGGCGCTCAAGGGCTGGGTTCGCCATATGCGAGCGCATCTGCCGCCCTGGATGCTTATTGTAAGGTTTGTGAGCATCATGCAGAGCTCTGCGTATGCAGGAACCATATATGGGGAGCTGAATAGATGTAGAAAAGAGCCCGGCTCATCTCCGCGTGCAGGAAGCTTATATACCCCGACTAGGAGCGATACCTGCCCGTAGCCCAAAAAATATTTAGCTCTCTGTAGAGATGAGTACCCAATTCCTTGGGTACGGTGGCCATACCCTAATTGGGCTTAGGTCTTGACACTTCACCATCCTGGCGGGCTCCATGTCCGTTTAGGCTCTCCCCTCTGCCAGGGGCGAGCATGTATAGCCCAATCCTAGCACAGAGTGGTCGTAAGCGTGCAACTATATACAGTTGACACACTTGCCCGTGGCGCACTTCACAGCAAAATGGCTTGCATTGCCTCTTAGGATAGTGCTACTATATTTATATAGATTTTTTATTACTCTCTGAAAGGATGGTTAAGCACCATGCGCGGCTTTGACACTACCCTTCTCGCTGCTGGCGACATTATTCTGATTGGCAAGGGCTACGATTCTCGCCTTGATACTTTCTGTGGGCGTCACAATTCCCCTTACTCGGCTTATGTTTTTGACGGGTTTGCGGATGCGGATGGTCGTGTTCTGATTCTTCGTAGTGAGGGTGGCCGTGAGTCTGAGTTGTCTCTCAATGGCGACCGTTATTCTCTTGAGGATGGTGTTAGTGGTGATGTTTCTGATGTGAAGCATCTGACTGCTAAGGAGGCGGCTGATTTTGGGTTGCAGGGTCGCTTGATGTACATGGAGTATTTTGCTGAGAAGTTTGCTTCTCAGGATGATGGGGGTCGTTTGGAGCTCCGCAAGGTTCTTGACCCTGCGGAGCGTGCGATTATTGCGGATTGGCGCAAGTATCTTGATTTGTCGAATATGGATGAGTCTCGTGCTAATTTGGAGGAGCTTGTCTCTAGTGTAGAGTCTGAGCTTCGTCAGGTAGCTGCTGTTGACCTTGAGCTTTTGGAGCGGTTTAAGGCGGTGCTGGTTGATTATAATCGCCGCATCTCTGCTGTTCTTCGTCAGCGCGCCATGGGTCCGACATTGAAGGGTGAGGTGTCCTTTAGTTGGAAGACCAAGTATCGCGTAGAGGAGAGTACTCTTCCTGTGGGTCGTGGTTACGTCTTTAGTGTTGGTGAGGGTCGTTGGGATAGGGTTCAGAAGGTGCTTTATGCTCACCGTGCTACTGGCACCCGAGTCTATTTCTCTAGTTTGGAGACTGGGGAAGAGGTTGGTTATATTGCGGCGAGCGCGCAGAAGGGCGGCTTGTATTATAAGGAGCTTGAGTCTGGCGAGTCTCTGAGTGTCTTTGATATTGATTTCATTCATGTGGATGGTATTGAGGGTATGAAGCGTCATCTGGAGTTGATGGATGAGTGTGCTCAGTTGATGGATGCTCGCAGTGAGGCTTTGGAGCCTCTTTGTGAGGAGTTGAAGGCGCGCGGCGTTCGGTGGGCTCTGGATATGGAGTTTCGCGATATTGCTGCTCGTAAGTGGGTTAATGAGGAAACTTTTGGTCGAGTGTCTTTGTCTGACATTAGGGAGGTTGAGTGTGCCGTGAATCAGTATGAGTATTCTCTGGGTTCGTTCTTTGGTGAGGTTCGCCTCTTGATGGGCTTCATTTTCGATAAGTAGGTGGCACGGTATTATGGGTGGGTGTTTGGCTTCTGGCTTGGCACCCACCCTTTTTTGGGTTGGTTGGGGTATATGGAACCTCAAATCTCGAATGTGACACACCTCATAACATTTCCGCTTGCATTGCCACATAAAAGGGTGTTACTATAGTTATGTGGCGAGGGGGAGATATGAACTTCCAAGACGCTACAGACCATTGTTTCCCTAGCACGTAAGGAGTGCGCACCATGACCAAGCAGACTATCCCCACCTGGAAGCAGGCATTGGATATCGCCAAGAGTCTCCAGCTTGAGTATCAGTTGCCGATTTTCGCAATGACCTATAAGGGCATGTGCTCTTGCTGTGCAGGCGCTGCTTACTTCAATAAGGAAGCATACTTCCCCCGAAACGTCGCCAAGATGGACGCGAAGGACATCGACGCATACGTCTACCTCAAGAACTCCTTCAACGGTAGCGGTGAAGCAAAGTTCTACAACATGGTTGAAACCTGGGGTGGCGACCGCAAGAAGGTTTGGAACGACTTCGGAACCCTCGACCGCAAGCCCGACTACTGGGATCCCGACGGACGCGACCTCCAGTACGTAGGATACAAGCTGTCCGAAAACTTCACCATGAAGCACCTGCACCAGCTGCTCACCCGCTTCGTAACCGCACTCAACGACCTCACCGACACCCAGTACGCACTCAAACTCCCCAAGGACGACACCGAGTGCGCAATCATCACCCGAATCAAGGCCAACGGCGAATAGCCACCAAACACTCTACCCCCTGCTAGGGGCACCCAAACCTCCAGCAGGGGGCACCACAACACCACCCACCCCTAGACAGGAGAAAACCCATGACCGACACCCCCGCAACCGACCCCTGGTACGGTAGCGAACCCGCCACCCCTAACCCCGACTGCAAGACCCGCATCATCAAACCCATCGGCTCACCCCAAGACGAACAATACACCCGAAAAGGCAAACTCATCAGCGCCGCATGGGTCAACCAAACCGGCCCATGCGCAGGACGAGGCCTCCAAGTAATCATCGCCGAAACCAACCCCCAAGGCGAAACCTACATCTACGACGACTTCATCCTCGCACACTACGCAACCGAAGAAGGCGGCTACTACGGCGACGAACTCCCAATCTTCGTCAAAGACACCCCCGACGGCGAAATCCACACCGAACGCACCGGATGCATCTACAAAGACCGATACAACATGACCCGAAACACCACCTACAACCTAACCATCACCGTACCACCCCACCGCATCCACGAACTCGGCAAAATCCTCTAAACACCACAACCAAGAAAGGCGACCCAATGACCACCCCACTCCAAACCCTACTCAACGCACTCACCCCAATCACCACCGACGAAAACGGACAGCAACACATCGTAGCCATCGCGCCAACCAACGAAATCCCAGGATTCACAACCAAAGCTTGCTGGGAAAAGATTCGCACCACAATCAACCCCACCCTGGACACAGACCAAATCACCGAAGCACGCCTCCAACTCCTACACCAAGCACTATGGCACAAAGACCTCAGTAGCGCACTAGAAGACGCACTCCACAGCAACGACTGGCGCTGGTGGTGCCACATCTACGAAGCATTCGAAGGCGCCCGAATCGCAGGGCGCGCTCGCAAGGATATGGCCTGGCTCAAGGACTTTTTGACCGAGTGGGCTGAATCACTCGATAGGGTTGGAGCACTGGATAATGTTAAGTCAGTCTTGGATGATGCAGACGACTGGTGGAACTAGATAGCACCCCTTTAATGTGGCGCAACTCATAACCTCTAGGCTTGAACTTATATCTAAAATCGTGCTATTATAGTTATGTAGCAGGAGGTGAGCACCCCCAAAGGCTACAGCATATGTTCCCTAAGTCGAAAGGCTCGCCCTATGAGGACTATCTACTCTTGCAAGTTTTATTCCGCAGCCGCAGTCGAAATCCCTCACCTTTATTACGGTGGCACTAGTGACCTTGAGAAGCATCTCGCATTTTTCCACAGTGAAGCAAATGAGGTAACTAGCCTCAGCGAGGAAGACGTTCAGATTGAAATTGAAGACCAAGGCTGCGCCTTTGAAATCAACATTGCTGACGCACCTAACGGTAACCAACTGCTAAATATTTACGGCTGGGACACCACTACTAAAGCATGGAAAGTCCTCGATATGGCAAACCATAAGACCGCCCAGGAGCTCATCAGGCACCTGGAAGCCCTGCGTAGCTCAAGGCTCTAACGCACACTCTTGTGGGTGACCGCGGCACGATACAGTGCCCCTCACGCATGAGAATCACCAAACCCAAATCTAACCAACCGAGGCAAGTAGCCTCAAGTCCCGAAAGGAATATGCCATCATGGCCAAGACCGTCAAACGCGACCCCCGCATCGGCACCCTCTGGAACGACCTGATTGCCGCAATGGAGCACCAGCGCGACCTCAATAGCGGCAACTTCCTACTGAACACCTATCTCCAGGATGGCACCCTGGCCAACATCAGCGAGAAGGGCAAGAAGGTAGCAGAATCCCTGAAGAAGGAATACCTCGCCGCAACCAAGAACTGTACCCGCATCATCCTGGAGCTCAATACCGCAATGGGCGACTCTGAAGCCCCGCGCCACTACGAGACCGACCCCAACCAGTACGGACGACCCGTAAGCATCTGGGAGAAGGAAATCAATAGCCTGGCAGATGAAGTAGCGCGCCTAGAAAAGACCCGCATGGGTGTACATAACCTCTAGCTAGCCATCTTGAAAGCCCATGTAGGGCGCGCCTACCAAAACAGAAGGTATGCCCTGCATAGGCGCCCTCAATACTCGCCTGCGGCACGCGGGAGAGGATAAACGGACGTGGAGCCCGAAAGGGCGGTGAAGCGTCAAGACCCAAGCCCTCAATTGAAGGTATGGTCACCGCAGGTGAGGAATCACCTACTCATCTCTACAGGGAACTGAATTTTTTGGGCTGCTCATGAGTATTGCCCTTAGTCGGAAAGTGTAGGTTCCCTATGTACGGTGGTGAGCCTACATCAGCTCTCTGCGTATGGAGATAAATCTAGTGGCGCACTTCACAAAATTTCAGATTGCGCCACCTCTTAGAATGGTGTTACTATAGTTGTGTGGCGAGGAGGCTTGCTCCAATGAGCTACAATGTTCCCATTTTTTAGCCCGAAAGGTTTTCAAGTATGACCCATAAGTTCAATCGTATTGCTGTTGGCATTGCAACCCTGGCAGTTGCCATTGGTGGTATGACCGCATGTGCGCCCAATCAGCAGACTCAGGCGAAGGAACCGGAGGGCAATACGGTCGCCGCCGAGGTGGCGCCCGTAGTCTCTAATGATGAGGTCACTATCTCGCCTTCCCCCGAGCCTACGCCGGAAAAGGTTTACAGCTACGTGGTCATTAGTGCCACAATGAGCAATCGAGCCTACACGGATGCAACCATGCACCCCTATCGATTCCAGCCTGGCGACACGAACCAGGGATTTGATAATGGGCGACTTATTGAACATTATCACGGTCTTGTTGCACCCCCGGAAGGCGAGGCGCATACCCGATATGAGGTGACGGTGACCTACACCCTTCGTGGCGTGGATGGTGAGATTATTACCAAGACTGTTCCGCGTGACAAGATTCGCGTCGTGGCTGTAGACTCTGACTATACCTCTGCAACTGGCACCAGGGAGCAGGTGGAGAAGGGGGAACTCACCTTTGCGGTACCCCTTAATGCCACTAGCAGCCATGATGGTAATGTTGTAAACCTGCGCGAGGTTGCCAATTAGTCACAGGACTCCCCCTAAACCCCTCCCTGATGATGGTCGCCCCATCGGGGAGGGGTTTTACTATCACATCAGTCAATAGTGGCACATTTAACAACATTTCGGCTTGTAATGCATAACTAAGAAGTGTTACTATAGAAATATAACGAGGTGGACATTGGAGCCACCACCTACCCCTAGTAGTTCAATCGAAAGGAACAACTGCCATGGCAATCTCGGAGCTTACTATCACTACTGCACAGAATCTCGCTTTTGAGCTCACCGATACTGCTGAAAAGGCTCGCGCGGCGGCTATGAGCGCCCCCATTATTCGTGAGGCTATCCGTGAGTCGGTTCGCTTCAGCTCTGACCTTACTAAGCCGGGCGCGGTGCGCCGTACTGAGCTCAATATTGTTCAGAGTGGTTCCGGTTGGGTTATTCGCATGTGGGGCGAAATTTCGCGCAAGGCGCTTAACTTCCCCAGTCGTGCTGCTGGCTTCATTGAGCGTGATGATGAGGCGGGTCTGCTTGACCTTATCGATGAGGCGCGTATTGATATTGAGGAAGCCCTCAAGGTTATCGAGTAAGTCACTTCACTAGAATGTACTACGTATGGTGGGTGCCATTACCTTATAATGAAAGGTAGGGGCACCCACCACGTGCAGTACCCAGACCCCAAGAAAGAGAAGTCGAGGAGCCATGAGCCCAAGTACCCCCAATCTCACACATAAAGAAGCCGGAAACCGCGTCCTCATGCTCGCCCGTAGCGACGCACAGCGAACCTTCATCCAGACAGGCGACCAGCAGCTCAAGGAGGCTATCGAATCCCACTACCGCACATGGCGTGGCACTGGCGCCGAAGAGACTGCAAAGGCGGCAGCCACTCTACAGCGCGAAAGCTACCAAGCACTCAAGCGTAAACACCCTGACATTCACCCTCGAATCCTCTACACCACCATCACGAACGGAAGCATCTACCGCATGAGCAACAACGACCCCGAAATCACCAAGCTTCAGGAAACCCACGCAAACCTCCGCATCGCACTCGGCGCAGGCGCAAGCACGCTAAACGAACTCAAAGCTGATATCAAAGTCCACGAAAGCACTCTCAACAACATCGCCAAGGAAATCGACAATTCCGAACTTCCCGAAGATGACCCCCTCATCCTCGCCCTCACCGCAAACTACGTCGAGGTCGAAGGGTACTACAACACGGCTGTAAACACCCTCAGCAGCCTTGAAGAAACCCTCGCCGCACTAGACACCCGAATCACCAAGCTCGGTCTTGACATCAAGCAGCTCAAGTCAGTCAAGGCTCTCATCACACTCACCAAGGACACCGCAGCCGCTGTAGAGTCTGTCGCAAGCGTTGCAGGCACCAACACAGGCGACACTGGTCGAGCACTCCGCGCCGAACAAGCAAAGCTTGAAGCTAACCTCGAAGTGTACAGCGACAAGACCGACACCGAGACCACCGAACTCAACGACCTCTCCCTAGCCCTCAAAGCAAAGGAAATCCGCAAGAAGTACCGGAAATAACCACCCAGAAAGGAGGCACCCAATATGGCAATCCCGCAGCCACTAACAGGTGAAGAATACAGGTTTGCTGTAGCCTTCACCAAGGCAATCGCATACCTGCAAACCACCGCATACACTAACCGACCAAACACCGCATATAAAGACCTACACCCCCAAATTGTCGCTAAGGCAGAAGAAGGTCAGGAGCCTGCATACTGGAACCTGCTCCCAGGGAAGAATTACGAGGATGCAATCATTCTCGCCAACCCGCTCCTGGCGGATACCACGAAATCAGAAGAATGGTGCATTCTCCCTACTGCGCCTCGAAACGACGACAAGCTGAAGCTACAACGCGCCACAGAAAAAGCTAAAGCTAACGAAGTTGTCTTTGACTTAGAGGCCAACCAGCAGGTTAGAAAGCCGACGCGGCGCAAAGACCCACGAGAGGTAGCTGAGGTGTTGGCAAAAGTAGGGGCTGCAATTTCATTTATCATAGTCTTTTTGGTTGTTGTCTCAATATTTTTCGCCATCACCCAGCACTAATTATCATCTTAGCTACTAGTAGAATCTCGCCCCTGGCAGAGGGGAGAGCCTAAACGGACGCAGAGCCCATGAACCCATCTATAGGTAATCCTTAACGGTAGACCTATAGATGGGTTAGGTGCCGAAACGTCAAGACCTAACCTCAGCTTGAGGCGGTCACCGTAGGCAAGGAATCGCCTACTCATCTCCATAGGGAACTGAATATTTTCGGGCTGCTTACAAACATTATCCCTAGTTAGGGAGTGTAAGCCCCTGTATGTGGGGATGAGCCTAGATAGGGAGTGCATACACCCACCTTTGGGAATGTGTCATTAGTCATCACCACTTTCTGTTGCAAACCGCTTCCAATGGTGTTACTATAGAAGTAATACCAATCTTGTATGGAAGGAATGCCTCTTATGGCCAACACTCTAGACCTCAAGAATCTCAACCCTGGAGATTCTGTAATTCTTACCACTCCCAATGCTGAGCTGGAGCTCTACACCGTTGTCTCCACGAATGGCGTAGACGCTGCCACTGTGGAGGGTGCGCTGACGCGAGATATGACGGCTACTCTCATGCTGTCTGATGACCCTGAAAAGGGTAAGTTTATGATGGTAATTGCAGGCGCACGCCCTGGCGGTGTGTACTACTACCCTCTAGATGGTGAGTCGTATTTCATGGCTGGCTGCCATGTCGAACTGGCTAACGCTCTGGATTATGATTGTGAATCGCGCATTGAAGGTATTTTGAAGCTACGCAAAATCTTCAGCAAGAACTATGCTGCTGACCATCTGGGTTTGCGCCCTTATGGTGAAGCAAAAAACATTCGAGAGTCCCTAAACGACGCCATCAAACCCATTCAGGACGACCCGTACAAGTGCATTGACCTCGCCGCCGCCTATGGTGACGTCTGGACTCGTATCTACGAGCCTGTCGAGGGTAAGATTCGCGACCTCTTGTGGGAAGCTAAGCGCCACGACACCGAGATTCTTAGCCGTATGCAGAACACCTTCTTCGAGGGCATCAACCGCGTCGTGGAAACATCCAAGGGATTCTCACCCAATGGCGCCAACGACTTTGTAGAGATTCTGGAAAGCGGCATCTACCCTGCCGAAGCCCACCGATTCACTGTAGGCGACATCATTAGCGTATTCCTACCCGAAAGCAGTCACACTCTCCGTGTAGCTGACGTAGACACCGACAGTGCGCACCTGGAAGACGTAACCGGGCTCACTAAGGCAACCCTAGCGCTAGATGTCAGCAACCACCTCACCCTGACCTTCGCAGACCAGAACGCAGAACCCGTTCACCACGTGAAGTACGAAACCCTGCCCATTAGCACCTTCTCCGAAGAAGCAGCCTACAAGGAATACCTCAAGGCAATCCGCGAAGTAGTCCACAACATCCGCCTTGAAGCAAACAAGAACTCCGTAGAAACCCTATTCCAGGAAGCCTACGACGCACTACGCAAGGTCAAGGAATCCGCGCGTAAGTTCAACAAGGCTAACGACACCAGCTTCCACCTCTACGCAAACCACCAACTAAAGTCCCTCAAGAAGGCAATCGAAGGCCTCAACAACACCTACGAGAACTGGGATAACCAGATTACGGAAGCCAACGACAAGGCTTTCTTCAACTGGGACGACGAGTAAAGCGACGTCGAGAACAACTAAAAACTCGCCCCTGGCAGAGGGGAGAGGATAAACGGACGCCGAGCCCAAAAAGCCCATCTATAGGCAAGCCTTTTTATGGTGAGCCTATAGATGGGTGTGGCACCGAAGCGTCAAGGCCTAACTCCTTTATGGGTCGGTCACCGTAGGTAAGGAATTGCCTACTCATCTCAATACAGGGAACTGAATGCTTTTTTCAGGCTGCTTGCGGGTGTTGCCTTGGTCGGGAAGTGTAAACTCTCTGGACGCGAGGGTGAGCCGCAGTACGACTGTCGGGATTACCTCTCTGCATTGTCAGCTCTCTGCACGCGGAGATGAGTCTATAGGGTTTGGGATGGTTGGGTTTTTCAGTAAGGATTTCTTTACTGTATTTTTATTCAGTATTTTGAATATTTTTGCGGGATAACTGATGTAGCACCCCTCTAGTCACCTTTAATCACCCCGCCTGTTTTTAGGGGGTATTCAGATAGGTGAGCAAGTGAGCCTTTTACCTAGTCCATGCGTTTTATATTTTCGGTCTTTATGCGGTTAAATCTGAGGCTTTCTACACTTCTGTGTTACACTTCACACCCCTAGGAGTTGCATACATAATTAAAGAGTGTTACTATATAAATATAGCCGTTAGATGCGCTATAAAATCCGTATCCCGACCCATAAGGAGCTGGTAAGCATGTCCATTAAGACCCGCGAGTTCAAGTTTGAGGCAACTACCACTCTCCCTGACAAGGATTCAAAGTTTTGGCATCATGATGATTTTGAAGTCGAATCGGTGAAACTCAATCGCGCGAACGATGGGTATCGCGCAGAGTTTGTCGCGGCAGAACCTTACTACATTCCCGAGCCCCACGAAGATGAGGACTATGTACCTGAAGGTTGGAAGCCTCAGACAGTGACTTTTGTCCAGACTGAACCTGTCCCGTATGAGGTTGTTGAACAGATTGAGGATGCTCTAATTTGGAATAAGCACAATGATAGCCTTTACAAGCCGGATATTGAAGATGGAAAGGCTACTTACACCTTCTATATTCAATTCTGATTTTTAGAAACACAAGGAAGACCCCGAGTTGCAAGATGCTCAGGGTCTTCCTTTGGCATTTTACACCTATCGGCGCCAACTAGCTATTTACGGGGCTTGTGGTGCCAGTGAGCTATTTTTTTTTGGGGGGGGTGTGCTTTATTGCTAATCGATTACCTTGTAGAACCTTTGGCAGGTGCTGGACTCGCCTGTCCCATCGGGGTTGAATGTGATGCTCATTTCATGGGAGATGCGAGCGTGCCCATACCTGTTGGAATTGATGACCAGGTTGGAGATTGCCAGCAAGCTACCGTCTTCATTGACTTTATGGGCATTGGTTGTCGGTATGGGAGTGTCGTAGATGTCACGCATGATGCGTTCGACATACATGGTGGCAGCTTTATTCCTGAAGGCGGTAAGGGTCTTTGGCGTGGCGTTTGGGTTGTCGACTTCCACGTCGTATCGATTAAGCATGAGATGTCCGTAGCTACTCATATTATTCTTCCTTTTCTTTCCTTGCTGACATGCCGCCAATGCGACTTGCATTTAAGTTGTATTGGTGTTACAGTAGAATTGTAGCAATTTTTCTTAATGATACTACATGAGCCCATTCCGCTACTAGCACGTAAGGACACGCCTATGGCGATTGCCCGTTTCACTATTGCCCCCGAAACCCTCGCAGAGGTTGCAACCTTCTTTGGTAACTACGGCACCACTGGCAAAGTGACTGTAACCCTTGACCCTGCCGCCCGCCTGGCGCAGTTCAACCTGACCCCCTACCGACACAGCACCACCACCATTACCAAGCTCGTAGAGGTGGAAGACATTAAGGAGACCCCCGAACTTCTTGGCGATTACAGCTCAGCAACTGCAATTACGGTAAAGAAGTTCCGTCAGGCTGCCGACCGCATGTCCAAGTCTAAGACCCCCGTAGAGGTCACCATCAAGGACGACTCGGGAAGCTTCTTCCAGCTCAAGGTCACCGGAATCCTCACCCTCGTGAAGGAGAACGCTACCGGCGCGGCGTCGGCAACCCCTCTCAACACGCTCGAAGGCTGGATGGAAATCGGCCACGTCGCCACCAGCGCCTACAACGAAATGGCAAAGGTTAGCGAAACGGCAACCAAGATGGAGCCCCGCGAACATGGCGCCACCAAGCGAATCTGGCCCACCCTCCGATACGAAGACGGAAACCTTATCTACGAAACCGTACACCAGGCAACCATCTACGCCCGAGCCGCCGCACCCTTCGAACTCACCAACACCCCCCACCCTTGGTTCGAAACTTTCACTAGCGAAGGTGACCGACTCGGTAAGGGTCTGTACCTCTGGGGCACCCACGAACACCCCGCCCTCACCCCACACCGCACCAAGGCAGAAACCCTAACCCTCTACCTAGGTCTAGCACGCAACAACGCAGGCAACCTCACCTTCACCCTCAAGAGCATCGCAGGGGACGGCACCACCGTCATGCAGGAACTCGTACACGACCAGTATGAAGTCCAGGAAGACGGCACCTTTACCGACACTGTTTCAAGCCCCGCACGTGACGGCTACGAAGCATCAGTACTAGCCATCCAGCAGCTTGGCATCCACCTTCACGAGCCCGTCACCGCCGCAAACATCAAGGCAACCGAACTCAAGAAGGCACTCACTGAGCTCACCCCTGGCGGCGGCAAGACTGGCGGCGCGTACCCCACCCGCCGGGTCACCTTCACCTCCAGGCACGCCAAGCAGCCCATGCTTGTACTCTCCTACGACGAGGACATCATCTCCCTGCCCCTCAACCCGAAGAGCGGTGAGCTAATCCTCGCCAAGGAACCCACCCCGTACAACCAGGCACCCGACTTGCGAAACATTGCCAAGGCCACCCGCTTCCATGGCCCTGCAACCACTCTCCGCGTCGGATACAGCGAATCCACTGTAAGTAGCAATGTGCGTTGGGTTATGGAGTCTAGCCACAACGGCTGCCAGGTGGCTACCTACCTCCCCGGGCGGCTCAATCCCAGGGATATGGCGACCCGCCCCGAGGATGCTGAAATTATGTAAGGTAAGCAAGATAGCGCGGTACCTCTAACCGCTCATGACGAGCTCGCCCCTGGCAGAGGGGAGAGCCTAAACGGACGTGGAGCCCCAAAGCCCATCTATAGGTACACCCCTTACGGCAAGCCTGTAGATGGGTAGGGGCGAAGCGTCAAGACCCAAACCTCATTCGAGGCATGGTCACCGTATCTGAGGAATCAGATACTCATCTCAACACAGGGAGCTGAATATTTTTCGGGCTGCTCTAGGGTCTTACCCCTGGTCGGGAAAAGTGAGTTCCTTGTATGCAAGGATGAGCCCTGGAACTGGCTGGCGCATATAGGTGGGTAGGCATACTCCTGTGTGCAGGGATGAGCCTGACGATTAATGCCGATATCGAGCATACCCGCAGTCAGCTCCCTATATGTGGGGATGAGCCGTGTCCTATACTCCTCTTACGTATCGACGCTAGGCCTTGAGGGCAGGTAGGTTCCTGTGTTTGAGGACACACTTATTCATATTGCATAACTCTATAGTTAGTGCTACACTATATTTAGTGATTGAGAGTCAATCATAACCATGCAGAAAGGATTACGCAGTGGAAAACATTGATAACACTGGCGCATACGCACAGTTGGAAATCAAACCCGCCGAAGAACTGGTTGTTACCGAAGCAGGTCATCTGGATATTAGCATCAACGGTGAGGCTATCGACCCTGATAGTGAGCTGTATGCCGCGCTCAAGCAGGTTGTAGTGGCTCACAGCAGTGGACATCATGTAACTATCACTACCGCCCCGAAGCACCAGGAAATTATGTTTGCGGTACGTCGAAACTATCCTTTGACTCGCCCTGATATCATGAAGGCACTTCGTGCTGGTCAGCTCACCAAGCACACCAGCGCCCAAGGTCGGACTCTTGTGGATATTACTGAGGTCAAGAAGCTCCGCGAGCAGAAGCGTCGCAACATGGCTCAGCGTGCTAAGACCGCCCTCCATGAGCTGTGGGATTTTGAGCAGAAGCTCGGTATCAGCAGCCACTAACCGACCAACAAATCACAAGGAACTAACCCATGAGCACCCACTACAACACCCTCAACTCTGCGCTAAAGGTCGTTGCCCGCCGCATCAAAGGTATTAGCCATGACCTCTACCAGGCCGCTAAGGATGCTTACAATAGCCAGTCCCTGAACATTACCTACATTGCGGCAAAAACTCTGACCCTGCACCCCGAATCTGGAACCTACACCATCAAGAACACCAGTAATGCGGAGCTGGAAGAGATTGTCACCAACGCCATCAACGGCGAAGTTGAGACCGACTATACGGACTACGACCCCCGCGACTACTACGTAAATCTCGGTGAATGGGAAATCGACGAAGGTCTAATCACCGAACTAACCCATGTCGACAGCTTCCTTGACTGGCCCACCACCACCAAAGCAACAATCAATGTAGACATTGCCGCAAGCTACAACGACACCTTCGAAGCGCTCTACGCACTACCCGTCTTGAGCGAAGACGAAATTAGCGGACGCACCCGATTCATTTACCACGCTGGCGAGACGCCACACATTACTGTCGAGCAGAAGTTGGTGTCGCGTGAAGACGGTGCTATCGAGTCTCCGAAGCCTATTGCCGACGAAGACCTTCAATGGGAGGAGCTCCCCAAGTTTCATGAGCTCGTCGCCAATCTTGACACAAGCTGGCTGCTGGACATGGAAGAGCCTATTACTGCCGAAGCCATTCGCAGTGAAATCCTTGCAAGCCTAGCCGACGCATACCCCAAGTACAAGTCCTTCTTCCTGGAGGACATGGCGCATGTATCGGTCATCATGAAATAAAAGGCTACAACAGTAAAACTCGCCCCTGGCAGAGGGGAGAGGGTAAACGGACGACAAGCTGTTCCGCACCCTTCACTAGGAACCCCATACTGAGGGCTTTCTGATGAAGGGTCGCTGAGCAGTGAGGCGTCAAGACCCAAGCCTCATTCGAGGTATGGCCACCGTAGATGAGGAATCATCTACTGGCGCACGCAGGTTCTCTACCCGCCTACGTGGGCCGGCCAGTTCCAGTTCATCACCACCACCAACCCCATATTTAGGAGAACTAACCAAATGACTGAAACCATTTCTGCAACCGAAGAGCAGACCACGACCGTTATCCACCGTGCGTTCAAGTTCTGCCTCGACCCCAATGAGCGTCAGGAGACGCTGCTGTTCCGCAATGCAGGCTCGGCGCGCTTCGCATACAACATGATGATTGCGTATAACGCTGAAGTTGATGCAAAGCGTAAGGCGTACTGGAAGAAGCGTAAGGACGAAGAGGCTACTGACGCTGAAATCAAGAAGGAGCTCACCGCTCTAGCTAAGGAAGACTCGTCGTACAAGACGATTGGCTTCCAGAAGTTCGCTACTGAGCAGTTGTCCCCTGAGATTACTCGCCATCGTGAAGCTGCTAAGGCTATCGCTGAAGGTGCTGACCCCGAGGAAGTGTGGCCCTCTGAATCTGAGCGTTCCTCTGAACCCTGGTTGCACACTGTCCCTCGTCGAGTCCTGGTTTCCGGCCTCCAGTCTGCCGACAAGGCGTGGAAGAACTTTTTCGACTCTCGCACTGGCGCCCGCGCAGGCAAGCTGATGGGCACCCCGAAGTTCAAGAGCCGTTCTGGCAGCCGTGACTCTTTCACTATTCCCTCCCCTGAAGCTATGGGTGGCATCGGTGAAGGCTACCATCTGAGCGAGCCTGAGTACACCATCCGCCTTAAGCGCATGAAGCGCAACAAGCGCAAGGGCCGCCCCACCATCGTGGACTACCGACATGTACGCCTGTCTCACCTTGGTGTTATCCGCACCCATGATACGACTAAGGATATGGCGAAGGCTGTGAAGCGGGGCGGCAAGATTCGCTCCTACACTGTATCTCGCTCCGCAGACCGCTGGTATGTGTCTTTCCTTGTGGAAATGGAAATGCCCATTGCAGAGCCTACTCGCGCACAGAAGGCGGCAGGCGCTGTCGGTGTAGACCTTGGCGTGAAGTACATGGCTGCTCTGTCTGACCCCAACGCACCTGAGCGCTTCAAGAACTACCCTGAGCTTGAATTTACGGGCGACGGCTCAGCCACCATCAAGAACCCTCGTTGGGCTAAGGCATCCGAGAAGCGAATCGCCAAGCTTCAGCGTAAGCTCGCACGCCAGCAGAAGGGCTCTAACCGCTGGAAGGCCACCAAGAAGAAGCTCGCCCACGAGATGCACCTGGTTGCTCTGCGCCGCGAATCCACCCTGCACCAGGTATCTAAGCGCCTAGCTACCGGATACACCCTCATCGGCATCGAAGACCTCGGTGTGGCAGGCATGACCGCATCCGCTGCTGGAACCATCGAAGAACCCGGAAAGAACGTCCGCCAGAAGGCAGGCCTTAACAAGGCAATCCTTGATGTCAGCTTCGGCACCCTCCGCCGCCAGGTCGAATACAAGGCGCCCTGGTACGGCTCCGAAGTACAGACAGTAGACCGCTTCTTCCCCTCCTCCCAAATCTGTAGCGCATGTGGCGAGCGCGTAACCCAGAAGCTCAACCTCAGTGACCGCACCTACAAGTGTGAGCACTGCGGTGAGACCATCGACCGAGACGTGAACGCCGCACGCAACATCGGAGCAGAAGCTGTCCGCCTCCACAAGGAAGCAGCTAAGAAGCAGAGCTAAGCTTCCAGCTCACTCGCCTCTGGCAGAGGGGAGAGGATAAACGGACGCCGAGCCCAAAAAGCCCATCTATAGGCAAGCCTTTTTATGGTGAGCCTATAGATGGGCGGGGTACCGAAGCGTCAAGACCCAAACCCTAGTATGGGTATGGTCACCGTATCCAAGGAATTGGGTACTCATCTCAACGCAGGGAAACTGAATATTTTTCGGGCAGCTCACGGGTGTCCCCCTAGTCGGGAAGTGTGAGCTCCCTGCGAGTGGGGATGAGCCTATAGAGCTGCAATAGCCCCCCCCACACCCATAGTGAGCTCCCTGCGAGTGGGGGATGAGCCTGTCGTAGACCAGCACGTTAGTAGAGCAGAGCTGTGAGCTTTCTATGTAATTTAAGTCACGCTTACAGTGCCAGCTTGTATTGCCTAGCCCTATTGTGCTACTATATTTATGTAGCCAGCGATAAGCGTCCCAGCTACACTTGTTTTTCATTCCCCTATCTTTAGGAGTGCCCAATGGATAGCTACTTTATCGAAATTGACCCCGAGACCACGATTAACACTCTCGCTAGCGCCTTGCGCAACATTGCAGGCGTCGCAGACATTGACGTCCTGGACTCCGGCTCTCTCACCTTTACCGTAGATGATGAGTCTACCCTCCGAGCTGATGTAATTGGCGGCTCGCCGCGCAGTCTTGATATTTACAAGATTTCCGGCGGGGAAGACACCCCGGAGCTCCACGAATACACCAAGCTCTTCAGTCGCATCGAAGCAGCATTGTTTTAAAGTGGTAGGGATGGAGTCGCCTTTTGCGTGATTCAATAGCCTTGCTCGCCTGTGGCAGACGGGAGAGGATAAACGGACACCAAAACCGAGACTTATCTATAGGTAGACCATTTACGGTAAGCCTATAGGTGGGTTGGGCGCCGAAGTGTCAAGACCCAAGCCCTCGTTGAGGGTATGGCCACCGTATCTGAGGAATCAGATACTCATCTCTACAGGGAACTGATGTTTTTCAGGCTGCTTATGGGTATTTACTCTAGCCAGGAAGCGCAAGCTCCCCGCACGTGGGGGTGAGCCGCTACTGCAACCTCCCTGTATGCGGGGATGAGCCCGCCCAGCGTTGATGAGCCACGGTGTTTGGTGTAGTGCCAGGATTGCGATTAGTGAGCTCCCTGTACGTGGTGATGAGCCTGATTGGGAGCAGGACGTTGAGTGCACCTCTGTGTGCGCCTAGATATGAGTAGGAGTTTTTTGGATGCGCCTTCAGGGCTATATTGGCGGCACGTCGATGCCGTTTGATGCTAGTTTTGCCATGGTTGCCGACCTGATTTCTGATGCCACTGCTGATGGCGGCACTGTATGGGGTGTGATGGAGGTTGGCATGGCGTCCGGTAGTGCTTTTTGGCGCGTGAATCTGCGCTTTGGCGCTGCTGATGCTGTTGTTTCTGACGTTTTCTATATTCATGGTGCGGAGACCTCTGATTCTGAGTGTTTTCAGCGTGTGTGCGAGCTGGATGGCCAGCTGATTGAGCTTGTAGGCTTGCATACCCTTGGCGCTACTGGGATTATTCGTTTTGAGATTTAAGAGTTTTTATGAGAGTTGTTGATTATTGCACAGTTCCTTTAAGTGTTTCTGATTCTCAGGTTGATGCGCTGATTCAGCATAAGTCGTCTTTTTCTAAGCTTTGCAATAGTTTGAGTGGGTTTGTGCATGAGTTGGGTGAGATTGACCCTGAGACCCTGATTAATCGTCATACGGCTTATTTTCGGCTGATGAATCCGTCTGCGCCTATTGAGGTGCTGCATCGGGCTATTCGTGTTGTGGCTGATGCGTATGGTGTGTATGTGGCGAATACGGCACGTAATCCTTGGAAGTCGCCGGTGATGCGGTTTAGTAGCCGTGAGGTTGTGCTTACATTGGGTGATGATGCTGGGTTTGCTGATGATGGTTCGCTGATTATTGTGACTGTTGCGGGTCGTGAGTTGGTTATTCCTGCTGATTGGTCGCTGATTCCTGCGAAGCACCGTGGTGCGACTCCGGTTAGTCTGAAGCTGCTTGTGAATGATGGGTCGTGGTTCCTGATTGCTGGGTATGTCTCTCATGTGAAGCGGAATACGCCGCTACAGCCGCTGGTTGGTGTGGATTTGGGTACTCGATTCCTTGCGGTGACTTATGATGGCTCGTCTACGGCGTTCTATAAGGGTACGCTGAACGGTTCTTGGCATCGTCGCAGTACTCACTATAAGCAGACTCAGAGGGCGCTATCTAAGAGGGGTACTCGCTCAGCCATGAGGAAGGCTAGGAAGTTGGCGGCTAAGAGTGCTGCTCGTGAGATGAATAGTTTTCATGATATTGCTCGTGAAATTGTGGGTAAGCAGGATAAGCTTTCGCTGTTCGTGTTTGAAGACTTGTATGCGCGCGATAAGTACGTGAAGCAGGTGGCGACCAAGAACCCCTATCCTCGACCTACGGCGTACATGTATAAGCTTCAGCAGGTTATCATTGCTCACGCGCTCAAGAGTGGTCACTCTGTGGCTCTAGTGAACGCGAAGCGTACTAGTACCACATGCCCTAAGTGCCTATGGACTCATCCGAGTAGCCGCAAGAAGAACAAACACCTGTTCCGGTGTGTAAATTGCGGATATACGACAAATGATGATAGAGTGGGGGCAATGAACATTCGAAGCTTCGGAGCTGAGAATATTTCAGGGCGTTCACTGGACAGGCTCTAGTGAATGACGGGCGCGCCAGTCGCCCTAACGGAAACCAATAGCAGCCAGATGAGGCTAAGCGTCTCTGAGTGCATATACTCCCCCAAAGGTGCCTCAGACCCGCAGAACCTCAACCTAGATTCAGGCTGCGTGGGAGAGTAATACTCGAAATTGCTCGCTTAGACCACCGATACGGTTTCCAAAGTTCCACAGCCCAAAAACAAAAGATGTTTGGCGGTGATGTGGTCGCCTAGTGCAAATGTGGGCGGCTCGCTAAATATCCTTTGGGCTGACATGTAGGAATAGTGTGAGGAACAAGCTAGAACGTTGCATAAACATCAGTAAGGACATTCAAGCGTTCACCTTACACCTAGATGTGTCGAAGTAACCCTACTTTTGGCGAAGAAGCTTTGCAGAGCTTCTTTGTAGGGCAGAAAAGGCATCACCTAGGAAAGGTGTAGCAAGAAACGTTTTACTGCTGCGGCAGGAAGCAATTGGCACCCCCTATTGGGGGCAGGTAAGTGCCTTACTAACACCTACCAACCCCAATACCCGATAGCCCTTGACCAAGATGAAGGTTGGTTGAGGGCTATCACTTTACCCAAAAATAAGTGTGGCACACATCATAACGATACTGCTTGCATTGGTATAAAAAAGAGTGTTACTATGGTTATGTAGCAAGGGGATGACCCAGAAAGCTACAGAGTTTACCGTCTACCGAAAGGTTGTCACCATGTCCCTCATCGACCAGCGCATCACCGACGCAATCGACTACGCAAAGGAAGTTATCTCCGACTGCTGTGCCTTGGAGGCAAACATTGCGGCAGAGGTTCTAGTTGCAGGCCCGGAAAACATGTCCGTCGCCGCATCGTTCGATAAGACGAACTCTGGAGCACTCTACAACGGCTCTCGCAACCTGGAAGCCCTTATCAAGGATGAGGCGAGCGTAACCTTTACCGACGCAGCAAAGATTCACCACCTCGCCGCCGAACTCAAGCGCCGCTTTGAAGACGTTGAGCGCGTCGGTATGGCACTTGGACTGAACATCCAGGTTGAGCGCGATAACTAATCACCAAAGCTTGAGAATGGGGTAAGATGAGCGACGGGAAACCGCTCATCTTACCCCATTCTCTCATCTCAGCACCTATTACAATATAGGTAGACCAGTAACCCTGTATAAACCACCGCAAAGAAGGAAGGATAGAAAACATGATGACTTTTGAGCCTCAAGGCGCACATTCATCAAAGGTTGCTCTCGCGGCACAACGCGCACTCAAGTCATGGGGTACACAGAAGCCCACTATCGGCGATTTTCCGCGCCCGAATCGTCTTCTGAGGGCTATCGCCTCAATGGGTGTAGGCGTCCTGCTCCTTTCGGGATGTGTCGAAAGCGCCCCGACCACGGAGGCGCCACCGACCACCACTGCATCTGCAAGTAGCAGCGCCGCTGGAGATGGAGAGTTTGCGCGTGTCTGCAAGGACACTAAAACCGGCAATCGAGCCGAGGACTCTGAGTGCGAGCGCAGTAATGCTCCCGACACTGCAACACCTACGGCTGTCGCTACAGCTTCGGCGGGTTCACATCATGAGTCGAGTAGCGGTGTATCGCAGGGGTCTACCACCACTAGTTTTGCGCCCTTTATCTGGTATTACATTGGGCATTACATGGCGACTGGTGGTAGCTATTCGTCAGGCGTACCTGCTGTGGGTGCGCCGCTACGTGGTGGCACTCACGTGATGCCGAAAGGTGGGACTGAGCTCATCCCTGCACACAGGGAGCTTACATTTACTAACTAGGGGTAGTACCCGAAAGTAGCCCGAAAAATATTCAGTTTCCCTACATTGAGATGAGCAGGTGATTCCTCACCTACGGTGACCATACCCTGAGTAGGGTTTGGGTCTTGACGCTTCAATGCCGTGAGGCTCCACGTCCGTTTATCCTCTCCCGTCTGCCACAGGCGAGTATTCATATGATATCAGATATCTATTCAAGAGCTAAATAAGCAAGTTTACCCATAGTGATGGTGGGTCTGCTGGCGGCTAGCATTAAATCTTTCAGGTGGGGCATATCACTACATTTTGGATTGCATGGCGACAGTAAGAGTGTTACTATAGTTGTGTAGCAAGGTTTTGGCTACAAAATTTATCTACCTATCCCCTTGGAGGTTTTCAATGTCTATCACTCAGATTCTTCTCTACTCGCTGATTGGCATCGCTGCCGGTATCGTCTCCGGTATGATTGGCTCGTCGATTGGTATGCGAATTGGTGAGCGCATCTATGAGCAGACCCATAAGCCTGATGCGCCAGTTGAGCGTGAGACTGCTGATTCTTCTAGTGTTTCTCGCCTGCATGTTTGTGTAGCGCCCGATAAGTGTGTTTATGACAATGAGGAGTTGTCGGAGACTCTTGATTGGCAGGTGCGTCGCCTCAAGCCTGCGCCTCCTAGTCACCCTGTGGCTGCTTTTGAGTGCCCTGGCGATAAGCACTAGCACTATATAACAAAAGACCCCTGATTCTAGATTGCGTCTAGTTTCAGGGGTCTTTTGTTGCTTTCTGCACTATGTGCGTCAGAGTTCGGGATAGTTGCCACAGTGGATGTCTAGGTAGTGGCGGGTGATGGTTGTGCTGGGTCGTCGCTCTTCTTGGTTGTATGTGGCGGTGATGAGGGGTCCGTAGTAGCCTTCGCGGTTGCTGTTTGGTTCGCCCCCGTATCCTTCAGGGATGAAGTATGCAACTACTTTAGGGTTGTCTTGAGGGATGAAGTAAGGCTCCGGGGCGTAGCTACCCTCTGTGTCACTGGGCATGAGCTCAGGGAAGAAGGTTAGGGCGACATGTATTGCGCTCGCCTCAAGCATTGCCGTATCAGTGTTCAGGCTCTCAATTGGGGTACTCATAGATAAAATCCTTTCCTGTCACCATTATCCCATAAGCGCCAAAAATATAGATGTGCTGCACTTCACAACATTTTGGCTTGCATACACACATTAAATAGTGCTACCATATTTATATGGCTTGGGTGATGTACCTATACGAAAGCCATACTACTATTACCCCTGTCGAAAGGAACAAACCTATGACCACCAAGTACACCAAGCTCAACGGCACCATCAACGGCACCGTGAACGGTGAACCCATCAACTACGCCTCTAGCCTGGCAACCCATGGCTTCCACGAAGCAGTGACCAACCGTGAACAGTTCGCCCTCCATGTTGAAACCGGCAACCAGGTTGAAGACGGTCAGCTCGAATGGACTGCCCGCATCGTAACCAGCACCGACCAGCTCACCGGCGCAACCATCGAAATCGCAGGCACCGCAAACCAGGAAGACGCTCAGGCTATCGCTGCTCTCAACGGCAAGACCGTCACCATCACCGCCCTGAGCACCGACAACGACACCAACACCGCAACCGCCCTCATCTAACCCAACACCACCAACCAACAGGAGCCACAAATGAACAGCACCATCACCATCCTCACCAACCCCACCTTCGCACTAGGCTTCATCGCAGGAGCCGCCACAGGTATCGGAGGCATGGTTATCGCCTACCAGAGCGCAACCACAATCCACTGGGCACGCCACAACGAGGAAGCCAAGATGCTACGAACCCACAACAACAAGCTCTACACCAAGGTACTAGCATCCAGCATGGCTATCCCCGTAGCAACCGCCATCGCCATCATCGCCCTGCTCACCCTCAACATGGGAAGCATCGAACAGATTAGCGCCGCTGGCATCGCCGCAATCATCATCACCTTCATCGCAGTAAGCGGCATCATCGCCACCGGCAACTAACCAACAACCCCAAGCCCACACCGACCACCACCGAAAGGCGGTCACACAACAACCCACCACAAGGAGAAACCCAATGGCAAACATGACCAACCACACCAAATGCACCGTATTCATCAACTCCGTCCGCCGCGACCAAGCCGACGCTGCCGAACGCTTCCTCAAAGCATCCCAGCAAGGAAAACTCACCAACCCCAAAACCGGCACCCCCATCCACCTCACCAACCTCAACGAAGCCACCACCTACACAAAAAACCTCTTCACCACCGAACTCAACGCCATCAAAGAAAGCAAAGCCTACAAGCACACCCCCATCTACGACCAGCGCCGCCTCGAAGCCGAAGCAGCCGCCAACGTCCTCAACGAAGCAAAGCTCACCCTCCTCTTCTAACCCATCACCACGCCCAACCACGCCAAAGGAACCCCCAATTGACCACAAACTCTTGGGCCCACATGCAAACCACCCACCCAGAACGCATCGAAGTCACATACAACGCGCTCGCAACGCTTGATAGCATTACCCCTAATGAAATCCTGGCTATAGCAGCCCACCATAACCCAGAGGAGCCAGGGACGCTAACCGATAGCCACCTGCGGCGTAGAGCCGATGCTATCGCAAACACCCTCAACACAATCCCCGGTTTCCAGCGAACAGCCCGAGGTACCTACGCCATGGCTGTCCGCATCGTAGAAACCGTAGACGCAGTAGACAAACCTGCCTATACTCTGCGGTAGAGAGAGCCAAAAAGGAAACCGCTGACAAACGCCACATAAAGGCGGTCAGCGGTTTCATGATGCCCCTTATGCCACAGGAACCCAATATCTAATAGAAAATTCCCCTACAGGGGTTTCCAGATGGGTCTGCATAAGACCTGTCGCATAGAGTCGAGCTTCTGTCGCAATAATGCCTGCTGCTTGAAGCTCCATCCTAGCCAGCACTGTGCGGTTGAGGTCAGGGTGCGCATCCTTGGAGATGTATGCGTATTCTTCGGCTATTTGGGTGCGAGCATAATCCAATGCTTCCTCATAGTTCTTTAGCGTTGGCGCGTCAGCATCTACCAAGTTGCCCGTAAGGGAGGCTCTAAGATAATCCTCAGCAGCGAAGTGAGCGTTCACTTCAATATAGTGTTTATACGTGTTGTAAGTCTTCGTGCGAATAGCCATAAATGCGAGCGCCCCAATTTTAGGTAGGTGTTCAAAACTATGTGCAAAATTATGCGCAGATTTATACTACACCACTGGCGAGCAGGTTTTGTTAAAGTGTTTTATGGAGAGTCATCTTGTCAGGGGTCGAGGATTCCCATGGGTGGGGGTGTTGTGGGCTAATCTATGGCGCGAGCCTGAATGGTAAATGTGTTGAGTTTCACAATATTTCCGGTTGCGTTGTCTGAATTGTAGTGTTACTATAGAAATGTAGTAAGGGTGTTTGCCCTGAATGCTACAGAAACACTGTCAATCGAAAGGTATCTATTATGACTCTCGCACTCATTGTCGCACTTGTGGCTGTAGGCACTGGAGCACTCTATGAGGAGGCTCAGATGAAGAAGCGACTGCGGGCTGTGAATGCCGTCATTATGGAGTCGGATGAGACTGGTGAGCCCCTGGAATGCCGTGCCCGCCTTGAAGCTCACGCAAAGAATTACAAGGGTAACGCGGACATGTATGCCACGCTTGGTGCCATCTGCATCATTGGCGCATTTTTCATGCTTACCTGCACCCTTGCTGCTAAGTAATAACCTGTAATCATAGGCTAGGGGCTTTTGGAGTGGCCCCTAGCCTAAATTCATACCCTATAAAAGGAGCGAATAAATGTCTAATACTGAAATTCTTACCGCAGAATCCATTACTTACATCACTGCTGGCCCGAATACTCACAACCCTATCGGTTGGTATGAGCTTGAGGGTGTTCTGAGGGGTGTGCCTGATGTTGTTTCGGCAAACATTGTCCGCACTCGTAAGCGTCTGCATGAGGGTGCGCTAGAATGGGTGTGGAAGGCTGAAGTGGCAGTTGAGTTTGGGGTCATCCAGTTCTTTGGTGCCGCAGCGGTTGGTACTGTCGAATGTGCGTCTCTGGAAAAGGTCATCCGAGCCAATAAGTCGCACGCGGTGTCAATCACTCAGAGTCCTGACAACCCTAACGGCGCTATCCTCACCATCGAAGAAGCAGCCTAAACGAAAGGAACAGCAGCATTATGGATACTGAAGATGCAAAGGAAAACCTTAACTGGCTCATCAAAAAGTACTCCCGAGACGATTTCATCAGTAATCGTGTCCAAAGTAAGCGGGTTCAAAAGCGTGTCACTCCCGAGGTTGCTTGGGTTATCAATACTGCAAATCAGCAGATTGAATCCATCGGGTATAACTATGCCCTAGCAGACGCTCACGGGCAGATGCTAGGGAGCAGTCGCGTAAGTCCGTATGCGGCGTCGCAGACACAAATGCGCGTACAAGAGTTCCTGACTTTCATGACAAGCAGCATGAAGGATTTCCCTCTCAGTCGCACAACATACTATCGTAATGTCGCTGAGTTCGCACTTGACATTCACGTAATCTGGCGCGACGTGCACTATTCCAACGACACTCTACATAAACCGTCCAAGCCAACTATCGCGCCGACCAAAAAAGCCTACAAGGAGTACCTTAAGATGCGTCGCACCATCAACGAAAACAAGCAGCTCAACGACCTAGAAGTCTCCCTAGCAGTCAACACCCTGCTTCTCTGGGAAGAGCAAACCACTCTCAGCACCCTCACATCAGACTACAAGAGCATGGCAAAAAGCATCGCCTGCCTCCACCGCGAAACCCACAAGAGCGCCGATACCAAACAGTTGCTCACCCACGCTGGAACCATCGCCCGCACCCTCGAAACACAGACCATCCCCGCTATCGAGAAAAGCTGTGACGGGCTCGAAGTAATCGTCGGTGAAGGGCAGAAACTTGTCGCCAACCAGCGAAACCGCCTCATCAGCAAGACCGTCGGCCTTGGCGCTAAGAAGATGGCTAAGGCTGCCACCTATGTGAAGAGCACCGCAACCACCGACAGCGAGCGCCGAGACGCAGACCTGGCCGTAGAGCGCCTGCGAGCACAGGGAGAAGTGAACTCCGTCGAGCAGGACTTGGAATCCCTAGGTCTTGATGACTACATCGAAAAGCTGACCCAGAAGTACTAGAGGGGCGAGAAGTAACTATGTCATACCAGCTGACCCCACGTGAAGAGCTTGAAGTTGCTCTCCGACGCGAAGCGCAGGAACGATTTACATCTTATGGGCCGTATTCGAGTCTGCCGAACTATGATGACGTGCTAAACTCTGACCATGCGTGCGGCTGCTTGTTTGAGCACGGCTCATGGGCGCTACGCATCTATTGTCTGATTGGTCTGATTCTCTTCTTTGGTGTGCCTGAGTTGTTTGTGTTCGCAATTCTTGTGGTGGCGGCGGTTGAAAAAACCTCTGGCGTGCGCAATGAATGCGGTAGTGATGGTGTTTATGGCCCGGTGCTTGCTTTTGAGATGGCGTTGGCGCTATTTAAACTGCTATTCTTCGCTTTCCCTAACTTCACGCCGGATGGGTACATCAACCATGTCATCTCCTTCGCCCCTATCTACATTGGTGCCGCCGTCGCTACAGCAGCATTCGTTGTCATGGATATTCTTGGTCTTCGGCGGGCGCGTGAAGTTGTAGATTCGCGGACGGTAGACATCTAGCAGCAACACAAAGAAGATGCGGGTCGCCTGGATTAGGTTCCATGGCGACCCGCATCTTACGTATCAGCTACATTGAGAAAGCAACACCGCAAGAACCACACAACAGAAAACAGGCATAAGAAAAGCGCTAACAACAGCGACCCACGGCCACCGCGCTGCTAGCGCTCACCAAAAGACACACAAAGAAACATCTAACCCACACCTACGCCCACAAAACCCAAAATCGACATAAGCAACCCAAAAAGACAAGCCAACAATCCGCCCATATGCAAATAATTATCATCCTCCCGCGCAAGCATAAAACCCAAAACCATGCACACCAGCCCCAACAACCCAGTTACTAGCCAAAGAATAGCAACCATAACAGGCATCCCACCTCTCCAAGACGATACGAACAATAAAAGAACACGGAAATCACTAGTACCAGCACTACCCCCTATAATACACAAACACAAAGACCCGACCCGCCAACCACTCACTGTCGCACCCACAGGAAAAGCCCTGCGCGGCCCAATAGAGACAAGAATAGACGAAAAGTGAGCACCATCAGCAGCAAACCATGCTACTACTAGTGCCCGCAACCCGGAGATGAACCTAACTGCGAACCAGCTATCTAGCGTCTGTAGCGCTCCATTTCTTGTTTATCGGCTATATGATTGGGATAAGTTTCTTTATTATGGAGGGTTCTGTGAACATCCGTTTTATTCAGTCAATTAAAGGCACCAACACCACGAATGAGGACTCTGCCGGATATGCGGGCAACCACCTGTGGGTGATTGATGGAGCTACAGACTTGTTCGACAGCGAGCGCCTTCTGGGTTGCAGTGTTGCGGAGGTTGCCGATGAGTTGTCGGAAAACATTGCTGCCGTGTGTAGCGATAATGAGCCTTTGACCACTGTGCTGTACAAGGCGATTCAGTTGACTGCTGGGTTGGTGATTCCTAGGGGTAGGTCGTTGACGACGACCGAGTATGCTCAGGCGCCAACTTTTGCTATTGCGCTATGTCGTGAGCTTGATGATGCGTTGGAGTATTTGCTGCTTGGGGATTGCTTTTTGTTTGTGGGCGGCGAAGTGTTGACTGACCCGCGTATTACGCCTTTTACTTTGAAGAATCGTGAGCAGATTCAGGCAATGAATGATGTGGGCACCCCGCCAACGGTTGAGGAGCGTCGTGATATTTTTCAGCAGACTCGCTTGAAGGCTAATTCGATTGATGGTTATCCGATTGGCTCATTGAACCCCAGCAGTGCATATGGTGCTGTGACGGGGTATGTGCCCTTGCGCCGCCAGCAGGACATACTGTTGATGACTGACGGCTTTAAGGCTTTCCATAAGGTTGATGTTCCAATTGAGGAGACAGCGAAGACTATCACGTATCGCGCCTCTGTAGACGCGATTTATGGCAAGCAAGACGATGCGACAGTGATTCAGGCTAGGGTTGGTTAAATTTGGGTATGTTTATTGATTTTGGTGGCGTGGATATCGCTTTTGGGGTTATTGAGTCTGGACTGTGGCCGCGTTTCTCTGAGGCTGAGACGGTAACACTGGTGGGCGCATTGTGGTCTGACGCTTTTGATGGGCCTGCTGTGCGTCTGGAGGGCGTTCAGGTGGGTGATGGTCAGGTCGGGCTAATGCTTTCTGAGACGTCTTTTTATCAGCTGCTTGTGAGCAATCTTCTTGTGGGTTGCCCTGTCGAGTCACTGTTGAAGGTGGGTGACGTGGCATTGAGGGAGAAGGCCTTGGCGGTGGCTACAGTGAAGGTGGCTGCGGAGGATGTTCTGGGTACGCACTGGATGGCAAATGCGCTCGCGGTGAGTGTGTTGATACGAGACAGTAAAGACGATTTCTTGCTTGTGCGCCGTGGTGGCTCTTTGGCTGTGGGCGCGGGGCTTTGGGGTGTGTCAGCTTCAGGTGGGGTTGAGGCTGAGGATTTACGGTCAGGTAACCCTATTGCGTGCGCTGTGATGCGCGAGGTTAAAGAAGAGCTAGGGTTGAGTGTTGACCCTGGAGCCGTGCGGGTGGATGGGCTCTTCATTGGGGATAAGAAGCTTCAACCTGTCATGTTGTGCACCGTCGCCCTTGACGAGCCTCTAGGGCCACTACTGCCACTACAGGGTATTGATTCCGACCTTGAGATTGCAAGCCAAGTGCTTGTGGCGCAAAGCGAACTTAAAAAGTATGTTGAGGGGAAGCGCATGTCTGAGGCTGCGAGATTTCAGATATCCACACACATCAAATAATGTGGCGCACATCATAACAATTTAGGTTGTGTTACCGAATGGAATAGTGTTATGATGGTTATGTAGCGAGGCGATAGAGCTGCTACAGAGTTCTTGTCCCACACATGAAAGGTGTGACCCCATGTCCTACCCCATCGTTGCAGTTCAGACTTCTGAGACCTTCATCATCCCGAGCATGGAGGAAAGCGTCTACGATGTCGCAGACTGGATTGAGCGTTACATCGACGACTCTGTAGCTACCGCTACTGAGAACCGCAACGTTCAGAGCATCGAAGCGGAAATCGACCACCAGCTCTTCAATGTCACCTTCGAATATAAGGAACCCGAGGACGAAAACGCCTTGGGCTACTACAAAATGGAAGTGACCCCCGCACGCGACACCGACTTCCCCGAAGGTCACCACCTGCACCGTCACACCGGCAACATGAAGTCCCCCGCCGGACAGCGACTCGTCAAGTGCCTCACCGAAGACATCTTCGCCATCGCCTAACCCAATAAACCCAACGCGGGGCTAGACACCAACAACCCTAGCACCGCGCCAACACACCCGAAAGGAAACCCACAAACCATGGCATTCTACCCCGAAAACGTCACCATCACCCCCACCGAAGCATCCGACGTCCACATGAGCACCTTCCGCTCCGTAGCCCGACGAGGCGGCTTCCTCAAAGTCATCGCCATCAACCCCGTAGAACACGGCCACAGTGTAATCGTCCGCTTCTACACCACCAAGGGCAACCCCCTCACCGCCCGAAACGGCAGCGGCGGACGAACCCACCTCGAAGGCGAATACCACATCAGCAACCGCCACAAGAACGAACTCCCCACCTGGGAAGACTTTAAGACCAACGACACCCGAATCAACTACATCCCCATGGACTACAAGAAGGGCGACGAAGGCATCCGCTTCGCGCACCTAGAGCCCGTCACCGAATAGCCCACAAGAAAGACACCCACATGACCGACAACACCAACACCCCCTCCGCATGGGACAACCCCAACGAGGGGGTACAGGTGCCCACATGGCACCCACTAGGCTCAGCAACCCCAAGCGCCCACGAAACACTAAACGACGCATACCGCCACCTCATCGCCACCGACACCATCCAGCTATGGCTAGCAGTAGGCGGCGAATACACCATACTCGGCGACGACTGGGAAACAAGCCCCACCGACCAACCGACAATCGCGCTAGACGAACCCACCGCACCAGAGCGCATCACACTAGCAGTCGAAGCCGCAAATTTCTTCTGCAAAGAAACATGGTACGCGCTCGCAGACGCCACCATGGACATGGTTGACTCAGAACGACGAGCCAACGACACCCTCCACAGCTACACCTGCAACGACAACACCAATACACTACAAGAAGCACAAATCAAAAGCTCCTCCGCGCGCATCCTCACCACCCTCAACAGCCTCACACGATACCCACACGGAAAACTGCCCCCAAACAGCATAGAACGCCGCTACCTACTCTTCATCGAACACCAGCTAACCACCTACCTCAACCCAAACAACAACCTCAAAAACGTCTGGGCACGCCCATTCAAAGCCTACGAGCGCACCATCAACCACAAAGCAGCCACAGAAGCACTAACCAACTACCAACACCAATGGCGCAAACTACACAACACTGTACAAGCATGAACTTCAACAGAAAATGCAAGTACGCTAACATTCTGATAGGTTGCTCAAACACTCGCCTGCGGCACGCGGGAGAGTCTAAACGGACGTGAAGCCTGCAAGGGTATTAAAGCGTCAAGACCCAAACCCTCGCTCGGGGGTATGGCCACCGTATCTGAGGAATCAGGTACTCATCTCTACAGAGAGCTGAATATTTTTCGGGCTGCCCATGGGTGTTATCCCTAGCCAGGAAGCATTAGTTCCCTACACACAGGGATGAGCCCACTCAACACGCCCATACCCGAAGCCGCCAGCCATGCACTAGCAGCCTTCCGCACTCAATGGAACAAGCTACACCACACCAACTAGCCCTCATGAAAGGTCAACATTGGGCCAGATAGCCACCCTCTACAAAACCGGAACAACCAACCTACTCGACCCCAACAACCCCCAAATCCCCACCACCAGACACAACCCCCAAGACGAACCCCTCATCATCGAACTCACCCACAACCCCAACCACCCCTCCAGCCACAACTTCACACCCACCGACCGCTACATCCTCATCATCGAAGAAACCCTCCAAAACTACCTCAGCCGCACCCAGCAAAAACTAGAAACCACCACAACCGGCCAACTCGCTCTCAACGGAAACCCCATCGATACAATCCGTGTCGAAGAGGCAGACTTTGAATATCCTGGCGAGCCCGAGCATGGTGGATGGTGCGTGCCCTCAGAAACCTGCTGCATTCTACTCAACAATCTTCACCAGCTATGGGAAGCATTAACCTACACAGCCCAAACACTCAATGCGCCAATACCCGAAGCCATCAACAACACAGCAGCCAACCTCAGCATCTACGCCCCTGACACTGAAAGCAGTATCGAACGCATCGGCTCATGGGCGCTCGCAGAGTGGGAGAAGCATCCTGGTAAGTCAGATTATGTCCCTGACGACTTCGGGTCGGAATCCCTCAGCCCGTTCAGTGTTTTCACGGAAACAATTCCTCAGCGAATCTGCCGCACCAGGGACGTAGCAATGAATTGCGCAAGAAGCATTCAGAATAGGCTCTACACGCCACGCAGTCTCAATCCATCCGACGCTATCGTGGTAGAAGATGCTACTGAGCCGCCCTTCTGATAGACTAGGTACGTGTCTCGCCTGTGGCAGACGGGAGAGGATAAACGGACGTGGGGCCCAAACCTATCTATAGGTAAACCTTTTTGTGGCGACCCTATAGATGGGCTGGGTGTCGAAGCGTCAAGACCCAAACCCTAATCTGGGTATGGCCACCGTAGGTGAGGAATCATCTACTCATCTCAATGCAAGGGAAGCTAATATTTTTCAGGCTGCTTATGGGTGCTACCCCTAGCCAGGAAACGCAACCTCCCTGTATGCGGGTATGAGCCGCGGATGTAACCTCCCCGCACGTGGGGATGAGCCTCGTATTGGGTACTAGTCCACGGTCAGCCCTCTATTTTACGGCGCCCTCGACCCCCCCCCTTTATTTAATGATTGGAGATTTCCTGTATGGGAGATGTTTTAGTTAATGGTGCCCTCATTGTCTCTGGAGTTCTTATTGGTTGGGTCATACTGAATTACCTTGGTGCGCTTTTGCTTGCGGCTTTTTATAAGAGAATTGCTAAGCGTAAGGCTGAGAAGGGGAAGTTGGCGGATGGTTCTCCAGTTATGGATGCGGCGGCTTGGGCTGCTCTTGGTGTGGTAGACCCGGATAGGGCGGTGGAGCAGGCGCCTGAAGATAAGCCGCGCAGTAAGCCTGCGAGCCCGAAGATATGCGTCTTTAAAATCCATATGGGTGAGGGTAGGCCAACTGTTGAGGGTGTGAGCGTGGCACCTCTACATAATTACCCTGAGTATGCGACTAGTGAGACGTTGCCTAGCATCTTCCTTGAGGATGGTGACTCGACCAACCCGGAGACGTACTTTTGGGAGAACTCGGTCATTACCACCAAGGAGTTTGGGCATCATCTAGGTGCTGAGCAGATTGCTCGCCGGGCACGTAAATGCAAGCCTGAACTACTTGCGTACAAGAAGGCCACTAAAAGGAATACCGCAGAGCACTCATTGCGTGGGGTGAAGCCTCCCGAGCACAGCGTGAAGCCCTAGCGACAACCCGAATGAACCTGATTATCGCAATCAAGGCAACATACGCTGAATCAGATGCAGACGACCAGCTTTCTGACATTCTGCATGACTAACAACCTAAGACGTAACCCGCAAAAAGCTGCGGGTTACGTCTTTTTTGAATCAATTTCAAAAAGTCCCACTGATGGGTCTTCAAGCAATGGTCAGTGCCGATACCATAGGTGACTGTGAGTGATGTTCATCATTCGCAGCTCGCCTGTGGCAGACGGGAGAGGATAAACGGACGTGGAGCTGTGAAAGCGTCGAAGCGTCAAGACCTAAACCCCAATAGGGGTATGGCCACCGTAGACAAGGAATTGTCTACTCATCCTATGCAGAGCCTACTTGCTGGCTGTTTGTGGGTATTACCCCTAGCTGGGCATCGCGAGCTCCCTACATGCAGTGTTGGGTGAGTCGCCCATCGGCAGGTACTCGCGCTCACACACCAGATGAGCCTCCTGCGCATCAGGGGTGAGCCTTGCCACTGATTATGGTTCTATAGGGTTGAGCTTTCGCGTACGAAAGCCCGTAAGTGAGCCGTATCTTCTTTCGTGGTTTTATCGCGCCGATATATTGATTGTGCTCGCACCCATTTCAGGGTGGGGCGTTGTTTTGCATATTGAGAGGTGACAGCATTGTTGCACGTTATTTACCGTAAGCCGCGTGAGATGCAGACACCTAATGGGGAGCATGTGGCTCCCTCGTTCTACACTCCGCAGATGTTGAGTAAGATTATCCCTGACGACGTTAAGGTTGGGGATACTATTGCAGTGACCTCGCCGCATAATTATGGCGGCGGCGCTATTTCCCCTATCTCCTTCATGGGCACTATCGTGTCAATCAACCGCAAGATGGGTCGTGTCCTGATTGAGCGTGAAGGCGTCTCTAGGGAGTGCGCGCTTCTTGAGTGGGATACGCTGATGCATGGGCTTGTACCAGTTTTGTATCCAGGCTGGGGTCTGCGAGCAGCTTCCAACTTGCCGTCTTCGCCGACATGGCTTTCATATCCTGTCGCTGGCAAATCTCTGGATGCGGTTATTGTGGTCACTGGCGATGATACTGAGCGCCTGGATGCGTTGCGTAGTTTGTATAGTGCTGAGCGTGAAGTTTTTTATAAGACGCACAAAGGTTTTATGTCTACACAGGCTATTGCTGATTGTTTGAAGGATGCTCAGCTTGGTGAGATTAATTCGCTACATTCCGCGACTGTTGACGTTTCTGAAGCGCTGCTGGTCGCTATTGAGGCACGTAAAGGCGATGTCCTAGAAGCTGTTGAGAAGGCTTTGGGGCACGCTTTTTCTGAAATCCGCACGGAATGTAATGTAGCCTCCCGCCGCATGGTAGAAGCTGACCTAAAATTGCCAGAGATTCCTGATGGCCTGATGGCTCGTGTTGCAGGTGGCGATTATGTAGGCGTGGGAAATGTTGTTGCCATCACATTGTATGGGCGAGAGAACATTCCCACTGTCGAAGGTGCGCATTATTTTGCAACCATCGAAGATGTCATGTCGCCAACCTCCTATACTGCTCGTACTAGTAGTGGTGTACGCCTTGTAATTGAGACTTGCTTGGCGGCGGCTGAGGATGGCACGGCAACGCCGCGAGCACTGACGCGAGTGTGGATAAATGGCATGGACGAGCCGCATGGCGTACCCGCATATGTCGTTCTGGTTCCTGTGGTCGATGTCGCGGATGCGCCTACATATATCCGCAACTGTGCTGCTGAGAGCTATTTTCAGATTAGGGTGCGTCAGATTTCTGGCGACTTTGCTAGGGAGCTGCGTAGTGTTCCGTATGACCTAGATTCTCTTATTGGCAACGGTCAAGGTTTGTATGCTGGCTGGTCGCGATTTGATGCTCATCCTTCTGAGGTTTTGAGTAATTTTGATGAGATTCGCGCCCAGGTTCTTGAGGATACTTTGGGTTATGTGTCTGATTGGGTTGATGACCAGGTAGCTACCCTGCGTGATGCTCTTGGTAAGTATGTCTGTGCGCTAGAACGGCTGTATGATGCACGCTAGTGGCGTGCCTGGCCGCTGAGCTGCTTTCGATAGGGGGTTGGGAGGTGTTGCACTTCCTAGCCCCCTATTGCCAAGCTAGGCAAATAGTGCTACTATAATTAACGGACTCATACTTTATTCTCACTCACTCGGTGAGGTGTGCGTCAGAAAGGAAGAGACACCTAGACATGGCAGTACGACACCAAAGCACTCGACTGGCAGTTCATCATCACACCCAGAAAGAAAAAGCTCAAGAACTCATCGCTGCACAAGACGGCGTAAGCAACTGTGTAGCAGATGGCGCTACCTATTCCGTAGGTATCATCACCTTCGATTTGGTAAGCGATGACGGTCAGAGCTATCCTCACACTATGCGCATCTGCTCCGCCTTCAACGGCAGGTGCACTGGATACCTTCAGAGCGACCTAGACGTACCCAAGGAAGCTCACCAGGAAGCCGCAAAACTCATGACCGAAATCTTCATGACCAAACGCGAACTTTTCACTCGCCCATAACCACAAAAAGGATACCCAAAATGGCAACCCTAACCTTCACCATTCACAACCCCTACAATTACAGCAGCTTTGACCTGCTCAATATCGCCGCCTGCGCAACCGGATACAAGGCCAACAAGACCGAGCACCCCGGCGACATCATCCTCATGCACGCACCCACCCGCGAAGTCACCTTCCCTAACACCGACACGCCCATTACGGCAGTTGTCGAAAACAGGAATGAAGACGTCGAGCGCCTACTCAAGTACCTGGCCGACCTCGAAGACACCAACGGCTTCGTACCCCACCTGACCGAAAAGGTTGCAGAGAAGAATCAGCTCATTGTCACCCTCACCAAGGACAATAAGCCGCTTGACTTCCCTGCCTACCACGAGTGGAACTAATAAGCCAAGCTTAGTCCAATATGAGCACCAAAACACTCGCCTGTGGCAGACGGGAGAGGATAAACGGACGTAGAGAGCCTTCATTAGGGTGTCGAATCGTCAAGACCTAAGCCTTATTCGAGGCATGGCCACCGTAGACAAGGAATTGTCTACTCATCTCAATGCAGGAAACTGAATATTTTTCGGTATGTTCCCTGTACACGGGGATGAGCCCATTCTCCACGGCACCCTTAATGGTGGTGCGACGTATGTTCCTTGTACGCGGGGATGAGCCAGACTAGACCTATGCTGTAATACCCCAAGATTGTCGCGGGTGGCGCATTAAGGCACCCTTTTATTCTTGTTTTGAGGAGATTTTATAATGACTGAGATTAGTATCGGCGATGGCGTTTTGGCAATGGTGCGAGTTGACCTACCGCCGGAATCTGCGGATTTTTATAAGCTTGCCGGGGTGGAGTTCCTGTATCACAGCGTGGTACTGAACATCACCTCTGTCGAAGATAGCTCAATTTCTGCTACTGGTGATTTGGGCACTGCTCTGGGCGAGGCTGTATTGGAGGCTCGCGCTACTAATTCTGAAGATAGCATCATCCTGTCTGATTTGAAGATGCATACCAGTGATGGTCGTGAGCTATCCGTAGCGGGCGCATATTATTTGGGTGCCCCTTGGGATGCGTCCAAGGGTGAGCCGGAGCATGGTCTCCTTCCTGGCATGAGGTGCCGTATTGAAGGTGCATTTAGTCGTGTAAGCGGTCTTGTTGAGCAGGTGTTTGCTGAGGTTGCGGTTGTGGCTTTTGGTAGCGAACGTTACACTGTTTTCTGCTACGATATCGAGGGTTTTCTTGTTTCCTGCAAGGATGATGATGGGGACAATGATAATTTGAGGTACTTCTCGGATGTTTTGCCTTTGGATGAGGTAGCGGAGAAGGCGTTGGCTGCTGTTGAGTCTTCGCGTCCACATGAGGTATTTTCTGCGTTTTGTAGGGACTACGGTAATCTTTTTGGCCATGGGCAGGTGGTGGCTCTTGCTGATAGGTATGTGCTTGACCCCATTGATGCTGAGCGCGTATTCGATTGGGAGCCGCCGGAGGGTCTGACTATCCGTAAGGGCACTTTCAACGGCATTGCTAGCGAGATTAAGCATTTGCTGAGCTCTTTGGATGGTGTTCAGGCGAATCTTGCTGGGTTGCGTGAGAAGCTTGAGCAGCAGCTTTCCGTAATGGAGTCCTCTGAGCTATATGATGCCGATTTGGTTGAGAGCAATTTGGCTCTATTTGGGCCTTATAGTGAGTCTGATGATTCTGCTGAGGATGCAGATTTGGACGACTAGCTCATAAGTTGCCGTCACCCCTATTGGAAGCTCCTAGCGGGGCTCCCAGTAGGGGTATTTTTTCACCCAAAAAAAATGCTTGCATTTCTCCCCCTTTTGCGCTACACTTAAATTAAAAGTTTTATTGTTATTCTCAACAGAAAGTTGAAAGACCTAATCCCATGCGACACATGTACCTTCTTGCTGGCGCTCCCGCCTGCGGTAAGAGCACTTTTGTTAATGATTTCATCCTGAAGCATCGTCTTGGTCGCGTCATCTCTTGGGATGCGTATCGAAACGTATTTCGAGACCCTTATGGTGATGGCAGCCGTAACCTGCATACGATTGATGGCTGGGAGGTTGCTCCGCTGACGAGGCGTGAGGAGAATTACGCTATCCGTCGCTCGTTGGCTGATGCGGAGATGTTTATGCAGGCTGGCGATACTATCTTCGTGGATAACACGAACACGAAGAAGAAGAATGTCATGCCGTTTATTGAGTTGGCTGACGCTTACGGCTACCGCGTGTGGTTTATCGACATGCAGGGTAAGCAGCCTCTCGATACTCTTATTCGTCGAAACTATAACCGCACTGGCTATAAGCGTGTGCCTAAGAGCGTTGTTGAAGACCATTACAAGGCGCATATGACCACTCGCGCCAACTTTGAGGAGCTGTTCTCTGAGTACTATCACGTGATGGGGTTCCTTCCTCGTGAAAGCCTTGTCGCTAATATGGCTGTGCCTACGAACTTTTCACGTGCGAGCATTGACCGACACCTTGCCAACACCCATGCCATCAACCTGGCGAACATCTATAAGCGCGTGGTGCTGATTGGTGACGTGCAGGGTATGGGTAACACTTTGGAGAAGGCGATTGCTGATATCGACCCCAAGGGTCTAGCTTCTGGGGAGACCCTGTGGATTTTCATGGGTGACCTTTTTGACCGAGGCAACAATCCTGTGAAGGTTGCGAATCTTCTGTTCCCTTATCTGCTGGGTAAGGCTCCTAATGTGAAGCTCATTAACGGTAATCATGAGTCTATTCTGCTTAATGTGATGGCTGGTGTGCTTCAGAATAAGGAGGCTGAGGATACTCTTGCCGCGCTCATGAAGGCTGGGTACACTAAGCAGACTATCCGTAAGGCTTTGTGGGCTGCTGTGCCTGCTGCTGAGCTTCGTCTGGATTCCGTGTTGGAAGATGGTTCTGTGGCATCTCAGTACCTGTACTTGAGCCATGCAGGTGTGCACCCTAAGCTTTTCGCTGATGCTAGCGCACCCAAGAATGAGTATGCTGTCGAGAAAATCTACGGCGTGTACCGTCACCCCATGAAGACTTGGGAGACCGGATACAGCCAGTATGAGCGAGCGCGTCTGGGTTACAGCTCTTATGAGCATTGGGCTCCGGCGCTGAATGAGTTGTATGTGCGTGAGACTGAGAAGTTCCGTGAGGGTGCTTCTGACCGTCGTGTTACTGCTCGTAGCCGTGTAGATGATTCGCTTGTTGCTGTGTGTGGTCATCGTGGTGGTTATGGTAACCCTAAGCAGTATTCGAATCTGGTTCCGCTTGAGTCTCAGGTTGAGTATAAGGGTGGCCGTCTTTCGGTGATGGTTTATACTGCGACTTTGGCTGCATGGGCGGATGAAGATGATACTTTCCGTCATGTGTGGCAGGGTGAGTGTCGTGAGTTTGCTGGCGATAGCAACTTGGCGTGTACATGGCAGGCGAAGAAGGTTTTGCCGCCGGGGTAGCGGTTTTTCTGGGTGTGCTGGGTGTGGCTGCTGATTGTTTGGTTGTTGCGCCTAGTGTGCCTGTTGATTTTGTTTTTTGTTAGGAGTTTTTGTTATGTCTGATGTTCGTCGTTATGCTACTCGTGATGAGGCTGTTGTGCGTGAGATTGTTGAGCCGATTGAGGCTGGTGATGTTGATGATGCGCGTGCCGTTTTTGATGTGGATGGTATCGCTGAGAAGGTTCTTGGCGGTTATGAACACGGTTTTTCTTGTGTGGTGGATGCGGATACTTTTTGGGAGATTGTGGCGTGCCATGCGCTCTAGCATGTTGCCCACTGATTATAGGAAGGATGTGAGATGAATGAGTGGTTCTGCGTCTCGTGATTTCAATGTTGTTTATCGTAGTGGTGGCCGTGGTCATCGTAAGGATTTTTATCTGAAGCGTCTGCGTGATGGCGATGGTCAGCCGTATGGTGATTATCTGATTTCGGCTACGGAGCACAGTGGGGTTCTGCCGTATTGTGCTGTTGAGCAGTATGAGTTGAATACGTTGACGCCGGGTGGTGTTGCGGTTCTTCAGGCGCTGTCGGATAGCTCGTTGCACTTTTTGAGGTGGGATGAGGATTCTGAGGGTGATGCGGTGCCTGTTTTGGTGCACGCTTATACTGGTACTCGACGTAGCGTTAAGTCGTTCGCGGTTGAGGAGTCTTTGACGGATGCTGCTGACGTGATGGCTGATGCTGCGGAGGCTGCGGCGCGGTTTGGTGCGCTGTTTGCTAGCCCTGTGGTCTCTGAGTCTGAGCGTGCCCGCGCTGTGGTTGAGGGTTTGGATGGTGTACTAGTGGACATTCTGGATGATTCCACTTGTGATGTGTTTAGCCGCATCTTGGGTGATTTGCGTGAGGCTTTTGAAGCTGATGCGCATGATGCTCACAATTGCATTCTTGATGTGGCTTCCGAGTGGCGTGATATCCATCCGCGTTGGCCGTGGAATCCGACCCGCTTTTTCGTTGGTGACCCTGATGCGGTGTTGGTAGATGGTGAGTTTGACTATGCTGTCTACGCTGACGTGGTAGAGAAGCAGCTTATCGACATGACCCCCAGCTTGGAGGAGATGATTGATAAGTATAATAGCGAGGTCGTCCCTAAGACGTGGAAGTATGGCAGTTTTGCGGCGCATACCTATACGCCTGCGAGCCCTGCTGATTTCTCTTTGGCGGAGAGTGTCTCTATGTTCCAGAAATTTGTGGATGAGCAGATGGATAGGGTCTGGTGGAGTGAACACCGCGAGGAGTCGGGGCAGTACGAGAGCTCCCGCCTACTGGACAAGATGTACCGCGAGTTCAAAGCGACCTACAGGCTCGAAAAGTAGCGGTCTCTAGTGTAGGTGGCGGCGTATCAGGTGCCTAGGGGGTAGTACCTCTTAGGCCCCAGGTGCGTCGCCACGGCCCACATCCATGTATGGGGAACTTACTGCGACAACGGCCCCACCAAGAAGATTACGGCTCATCCCCGCGTACAGGGAACATACTAGCTGCTGACAGTGATGCAGGTGCCGTCAATCGGCTCATCCCCGCGTACAGGGAACATACGGCAAACACCATCACCATACTGAAGCTTCTCCACGGCTCATCCCCGCGCACAGGGAACATACGCTCTCTGGCTAGGCATTATGCCAGTAGGTAGCCCGAAAATACTCAGTTTCCCTGTATTGAGATGAGTAGACAATTCCTTGTCTACGGTGGCCATGCCTCGATTGAGGTTTGGGTCTTGACGTTTCAGTGCCCCGCCCATCAATAGGCTTACCGCAACAAAGGTTTACCTATAGATGGGTTTTGGGGCTCCACGTCCGTTTATGCTCTCCCGTCTACCACAGGCGAGTGTATAAAATGTATCACGACTTTACAGCTAGGGGCAAGCCTCTACGACACCCCCACCCGCCGCGCCGTCAACCCCAAAATCCTAAACTATTGCACCATTCACAAAATAGTGCTACTATGGTTATAGATTCGCGGGGGCATATGGTCACCAACCAGGAATCTGACAGCATATCCCCCCTTTTCTGAAAGGAACACACTCATGAATCTTCTTGAGAAGTATAAGACGCTCCATAAGAAGAACGTCTCCACCATCTATGATGAGCGCACCGGACTCACTGTGGTGCGATACCTGCACCCCGGCCTCGACTTCAGCGACCCTGAACTGCGCATGGCACGAAGCCTCGCACTGACTGAAGACGGCAACATTGCCATCCGAGGTTTTGAGAAGTTTTTCAACCATCGACAGTATGACAACTGCGACTGGGTAACGGAAGACTTCAAGGAAGAGTTCACTCGAATGGGCGACATCGACCCCACCGAAAAAATTACTTTCTTCGAAAAGGTTGATGGCACCTGCATCACCGTCAGCAGCTACAACGGCAAGCTGGTAGCCACCACCACCCGCCGAATCCGCTGGGACAAGTGGAACCGAGCAGTACTCGAAATCATCTCCAAGAACAAGAAGACTGTCGAATGGCTCCACGTACACCCCGACATGAACCTCATCTTCGAATACACCTCGCCCTCACACCCCATCGTCATCAAGTACCCCGAAGAGAAGGCCACCCTCATCGGTGTAACCCACAACGAAACCGGCACCCTGCACCCTATGGAAGCCTACCGAATCGGACAGGAACTCAATCTGCCCCTGCCTCGCATCTTCCACATGACCATGCAGGAAATCGCCAACTCGCAGGCACACGCCGAAAATATTGAAGGCTACATCGCCCTCAACAAGTACGGCCACCTCATCAAGTACAAAACCGATGACTGGTTTAAGCACTTCCGAGCACAAACCAGCGGATACTCCGGTCTACACAACTACAAGGGCGTCCGAACCGTACTCGACGCCTACCGGAACGACCAGCTTGACGACCTCATGGGCCGCCAAAACGAGCTGGTAGCAGCCGGATACCCCGACCAACTCACCCCCATCCTCAACGCTATCAACGAAATCGTTAGCGAGGCAGAAGCAGCTAAGGAAGAGCTTGAAACCAACATCACCACCCACGGCAAGGCAGAAGCTATGCGCCTGCACGCCACCAACCGCAATTACCACACCAGCCCCAAGGGTATCGCCGTAGAAATGCTCGAAGGAAAAAGCCTCTACGACACCCTCAAAGCACGAACCACCATCCCCAAAACCCTAGTCCTCTACATCATCCAGAAGCTAGGAATCCGCGAGGAATGGAACGAGTGACCAATAACTAAACAACCCCCTCAAGCCCCTCAGTAGCCCACAAAGCCACTGAGGGGCACACAAACACCAAAACACTTGCACGCCAACAAAAATCGTGCTACAATAAAAAGTGAACGGAAGTGTGGGAAACCCACACCAACCCCGAATCACAAACACCAACCCCACAAAGGAGCAAAAATGACCCCTAACACCATCCGTGAACACAACTACCGCGCGCTCGCATTCCTGCGAGAGCACTACAATGCCCATGCGCGATTCCTCTTCCAGGTTCGACGCCCCAATAAGAGCAACAAGACCTGGGCAGTAGATGCAACCGTCATCCGAACCACCAAGCAGCACCTTGTCATCCGAACCGACCAGAACAAGGTACTCTACGTGGCACGAGCCACCAACATCCCCCATGTGCGCGAAGCTCAGGGTATCACTGCAACCCCGTACTACAACCACTACCTTGGCGGCCACAACAACCGCCACAACCCTATCGAGGTGAAGTACATCTACCTCAATGAAACCACCCCTGGCGAGCGCGTAGACAACCCTGTAAGCCGCGCAAACTTTAACATCACTATGGCACTGAATACGGCTGCTAATATCGCCAACTCTAAGCGTGAATGGAAGCAGTCGAAGCTTGAGTTTGAAGATATTCTTTATGTAGACCGCCATGATACGAATGCGTACAAGACTCAGATTGATGCGCATATTGAACGAATCACCGCCGCTACCGACGACGAGGCGGACATCACTGAACAGTTCATTCAGGCTGCTCAGGATGCCACTAGCGCACAGAATAAGGTTCATGCCCTGCGTCGACGCCATGCCGAGATGCTGGCTGAGCACAAGATTAGCCCCATCACTGTTCTTGGTGACCCCGGACGCTACGCAACCATCAATGTTTACGCTAACCAGGCCGCTTTGCTGGGCGACCCCAATACGGGTGAAGCTGAAATCGGTTTCGTCCAGCACGTCACTGACGAGGAAGTAACCATCGGCGTTGTAGACCAGGATGACCACCTCATTGCCGCCTACAAATATGATGTCCACAACTATATGGCACACCAGGCGAAGCTGCCGGACTTCGACACCACCGGCGAGCACCAGGCACGCCGCCTCTACTCATTCCTGCGCGTACCCTACATTCACCGAGACCCGAACGGCGATTTCTACGAACTCACCGCCGACCTAGGCGACGCATACCTGGAAGCACATCAGGCAACCAAAAACTTCGCACGCATCGCAGAGAAGCTGAACCTCACCAACAACCTGCCCGAAATCCAGCACGGTGACCTCAAGTACCTGGATATCCAGAACATCATCCGCAATCTCTCCCGAGCACAGGACGAAAACATGCAGGCCGCCAAGACGGTAGACACCGAACTGTTCTCCAAGCTCGCCGCCGCAGCCATCACCAACTTCGAAGCACTCGAAGAACAGACCGAACACATCACCGAAAACGCACTCACCAACACCCCCAACTATAAGTAAAGGAACCCGACACAATGCTGGAATATCGTGTAGAACGACTCCGCGAAATCCTCGACCCCAACTACAAGCTCGAACTACCGGAACAGCTTGCAGAAGGCACAGAAGAACCCAAGACTACCATCAGAAGCAACGACTTCATCCTCGACGGCGCAAGAGGCCCTTGCGAAATCGTCACCGAACCTGACGAGGACGGCACGGGCACCAAAGTCTCATTCAAAAACCCCATCTACAACAAAGGCCTCTTCGGATATGGCACCTTTGGCCGTGACAAAGACGGCAAAGAAGTCCTCGAACACAACAAGAAAACCTTCACCAACCCAACCAAATGGGGCATCGACGACGCCAACAAACTACAGGAAATCGGCTGCGACTTCACCCGATGGGCCTTCACCACACACCCCACAGCAGGCTACGTCACAACCGCAACCATCCACCTCCTCAACACCCACCAAAACCACCAAATGATACTCCGAGCAGCCATCGGAATAGGCGGAGTCTTCACCGAATACCAGCCAACCAGCATGGGACACACATTCACCATCCAATACCCCGACCACCCCAACAAACTCATCATCACCAGCCGCGAACGTAGCACAGGCATGTTCCTCCAATGGGACATCAAACAAGTCCACCCCAACACCACCAACGAAGACAACAACCACATGCCACCGCTACTCGACGGCAATAACGCCGCATGGACTATCGAAACCATAAACGAAAACCTCCCACCCCGCGAATACTGGGACGAAACCAAATTCACACACGAAACACCAGCCGACTACACCTGGACACCACCCTACCCCTTCTAAAAACAGACAAGCACCCCCTACCCACACAAACCACACAGGTAGGGGTTGCCCCCCCTATCCGCAACCCGCCACCACACAAAACACTTACATACCAACTAAAAAAGTGCTACAATGAAAAATAGACACAAGAAGAGACCCTCAACCAAAGGAACCCCCATGGAAACCACCCCCGAGTTCACCAACGAAACCAACATCCGAGCACGCACTGCGCTCGCTAACTTAGGTTGTGTTCTGGAACAGACCCGTAACGCAATCTGTGATAGTGGTATTATCCGCGAGACCATCCTGGCTCAGGCGAACTTCAATCCCAAAGTAGACTCTGTACCCCGAGGTCACAAAGTCATCATGGCCGCTATCCAGCAGAACAGTTCGGTAATGACCGCCTCTTACGAAATTCTCACTGACCAGACGCTGAACTTCCGAAGCCGATTCGCGCACCTTGTAGCACGCGGTGACGAAAAAGCAGCAAACGAATTCCTTGAAGCCGTTGAAGAAGCCACCTTTGAAGCTAAGAAGCTTCTCAAGAACCGCTAGCCAACAAAAGTAGCGCACAACATGAATAATCTCACAGCACCCCGTTAGGCGGCTACAGCCAGCGGGGTGCTGTGTTTTTCCGCTATAATTAAGCAACTGGCAGGCAAAGCGACTTGCCAAGCTGTGATACACTCAAAACGGTGAAGGCGCAGTGCCTCCATCAGTTGTGCATCAACACTAGGCCAAGCCACTAAAGTAGGCTTCGGCATCTTATCTGAAGATAAAACGGATACTCGCCACAAAACCTCCACCGCTGGTGGACGGAAAAGGAGAATCAATGTCTACCAAGTCATCTAACCGCAACATTAAGCAGAAGACCCGCACTGTCGGTGCCGCACTGGCTGTCCCCCTTGTTTTGGGTGGCGCAGGTGCAGGTGCATTCATCACTAACGCAAATGCGGTGGACAACACTTCCGCAACCACAGCCGCCGCAAATCAGGCGCGCACCGAAAAGGCAGTGACCGCAACCCTGGCAAACTTCAAGGGCAAGGCACCCGACCAGACCATCAATAACTACGTGCATTGGGTCTTCAACGACTCCGACCTGCCGCAGTACAGCAACTCCTCACGCACTACTTACACTGTGAAGGTCGCTGACCTTGCAGGCGTAGCCATCAAGCCTGAGACCCTACTCGTTGGCGTCGGTGCAACCAATGGGGATGCAGATACTCTAGACCTGCCACTCCTTGCGAGCGAGGATAACTCAAGGGCGCGTCAGGGAAATCTTACTTTGGGCAGTGGCGCGGAATCTACCACTATCCGTGCAAATGCTGATGGAACTATCACCATCCCTCGCAATGATGATTCCACACAGCGTCTCACTTTTGACTACTCTGTTGAGAAGGCAGATGGTACTGGTACTGTCTCCCAGCGCATTACGTTCAACCCGACTATGCCAACCCTCCAGCAGGGCGCAGTCACAGCTAACACCACGATTGGGCAGCTCGGTACTACCAACTCAAACCCGACCGAGGTTAATGTCGGTAAGTCTGGTGACGTAACCTTCACTTACACCAATAACTCGCAGATTACTGCGACCACCGCTCCTGGCGAAACTTCTGATGGCAAGATTCGCCTGTCTATGACTCGCGATGGTAAGGCTGTTGAGTTGGAATCTGTCGAGATTAAGCCTGGCGAGACTAAGACCATCTCGGTTCAGAATGTTAAGGCTTCTGATGTTGCAGGCGAGGTTACTGGCTCTGATTTTAGGGTTATTGAAAAGGTTCCCGGTTGTGACGAACCCCTTCGAGTCTCGGCGTCCGACCACCTTGCGGCAAGCCCCATTCATTTTAACGATGTGGCTGGTGACGCGGAAACCGCTTTTGCAAAGCTCTTCTTCGACAAGGACGTGAAGCGCGCTGCACCCGTCCTGCCCGTTGGTGCTAATGTCGAGACCTACCCTGCTAAGACCTCAGCTAGTGATTACTTCTCTAAGGGTGGCAACGGTGGCTTGGCTGCTGTAACTAATGGTAACTGGCGCGCCGACTCTGAGACCGCTCAATGCCACTGGGGTAGCGAGAAGCCCTACAACTACGACTACTCGGTCTATGTGAAGCCGGTTGCGGTTGCGGAGCCTACGCCTGAGCCCACTCCGAGCGATACTCCTGAACCGACTCCCACTGTGGAGCCGACTCCTGAGCCTACTCCGACCACACCCGAGGTTACCCCTGAGCCTTCCGTTCCCGTAACTCCGGCGCCGGTTCCGAGTGAGACTACTCCTCCTGTGCCGAGTGAAAAGCCTACCCCTGCGCCTTCCACTCCTCCGGCACCCAAGCCGTCTGAACCTGTAGTCACTCCCTCTCCTGAGCCCTCTGCTCCCGTAACCCCTGCGCCGGTTCCGTCTAAGCCCGCTGTGACTCCTTCCACTGAGCCCACTCCGAGCGAGACTCCCGCGCCGGTTCCGAGTGAATCCACTCCTCCGGCACCTACTCAGGAAGTGACCACGCCCGCTCCTTCGGTAACCCCATCTGAGCCTGCCGTGGAAAAGCCCTCTGAGCCTGCTGTTGTGAAGCCGAGCGAGCCGGGCAAGAAGGTAGAAGCGAAGACTGGTCACGAGCAGGAAGCAGCTAAAGACCCCACTGGTTTGATTGCTGGCATTAGCGCTATCGTCGTTGCAGCCCTAGTCTTCTTCTTTGGCCGCAAGCACTTCGCTAAGTGGAGCGCAGATGCTAAGGCTAAGAAGGCGGCGAAGGAAGCAGCTAAGGGCGACACCAAGACTACTGCCGCTGAAAGCTCTGAATCTGCTGAGTCTGAGCCCACCGCTGAGGGCGAGAAGTAGCCAAGCTGCTAGTCGCCCTACCTGGCAGCATCCCAAAAGGGTGCTTTAGGTAGTAAGCAAATCTGATTTGAGGTGCCCGCTAGTATCTTTGTACTGGCGGGCACCTTTATGTATCTGCTAGAATATGCCCGTGCCAACACTAAAATTGGCACAACTGCCTCCTTAGCTCAGTGGTAGAGCATCTGTTTCGTAATCAGAGGGTCACCAGTTCGAATCTGGTAGGAGGCTCTTCGGTTGAGGAAACATTCTCAGCTGGAACTCGCCTGCGGCACGCGGGAGAGCCTAAACGGACGTAGAGCCTGCAAGGGCGTGGAAGCGTCAAGACCCAAGCCCCAATAGGGGTATGGCCACCGTAGATGAGGAATCATCTACTCATCTCGATGCAGGGAACTGAGTTCAGGCTGCTGACGGACATCTCCCTTAGTTGAGTCGTGCCAGCTACCTGTACATGGGGCTGGGTCGGTTACGCGCCGCACGATTTTGGCTCGCCGGTGTAAAAGCACCCCCGCATGTGGGGATGGAGCCTTACAGGTCGATGTAGTCGACTATGAGGGGTTGGGGGGGGTAGCCTCTCCTGTGCGTGGATGAGCTGATAGCGACCTGCGGCAGATTGAGCCTTATGCCTCTATACCGTACATACCATGGCTGCCACTTTCATTGTATTGAGTATGAGCTCGTGTAGTTCTTCGGGTCTTCACTGACCCTCGTATCGCGGTACCTAGTTTAGAGTTTTTACGGGTTTTATGTACAGGACTTCGCTCTTTTAAGGGTGCCTCGACGGTACCGTGCTAGTATGGTTTTGCCTCGGTCTACCTTGTTAGATTGTGGCATGTTTCTGTCTGGTTTTTTGTTTTTCTGGGAGGGTTGTATGGTTTTTTGGCGTAAAAAGGCTGCAAGTTTGCCTGATGTGGCTCCTGAGTTTAAGTTGAGGCAGGTGTGTGCTTTGGCGGATGCTCTTTTGGTGTTTTATCGTACTCGTCGTAATCCTGCGTTGGGCCAGAAGCTGATTTCACTGAACCGAGTGCTGGCTAAGCGTGAGAGTGGGTGCCTGACTGAGGAGGAGCTACGCGAGCTGTCATATTCGACGATTGAGGCGGCTTGTGAGTATTACCAGGACACTGGTATCCCGTTTGAGCGGATGAAGCAGATTGTTACGCATGAAAGGATTTATGAGCTGATGAATAAGGCTATCGCTGAAGGTGATTTCCCCAAGGATGTTCAGGATGCTCTGAACCTTATCTATAAGCTGCGCGAGACGGTGGGCGAGAATGCACCGAACACGATTGATGGTGAGGATAGGTATGCGATGTTGAAGGTTGATATCGCGAACCTCACTGATGAAATTTCTCGCTCCCTGAAGCGCACTGAGGAGCTGGAAGAAAAGGCTGGCAGTTTCAGTACTAGTGTTCTTACTCCGGCTGAGGAGAAGGAGCTGAAGCAGCTCAAGGAGTGGAATATCAAGAAGGCTAAGGAACTGCTGATTCTTGAGAAGCGTCGTGACGATAGCCAAATCTTCGTGAACGGTGCGCAAGAAGGCCATCTTGACATCTTGAAGACGCTTGATGAAGTGGAATCAGACGTTATCCGATACAACCAGGCTCGTGAGGCTGAGAAGAACCAGGAACGCCTGAACCAGCTAAATAATGCCACCAACCTGTCTTTGGCGGGTTACGGTAACAACAAGGTGAAGAGGCTGGCCGATGAGGCAACCGCCCGCCTTGAGGGTATGCGCGAAGTTCAGGCAGATAGCTCTGGTGCCGCCGCTGACCGCGAGTTTACGGAGCTGGCTGCTCAGGAGCGCTTGAAGGAACTTGGTGGCGACAAGTAGGGCTTCGCTATTGCTGAGGTCGCTAGAAATGGCGCCTTAGATAGCTTAGCGGCGAGATTATGGTCTAACCCTCGGCGGAACCTTTAGATGCGTATGCTGTAGGTTGGTCGGGGGTTAGATTTTTTATTGTTGAGGAGGTTTTTGGTGGAAGATACGATTGATGTACCAATTGGGTACTACTATGTTCAGTACAATGCTAAGCGTGTTTATGACCTGACTGGTGACGCTGATTTGTGGGCCGCCATGTGCGATTATTATGGGCAGGGATTCATTGAGCAGAGGCCCGTGAAGGCGCTGGATGCTGCCGCGTATGATGCGTATGTGAAGTGTTTCCCTGGTGTTGATGGTGAGACCGTTTTCAAGTCGTTGAGAGGAGCTGCTGTTTACATGCAGAGTAGTTACCAGAAGGTGAAAGAGTTGCAGTCTGAGCATGTGCAGAACTCTGTGAAGCTTGGGCAGATTGCTGAGAAGATTCATAGCTTTACCGCTAACGCGAAGATGTATGAGGCTGAGGCTGAGAAGCTGGCTGAGGAGATTCGTCAGAGGGGTAAGCCGCCCTATAATTCTCCCGATATTCTGGCACTTGCCCAGTTGATGAACAGTAAGCGAGATATGGCTAAAGCTGCTATTGCAGGCGCTACTGATTTGGAGTCCAATTTCAGAAAGCTGGATAACGCGACGTTGAAGCTAGGGTTGCAGATTCAGGAGTTGGAGCTCGCCCTTCAGTTGGGTGACTACCAGGAACGAGTTTCTGAGACTGTCAGGCAGGTCAACGCTTTGGGTGCTACCTACGATAAGAGTGAGCTGAACGCGGCAAAGGCCAAGCTGGAAGGTCAAGCAGAAGTTCTGGAGCTAGCCGCAGGTGGCGGCGCCGCCGAACAAGAGCTAAGCGACATGATGCTGAGCAACCAGGTTAAGGAACTCTGTGAAGGTGCATAAGGTGCGCATTCATATAAGTCATCTCCTCTGTAGAGGATAACGCAGTCAAGGGAGTACAGGTGGGTCTGCAAGCAAGCCAAAAGTCAGAGTCTTTGAGCGGGTACGAGTACCGTATCGTGTACACCTACGCCCGCATCCTCGGTGGATACCTTGAAGAGCTGCGCGACATTATCAAGTCGAGGCTTGCGACTTCTTGCGGACACTCAAAATCTTTGGCACGGTACTACACAAGTATCGTGCCAAAGACCACGCCCACAGGCAAGCAACTACCCCTTGGGAATGCCCACAAAATCACCAAAATTGAGCTGGTCGACGGCACAATACCCGTAATCACCTACGGAACCCGTACCCCGCGAGACTGGCGCATAGACCCATCGCGCCGCTGCAAAAACTCAGCCCACACCACCAATTCACACTGCCAAACCTGCGGTGTCCCCTCATGGGCAACCAATCCGTGCACCAAAGAGTTTAACGACCCGCGCGGCCTGCTACTAGCAGTAGACACCACCACACCCCTAGGTGATGCCATCCATGAAATCACCGAAGCCTACCGAAAAGAAGTTCAGAAACTCGCTGATGCTGAAACCCGATACGGGCTCGTCACCTACAGCACTGCGCACAAATTCACCAAAGAAATCTGGCTAGAACGCTTCCTGCGACGCCGCAACATCACTCTGCCCAACTTCGGAGACTACAAGCTAGCCCAACAAATCTACGACCGCACCTACCTCACCGCGCCCGAGCCTGAAGCCGAAACACCCGAAATCATCGGGTACACAGAAAAGCAGCCGCTTATCCGGTTGAAGCCCAGAAAACCCAAAACCACCCACCCTCACCAAACGCGACCTGCAAGCCAACAAGTAGTACGCCGCAAATACTACGGCACCCCAAAACCGCCGAGCATCGCGCCAATCCTCCTTATTCTCCTCCTTGTCATGAATGGCATAATCTTCTTCAGCAACCCGGAACTAGCCCAGCACTTCCTCAACCATGCCATCCACCGTCCATAAGCTGCGCAAAAGGAACAACCAATGAACGCCACCCCCAAACCCGCATACACAACAAACGACCGCGAAGTACTCCGTCTCTACATAAAAATCCTCGCTGAAGCAACCCAAAATATCCAGACTGAAATAGCCAAAACACTCCCAAACTACTCAAAAATACTCAGCTGCGGACACTATGACGCCATTATCGAAGCCTACAGAGACCTTACCCCACGGTTCACCACCGCACAAAAAGCGCGACCCGGCGACGTCTGGCTCACCAGCACAGAAATCACAAGTGACCAAACCATCCTCTTTAAGTGCGACAACAGCCCTAAATACATCACCACAATCAGAGAAAAAACCTCACTCCTCCGAATCCCAGTCTACAAAAAATGGCCAAGCCACAATGTGCCCTGCCCCGAATGTGGTCTAGGCGACAAATTTCTTCTCGACCAATACCTAGACCGTAACGACAAACAAACTTTCATCGTTACCGGCGCACTAGGTGAAGCACTCATGCAAATAACCCAAAAATACGACGAAACCATCCAAGAAATCATCGCCAACGCCATGCAAAGTCAAGCCACACACGCCAAGTGGCTACCCCAAAACGACAACGAAATCACCGACTACCTAGACGCCATCCGAGCCCCCTTCGGAGACTACGGGCTAGCTCAACAAATCTACGACAGCACAACCTCACGCAAAAAACGCAAAAAGAAGAACCAGAAGACCCACATAAAATCAGACCACGCAACAAACCCGCCAGAAGCCGCAACAATTGCCACACCTGAGCAATCAAAAGACATGCTCGCATTGCTGCGATACGCTAGCACCCTTATCATGTGGCGGGTCATGTTTGCTGTCTTGTGCTTCACGCTCGCCATTATCGGACTGATACTCCTGCCCAGCTAGGTCGCACAGCAGGATGTTACTTTGTAGTGCCTGAAAATGCTCTAAAAGTTTTCAAGCACTACCACCGATAGGTTCATGAATAACTACACCTCAAGCTAGAATGCAAAGGTTATCGATAAGCAGCAACTCAACGCACCAAAACGCAGGGCGTTGAACACTACTGCTCAAGATAGGGAAAGGAAGGTGACACCCACACATGGGCACACAAATAAGCGACGAAACCAGTAGGCTGAAAAGCTTCACTGACTACATGAGCAGCAGGTTCAAAGAGAAACGCCTCAGCAAGAAAAGCCGCGTAGACCTACCGCCACCAACCAGCGGCGAATATGCAGACTACCGCTTCCTATCCCACTTCCTCGGAGTCGACAAGCTCCAACAAAAATGGGAAGCACGACAAGAGAAGCTAGCCCGCCGCAAAAAAATCAAAGAAGCGCTACCAGCAATCATCGGCGGAACCATCGCCATCATTGCAGGACTCGCACTAATCGCAGGCGCCATCTTCGGCATCACACTCGCAGTAAAAAGCGCAGCCGAAAGCCAAGAACGCGCCCGAGTCGAAGCATCCCAATCGGCTCAAGCGACACCCTCACCAACCAAAACAACAAGCACCCCCACACCATCAGCTACACCATCGAAGAGCCCGAGTAGTAGCCCGTCACCAAGCTCATCCAAGAGCAATTCGGACAGCAGCAACAATAGTGGCTCACCGAACAGGCTGAAGAGCATAATCATGACACTCCTAATGCTCATGGGCCCCCTCCTCCTGATGCCAATAGTCTTCCAGGCAATCAAATCAGGCAACATGAAGGGAGCACTCGGAGGCATACTCGTTATCGTCATTATAGGTGCCGTCCTAATGGCACTCGCAAATGCTGTAATCCCCGATGGTGGCACAGCGGATGATAACGTCCGAGGTGGAGCGATTAAGAACGCAGTTGAAGGTATTTCCGGTGGAGGAATCTAACCTCACATAGGCTGACACTAAACGCCCCGCAGAGAAAACCCCCACAATAAAAGTGGTGGGCAGCTCTGCGGGGCTCTTGCACGTCTGCTACAATACAAAAGTGCTAGACCAAAAAACTGGTCGCGTGCGCATCCTTAGCTCAGTCGGTAGAGCGTCTGTCTCGTAAACAGAAGGTCGCCAGTTCGAATCTGGCAGGAGGCTCTATAGCTGAGATTCACTCTCGGTCAGAACTCGCCTGCGGCACGCGGGAGAGACTAAACGGACGTGGAGCTTCACGGTGTTGAAACGTCAAGACCCAAACCCTCACTGAGGGCATGGCCACCGTAGGTGAGGAATCACCTACTCATCTCCATATAGGGAAACTGAATATTTTCAGGCTACTTATAGGTGTTATCCCTAGTCAGGATGTGTCAGCTCCCTGCACGCGGGGATGAGCCGCAGTCACCAGCGGGCCAGCAGTACCAGCCCCTGTAAGCTCCCTGTACGCGGGGATGAGCCCTCTCCCGGTGCCTGTTTATATGTTTGGGTTGGCTGACCACCTTATTTTTGAGGTTGTACTGATTCGTCTATATGTTTTTGGTTCAACTTGTCATTTTTTATGACTAGGTTTTTCGTGTTTCTGGAAGGGTCTTATTCGTGGCGCATATCCAAGACGCTTTGTTTGGAGTTATCTCACTGCTTGAGTGGCTTCATGATTATGTGGAATATACTGAGGTGGGTAAGGGCTCACTGAAGTACAGGCGTTCCTTGCCGGTTGAGCCTGATTCTTTGCATGACCGATTGAACGTAGTCTTCCAGGAGCATAGGTGTGGGGATGAGTCTACTTCGATGTGCGCTGCTTGTTCAAGGCTTATGCGGGATGGCTGGTATGCTACTGCTGAATATGCTGTTATGTCACCTGAGATTACGGCTTATCGTTCGGACGGTTTGATTCAGGTTGTTTCTGCCCGTAAAGACCAGGCTGGGTCACCTATTCTAAACGAGCTGCTGAACACTGCTGAATGTACCGTGACCGGATATAGGGGGAATGGCACACCCGTCTTTAAAGCTCACGGGTTGTTCCGTGAAGCTGGCCGAATGATTATTCCTTACAAGCGGAATAGTCACATGGCGACGCTTATCAATGGCTTCCTTGAAGCACATGCGACACAGCTCAGCGTTACGCACGCTACAAATGAAGCGAGAGTTGTATTCCGCCATGAGCTAGTATCCAACGGGAACACTCTAGACACAATTACCAAGGCCAAAGGAACCTGCAACTATTTCTCTCTGGCGCCTATTAGCGAGACGGCTGCACTTGGCGTACACATGCTTGTTCCAGGCGAACCCCGCAATGACTTCATGCCCAGAAGCCCAGCAGGTCTACTAGGAGCCAATCTCGACCAAATCAGTATCGAATCACAAGAAGATAACACTGCTCTAATGGAACCAAGCATCTTCACTGAAGCACGATGGAGCCAGCTTGCTACATATAGTGAACTACTAGCCTACAGAGAACATGTAGCCACCCACAACGACTCCTAGCTAAACCGTGATGCAACACACAGCCCAAAAAAATTTGCATTACCCCAAAAAGCGTGCTACACTATTTACATCACCCCGAGTGATGGTCATACCAGAACCAACCAAGGGAAACCCCAAAGGCCTGATATGATAAAAACGTAGACCCACAAGTCTACAAACACCTCTTACTTCTGGCATACAAGTAAGAGGCACTTCATCCCTATTACTACTAGTACATAGGTGTGTCTTTTCGCTAAGTATGCCCCCGCCTCCTTAGCTCAGATGGCCAGAGCATCTGTCTTGTAAACAGAGGGTCACCAGTTCGAATCTGGTAGGAGGCTCTATGGTCACGAATCACTCTTGACCAGAACTCGCCTGCGGCACGCGGGAGAGCCTAAACGGACGTAGAGACTAAAATCTACATACAGGTTCGCCTGCAATATAGGTAGCAGTCGAAGCGTCAAGGCCTAACCCCTTTATGGGCCGGTCACCGTAGATGAGGAATCATCTATTCATCTCAATGCAGGGAAACTGAATATTTTTGGGCTGCTCACAGGCATCACCCCTAGTCAGGAAATGTGAGTTCTCTGTACGCGGATGAGCCTCTGCCAGGGAGGTGATTAGCCACGTCAGGATGGCAAGCTCCCTGCACGGGGTGAGCCGTGTGAACGTTACGGCGGTGGCTTCCATTGCTCCTGTCAGCTTTCTATGCGCGGAGATGAGCCGTTTTGGCATTCATCGATAACGATGATTTTGGTCAGTTACCTGCGTGTGAGGATGAGCCTATGCCCACCTGTTGCCAGCCTGATCCTGCCCGCAGGCTTTCTATACCCTAGGGTGAGTCACTATATTTATTCATATACGAGCCCCCATAGCTCAGTGGACAGAGCAATGGATTTCTACCCCATCGGTCGCTGGTTCGAATCCAGCTGGGGGCACAAAGCATCGGTCTTCCAGATTGATGCCTACTCGCCTGCGGCACGCGGGAGAGGATAAACGGACGTGGAGCCCGCAAGAGTGCTGAAGCGTCAAGACCCAAACCTCAATCGAGGCATGGCCACCGTGGATGAGGAATCATCTACTCATCTCTACAGGGAAACTGAATATTTTTCGGGCTTGCCTGCTGGCATAATGCCTAGTCAGGAAGTGGTAAGCTCCCTGCATGTGAGGATGAGCCATTCAATATTCAGCCTAACACATATTTAGGAAGTGCAAGCTCCCTGTGCGTAGGGATGAGCCGGAGCTCAAGGAGTACTGAGGAGTACTGAACAGCCCTCCTTATATAAGTTCCTAGCTTATGATTGGTTTTCTGATATAATTTTTCATATAGGCACCCGTGGTGGAATTGGCAGACACGCAGGATTTAGGTTCCTGTGCCTCACGGCGTATGGGTTCGAGTCCCATCGGGTGTACGTATCGGCAGCATTATTGCTGCTGGTTCCTCGCCTTTTGCTGACGGGTGAGTATAATTTGGTATTGAGCTTCCATGTGATGTATCATAGTCAGCAGTAGACAGCTCAGGCTTGTATGTGTTTATCACATTCAGGTTTTTGCATGTTGGATTTATTCAGCATCAATCTCTGTCTGCCTTCTTGAGAGCGGGGTGGTCGCGCAGACGACCAGCACACCTTATGGATGTTGGTGCGCCACCCCAACCCGCCCCTGTAGCTCAGTGGATAGAGCCTCCGTTTCCTAGGCGGCAGGTCGCTGGTTCGAATCCAGCCAGGGGCACGCACTTAACGCTTCGGTGTTGAGTATTTAGATGAGCAGGGCATTGCTTATCTATCTCTCCTGCATGGGAGGGACATTTCTCCATCTTGCTTCCAGTTGAGGTTGTGTATCTTCGGATTTCAGCCTCGCAACCTCGGCTGGAAGTGAGTAAGCGCCTTTAGCTCAGTCGGTAGAGCTACGGACTTTTAATCCGCAGGTCATGGGTTCGAGCCCCATAGGGCGCACGTTGAGGGAAGGTTTAGTACTAGCCTTTCTGAGACAGCTGGATAACATAATTGAGAGGTCTCGGGTTCAAATCCCGACCCTTGCAGGGGTGTAGCTCAGCTAGGTAGAGCACTCAATTATGCCGGTGGAGCCATTCTAGAAGGGCTCACCCTGTGTTGGGCTTCGGGTAGCTCCCTTAGCTCAATACAGGTTATCTAGCCCCCATCGTCTAGCGGCCTAGGACGCCTCTCTTTCACGGAGGTAGCACGGGTTCAAATCCCGTTGGGGGTACTTGCGGAGGTGAGCCGTGTATAAGCTAATCACCATTCTCCCGTAGCTCAATTGGCAGAGCATTCGACTGTTAATCGAAGGGTTACTGGTTCGAGCCCAGTCGGGAGAGCTTACGTCACTTGCGTGTGGCGTTATTGCCTCGGCTTTTTGTCGGGGTTATGGGCGGTTAGCTCAATTGGCAGAGCACCTGCTTTACACGCAGGATGTTGCAGGTTCAAGTCCTGTGCTGCCCACGTGACACATTCTCTTTTGAGTTGTGTTGCATACCTCGACTACTGAGAGGTGGGAGAGGTTGTAAATCTAAACGAGTATCACCTTTGGGGTGATACCAAGACCAAGAAAGTCAGCTCTTGGGTTGATTATTCAGAGGTCACAGTCAGGCGTAATATCCTGGCTCATCTGGCGCTGTGTCAGCCCCGCTCCTAATGGTTTTGCAGAGGTAGCGCCTCTGCCTGGGGGTGGGTTAGCTTCTACACACGGAGATGTCTCCTCGGAGGTTGTCATGAGCCTTCGGGTACACCCTGGGTTGGCTCCTTTGGGTGTGGTAGCGTCCTTAGCTCAACGGATAGAGCCCTGCCTTAGCCAAGTGGGTCAAGTGGAGCGGGTTCGACTCCCACAGGACGTACTTGCTGAAAGATGGGTGTAGTGGCGTATCTTTCAGGTTATCACTTTGCCACACTCGCCTGCGGCACGCGGGAGAGTATAAACGGACGTGGAGAGCCCGCGAGGGTGTTGAAGCGTCAAGACCCAAACCCCTACTTAGGGGTATGGCCACCGTAGGCAAGGAATTGCCTACTCATCTCAATGCATGGAAAGCGATATTTTTCGGACTGCTTACGGGCATTATTCCTAGTCAGGAAGTGGAAGCTCCCTGTGCGCTGGGACGAGCCTTCATCATTGACGAGGCGCAAGACATTACCCGAGTATGCTCCCCACATATTGAGATGAGCCCGAGTGCCGAAGCTGGGGAGCCGTTGCAGGGTATCCATCTTTCTTTTATTCTTAGTATTTTTCTGGTAGTCTTTAGGTGGCTTTAGAGCCGCCTTTTGTTGTATTTGCGGGGTTTCGTGACCCTGTTTTTGTGTAGGAGGTTTAGGATATCATTGTTTAGCTCTTGGGGTCGTAAGAGTGGTAGCGAGTCGGTATCGGACTCGTTGAGTGGTGATAGTGTTCAGCCTGTTGATAGTGGGCTGCTTGCGGCAGTTTCAGAGGCGAGGGAGCTTTATCGTGGGCAGCCGACCCTTCTCGATACGGCAGGTTTGTCTAACCATACCCTAAATAATAAGGGTGAGCTGGTTGTCTTTTGTCGAGCGCAAGGTGGGCGTATGGTGCCTGCTGGCATGTATTGTGCGACTGGACTATATGGTGGCAGTGAGCGTATGTTGATTCCTCTGGATGCCGGTTTGGTGGGTGATGTTTGGGTTCGGTCGATTGTTAGGTCTAGTATCCAGTCGCCTGAGCGTATTTGTCATGTGGCTGCGCAGGAGCTAATCGAGGATAATTATCCGTTGGTGATGTCTAGCACTAATGTGCTGGCTGTGGCTGTGATTCGTGAAAGTCGCGCAAAAGACGCACTTGCAAAGAAAGTCACCCCGAAGCACATTAAGGACACATACCGTATTGTGCTCCCAATCGGAACACACGCATACGTGCTTCCCATCACCACTGATATCTCACTTAGTGTCGCAGCTAAAGAAATCTACGACACTATCCCTGAAGTCAACCCCATTGCGGACGACCCCAATAACACGTGGGCACAGCTCGCCTGGTTCGAGTGGTGGCCCAATAACGATGGTGTCGGCTTCGACAGTCACCTAATGATTGGCTCCCCCGGATTCACTGGAGCCCCCACCGTGAATCTCACTGAATCGGTCAGTGTCGCTCTTAACGCGACTCTAGACTCCCTGCGTGAGAACCTTGAAGACGTTGGTCGAGTATTCCTCGCGCTCGCCAGGGGTAAAAACGCAGCCGAATCAGGCATTGCCTACAACCTCGGAGGTGCGCTATTCCAAGACGGTCGATTCTCACGCAACCCTAAATCTGGGACATATTCGTTGCCCGTCATCATCCGCAACCCCGTGGAAAACGCTGGTACTTTTGACCTCCCCTAAAGTCAACTGCTAACATATGGGGCAGAACGCTCGCCTCTGGCAGAGGGGAGAGGATAAACGGACGTGGAGCTTCACGGCGTTGAAGCGTCAAGACCCAAGCCCCAGTTGGGGTATGGCCACCGTAGCTGAGGAATCAGATACTCATCTCTAACAGGGAAACTGAATATTTTTCGGGCTACTTATGGGCATCACCCCTAGTCAGGAAGGTCGGCTCCCTGCATACGGGGATGAGCCCCAGGCGACCTGTGCCCATGTGTTATTGGGGTCGCAAGTTCCCTGTACGCGGGGATGAGCCTGCTTCGGTATTCATGATGGGGTTTCGGGGTAAGATGTTCACTGCACATGATAGTTTAGGGTGGATTTTAGGAGTTTTAGGTGGCTGGTTATGTTGCCCCGAGTTCAGGTCTTGAGTTCTCTGAGGAGGCTTGGGAGCTGACTGACAGCATTTTTTATGATAGTGATTCCGGTAGTTGGAATAACCCTAGGTCTCTGGAGGCGGCAGCTTTCGGGCGGGGGTATGTGCCGCCTACGGCGCTTATTAGTTTGCATCTGCGTGACGGGGTTGCGCATCGTGCTTATCTTACGGCTGAGGTGACTAGGTATGATGATGAGGGTGAGTTGCATGTTAAGCGATATAGGACGGCTTACCCTGTCTCCTTGTTGAGAGAGATTCATTCTAGGACTATCAATAAGCTTTCAGGGCTTGGGTTTGAGTTTACTGAGCGTATTTATGCGCATAGGATGATGCGTGAGTTGGCTGACAGCACAGGTACTCGTATTCTTAGACCTGACGGTAAGCATGTTGTCCTGTTTGGTGGGATTGCTGCTCCGCCTGCGGGTGAGAAGACGCCTGTGTGTGTAGTGACAGGGAAGACCAAGACGGAGGTCGGTACACTCTCTGACGACACGATTTTCAGCCCTCTAACCTCGGCGCCAGTCCTGGAAGCTGTCAATAAGCGTATTGAGGACGATTTTGTACCTGAGACGGATTCTTACTACCTGATGTCCACGGGGCATTTCTTTAACAGGTTCCCTGAGATTGGCTCTATGCTTGAGTGTCCTCCTATCGCCGCACGCATGGCCGACAAGACCTGGCTTGATGACGTATCAGGCAGCAAGGATTACATTCTTGGTTGGGTCGAGCATATGACCCCCTCTGAGTTTCGAGAAGAGCTAGGGGAATTTTCCTTGACCCTCGGTGCACCCACATGGCGCGGCACTCCTCGTGTCACCCTATGGTCATCAGGGCCAGCCATCCTATCCGATGGGCAATTCAAGCAGCCTGCAACTCAAGCTGAACGCGCCCGTCAGTATGAGCCTGCCAGCATAGGCGATGTGTACAACACTATCGCAAATGATGCGGTGTTCATTAATGAGCACATTGCTCCATCTGGGTGGGTCATTAAAAAGCCGCTATTCCCCGATTTTTACTATCTATTCTGGGAGACTAGCCGTAATGACTGCCTAATCATGCCTGTAGTGCTTGAGAAGGTCAAAAGCTAGCTGCTTGCACACCCCAAGCGGGTGTGCTACACTAAATCTTACAGGCTGACGAGGCGGCGCAGACCACCTCGTTCCTTCCACCAGCCTGCTACGCGCTCGTGGCGGAATTGGCAGACGCGCCTGACTCAAAATCAGGTTCTTCGGAGTGTGGGTTCGAGTCCCACCGGGCGCACGTAGAGCAGAAGGTCTTTGCTTGGCTTTGTATTATAAGTTCAGAGTTGAGTGTGATTGTGTGGTGACAGCTTAGACCTTCTGGCTCTATATTTTTTATCTTTACACCACTCGCCTGCGGCACGCGGGAGAGGATAAACGGACGTAGAGACCGAAACCTATCTATATAGGCTTGCCTGTAGATAGGCAGAGGTCAAAGCGCCAAGACCTAAACCTCATTCGAGGCATGGCCACCGTAGGCAAGGAATTGCCTACTCATCTCAATGCAGGGGATGCGCCTAGCGAGCTCTCTGTATGCGGGGCGAGCCCCACAGCATGTACCTTACCGGGGCTAGCTACACATATGCTCCCTATATGTGAGGATGAGCCGCAGACTAGCTGCTGTCATTGTCACGAGAGCAAGTGAGCTCCCCGTGCGTAGGGATGGGCCTTTGGTTGATGTGCTCTCTGTATATGTAGACACACACAGGGATGAGCTTTTTATCCAGACTGGTCTTACTAGACCTATTGATACTTGCATACCACTCCTTTTGGTGCTATACTTCTTCTTAGATTTATTGTATAGGTATCTGGCGCGACTGCTTGAACACACAGAAGGATGATTTTATGACCAGTTCCACTAAGGCCAATGGCCAGCTAACTCCTGAGCTTGTGAAGCGAATTAAGGATATTCTTGAAGCGCGGGAGAATGGTACGACTCTGTACTACACTTCGCATTATTACACTGAGATTCTTGGGTTTCGATTCCCGCGTCGCGAGGTTTCAGCTGAGTTGAAGAATCTTGGCTCGAATGAGTATAAGGCTAGGGATGCTAACCCTGTGGCGCCGGAGGCTGTTGAGCGCATCACTGCCAATGCTTCTGTGGATGCTCCCGTAACTCTTTATGGCTTGCCTGTGACCGCCTTGATTGAGCGTGGTCAGGGTGCTGCTGATGGTTATCATCGTTTGACTGACTTGAGTTACTTGGATTTGACTCATTTGTGCCGTTTTGGCAGGTTTGTTTTTACTGAGCCTGTGAAGACTCGACTTTTTTACACTGCTACCCGTGTGATGGTTCTGCGCCCCGAGGTTGAGATGAACACGGTGAAGATGGAGCGTTTCATTAAGCTGTGGCGTGAGCAGCGTCCGGGTATGGTGAATCTGATTGAGGATGTTGAGCTTGACGGCTTTGTTGCTCAGGTGAAGGAGTGGACGTCGGGTACTCGTGTCACCGAGGTACCGAAACCTCTGAGTATTCTTAAGTCGCCAGTGACTACTGTTAAGTCTTTGAGTGGGACTCTGGATGAGAATCCTGTGATTCTGTTTGCGGGTCACCCGACTCATAAGGGTTTGGCTTTGAATCCTGAGCTGTATCATATGGCTGGCGGTACTGGTAATACGCCTGTCTACCGTACTGGCTATGTGAAGGAGCGTGTAGATGCGCTGCTGGAGTCGATTGGTCGCACGAGGACTTATGAGTTTGTGTGGCGCAAGACTCTCGACGTTGCCCCCTTGTACACTAATGAGCAGTATTCGTTCGTGCGCGAGTGGATTCGTGAAGAGGGTAACCTGAAGGAAGCTTCAGATGGCTGGAAGGATGAGGCTCGCAAGGTCTTTCCTGCTGAGCAGCCGACTATCCTCCACGCTCTGAGTCGCGAGGTTATCTATGCGGTTAAGAACAGTGGCGAGGATAAGATTCTTCCTATCCTCCGCAAGCATAAGTCTGGCATCGTCAAGGTGACCCGCTGGTCTCCTCGAACTGGCGTTATCGCGCCCCTGGTTGCTGCTGACCTGCTGTACACCAAGGAGCAGGCAGATGCAATCGCAGAAGCCATTGCAGAAATTGAAGCTTCGCACTAACAGCAAGCCTGCATAACATAAATGCCCCATCCTGGTGACCAAAACCAAGATGGGGCATTTGCATACAATAAATAATTGTGCTACATTATAGATAGACTTTTGGAGATGGATTGACATCTCAACCAATAAGGCTACATATAGCCCCTCACAGAAAAGAGATTCTACAAGTATGGTACCCATGCCCACCCCGCTCATCATGAGCCACAACAAACCCCTACCTAAGCCCTCAAAGCCCCTCAAGGCACCCAAGAAAACCTCTGAAGAAGGCATCGCCGCAACCCTCAACTACCCTGTAGGCGCAGGCGAAGCAGCCAAGCGTAGCTACCGCGCCGAAGTCGAGAAGACCCTCAAGCGCCTGCTGGATGACAAGAACGCCAACATCACCTACACGGCAACCTACAACCCCACCCGACACACCTACACTATCGCAATCAGACACAAGAGCCGCAAGAACCTACCCGTCACCGTAAACGCAGGCCACTATATGCAGGCAATCACCTTCACCACCAACCCCTACATTGGTCGCGACGCCCCCTACCAGCTCGCCGCCTTCGCTGGAGTTCTGGAAAAGATGTCCCTTACCCGCCGCGCATCAGTAGATGGAGTAATCACCCCCATGATGCGCAGCGTAAGCCCCGAAGAAGACCTGAATAGCACTCCGTTTCTCTTCGAGCTGTCCCTGCCGCAGGTAAGTGGCAATAAGCGTAGAGCTGGCAAGTTGAAGCGCAGAATGCGTTAGGCATAGACTAAATCCAATTAAGAACTCGCCCCTGGCAGAGGGGAGAGTCTAAACGGGCGTAGAGCCTTGAAGCCCATCTATATAGGTAAGCTTTCTGTGGTAAGCCTATAGATGGGCTGGGTGTCGAAGCGTCAAGACCTAAACCCTCATTTGAGGGTACGGCCACCGTATCCAAGGAATTGGGTACTCATCTCTCTATAGGGAACTGAATATTTTTCGGGCTTCCTGCTCTGGCATAATGCCTATTCAGGAAGTGTATGCTCCCTGCACGCGGGGATGAGCCCCCTGATGCGCCAGAGAGCCAGTATGCTCCCGCCAGGCGGCGGCGAGCCGCCACCACAGCACGACATATGCTCCATGTACGCGAGATGAGCCGTCTAGCTTGGTCTTGATTCTCCGAGCATTAGTCCACCCGGTTGGGTTGCAATCTTGCGTATTTTGCGCTATAGTGTTTATATATTTTTGATTTGTTGTACTTCGAAAGGATGATTAGGTGCCCGAGCTGCTAACTATTCCTATTGCTTCTCGTGAGCCGATTAGTGTGCCTGCGGGCGCCTATTTGGCGTTCCATTCTGAGAACCCTGACCTCAAGTTGCCTGCCAGTATTTCTGGCAAGTTTATGCATGGTATGCGTTCCTTGCATCGTGAGGTTCCGCCTGCCTTGTTCTATACGTCTAATGGCGTGAATGTTGAGGATGTGGATTCGGGTGAGGTGTATGGTCGCCTGGTGTGTTCGAAGGAGAAGAACGGCAACTATCATCTTCATTTTGCGGCAGACGCTCCTTCGACTGACACTATCATTCAGCGCACTTTTGTTTACGAAGGCACGCGAGAAGAAGCAGAGGCTGCTGTTCGCGAGCTGTTTGTCAGTGAAGTTACAGATTATCTAGTCTCATACTGGCTCTCTGGCGCCTCGGGCTTATTGCACGACTTTGGTGCAGACCGTGGTTTCTCTGCTACGGTTGCTGAGTGTATCCGTGGTGCCGCTAACGCTTCGCCTGAGAAGGCAGCTGAGCTGTATGATAAGGCCCGTAAGGCTATTTTGGATGAGGTTGAGCGCCTAACCAATGTACTTAACAGTGAGTACGTAGCTGCTGTAGAGGCTATTCACGCTATTGAGGAGAAGGAGCCTAATCGTGGTGAACGATAAGCTGTGCATCAATCACATTGTGGTCGAGATTTTGTTTAGCGAACTGCCGGATGGGTTGGCTCGCGTCAAGTCTCTGCATATCGAAGAGGCAACGCCGATTCGCGGCACAACCCGACGTCTCCCACGCAAGGCTTTCAACGACTTCACGAAGGTGGTCATTGAGAATTTTCAGAATGAGCTGCCAGAGCGCATTGCCCAGAAAACTAAAGATGCGATTCGCGAGTTCCACTCAGCATCCAAAAAGTATCTTGCACGCGTAGAGACAATCAGCAGGAGCGAGACTGACGACCAGGCGACTATCGTTTTTGCTATCGCGAAGGGTGAGAGCAATGGATAACCAAATTGACACCATCACTGAAACATACACAGCTGCTGGACACGAACTCATGGCAAAGTTGCGCCGAGTCACCGAAGCCACACGCGCCGTGCGCGACAATGCACCAACCCTCCACAAAAACGGAGGTCGACCATTCGTTAACGGCAAAGAAAAGCCCGAAATCACACTAGCCGTGGCCAGAGCCGAAGCTATGAAGAGGCTGGATATAGCTGCCGAACGCGCACTAGAACACCTCACGAACTGTTTCACCAACACAAGCCAGAACCAGTCCGAAAGGAAGTAAAACGCCATGAAGGAAATCATCAACCGAATCCACCGACTGCTCCGAGCACAGTACCCCGAAGTACTTGAAACCATCCGCGATATCAAGTCAAGCCCAGCGCTCATCCTCGCAGCCTCACTCGTAGTCACCTCCGCACTACTGGTCATCATCACTGTAGGTCGCGCGCTCACTGACCCGCTTGTATGGGCACTCGCCATCATCGGCCTCACCGTTTACCTCGCCTACAAGGGGCGCCTGAAGACCGTATGGAACGCCATCACTGGCAAGAAGAAGTAAAGAAAAGAACCAAACCTACCTCATGAAAGGAGGAAGCTGCCCTATGAGCTTCCTAGAAGAAAACGTCCTCACCCCACCCGACCGAAAGCCTCCCGTAACTAAGGAAGAGCTAAAGCACCTCGGCAAGCTTTACGGCGCTCGTATCGTGGCTGAAAGAATCTTTGCTGAGCGCAAGGACTTGAATCTCGCAAAGGTGCCCACCACCCGCGAAATCATCGCACGCTACTACCCGACCGCAGTGACCCTGCGCAATATCGAGCGAGAGAACGGCTCCACCAACCCGATTGGGTACTGGGACGAAAATGCCATCAAGAAGATTGTCAAGGCATACCCCAACCCCATTAAGGTGAAGAAGCCCCTGCCTGACCCCGTGCTGCTCACCGGCCCGACCGCACTCCAGCAGACTTACATCAGCTACCCAGAAGCACCTGGCGAGAACCTAGCCGCAAACATGTTCAAATCCCTAGGTCTCAGCCCTGAATACCAGAAGGTGACCAACGGCGGCTCCAGCGGCTTCTACACCGTGAAGCGAATCCAGTCCGCAATCAGCCAGGAAGGCCACCCCTACTACCTCACCGAGAGTTGGGACAGCGCACTGAAGCTAACCAACAAGCTGGTCGCAGAACTCAAGGAACGCATCGCCAACCAGGGCAGCTAGCCAGGTAACAGGGCGGCGAGAGGGGCATCCGGGTCATTAGCACCAAATAAGGTCTACGCACCAGGCACGCCCCTCTCTTGCTGTACCCACAGATACTCAATGAAAGGAAGCATTAGTATCATGACAACCATGCCTCGCGAAAAAAAATACGGGTTCACTGGTGAGACAATGGTCATCACCCACCCCCTATGGCCACAGCGCCAAATTACACTACATCAAATCATGGCACTAAAGGCAATCCCTCTACACAATGTCCGAGCATATGAGTTGGGTGGCTGGATTCAGTCAGAAGACAACCTAACCCAAGCTGGCCAAGCATGGGTCGCCGACAACAGCATGGTCTTCGACCAAGCCCGATGCATGGTCAACGCCATCACTAAACAAAGCGCCTGCCTCTACGGCAACGCTATCCACCGAGGCGCATCCACCCTAACAGGCTCAGCACAGCAGCGTGGACACAGCCAGACCAGTGGCAGTAGCATTATTGGCGGCAACACCATAGTTGAAGGTAAAGCCAGCATTATGGGAACATATGAAGACCACGGCACGAGCCTCATCGACCGTGGCATTTATCGAGAAAACACTCAACGCCAAGACCCGACCTATGACGCGAACTCATACGTCTGGTAACCAATATTTTGCATCTCAAAAATATTGTGTTACACTAGAGATGTGGTACCGATTTGCGAAATTGGTACCGCTGTGGGCCGTTAGCTCAGCAGGTTAGAGCAAGGAACTCATAATTCCTCGGTCGTGGGTTCGAGCCCCACACGGCCTACTCCCACTAAGGGTATTCACCAAATACCCACTCGCCTCTGGCAGAGGGGAGAGGATAAACGGACGTGGAGCTCGTCAGAGTATCGAAGCGTCAAGACCTAAGCCCTAATTAGGGTATGGTCACCGTATCCAAGGAATTGGATACTCATCTCAACGCAGGGAACTGGATATTTTTCGGCTTACTTACGGGCATCGCCCCTAGTCAGGAAGTGCAAGCTCCCTGTACGCGGGAATGAGCCGGGTGTCGATGTTCAGCGCTACGGATGGGTGAAGCAAGCTCCCTGTACGCGGGAATGAGCCGCTGCCGATAAGTTGCCAGGGACTACCCAGGCAAGCTCTCCCTGTACGTGGGGATGAGCCCGGTGCTCACCTGGACTAGCTCTAATCCTCCAGGTAAGCTCCCTGTACGTGGGGATGAGCCTGCGGAGTTGCGTTACCATCTATCCATCATGGCGCAACCCTCCCTATATGTGGGGATGGATTTTATTTTGGAGTTTTATGCTTAATAATCACTATACGCGCGAGGAGCCTTCGCATGATACAAAGCCGCGAGCACATCACCACTATGCTGCTTGGCTTACGATTGCGGTTCTAAGCGCGATTGCGTTACTTAATTTTGTAGCTGACCAGTAGCCCCATTACTTTTTATTAGTGGCGAATAAGAGAAAGGCCATAATTTTATGGCAAAGAAGCACACCCCTGACCGTAGGTACAAGTACACTGTGGCGACCGCCCAGTACGTTTTGGATACTGTGGGCAAGTATGTGAATGAGGGTAAGGCTCACGATGCTTTGGTCACTTTGACCAGTAAAGGCACTGAGCTCACTTACATCTCGCATATTGCTCAGAACGGCAATGAGCGTATTTACCCTGTGTATTTCACGAATATTGAGGTTCAGGCTCCTTGGATTACTCTTGGTAACGAGGATTTGACTCTCAGCAAGGTGCCTGGGCAGCTGAAGCGCGGCACCGCGTTTATTGATGTGAGCCCCAATGAGATGTTCCTGGAGAAGACGTATATTAATGACGCTTACCTTGGGACGACGTTGAACCTTGTCCTTGGTGACGCTGTGGTGGAAGATTATTCTGTCTTGGTGAAGTCGAAGAAGGCTGATATTGCGGAGTATTCTAATCGAGCTATTATTAGTGGCAACGCTGTGCTTGATTCGGATTCGACTGTCGGTAACGACTGCTCAGTAACTGGCAGTGTTGCCCTGAAGTCTAGCCGTATTCACAGGTCATCCGTTAGTGGCAGGGCTACTATCAGTGGTCGCTCACATATCACTAACAGCAATATCTCTGGCAGCGTTAGCCTGCATGGTGCAGAAATTGACAGGTGCTCTATCCGAGGCAACTTTTCGCTTATCTATAACGAGGAGCTTCCTGAAGACCATTCGGGCCAGTACATTAGCGGATGCGAATACGACTACGCAAAGATTTTTAGCAAGAAGTCACTCGAATCCTCCAGTACCAAGAGCAACCCTTTCGTAGCGAGCAAGGTTAAGGCACTAATGGAAGCCGCTAGTATAGCTCTAGAGTCCGACCAGGCGCTTATCATGTTCTGCCTAGACACTAAGAACCATACCCCCCAATGCAAATGCGGCCTCTACTACCCGCTGCTACTACTCAACCACGAAAGTGCAATGCTGTACTGGTCGAAGATTGACCCCCGATTCGCGGACGCAAACATCAACCTACCCATCACCAACCCCCTAGCGCACTACACCAAGCGGCAGCTAGAGCCACTCATGGTCAGCCAGCTACGCGCCGCAACCGAATCCGAAGCATGGCAAAAGCTCAACAAGACCCCAAGCGCAAACGCAACCAAATGGGTACAACACATCAACAGCTTTACAGGCACCAACCTGACCACCCAGACTTAGCCACCAAAATGCGGTACGATAGACTATGTAAGCGCAACCACCGATAAGGAGACAAATTCCGAAATGGCTTCACCGAAGCAAGGAACAGGCCCGCAGCCACTAGCAGTGCTAACCAAAAACATTGCAATAGCTCAAGAAGGCCAACTCGTCTCCAAAGACACCAGGACAACCACAGCACTACAAAAAACAGCAGTAGAGAACATGTTCAACATACTCGACCGCCGCAACGAACCATACACGACCCTCGCACACATCTACAAATGGCGGTCAACATGGTTCGTCTACCCGCCACCAGTAAAGAGGAAATACCCCACCCTCGAATCCAGATGGTGCCACAGAGTAGCCACAGGCGGCAGCATAGAACAAGCTTACGCGCGATACTGCATGAACCTAGAGCGAGACCGACAGCTCAACAAGCACAAAGCCTCAATCTAGGCAAGCTCTAGATACTTGCCGCAAAATACCCTAGCCAGGTATCATTAGCATTAAAACTCGCCCCTGGCAGAGGGGAGAGGATAAACGGACGTGGAGCTCGTCAGAGTATCGAAGCGTCAAGACCTAAGCCCTAATTAGGGTATGGTCACCGTACCCAAGGAATTGGATACTCATCTTAATGTAGGGAACTGAATATTTTCGGGATACTTAGGGTGTCACCCCTAGTCAGGAAGTGTAAGCTCCCTGTATGTTGGGCTGAGCCTCAATGCTACCTGTTCGGGTGTTGGCGTTTCTAGTAAGCTCCCTGTACACAGGGATGAGCCCATCATCGAGACCATCTCATCCCCTCATAGCTCTGTGAGCTCCCTGTACGTTGGGATGCGCCTAGGTGTGAGCCTGCGCTACTTTTTATATTGTTTTTGTATTTTTGAGAGGATGACTATTATGTCGGATTTTTTCAAGAACCTTTGGGATAGCGTGAAGGCCTTCTTTGCGCGACTTTTCGGCAAGGAGGAATCTGAGCCTGTTGTCGAGCAGAAGCCTGCTAAGAGCTGTGCCGACCGTGGTTGTGCGTGTGGCAAGATTAAGGATAAGGAGAAGTCTCAGCGCAAGTCTGATGTCCAGTCGGGCTCTGACAAGAATGCGTCTTCTTCTGGCGCAAGCTCATCTAGTGACGATGACGATGTGCTTGACACCATGATGCGATTGAGTGCCGCGCACTACCTTCTGAGTAGCAGTACTGAGGATGATGAGCCTGCGTATTCTGATGATTCCGAAGAGGAGGTTGAAGGCGAGGACAGTGAGTCTTACGAGCAGAGCGCATTTGCCGCTGAGGAGTCCTCGGAGGTCAATCTTTTTGAAGGTGGCGTTGGCGGCTCGTTCGATGAGGAATCTGGTGATTTTGAGGATGGCACTAGTGAAGACACGGATTCCTTTGGTGAAGATTCTGTAGGTGCTGGCGGCTCATTCGATGATGCTAATGACAACAGCTTCTTCGACAATGACTCCTCTAGCGAATCTTCCAGTAGCGCTATAGACGACTTCCTGAGTGACAGCGATTCCTCGTCCGACAATGACTCCTGGTCTTCGTCTAGCTCTAGTGACGATTCTTGGTCTTCATCTAGCTCAAGCGATGACTCCTGGTCGTCTTCCAGCTCTAGTGACGACTCTTGGTCATCCTCAAGCTCTTGGGATTCCGGCTCGTCTTATGACAGCGGCTCCTCGGACAGTGGCTCTTTCGGGGGCGAGTAGCTAAGCTAGAGCAGTAGCTGCGAGCTTACACATTACACTATTCACCCACAGCGGTGGTCGCACTTGGGTTACAATCTCAAGGAGACCGCTACTGTGGGTGAATTTGCTTTTATTTGACCTTTGGATAAGACATCTGCTATCCTATAACTACTCGCCTGCGGCACGCGGGAGAGGATAAACGGACGTGGAGCCTAACGGTATTGAAGCGTCAAGGCCCAAGCCTCATCTGAGGTATGGCCACCGTATCCAAGGAATTGGGTACTCATCTCAACGCAGGGAACTGGATATTTTTCGCCTTACTTACGGGCATCACCCCTAGTCAGGAAGTGCAAGCTCCCTGCACGCGGGGATGAGCCCGACATGCTCAGGAAGACGGGTATCGTCTCCACGCAAGCTCCCTGCACGCGGGGATGAGCCGGAGTCTTCAATGCCGTCGCTGTCATCATCAAAGTAAGCTCCCTGCACGCGGGGATGAGCCGGTTTTGGAGTTGTTGCGGTATGTAAGCTCCCTGTATGCTGGGATGGGCCACATAGACCCTCTCGGAGCCCTTCTGTCGGTCGGGCAGTTCTCTGTGCGGGCCGACCGTCACCCCTTGTTGTTTATCAACTTGGGGTTTTTGTATCCCATAGGTAATTGTGCTACACTATTTTTTAGACTTTTTATTTATTGTTCTACTCCCCATAAGGAGGCCTTATGGATACTGATATTTCCCTTGCATCTGATGGCCCTGTAACCTTGCGTCATCTAACCGAACATGAGTGGGATGTGTACACTCATAGTGTCAATCTTCTTGGCAATGATGTTGTCTCGTATTTCGCGCCAATTCTTCGTCAGCTGCGCCCTGCTGTAAGTAATTGCAGGGTGGCTGCCGTGGATAAGGATTGGCGGATTAGTCTTCCTGCGAAATCTCTGGGCTCTTTTAGTAATGCCAAGACGTTGACGATGATTCTGCGTGAGGCGCTACGTATTGCAATTCTTCAACATGACCGTTTTGTGAGGTCTATGATGGAGGATGAGCTACTGGCAAGGGTGGCGTTTGACCTTGAGATTAATCAGCGTCTTGGTGGTATGCCTGCGCCGATTGCTCTATACCGCCCTGATGGTGAGCTGAAGCCTGCTGATTACGACTATCTACCCTCTGATTATGGGCTGCCCACTGCGGGGGTTGCCGAGGAGTTTTATGCTGCTTTGTATAAGGAGCCTGAGCAGGGCGAGTCGCGCCCTTCCTCTGGTGGCACCCCTCTGAGTGCGCCTGACCCTGCGGCTGGCTCTGGTGAAGATGACACTGAGGGCTCTCTCGATGATAAGGCAGTAAACGACTATGCCGACGATTCGGCTGCTGAGCCGGTGGTTGATTTTATTGATGAGGCCACTCTTAGTCGCCTGATGGATGCTCTTGGAGTCCAGCGTATTGACGAGCTGCTGAAGAGGGAGGAGCGTAACAATGTGTTGGGGTTGTTGCGTCAGGCTTCTAATAAGGGTGCTGGCGATGGGTCTTTGGAGGGTCTGTTGGGCTGGGGTGCGGCATCCGATTCTGGGAATACTGTTGATTGGGTGAGCGTACTGCGTTCAGTACTGCGGTCTTGTGTCGGGTCTCGGCGGCGCGGGTCGGTTCGCCGTTCGTATCGTCGCCCTGCACGTTTGACGTATGCGGTGGGTAATGGCGTGCTCTTCCCTTCACGCTTGACTGCTATCCCGAATGTTTATGTTGGTGTGGATACGTCTGCGTCGATGGACAGTGTTGATGGTGGCCGGGTTGTGCGGAATCTTGAGAATATCCTGTCGGAGTTTGATAATCGGGCTCGGGTTCGTGTGGCTGCTGTTGATTCTACTGTGAGGGATTTCCAGGAGGTGCACTCTTTGTCTGATGTGCGGTTCGTGGGTGGTGGCGGTACTGATTTGACTGCTTTCATCAGGGCTTTGAATAGCTTTGAGTGTAATTCTTTTGGCTCTTCGGAGCCGCCTGCGAATCTTGGGATTTTGATTACTGATGGCGATTTTGATTGGGGCGCTTTGGTGCGTGAGCTGCGAGCGCGTCATTCGTATCGCTTGTTGATTTTGTTGACGGGTGATGGTGGGTTTGGTGTTGGTGATGCTGCTTTGTTGGATGGTTTGCCGCGTGCTGTGAGGCCTGTTGTTGTTCCTGTTTCTTAGTTTTTGTAACTTTTGTAATTTTTGTAATTTTTGGAAGGTTTTTTGATGTCTAATATTGTTGAAGTTGCTAAGTATGATGAGTCTTCTTCGAAGATGGTTTCTTCGCCGAGGCCTTTGGGGCGTGCGTTGCGTCAGGCGGTGCGTGTGGCGATGCCTAAGTGTTTGCCGGATGGTTCGCTGGTTCCTGGTACGCCGGTGGGTTTGATTGGTCGTCCTGGTATTGGTAAGACTGCTGCTTTGCGTGGTGTGGCTGAGGGTTTGGGTTATGGTGTTGTGACTGTTGTGGGTGCGACGTTGACGCCTGAGATGGTTTCTGGTTTGCCGTCTGCTGGGTCTACTGAGGTTGTGGATTCTGTGACGGGTGAGAAGAGTGTGGTTCCTTCGGTGGTGTATTTGAAGGAGCCGTATCAGGTGCGTATTATGCAGGAGCGGAGGTGTGTTCTTTTTTTGGATGAGTATTCTAATTCGGGTGAGGATGTTCAGGCTGCGATGTTGATGTTGTTGAATGAGCGTCGTTTCCCGGATGGTACTCCTTTGCCGGTGGAGACTGCTGTTATTTTGGCGATGAACTCTGCTGGTGATTCGGTGAATCCGTCTCCGATTGAGTTGCCTGTTCAGGGTCGTGTGAGTTGGATTCCAGTTCAGGCTGAGTTGGATGAGTGGATTGAGGGTGCTAGGGATAATTGGGGTAAGCCGATGCTTGAGCATGAGCCGCGTATCCGTGAGATGATTACTGGCTTCTTGAGCAGTAATCCTGGCTCTTTCATGGAGACTGATATTGAGGGTCGCGAGCGGCGTATTAGGCGTGATGTTCCTGAGAATTGTCGTGAGGCTTTGATGTATGCGTGGCGTTCTCCGCGTAGTTGGAATAATTTTATGTTTGAGTTGGCTGCTGTGCCGCATGATGATGCTGCTGAGTTTACTGAGGAGGCTGAGGATTTGGCGCTTTCGCTTGTCGGTTATGATGCGATGATGCATTTGAAGCCGTTGCTTGCTGAGTATGCTGCGGAGGTTATTACGAAGAAGGCGGCGCGTGTTAAGCTGGACGACCTGTTTGTAGACCCTGCTCTTGCTAAGAAGCACATTAAGCCGAATGATGCTGATACGGCAGCTCTTATTGCTACTGACCTGGAGCGTCGTATCGCGAGTGTCGCTGATGCTTATGGTGAAGACCCTAGCAAGAAGAACCTGAAGAAGGTGGCGGACGTTGTGGTTGCTACGGGTGATTTGGTGGCTGCTGTGGCGGACAGGGAGAGCTATGAGATGTTCCATCCTGCGTTGCGTACTGCCCTGTACCCGGTGCTGGTTGGTGCTATCGGTTGTCTGTCTGGTGTTCAGTCGGATGCGCTGTATGGTGCGTTGGTGCCTGTGAGTAGTTTTTCTGCGGGTTTGGCTGAGAGGATTGGTGCTGTGGCTGAGGGTGAGTCTCAGGTGGCGTTGTTGGGTGTGCTTCCGCTGATTGAGGGTCTTGTGTATGGTGAGCAGCACGCTGAGGATGACCAGGTAGTGTTGGGCTCCTAAAGTCCTTTGGCGTGTTGCCTTAGAGGTTGCACAGTGGGGTGCCCCTTGGAGACTATCTAGGGGTGCCCCACTTGTTGTTGATGTGTTTCTTATTTTGGAAAGGGTGAAGGGTGTTATGGGTGCTGTAGAGAAGCTGCCGGTTTCGGTTTTTAGGTATGAGTGGCGGGCGCTTACTGCTGGTGAGGTGCGTGCGTATCGTGAGTATCAGGCGGCGAAGAGTGATTATCCTGAGTATCGGGAAAACCGTAAGGGGCTGGGTGCGGATTTGCGGGCGTGGGAGCGTATTCTTTTGAGGCTGGATGCGTGGTGCCGTGCGGAGCGGCGTTTGTTTTTGCTGTACCCTGCGGGCGATGTTGCGGTTCCGGCCCCGTGTTTGATTGTTGATGATTTGGCGAATATTGTGAATGGGGTGGTGGATGAGACTGCTGGGACGGTGAGTGTTGAGGGGTCTGATGCTTTGTCTTATGTGTCCTTTAATGATGATGAGGCGAAGGTTCATGTGTTTGTGGATGGTGCTCGGGTTGTTTTGAGGTCGTGGCACCCTGAGCGTGCTGGCGTGTCTTTTGCGGGGATGAATATGTTTGTGGGGGACATGCTGGTTGATAATGGGCTTTTTGAAGACTGCTATTTTGAGCAGGCTGCTGGTGGGTGTCTTTCTGGGCTGTTTCCTGGGGTGGTCATGTTGAGGAATGTGGCGGTGACTGCTTCTGCGCGGGTTGTGTCTGGGTTGGCGTTGGCGCAGGATACTCTTGTGGAGGCTGATTTTGAGACGTGTTGTAATTTCAATTTTGAGCGGATTCATGTCTCGCGGCCTACGAAGATTTTGGCTGCCGGTTCGGCGGGGGATTCGGTGATTACTATTGCTGATACCTGTGGCGACCAGTTTTTCACGAGGCATGTAGTGAAGAGGCGACCTGTAAAGAATCTGCTGAAGTGGCCTATCGATACTATCTGCGGGCGGCCTTGTGAGCATGTTGACGGGTGTAAGTGCTTACTATTTCTGTCTCTACTGTGGGGCACGTCGGATGTGGAACCAAAACTGAGCAGGCTGTGGGCTGAATGGTACACAGCTAAGCACAGCAGGGGCGAGCGCACACTTGTGACTGGCTCCATTCAGAGCCCTATGGCAGCAATGAGCCTGCATATGGGCATGAAGCTGATGACTCAGTTTATTATGGATAACACTCCTAAGCGCTCTAAGGGTGGGGAGTAGTAGCGTCCGCCACCAGGAAGTGAGTATAGTGCTATACTATTAAGTGAATATTCCTCATGTAATAGGAGGCTGGAGACTATGAAACGCAAGAGCGTTACTAAGAAACACCGTGCGAAGGACTCTCGCTATAGCGGCTGGCACTGGCTCAGCGGTAGAAACTATGCCATTAGCCGCGAAGCCAGCGAACTTGCAGGGCAGCACCCTTGGCGCAACAAGAAAACGCTTAAAGAGTTAGTGGACGAATACAATGCAGTCGGCCCTGATGACTTCGAAAACTCCATCACCTTCGATAAGGTCTCTGTGTCCGAGCGTAGGCGCACACCACAAGGTTGCGGCGTGCGCAGTTGTGACAGTTGCTGGAGCATGTGACACCCAATGAAATATCCCCCTCACACTTTGGCTAATACTCAGCCTTAGCATGAGGGGGATACTCTTTCTGCCACAAACCACCAAAACACCAGATTGCATCCCGCAAATAATTGTGCTACACTTGAAATGTGAGCGAGGGTTATACCCAAACAGCTCACAAGAAACACCCCTAAGTCACTCAAGGACAAGCACAATGAACACCCCTTTTGAAGACCATCACAAGATTGTCACCAAGAACGAGGCTATGCTCACCGCTGCACGACGATATGCAACTCGCGCCCGCAATGCGCTCACTAAGGCGCGACTTGAACTTCAGGCACGACTTCACGACACCAATGTAAGCACCGCCTGGCCGCTGGCAATGGCTCGCCGCGCATACGATAAGTGCAAGGCCGATTTCCAGGAAGCACTCAAGCACCTACGACGCTACACCACTATTCTCCGCAACCTCTACAATGAGTACGCAAAATACATCACTCGAAACACCTACACCGCATAGGAGGTCACCGACCATGTTTGACATCAACAGCTCCGAAGGTGTGACCATCTCCAACGCCCTCGATGACTACTACACGCCCGCTCCGGGTCAGACCTTCCAGGTTGAAGCCGCAGCCACTGCGCTTGCCCAGCTGATGAGGTACGCATACCGCGATATTAGTGAGGTGCCCGCACCAACTCTGGACAGCATCATCCGAAAGTGCACGACCACCTAAACCACCTACGGTCGTATGCTATACTTGACCGCGCATTAGGAATAAAGCCAACATCTTTGGCGCCCCATCTAAAGCGCAGAACATACCCACAGACAAGACAAGGAAAAGACTATGGATACTATGGTGACCAAGGATTACACGTACACAGTGACTGACAGTGGCGGCGAGACTCAGGCTGCTAAACCATTCATCTCCGTAACCGTGACCGACACTATCGACGACCCCGCCCTGAGCCACAATTTCAGCGCCGTCAACGGTACGACTTTCACGTTCCACCCTGCCGCTATCGAAGTGACTAATACCTTCCGCGTTGGCCCCAACACCCGAACCTTCACCCTGTTCACCACCGAACCCGGACACCGTGAAGGAGGGGCAGACACTCTGCTCGATGGCGCCTACCACGACCCCGAGGAAGCAAAGAAGTGGATTCAGGATTCTGAAGCAGTACTCCGATTCGTTCGAGGCTTTATCGAATCCGAAGCGCACAAGCTAAGCTCCCTGATTAACGCCAGCCGCTCCTGGGGACGTGACTCCGAAGAACGCCTAGCCGAAGCCACCACGGTCACAGGCATCGTACCTCTAGTAGACAAGGCTGAGCAGGCTCTACTGTCCGCGCCGTTGGTGCCGAAGTTCATTGCTGAAATCAACTCGAAGTCAGCCGAAGCCCCCACCGACTAGCCAACACAAACGCCCCTTACGTTGGATAACCGACGTAAGGGGCGTTTTCCTTTCCACCATGAGGTGCGGTGGCAATCTGTCGTTAGAGCCAGTCGCACATGGCCATAAACTCTGCTGTACGGCTTAGATTTGGGTCGAAGCACCCTGTTTCAAGGCCAGGGCATTCCACTTTGCGAGTGGGCGGTGCTGGCTTGGTGATTGCTTGATGCAGTCTTTGCGTCACGTCTACCCAAATTTCTGGGGTGGCTTCTTCAGCTTGTGAGGCATCGTTGAAGATTTTGCAGGCAAGCGGCGTGACGGACATGCCTTCAGGGAGCACTACGGCTTCTTTGGCGGAGATAATTTTATAAGGGTCTGCATCCTCAAACAGTAGTAGGTTCACCCTGTCTACGTCTTCGTCTCTGTCGAGGGTCGCCTTCACTAGTGGCTCTAGATACTCGTTGTTAAGCACGTTCTGAATGTGGCGCGCGGCGATAGTGATAGATGCGTCTTCTTCGGTGAATCCACTTAGATGGAACCCCTGAGTACGTACAGGGGAGCTCATGAGGGCTGCGCTTGGGTATTTAGATGCGGTGAGCAGGCGATAACACATGGCTACGGCTTGCTTTTTAGTGTGAGGAATCAGCAACACTTCAGTGAATGTGGTCAGTGTTCTACCGCCGCTAAGTCCAAGGGGAGACATAACTCAAACACCTCTTGTCTTTCTTAGATGATACAGGGGGTCTTAGCGACCATTTTACCACCTTGCATAAATGCTTATTGCCTTGAATTATGATATAATTTGCCTTGTGGAAAAAATAAACCGCCTTAAATGTGAGGCATATTATTCCCACAAAACCGCCTTCATTGCGTCTGTACCCGATATATTAACGGCTACAAGACTACATACAGTGAGGCGACACAAACAAACAAAGAAAGGACGCCCAATCATGAGCGTAAACATCGACTACCTGAAGAACCTGCCCACCCCGAGCTACACCCACGAACAGCTGCACGAAGCCCTGAAGACCGCAAACCCCTACATCTACGGCACCATCGACCTTGAGAACGACCTGAACGGCCCCAGTGGCGAACTGTACGCACCTCAGATTCTTCTCACCCACATTGAGGTAGAACCGAGCGAAGACGGCTCCCACGCCTTCCAGGCGCTCGCTGTGAATGTTGACACCGAAGACCTGAGCATCGAATGCAGTGGTCGCTTCCACGCACACGACGTAGACCCGGCAATCCTTCAGGCTGTCGCGTTCGAGTACATGTCCCACCTGGCAGAGCTGGTTCACGGAACCTCTGGCGAGAAGGAAGACATTATCTACTTCACTGCTGAGCGTTGGGCCGTCTACGACCGCGAGAGCAAGAAAATCCACTTCGCATACCCCATTAACGGCGTCGAAGAGGAAGTTCTTATCCCGACCGTGGACGAGCTGACCGCAGGTAAGACCATCACCACTACCTTCGGCTAAGCCCACAAAACGCCACACATAAAAGGTGCCCCGCAAGAAATCAAATCTTGCGGGGCACCTTTTCATATTTAGTTGGCTAGAAAAGCGGAACCTCACCATCAGAAGCATCATCGCCATAAGCAGCCACCTGCTCAGCCGCCGACACACCTTCAGGCATATGCGCCTTATCCGAGACCCACTCATCCACAGTATGCGTCAAAAGCCAGCACACACGCAACGACTCATGCGGCACATCCTCCAAGTCAGCCACCAAATCATCAAGCGCCTCAAAGCCAGCACGTACCACCGAATACAACGGCGAAGAAGGCACCTGGGAGGGCTTCAATGGCACCACAGCGCCCAATCCCTCCTCCTCAATTAGACGCCCCAACTCACGAGCCGCACCCGCAGGAATGAACTTCTCAGCAGGCAAGAACCCCAGCAATGCAGACACACCCACCTTGCGCACTAGGCGACCCACATGCTCAGAAGCCAAAATACTCAACAGTGCCTGCTGTTCAGCAGTGAACTTCCGCACAGGCCCCAAAAACACAGCAGCCAGCGGATGACCATGCGCCACCGACACCTCAGACTCCAGAAGCGCAGCAGCATCACCAGTCGAAGAATCACAGCTCAAAATCCCCAAAACAGGCTCATACGCCCCCGACCCCAAAGCCACCTTATGCCACATACGAGGCAACATTCCAGCAGAAGCAACCACAGGCGACTCAGGAACCACGCAATCATCCGGGAACCCCAAACACCTAAACAACCGACGACAATACGAATCCCAAGTAGTCACAGAATAATCACCCACAACATACTCAACAAACGCACCAAAATCAGGGCCACTCAGAACCACCCGAGAATGAACCTCAGAAACAACAGACACGGCAATCAACTTCCTTTCACAAATCGCCAAAAACACTAACTCTTGAAAAACGCAGAACCCTGCTGAGCGCTCGCCACACCAGAGCTACCACGACCCAGACCCGAAGCAGCCACAGCCGCAGACAAAGACCCACCGCCACCACGACGCGCACGAGAACGGCGCACCGCACGATTATTCGGACGAATAGTCTGCCTCACCACCCCAGCCCGCACAGCCAACGCACGAAGCTCCTCCTCCGTATAATTCGTAGCCCTGCACGCCGCACTAAACAGCACCATAAACCTATCCGGCGGAACAACCAACCTCACCGGAACACCATCAGCAGGCGAAAAAGTAAAAGCCACACTACCAGGCGAGGACTCCGCAACATCAACAATCAACTTGTCACCATAAGGGTCTTCCATAACATACGGAAGATTCCAACCACCAACCCCACGCGAAACACCCCGCTGAACACCCCGCAAACGCTCCGCCACAACATCAGCATCAGCAACAATACCCGACTCAAACGCAATCGCCTGAAGCTCCATAGGCGTGTACCCACTAGCAGCAACACCAGCCGTAAACACACTAATAATATACTCAGGAGGAACCGCAACAGACGGAGCCAAGACATCATCACCCATACAAGGGTCAAAAGCCTCAAAATACGCGCCATGCTTGCCGCCGCCAATAGGTGACACATGAATCTCAGAACCGCCTACAGGCTTATCTAGCCAAATAGCTAGAGGTTCACCAGCAGACTTTGCCTTACGTGCATGAACAGACATAATTACCTAAGCGCGCGGTCGCGCGCGCCTTCCTTCCTTTCAGATTTCGACTACTTGTCGAGGGCTATGTGCAATACTCACTTGTATCAACTTTTATTATAACACTATCTTCATAGAATAGCGAGAGCGCCCTGCCTAACATTGGCTGGGCGCTCTCGTAAATAGCCTAGAATGCTGGACTACTTGCGCTTTTGGTTCTTCTCACGCTTAGCCCTAGCGTCTGCCTCCTCCTCGGGGGTGACAGGCAGGGCAGCTACCAGCTTGTCAATACTGCCGGAAACAGTAGCCTTAACCTTCTTATGAACAGTACTCATACCCTTCTCACCAGTACGCGGGTTGCGAATCTCGCGCTCCAGCTTAACATCGGGCTTGAAGTTAAAGTAGCCAAGGAGGCTAACAGAGTGACCCTCAGCAAGAGAGTTCTTAATCTGCTCCAAGAAAGCGTTGATAACCTTACCGGCGACAACCTGGCTAACGTCTGCATCCTTCGCAACAGCAGCCTTCAGGTCGCCAAGCGAATAATTCTTCAGTTCGGGATTGGTGGACATTGCGCCGTACCTTCTTCCTGATTGATGATTAGAAATAAGTGAACATGGGGCTTCAATCCTACCCCTGGGGGGGATTCAAGCGACCCGTGTACGAGACGTATCATAGCACAATAGTTGTAACGCTATCGCAAAATAGACGAAAAAAATTAAAAATGTGTGGGTAATGAGTTGGAGTCCTAAAAATCCCACTGATATATTAAACACATGCAGACGTGTTGCTAGAACCTCTCCGGGGTGCCCCCCCGTAATCCCGGATAGCAACTTTCCTGTATAGATGCGCTCGACCCCGAACATCTCCACACTCCACCACGGGGTGCGAGCGCAAACACCCCCCCCATGAGGGCCTGTAGCGATTTTTCTTCCTTTCGTCGCTACAGGCCCTTCGCCGTACCCTGCTAGTGTTGGTTTGTGCTATGTCTGATATGCCCTACCTGCTGCGGTGGCGTTTGCGGGTGTGAATCATAAATGAGTTGAGAGAGAATAGTGGATTATGGCTAAGAAGCTAATTGGGAAAGGCCCCAAAAAGTATCACATGAATAATGACCGTCAGGTGCATGAGTGTGAGGCTACGGTTAGGGAGTGTAAGTATCGTGATAAGCCTCATGGGTCGTTGGAGGAGGTTGGGTGTGAGGCTGAGGCTTTGGCTTTGGAGCGGTTTGAGGAGGAGCGTCGGGCTAAGAGGGAGGAGTTTGCGAAGCGGCGTTTAGCTAAGCAGCGTGGTCGTGGGCGTAAGGCGAAGAGGGCTGCGCCTGTTGGTGAGGCTGTTGTTTCGAAGCCGGTGGTGGTTGAGTCTGTTTCTTCTGTTCCGAAGCCTTCTGTGCCTAAGCCGAGCGCGCCTAAGCCTTCGATGCCTAGTCCTCGGGTGGTGCCTGTGAGGGCTGGTGCTCAGTCGAGGAATGTTGCGAGTACTCCGTTGCGTCCTGGTGATTTGAGGGTTGTGGGTGCGGATGGTAAGCCTTATATTTATCCGTCTGCTACGCCTGTGCCTCCGCAGACTGAGGAGGAGTATTTGATTGAGTTGGAGAAGCAGCGTGTTTTTCTTGATAGGGCTCGGTATATTACTGACCGTGATAAGAAGTTGAGAAGTTCTAAGACGTCGCCTGCTGAGAAGCGTGCTTTGTCGCGTGAGTTGGATGAGGAGCGTAAGGCGGCTGAGGCGGCTGGTTTGCCTTGGGATGTTCCGCAGGTGAGGGCGTTGTGGAATTATAAACGCAAGGTTGCCAAAGAGACGGGCACACGCCCTCACTGGGCTCGTTTGACGAAGAATCAGAGGCAGATTACGTATCAGCAGATGGATGAGCAGAGTATTGAGCGTTTCCGTCAGTATGTGCGTGATATTGATTTGAGGAGGTTGGCTCCGAGTGGGCATGTGATGGAGAAGTTGGCTAGTGGTAAGCTTGCTGCTCTTGATGCTGAGGATATTTTTGCGACTCTTGAGGATTATACTCCGGGTACGTATTCGATTACTGAGTATGATGACCGTAGGAGTGGTGGTAGGTCGATTAGTATTCGTTCTAAGGGGCATACGAGGGTTGTTGCGCCTGAGCAGGGTGCTGAGCCTACAGAGTGTAATCTGATTCTTGTGATTAGTGTTGATGGGCCGAAGAAGGACAGTATTGTGACGGCGTATTGGAAGCCTGTGAATGAGCATCCTCAGAATAAGGGCATTAGGTTCCAAGACCGCTGGTTGAAGGTCACCTAGTGAGCTAGGGGATGGCCGGGGCCACCTTTTGTTACAGATGTGTATCAAAAGGTGGCTTTTTTCTTGTGTACAGATATAGGGATTGTGTAAGGGGCTGCTCGCCCCTGTGGACATTGTGAACGAAAGAAAGATTGAATCATTATGGTAACGCCGTACCCTGTCATCACCCTACAGTATGAGAATAAGAGAAGTGGTATGTACTGCTTCGTTGTTGCCCCTGCTGTGACGGTGCAATCTGAAGGTGGGGACATCCCCCTAGAATATATTGCCAAAAAAGCTGGTGCCACCTTCCGCATGAGGGAGCGCACTATCCCTGATGAGGATATGCTGTACCAGACGCTTGAGGATATTACGCGGTATCCGGCACTGCGGGCTAAGCCTGAATTGTGGCGAATCTTAGTGTTGGACACGAACGATTTAAGTACTGTCTCTGAGATTTGCACCTGTGAAAGTATTGAGATTGCTGAAGCGACCCTCCGTGAGGTGTATGAACGCGCAATCTTCGCATACGATGGGAATTTGGTTATGATTCCAGTCAATGACGAAGGGTCTCTTTGGCTCAACAAGACCAACACTGCGAAGTAAATTTAAGTACCAATCCTTCCAAAAAGACGCATTTAAGTCAAGATTGGCACTATTTTCAAAAAACCTCCCGTTTCGGGTTGCATCCACAACTTGAGTTGTGCTACACTTGTTTTTGTCGCCGATTCAGGGAACTGAATACAGCGGCACACTAACTAAATAGTGCCACCGCAATACCGCAAGAACACGTACAAAGTTTGAGGCGGCGGGTGCAACCGCGAAGCGGTGGCGCAATGGGGTATGGTGTAATGGCAGCACAGCGGCCTTTGGAGCCGTTTGTCTAGGTTCGAGTCCTGGTACCCCAGCGAAGCTTATCTGAGTGATTTTTGACTCTTTTGCACAAAGATGAGCTTCTTGGACAGGTGTCCGAGTGGCCGAAGGAGCTGGTCTTGAAAACCAATAGGCGGCAACCCCGTCTCAAGGGTTCGAATCCCTTTCTGTCCGCACGCATCCACGCATAAAAAGTAGGGGCACTGAATCTCTCCATGAGCATTCCAGTGCCCCTACTTTTTATGCCCATTTTCACCACACGCAACACCCCAAAATACCGTGTACAATTAGAAATGCACGAACTTTGCTTATCAACGGCAACACCAAACGTGCACACCCATAAACCACTGACCACACAAAACGGTCAGAACAAAGAAAGGAAACCAAATGAACGACACTCAGCAGCTCATCGACCTCAAGCGCGGCAACCAGGTAGAAACCACCTACAGCCTCCGCATCAACTCACGCACACCTAAAACACCGGCCAGCCACCCCTTCACCAAAGCAGAACTCGCATGGATTGAATACTTCGCATACATCGGCCTCACCCCTGAAGAAATCTGCGCATCCCTCAACAACCCCCTACCCCCCAGAAACCTCACCACCCGAGAAATCGCCAACTACCTCGAAACCACCAACGCCAAAAAGCACATCCTGAAACTCCGCGCAGCACACAAAAACACCCCCACCAAAGCACCCGCATACCCCTATGCCGAAGACACCCGACCCCACAACGACCCCACCCACGAACACAACCGAGCAAAACACTTCATCCCCGAACTCGGCATCGACACAGGCATGACCTGGAACCACATCGAACTCACCGACGAAGAACTCGAATACCGCAAATACCTCCTCAGCACCTTCCGCAGGTACGACGGACTCGACGGACAAGTCACCCGAGACCTCGCCATCTACTACGACCTCATGACACCCCACTCGTTCATGCGCGCCTACTCACCCATCTCACGCTCAAGCAAACCCAACGACGACGAAACCTACACCGAAGCACCCCCCTGCCCCTACACCGTATCCTACGAACAATACGTAAACATGGGCCTCAGCCGAAAATTCGTCACCCCCAACCAAGAACTCTTCCACAACGACCCCAACGAAACCACCGCCTTCCGAGCAACCCTCGGCGCAGAAAACGGCACCTACAAGTGGAACATCAACCCTGACAACCTCCCCGAAACCTACAAGACCGGAGAATACACCTCCACCTTGAGGGAGCTGCATATCGCGCTCGCACTACAGGGTGCTGACTCTCGCTTTATGGAGCATGTCACTGGCGAGGCGCCGTATCGTGCGACGATTGAGTGGCTAAAGAAGGCACTGCGCCCCGATTCTAAGAATGCTGATGAAAGTATTGATGCGGTAGCTGAAAGCTCGCACTTTACGCCCCTGAAGCGACCCGCACCGTACACCGTGTACACCAACTCTCGTTACCAGTCATCGATTAGGTTCAAGGGCTTGGATGGCTACTTCTACGACCTACTGCCGTGGCTGAACATCAGCATCGGTTGCCGTTTCAAGCCGATTAGCCGATACATTTCAGCACTTGTCTACAAGTATGGTGCGGATGCAGTGGCTCGATACTGCGCCCTATACACCCCGTATAAGGGTCTTACGAACATGCCCAGCCTCCTTGAAGGTCGCAACGAGACCATGAACCTCAAGGAAGTTATCGAAGTAGAAGAATCACACCCCGGCGGCGTGGGCGCGCTCTGCCTCTTCCCGATTCCCTTCGAAGCTGTCTACAACACAGAAACCGGCCAGGTTCTCTACTACGAGGAACTGGAAGGCGTAGACGAGCCTGTTACTCGACCCGAGTACATGGAATACGCACCCGCACCTGTAGAGCCTGCAATTGCCCCCATCTTCGCTGAACCCGAAGAGACCTCTACCAAGGATTCCCAGGAAGAGCAGGATTCTGAGACCGTAGAGCAGCAGGATATCGACCTAGACGACCTAGACGACGGTTTCCTCAGCCCCAACACCCTCACTGAAGAACCTACCGAAGTACCCAACAACGCTGTAGAGCCGGAAGACGAGCAGGAGTACGCCCCCACAGGTTCCACCGCGCACACTGAGGTCACTGAAGAACCTACCGAAGAAACCTCGACAGGGGTGGACGACCTGGACGAGCTACCCGACTGGCAGGAACTTGGCCTTAGCCCTCTAAAGAACCTCACCGAAGAACCTGCCGAACCGCAAGCGGAGCAGTACACCTCAATCCCCATTGTCATCCCCTCAGAGGCACCACATAACACTGAGGTAAACAAGGAAATCGGAGAGTATGAGCTGCTACCCGGCGTGATTCAGCAGGTAATCCCTGAGCCTGAGCCTGAAGTGGCGCACACTGTGGACAAGCACCCACTTGAGATGCAGAAGGTGAACAAGTTCCCTGAAGCCCCCAAGGAAACGCAGAATAACCTCCCCGGAGTCTCAGTGCTTATCCCTCCGCGCGAAGAACCGACCGTAGCACCCTCAACTGCACCCGCAGATAATGCCGTCACCAACAGTAAGCACGACGAGGACAATTACACTCTTGGTGACCTAGCAATCAACACCTCGCAATCAGTGGGTCGTGCGCTGTGGCGAATCTTTGAGGCTAATGAGCACGCATTGCCTAATATGCCCATCATTGCGCTCGCTCAAATCCTAGATACGCCGCCGGTTTCGATTCTCTCGGCAACAGCAGCAGAACACGGCTGGCCTGAGAGTATCCACAACCTAGTTACCCTCATGAATCTGCCTCACCCGGACACTCTTCTGAGTCTGCATATTCAGAAGATTAACTGGAGTACGCCGCTGAAGACCCTGGCAAACATCTTCGGCGTGAGTGTCAACCAGGTGGTAAGCGCTATTACTGAGATTCAGCCTGACAGCACCTTGCGCGGAATGCCTCTCACTATCCTCAGCGACGCATTCCATAAGAACCAAAGCAGTATCATTGCTGACAGTATCGGCATGGGCAATCTGCTCGGTTAGCGCCACATAAAATAACTGTGGGTGGCACGTTCAACTTACACCAAGTGAGCGTGTCACCCATTTTTTTGTGCGCAAAACGCAGTCTGATATATACATGACGTCCATAAAATAAACAGCCCACCCGACATGCGAGGGGCCTACCCGAACATAAAAGAAACTCAAATCTACGGGTTGGCACTCCATAGTCAGCATCACCAACGATGCATGGTGGAGTATAAAGAAAACGGAGCAGAATAAAATGGAAAAAGATGTAGCTCTCGCTATCCACATCAGCCCTTGGCTTGGCCCTGGCCCTGGCAAGTGCACCGCTGAGGCAGGTAACTGCCCCTTTGGTGGCCTGACCGCCCACCTGGCAACCGAGTACCTTGACCCGAGCGTGCATGAAGCACTCAAGAACGGCAAGCAGAACGCGGCCACGATGCACAACATCCGTGACGCAATGGGTGCCATGATGGCAACTGAAGGTAACCGCCTGATGGTTACTCAGACCACTCGTTCGCTTGTTCATGACCTTGTGTTCAACTACAACAAGAACAGCTTGACTGCTCGTCAGATTGAACGCACCATGAACACCTTCTCTGAAATCAAGGATTTTGCACAGCAACGCGAAGGTAGGCTGCGTAGGGGCACTATCGTTAAGGGTTTGAAGAAGTCTCAGGGTACCAAGGCAAGCCGTGTCATGTATGAAGATATTATGACGAACGAGGCTTACAAGGACGAGGCAGACCGTCGTAAGAAGATTATCGGCGTTGAGACTTACCGTGAAGACCAGGAAAGCAACCTTCACCCCATCAACAAGAGGAAGCAGAATATCCTGGCCGCCGAGGAAGAGCGTAAAGCCGCCATGCGTGAGCAGCTGATTAAGGAAGAGAAGATTCCTGAGAGCGAGATTCCGGTAGCATTGCTGCCTATGGGTAAGACTGAGGGCCAGCGCAAGTGGGCTGCTGTTGAGCACTCCCAGTTCCTGCCTGACCGCGAGTTCAAGAGTTCTTACACTAAGAGGGGTAAGACTGTTGAAGGTAGCGTAACTGTTAATGAGTTGGCTGCTAAGCAGGCTCGTGTTGACCAGGCTGAGCGTAACAGGCAGAAGGCGGAGGAGAATATTGCTCTGCTGATGGCTGTTAGCTCGAACGAGGATATTAGGTCTGGTAAGGCTCTTGGCAAGGAAATTACTCACACCGTTGATGGTCGAGTAGTTACTGCCAAGATTAAGCAGGACGTTCCTATCGAGGAAGAAATCAGGAAGCTTCCGCCGGAGTTGCAGAGTGCAATCCAGGTTACCAACAAGCCTACTTTGGATAATGTGGCGTTTGCGACTGCTATGGCTCAGGGACTCATTACTCCGCAAGAGTACGAAGCGCTGACCAAGGTTGAGCCCGAGGTCATCATCTTCTCTCTGGATGACATGGAGAAGGCTGCTAAGGAGAACCCGATTCACATCACCCATGCGAGCGCTTTGGGTGACTTGAATCCGAATGACCCGAAGGATACTACTCAGGCTATCGTTACCACTCTTGAGGATTTTGGCCGTTCTGAGAACAGGTATCTTGAGCAGCACGGTTATGCGCCTGATACTGAGAAGGAGCATCTGAACACGGATAAGCAAATCTTCCGTAATGCTGTTGGTGATAAGTACGGTAGTCCTGATATCAACGTCATGTTTGGTGGCGAGGGTGAGAAGGAGGGTACTATTGCCGCTGGTAGTACTGTTGTTCAGGCTGTGAATAGGGTTCCTGTTTCTATTGAACAGCAGAAGAAGATTCTTGGCCCTAAGTATGATGAGCTTGTGCAGAAGCTTGGTGTGCAGACTGCTTCCTTTAGTGCTGCGAAGATGAAGAAGAAGCTTCCGCCTGAGATGCTGAGCAAGTGCCTTGGTGCTGAGGTGACTGTTACCTCTAAGAAGGCGCCTGCTAAGAAGAAGAAGGCGCCTGCAAAGAAGGCTGCTGGTACCGCTAAGAAGCCTACTGCAAAGTCTACTGCTTCTAAGGCATCTACTACTGCGAAGAAGGCAACTTCGACTAGTACTGCTAAGAAGACCACAGCGGCTAAGGCTCCGGCGGCTAAGAGCACTACTGCTCGTAAGACGACTGCCGCTAAGTCTTCTACTGCGACCACTGCTAAGGCGGATGCACCCAAGAAGACCGCGAGCGCATCGGCTAAGAGCACTGCGACCCGTAAGTCTGCGGCCGCGAAATCAACCGCTTCTAAGGCCGCAAGTACTGCTACTAAGAAGCCTGCAACTAAGGCTCCGGCTGCTAAGGCGGCGTCTAAGGCTGCCGCTCCGAAGGCTGAAGCACCTAAGACCGCGCCAGCAACACCGGCTACACCGGCAGCTGCTGCTGAGGCTCCGGCGGCTGACGCTTAACTTTGAAGCTGGTAGAGCTTTTCTGACGTGACGATACGGTAGGCTCATCGCCCGATATGGGTGGTGGGCCTACCGTTTTTGATGGGTGGTGACTCTGATATAGAATTTGTGTCACAACGGAAAAGTTTTATTTGGTTATTACTGTTAGGAGCCTATTGTGGCTAATGTTTCTGGTTCTCGCGTTGTTCGTGATGGCGCGGATGCTGGTGTGTTGGAGGTTGTTGAGGTTGAGGCTTCGGCTGCGCCGTTGCCGCAGGAGCGTTTTTGGTATGGTCAGGGCGGGCTGAAGATGATTCGTTTGGGTGACCGTGTGATTACGTTTTCTCCTGATGATGATTATGATATTCGTACTCCTGCTGAGGTGTATGAGTTTTTGGCTGAGATGACGTCGCCGTTTGATGGTATTGAGTTGCCGGATATTAGTGCGTTGGTTCAGTATGATGGGTTCCCGGATGATGTGACTGAGACTGCTCGTCCTGTGAATGTTTTTGAGAAGAGCCATTATTCTCGTAAGGGTAAGGAGGTTGAGACTACTGATGATGAGGCTCAGACTCTTGTTTCGGGTCTCGTCGGCGCGGGTTATGGTTCTTGTCCTGATGCTGACCATTATGGTGATGCTACTACGATTTATTCGCATGTTCCGACTCCTGGTGGTGAGGATAGGGAGATTCGTGCGTTGATTTTCCGTTCGGTGAGGCTTGACCCGGAGGTGAGTGACCGTGGTGCGATGGCTTGTTGGGCGACTTCTACGCTGCTGAGCAGTACTGTGTCTGCTGCGCGTAGCTATCGTCGTGATTCGGACATTTTGGTGGATACGTATGTTCCGATTCATGATTATGTTGATGCTGAGAATGCTGTGAAGGTGTTCTCTGTGGTGATTCCTGATAGTGTGAAGGGTTCTGAGCTTCAGCATAAGCAGTACAATGATTTGCTGAGCAATGTTGTGGTTCAGTGGCTGGAGCCGGACATGGAGGCTCTGGAGAGGGCTGAGGAGTTGGAGCGGGCTCGTAAGAAGGCGGCTAATGCTGCGCGTGCTGAACGTAAGGCGAAGGCTCTTCCGAAGGGTTAACGTTTAGCTGTTTCACTGCTCTTGTTTTGGGCATAAAGATAAGGTGCCTGTGATTGGCTTTTCCACTATGGGTGGGAAGCTGCTCGCAGGCACCTTTTTTGGTGTTTCGGGGGGGGGTTATTGCGGGCCGTCGCCTTGGTACGCGGTGGCTTCTATGCCTTGCTCTTTGTAGTGGCGGACGATAGCGTTCACAGCCTTCTCGACTTCCTCTTGCACCCTCTCTTCAGGGACAACGTAGTCTTCAGGGATGAGTGGGCTGCCGATGGTGGGGTAGTGGCTAATGACAACACCATCTTCACCATACAGGCGGAGGATGGTTACCTTGTGTACATTGTCGCCCGCTACGACGGTTGTGTAGGCGTCACCAGTGATATTGACGTTAGACATGTTCAATGACCTTTCTACAGGGCTAATAATCTGTATATTATATCACCGCTATCGCCGCTATATTCTTTCATGGAAAGCAGCTGGGTGCTTATGTTCGACCTCTGCAAGCGACCAACTGTCCTCCCTGTTTGTATGCGCGTTCTTCAGTGGGTGTATTTCGACGAACTACAACCCACGATTTAAGGCGCACCCAACCATGTTCATGCATCTAGCCCCCGGAGCTCAAGGCGAACCACCCCGATTCCTCAAATGCACCTCCCCTTTGAACTGCAAATATGGCCCCAAGGGCGGCATCCCCGACCCTAGGAGCGCCTACCCGATGGTGCACGGCGACTACAACTTCATGGAATCAATCAAAGAGTACGTCGCCGAAATTGACGCCAAAGTCTTCCAAACCACAGCCGAATACCTCCAACAAGGCGACGCAGCCAACACCGCAGAGTTCAAACAGAAGCTCATGTCACTCTTCAAACAAAAAATGAACCCCGACCTACGAGAAATGAACGGTGTAGGCTACCACAACCTCGACCCCTGGGCACCATGGGCAAACGGAGTCGAAGGCGACACCTACCTCAGCGAAAGCAAACTCCAAGAGCTCACCCAACGCTATCCCGACGCATCGACAAAGTGGCTCCACAAAAAAACCCAACTAGAAGCACGCCCAGAACCCATCATCACCAACTACGGCGACGAAGAAGACACATACACCCTAGACTACGACTTCAAATCACGCGAAGGAAAACTCACAGGAACCCCAACCACCAACACCACCATCCACAACTCCTACATCCTCACCCAAGACCCCTACATCAAACAATACTTCAACAACACCCTAAACCTCGACCCCAACGAAAAACACCTCAGAATCGCAGCATACGAAACCAACCCCGCACGATTCGACCACACCCCCACCAACTACGACCACGAACTCCTACTCAACCTCCCCGTAGAACACATCCAAGCATACCGAGGCCAACGCCCCTTCTACACACCCCAACTAGCAGACAACCCCAAAACCAACACCCACACCCCCACGCCCGACTACGAAGCACCAACCGTACTACTCAACGCACCACTCATCCGAAAAGACGCCACCGACAAACAAAAAGTCTGGACACCACGCCACAAAGCCGGACAAACCATCACCGGCAACGCATACCGCAGCGGCGCCTTCGAAATGTCCGGCGGCACCATCCACCACAACAACACCGCAACCACCGACCACCTACGCATCAACGACCAAAACAACCAACACACCCAAACCCCATACATCTACGAACCCATCTTCAACCGCAACAGCACAATCCTCAACATCAAAACAGCATCCGACGCAGACACCTTCAAACGCCGATTCATCGAATACAACGAAACCGAAGACACCTACAGCATCCGATGGGACAAACTCAAAGACACAGGCATCGACATGCTCATCTTCGACGAATGCAAAGAAAACTGGGACTACATGAGCGAACCCGACGCAAAACGCCAACGCGGATTCTCATGGCACGGACTCGACCACTCAATGCAAGCATACATCGTCAACGGCTCAGCAGTCTGCGGGTGGGTACGATACGACACAGGCAAACGGTACGCACCCTACAGTGGCGCTCGCGGCGGAAACTGGTAGCCACAGATTGCGCTAAATAAGGCAAGAAAACCTAAAGGTTGGCAGGCATACAGGGCTAAGCAGCTCTGCCATATCCTGCCAACCTTTTTGCTATATATATGGTGCAAAAAGCACATAATGCAGGTGTGCCAAACATAAATATAAGATAAGAGAAATACCATGGCTAAAAAGCACTTTTATATCGACCCGGCAACCGGCGAAGCAAAAAATGGCAGGTGTGTAGCAAAGCAAGACTCGTCATGCAGGTACGCAAACCACGCTACCAGTGCTGAAGAGATTCAGAACATGATGGAGTTCGTTGCGGAGAATCGATTCGAAATCGAAGCCTGCATGGAAACCATTACCGTCCTTGGTGAAGAAATCAGCGACGCAGCACTCATGGGTGATGGCGAAACCTCACCTGAAGTGGTTGACCTATGTCGCAACCGTCCTCTAGGCACTACTAGGGAAATGATGTACAGCGGCCAAACTCAAGAACCAGCAGCAGAGACTACTGAGGCGGTAGAAGAAGAGCAGACCGCACCAAAGAAGACCGTAGCAAAGAAGCGCTCTAGGAAGAAGCCTGAACCCGTTGCGCCAGAAGAGACTCCCACAGGGGTCATTGAGGAGGCTGTTGCTACCACTGCTGAAGATGCTTCAACTGAGGATGCAGAAAAGCCAGCAGAACCTACAGCTGCACCTGCCGTAGAGGCTACTGACCCCAACGGCAAAGAAGAGTTGCCTGAAGAGGAACCATCAGCCCTGCCTACCGTCGAAGAGCGCACGCCTGAATCAGCAGCTACGGAGGAGACCCCCACCCCAACTGAGCCTGTCACAGAAACAGCAAGCAGCACAGAATCAGCCCCGACGCCTACTGATGCAGAGGCTTCTAACAATACCCCCGCCGCCGAAGCTAAAGACTCTGCCAATAACGATGCAGCTCTACCCGATTTCACCGCAACCAACGAAGCACGCCTGCTCTCCGAGGAGGAAGCAGAAATCTTCGAAAGCCTCGACTTCTTCCAAAAAGAACTTGTCACACGCGGCGCCGAACGACTCTCAGAAATCGACGACATCATGGCGCGCATGAGGCGAGGCGAACAATTCAACATCAACGACCATGCCAAAGAAATCAACCTCCTCGCAGACGTCGTAGACGAACTAGAACTCCTCGAAACCGCTGTCAACAAAGCGCGCGGCACCAAAAACAGCGACCCCCGCTACCAGGCAGCACAAACCCTCACCAACGCCATCAACCGAGGCGACCAAGCCGCCGCCGCCGACCTGCTCACCTACAGCGCCGCAATCTCATCAGGTCTAAGCCTCGAAACCCGCAAACAAGCCTGGAACCACATCAACACCAACATGGTACTCAACACACCATACGACCAACAACAAGACTACACAACCACCAAACAAGACCTACAAGCACTCCAAGCAAACGGCGACGACCCCAACGAAACCGCAGCCAAAATGGCACTACTCGGATACGCAACAGCCACCTCAAACGGCATACTCGCATCCCAAGCCCTCAAAGAAAACCACAAACGCACCACACAAAACCTCACCAAAGAACAAATAACACAAAACGCCCAAAAATTCGACGAACAAGCCAAAACCAAAATCAAAAACTACACCCCCACCATCTTCTCCCTCTACCACCAATCAGAAAACAACGCAGGCAAACACGGCACCACCGAAGAACACCACCAATACGCCGCAAAATGCGACCAACACTGGAAAAACACCCTCAAACCAGGCGCATACCTCATGCTCGGCCACCAAGACGCCCAAGTCTACACAACCCAACCAAACGGCACCATCACCACACCAACAGGCCAAACCTACGGCACCGTAGACTACCAAACCGGCGTCCTCCGCAAAACAAACGGCGAACCCATCACCTACCGAGACAACCCACGCATCTACACCAACGCACACGACCTCATGCGCTACGGCACAGTAACCGGCGACCCAGGACTCACAAACGGACACCTCGAAACCATCACCACCTCAGCCGACCCCGGATACTTCAGCAAATACGAAAACACGCCCCAATACCCCAAAGTCAAAAACTACCTCAAACAAATCGAAGCAGCCAAAACCGAACGCAGCCGCCGCAAAGAAGAAGCCGCACGCGCAATCGCCGACCACCCAAACATCGAAGAACTCTACTCAAAAATCGACACAACCGAACTAGGCCAAGACAAAGGCCTCGCCGTCGAACGCTACGACGCAAACCCCACACCAGCCAACAAACGCGCACTACACGGCCCAGTCACAGCCTACCTCACAAAAGAAATCAACGCAGGCCGCATCAAATACAACCCCGAAACCAAAACATTCTCAACAAACAACCCACGCCCAGACATCGCAAACATGAAACCCGACACACCACTAAACGACCTCCTAGAAGGCGCAGGCACCTTCACCGAAAAAGTCTCCCTAGTAAACTCCGCCAAACGCGCTCGCGCCTTCGAGTCAGCTCGCGATGACGTCATATCCCGTGCCGTAGAGCCAAAGATTGGCCGCCACAACGCAGCCTCGCACCGCCGCCGAAACTGGAACCCCGAGGCAACTCCGCAAGGCGGCAGCAGGGGCCAGGTGAAAGACGTCCTAATTAGCCCCACCGAGAACGAGCAGGGATATCGCGACGTCTTCGTCGTTGTCGATGAAGGCAAGATGGCTCGCATCCCGCAGCATCAAGGTACCGTATCATCCTTCAATTTCGAAGACCCAACCGACGTAGCTATGCCCGCAACAGACTACGCCATTCAGGGTACACTGGATAGGTACGCCAAGAACGACCTGAGCCTCATTGTCGAGCCTTTGGCTGATAAGAGCCAAGACGGCACCGAGCTTATTGTCTGGTAAACAGCAGTGCCTAACCTGCTTGTAGGGGGTGTGGGTGTAACTCAGCTATAGAAGGCAGCTGACGCCCATACCCCTTACTTTGCGCCGCATGGTACACTAAGAGTCGTTATTTACCGATTTACCACCAGACACAATGAGTAGGAGCCCCGATTCATGATTCGACGCGGCCGCTATGCCCGTGCGCTCACACTTCCACCACAAACAGACATTACCCACCATGCCTATTGGGATTTGCGCCTCAAGAAAAGCTCAAAAGCCTTGAGGGACACCGTAGCTCAAGCCCGTAAGGACGGCGAAGAACTCTCCCACACCCTCACGCAGATTGCACTAAAGCTAAGCGCCGAAAAAGGCAAACGCGCATCAGTAGTAGACGTCCTCCGCCACATCCAAAAACACCACAGCAAGTGAGGAACCCCCAAAATGAGTGAAGCAACCGAACACACTCCCCACAACCCCACCCCGCCCGAAGAAAACGCGGAATACCTGACCGGACTGCCAATGATTCACATCAGCAGAATCGACGACAAGCCAGGAATGGTCAAAATCCTCCATACACACGTCTGGCGAGTCCCCCAAAATCCCGAAGCTGACCAGCAAGTCAAGCAGAAGAAGCGAGAGAGCCATACCTACAGCGCCAACACCCCCGGACTCAGCGTTGTAGAGAGGTCAGACTGCGAGCACTACATTCTCCAAGCACCCCAAAACATCCGCAACCTCGTCCTATCCACCGAGCTAATGTCGCCAATCTACACACTTATTGAACAATACCTTGTCCCCAAAGCCAACGGCGTAGTCTTCACCAAAGAAGACCTAGATAAAATCAACCGAGAGTTCTCCACAGCATCAGCAGACTGGCTCGTCCCCATGCTCAGTGACAACAAGCAGGACTTCATCATGAACGTCGAGACGGCTGATTTCGAGCGAGTCGGCCAGATGCTCATGTACTGCGTAGATTACTTCTACAACATCCCATCCGAAGAACTTCGATACACTCTTGAAGACTACGAATGCGACGAAGACACAGCATTCCGCATCATCCAACAGGCATACGTCGAAGACAAACTGGAAGAGTTCAAGGCTAAATCGTCATAAAAGCTGCTTGCAGTGGCTTGACCCTGTCCGTAAGTCGGTGGTATATTTTATAAACTCGCTCCTGGCAGAGGAGAGAGCCTAAACGGACGTGGAGCTGTAAAGGTATTGAAGCGTCAAGGCCCAAGCCCCACGCGGGGCATGGTCACCGTAGGTAAGGAATTACCTACTCATCTCTACAGGGGAACTGAATATTTTTCGGGCTGCCTGCTGGCATAGTGCCTAGTCAGGAGTAAGCTCCCAGCACGCGGGGATGAGCTGGTCGTAATCATCGGAAATACCCGACTTTCTGTGTAAGCTCCCTGCACGTGGTGATGAGCCATGATGTCCTGGAACGAGCTGTGGACATCGTATGCTCCCTGCACGCGGGGATGAGCCTATTATTGTTACCAAGCTGCCTTGTCTAGGCGGGTGGCTATGGTCGTGCTATACTGCACTTAGTTGCTGAGCGACTTATATAACAAAAAAATTTTCGGGGTATGGCGTAGCTTGGTCAACGCGCCTGTTTTGGGAACAGGAGACCGCAGGTTCAAATCCTGCTACCCCGACTTTATATGGGCTGGCCCACTTTTGCTGGCGCACCGTCTTTCAATTATTGGCAGACGGTGCGCCAGCTTTTGTGCTTAGAATTTTAGTTACCTTGTTGCGCGGCGTCTGGCCTTGGGGAAGCTAACGTCTGCTATATACTTACTCGTAGGAACCGCGTAGTCGCGGCACAGGTTTTTGCGCCGCAACTGGTTCCTTATTTTTTGTGCCCATACTATAACGTCATGAGGAGCTATTCATGGGTAAGAATATTGATAACAACGGTAGTCTGATGAAGAAGACTGCCGCCGGTGTTGGTTTGGCGCTGATGGTGCCCTCTACTTTTGCGGGTGCGGCGAATGCGTTGACCGCCTCAGAGGCTAAGCCTTTGGATTATAAGGGTGCTGTCTCTGCCGAGGAGTACAGCAAGAGTAGCTACGAGATTTCGATTGATTATTCTGCCCTGGATGCGGCTGTGAAGGCTGCGAAGGCTAAGGGCGTTAAGGTTTCCGAGGGTCAGGCTCAGGTTGTTACTGCTGGTAATGACGCTGAGGGCCGTAAGCTTGCTGAGGCTGCGAAGAAGGAGTCCGTCTCTCAGATTGATGCGTTGAAGCAGGCTGTGGCTGCTGTTGAGCAGAATAAGGCTGCTGAGGCTAAGTATGAGGCGGATTCTGCTGCTGCGGCTAAGAAGCAGGCTGAGGCTGATGCGGTGAAGGCGGAGAACGCTAAGATTGCTGATGAGAATAAGGCAATTGCTGCTGAGAACGATAAGATTAAGGCTGCGAACGACGCTAAGAAGAAGGATGCTGATGCGAAGAATGCGGCCGCTTTGAAGGCTTATGAGGAGGCTAAGGCTGCTCAGGATAAGCTGAAGGCTGAGCAGATTACTAATGCTAACCCGCTGAAGGGTATCGTTGATGCTAAGAATTTGGCTGTCGAGCAGCCTTTTGAGGTCGTTGAGAATGACAACAATCTCGTGAGCATCAATGGTGCAGCTCCGCAGGATAACCTGACTGAGCGCACTGATTTTGCGAACGACTGGTCGTCAGCTAATACCTATAGGTTCACTAACCTTGACGGTAGCAACCCGAATCTGTCCTTGAAGTACAAGGATGCCGCTGTCGATAAGGAGACTGGTCGCAAGCTGACCGCTCAGGTGGATGTTGTGCGTTTCGTGAGTAACCCCAATGGTGCTCCGTATAACGCCGACGGCTCCGCAAAGTGGAACAATCTGATTGATGTTCACAGCTCATTCCAGGATATTATCTCGTTCCAGAAGATTTACAATATGGAGCTGAAGGTTACCCTGACCTATAGTGATGACGGCTCGGCATACAATAAGCAGTACTACCTGACGCCTGGTTCTCTGAATGCGCAGCAGGAGTCTGGTGCAACTGCTGCGACTCGCTACGAGTTCACTGGCCCTGGCAAGGGTGTTATTGCGACCTTCCTGAATAGCGAGTCTCGAATCAACAAGGATGCGCAAGCGCTTCAGGGTACTGCTGCAACCTTGCCTGGTGCCGCGCAGTCTGGTTTCTACATTCTTCAAGGCTCCAACCAAGGCGGGGTTGTCTTCGATGAGACTGAGGACGCTTTGAAGTACCTCGGTGTCACTTACCTGGTGAATAATGGTGCCACATTCTATGTGGGTACCACTGGTAACCCTGGTGTTCCTGGCGAAGATGGTGTGTCTGGTGACCCGAAGCGCACGGGTGCATCCGAGTACTCGCCGTACAGCATTGATGCTTCTTACAACCACCTGATGCTTTCAGCGCGCACCGTGGCACCCACTCTGCAAGACCCGGTAAAGCCGAAGCTCATCACCCCTGATGAGACCCCGCTGAAGCCTCTGAAGCCTTTGAAGCCTGTACCGACTGTGCCGGAGGTAAAGAAGCCCACTCCGAAGCCTGTGCCCGAGGTGAAGGTTGAGAAGAAGGTTATCAAGGTTTCCAACGTTGCCCCGGAGAAGACGGTCACGAACGAGGACATCATTATCCCTGCCGGTAATGACTTGCCCACTCAGACGGTCACTGGCAATACGGGCAGCAAAGAGCCTGAGCAGTTCGCTATCACCGACCTTATCGAATATGGCAAGGATGGCGACGGTAACTGGAGGAAGCTTGTTTCCATCAGCAAGGACAAGCTGAAGGTCGTAGATTCCGAGGGCAAGGATGTCACTTCCCAGTTCGATATCGTTGTCGAAGAGGGTAAGCTCATCTCTGGCACTGGCACTGATTTTGATGGCCACGTTGCTGATACCGTGACTGCCACAGCTAAAGACCCTAAGAGCCTTGGCGCGAATAAGACCTACAGCTTGAAGGTTGAATCCAAGTCCTTGAATGACTTCAAGGCAGACGAGATGCGTGACCTTGGTGTAGTGACTATCAACAACCAGCCTATCGTTACCTCCATTCACCGTGTGAAGGAAGTCGTCGGGCAGGTAAACAAGGAACTTACCACCCCCGCATCTGAGATTAAGCCTGGTGCTACTCTTCGCTGGAAGGCGCAGGCCAAGAACTCCTCTGGTGCGGACATGAAGAACGCAGTTATCAGCGAGTTCCCCGACAATGCTCAGTTCGACCTAAGTAGCGTCAAGTTCATCAACACTAACGGTCGCGGTACTGTGAACGGAAACGTGTGGGAGATTGGCGAGCTGAAGGCTGGCGAAACGGTCGAGTTTGAAGTCGAGGTAACCCTCCTGGGCAACCTGGATATGGCTCGGGTCGCGTCTGAAGGTATTCTGAACACCATTGTGTTGACCAATAACGCAACTCCTGAAGACCCTGCGCCTACCACTCCGCCGAACCAGTGCCAGGTTAATGCCACTGTGGATGAGGACACTGACGGCTGCGACGCGACGGTGACCAAGGTGACCCCGCCGCCTGCACCGGAAACTCCTGAGCCGGGTAAGCCGACCGAACCTGCAAAGCCTCAAGAGCCTAAGAGCATCGAAAAGGCTAAGGCTGAGACTGGTGCAACAGGCTACGGGGATTCAGGTCTGAGCCCCATGACCGCAGCAGGTATCGGTCTCGTGCTCATTGGTAGTGTCGGTGCAACGACTGTCGCTGTTCGTTCAGTAAAGAAGCGTAAGGCTTCTGCGGAGTAATCTAGCTCCCGGTAGCTAGAATGGCTCATCCCCGCGTGTAGCCCCTTTGGAATTACCTCTAAAGGGGCTACACTTGTATCAAAAGAAGAATACTCGTGGCGGTGTAGCAGTGAAAGCAGGGCGTGCCACCCGCGCTACTGATATACTCATAGTGGCTGATGAGCTCATCCCTGCGTGCAGGGAGCATACTCTTGACTAGGGGTAATGCCCACAAGTAGCCCAGAAATATTCAGTGTCCCTGTAGAGATGAGTAGATGATTCCTCATCCACGGTGACCATACCCAGATTAGGGTTTGGGTCTTGACGCTTCGATACCGCAAGGCTCCACGTCCGTTTAGCCTCTCCCGCGTGCCGCAGGCGAGCATCACGAGAAGTGACTAAATAATTTTAGCTTTCCGCCGATTTATTCTCAAGTTCGATGACCAGGGGCAAGAAGACAATTTCTACCGTATTCTTAGTCCGCTTGGGGCGGCCCTGCTTAGCGTAGTAGCTCGTGGTGAGATATTCGGCGTTCTCCTTGGGTGTTACGTATGCTCCGTTGTTCTGGAGTGGCGGGCTAGCAACGCGAGTGATGTTGCTGTAGTCTCGGTGAGCAATGATATACTTATTGCGGCTGCTGTTTTATCCGTCGACCACAATAAGTGCCGGGTGTTGCTCGGCATTGGTTACGGCGGGGCTTCAGCCCCTACCCGAGGTTTCTTACGGTGTGCATTCATCTCAAGGCTTGATGCTCTTCCGGGTGACGTGGGGACGTTACCCGTTTAGGGTTGAGGGCGAGGTGTCTGTGATTGGTAACGCTTTCGCTATCCGTCGGTGCGGGTTTGTAGCTGGCTGAAATGCCCCTTATCTCTGGTTTGGTACCCAGAGGTAAGGGGCATTTCTAGTGGCTAAAAATATTTGGTTTACTGTGCGGCTGCCGCAGTTGCAGAGGAGGTAGCGGTGGGTACGATTGTTGCGCCTGCCTTAGCGTACTCGCCGTGGTTCTTCTGCTTCACATGCAGCACAATCACATCTTTGCCAGTGTAGGTAGCGTTCGGCTGATAATGCTTGAACCCCTGGATTCGGGTGTTGAAGTTCGCTTCGATGGCCTGGTAGGCGGTTTCCAAAGACACTGGACGTAGCCCGTTCTTCAGAATGTCAGCTTCATATCCCTTGATTTCGGGTGCGATGATGGCGTACTCTTCACCGTTTTCGGCGACGTCATCAAGAATGACGTACTGGCTGTAGTTGCTTTTTGCTAGGATGCCATTGGCTTCTTGGCTGGTAGCAGGCTGAATCTTGTACTCGCTACGGGGCTGCGCTACGACACTTTTTGCGGAGATGACAGGTGCGCCCTTGAGGTTGTCAAGCATCTGCTTTAGCTCACGCTTATCTTCGTCGGTGGCTTCCTTGTTATGGTCAGGGTTGGGTACAACGGGTGTGTCAGCCTTCGCCTCTTCCTCGGCAGATGTATCTGCCTGAGCCGTAGTAATAGTGCCAGGCACTTGCTCCTCAGTACCGAGCATACCTGTCGAGTAGTCGTTGCCTTGTGCGCGCTTGGGGTGCTCAGCGTCGCGGGACGGTTCTAGTGTGACCGGAGCTGTAGGTGAGGGTGAAGCGGATACACTCGGGCTAGCTGATGCTGTGACGGATGTGGTTGCCTGAGCCTCGGTAGAATTGTTGGCGTTTTCAGCACCGCAAGCAGACAGCAAGAGAGTAACGGTAAGCAGGGATAGGGCAAGTGGCTTCTTCAAGGTTTATGCTCCTTCTTGAGCTAGGTAAACGATAAGGTGTTGCGTACAATATGCTATTCATCATCATGCAGGCACCCTTTATTCTAACGCCATATCAGATACAATCTCTGTATGCCACACCATGCGCTATCTAGAAAAGGTTAGTTATGACCCCACAGTACCAGCACAAAGACAAAATCAGCAGGCGCAACCTCCTCGCCATCCTCGGCGCAACCGCACTAACAGGCGTTGGAACCTACACTGCTGCAACCTACCGACCATACATCGGCAAAGACAACAATATTCATGTACCGTACACTGCCACACATCGAGATGCAACCCCTGTAGCAACCACCGAAGCAGGCAAGCCTGTCTACCAGCCACCAGCCGACACCACAGGCGACAAAATGCCAGTGCTAGACGACTACACCCTCTACGCACCTGAGCCAGCAGCAGAGGTGAAAGCTAATACATGTGAAACGGGCGAGGGCGGTGAGGCTCCCTCAAACCTACCATCGTTCGGCTGGTCGATACCAAGCCTAGGAATCTCCTCCAGCCTAGTACCCAGCGGCGCCCAAAACGGAAAAATCACCCTCCCTATCACCACAGACGGTTCAGGGGTCTGGTACAGCAACTCCAACCCCATCGCTGCACAAGAGGGCTCTACAATCCTGGCAGGGCACGTCAATAAACAAAACTACTACCTGTCCCCATGGGGCTACCTCCATAGGCTATCCGGGTGCGAGCGCCTATTCCTGAGTGACGGGAATGGGCATGTCACCCAATGGCGCGTAACGGAGATGTACACTGTGCCGCAATCAAAGCTGACCAGTATTGAGGAGATGTGGAAGAAGGATGGTGAGCGTTCACTTTGGCTTGTTACCTGTGCTGGTGAGCAGGTTGGTGATGATGGTGATGGTGGTTATGGGAATACGTTTGGTTTTGGGTACAGATATAACCTAGTTGTGCGGTGTAGGCCTGATGGTTAGCGCTGTAGAAGACGTCTAGAGTTAGGAGATAGTGTGTCCGAAGTGATGCTGAATGTTGGTGAGCTGCGTGAGCTTTCCTTGCCGAGTGGGGGTGGTCTAGAGGTGTTCGATGCTCTTATGGAGGCGCCTGTAGATTCTGAGAAGCTTCCTTGGGATACGGGGCAGATGGATGTGCTGTATGGTAAGGCTCATCAGTATAATTTGGCTGTTCTTGAGGAGAATGCTGGGCGCCTGCGCAGCTATTTTGGGGATTGTGGTGACCCTGTGCTGGTTGGTTATGCTCAGGCTCTAGCGGAAGTTTACAGTTATGTTGCGGCTGAGTGTTATGATAATAATCCTGCGAATGGGTTTGGTGCGGCGGGTGACCCTGTAGGGATGTTTACTGAGGTTGGGTTGCTTAGCTCGATTAGTTTGGCTACGGGGAAGCAGGCTGAGTCATTTGCTGAAATGCTTGAGGCTGGGCTGTATAGTTACAAGAAAATTTATGAGGCGTCTGGTGGGGATGTTCAGAAGGTTATTGGTATCTATATTGACATCGCTAGCGACCGGCTCGCCTAATCTGGAGGATAAACGCTAATGTTCACTAAGCTATTGAGTAAGTTCCGTAAGTCTCATGCGCCGGAGGGTCTTTCGGAGGAGACTGCAAAAGACCCTAGGCCTGTGTCTGATGTTCCTATTGTTGAGGGTGCTTCGAATCAGGTTGATACTCACATGATTCGCACTGTTCCTGCGGATGTTGCTAGAGTGCAGACTAGTGGGACTGGTGTTGGTGGGGCGACCCTCATTCAGCCGCTGCGTTTCTAACTCTGCATTTAGGGATAATTGAGAAGGGATACCATGCGCTATGTGTAATTTGACACATTCGCATGGTATCCTTATTTGGTACCTAAAATAAATATACGATGGAGGAGCCCTGATGTCTCAGGAACCCGAAAAGACCACTGCTGTTGAGCCTGAGCAGGATATTGTTCAGGCTTTGGATGATAAGGGCAAGAGCGAAGAAGTTCTTGAGGCGCCTGCTGCACCCGAGTATGAAGAGCCGAAGGAAGAGGAAGCGTCGGAAGATGTGCCCGCTCCAAAGTCGTGTGGCTCATGTTGCGAGACCTGCCCTAACAAGCCTAAGCGTGTCCTCTATAAGGAGCACCTGGTAGAGCTTATTGGTAGAAGGATTAGCGGGTTTGGCACTATTCCGGCCACCCTGTTTCTCTTTGTTCTTTTGGTCATCTACTCAACGACCACTATTACTAGATTCGGGAACGTGCCCACCGCGCCGCTGTTGGCAGCGACGATTTTCGGTGCCATCCTGTTTACGGCTATCGCGGTTATCATTGTCAATGTGATTCGTGCACTTTTCCGCGTTGATGGCATCAAGGACGTAATCAACGAGTTCTTCATCCCTCGCCTATGGATTACACCCATCATTGCTATTGCTAGTGTCATCAGTGGCGTGTTCGCGCTAGTTATTGCAACCGGGGATGTTACTGTCGCAGCCAAGATTGAATCCCTGCTCAAGGAGTTCTACTCGCCCCTCCTCTGGTCTGGTGTCACCTTGTATGTTGTCGGTTCTATCACCGCGTTGGTGGGTCGCCGTATCTCCAACAAGAGGTATCAGCAGGCAGTGCGTGAGTCTATTGAACAGGCTCGTCAGGAAGCACGTCAGTAAATCTTTTGCATCGCTAAGCAGTCGTATGCTATATTTTAGGTATGCGGCTGTAGCTCAATGGTAGAGTGCACGCTTCCCAAGCCTGATACGCGGGTTCGATTCCCGTCAGCCGCTCTCCAATAACATATGCGCCGCAGGCGCTGTACATGTGGGGAAACAAAAACCCCGAAAGTGCAGTCCTGCGGCGTGCTTTTGCATTTATAAGCAAGACTCAAACACATGTAAGGAACTGATAATCATGAAAAACGCGCCCCTATACGCTGCGACCATTGCTACACATACCCTAGACACTGCCGGTGGCCACTCTACGTCTATCAAGATTGCGTTCACCTCGACCGATTACGAAAAGCTCAGCACACACATTGAGAATGTGGTAGGCTGCCCACTACTGCCCCTAGCAGACCCGACCCCTGCAACTTTGCGTACTGCTGGCGGCATGAGCGGAGTGATTGGAGTCATCAAAGGCGGCCTAGCATCTGATACCACCGTCGGGCTGGACGAAACATTCACAGTCTGCAACCTCGATGCAAGAAACTACCCCATCTCCGGTGAAGCATTTATGGATATCATTGAGGGCTACACCGGGTCAGACCTCACGACGCACCTCTCAGAGTGGCTAGCCAAGTTTACAGCCTAGTGGACTTTGAGTTGCCCATATAATGTGTTACACTACTTGATGTGAAGCTTGTAGCTGTCCTATCGTTGAGTCATGAGCTACAAGCTTCACGACTGGAGTCGTGCCAGAGTGGCCGAATGGGGCTCCCTGCTAAGGAGTTGATGTGTCAAAGCATCCGCAGGTTCGAATCCTGTCGACTCCGCACCAAATAGAAAGATTGCCTCCCATCTCATGAGATTGAGTTGGGAGGCAATCTTTCTATACCTCTACGCTTACCGGCGGCCTGGATTAGCGCAAGCGTTCGCAGCATGTTGAATAAGAGCCACAGCAACCAGCACCACCGCCGAACCAAGCGCATCCTCACGACGACTACCATCACTCACCGACATAAGCGCAATACCACTTACCACAACGTAAGTAGCCAACAGAACACGCCGCACATAATAACTTTCACACAACGCCCTATAAACAGCCAGCACCAAAGCAGCCGAACCCAATAACGGCAGCGTAGGATTATTCAAATGAACCGACGTCCAGATAACGGCCAGAACATAAATCAGGGAACCCGCAACAACAAGCACAACCTCACCAGGCGTCAACTTCTCAAACTTAGGTTGTTTCGTAAATCTAGTCAGCATTCTCAAAAATATCAAGCAATAAAAATCAGCAATTGTCCTACAACACATATCTCCCCACCATAGGCGACAGGTAGGAAAAGCTATGAGCATACAGCTAGAATAACCTACTAGAAACACAAAACGCCCACAAAACGGAAGGTACGATACTCACTCATGAGCAATTTTCTAGAAAAGCTGCTGCGCACAGGCGAGAAACGTGAAGCGCATCGCGCACAAAATCTAGTAGACGCGATTCAACTGGTCGGGCCCACTTACAAAGAGATGAGCGACGCAGAGCTCAGGGAACAGACGTCACTTTTCAAAAAGCGTGTCAAAGACGGGGAAAGTCTTGACCTACTCATCCCTGAAGCCTTCGCCGTGGTATCCGAGGCGTCTGACCGTGTTCTCGGCAAAAAACAATACCCCGTACAACTCATGGGCGGCATCGCCCTACACTTCGGACAAGTAGCAGAAATGGGCACAGGCGAAGGCAAAGCAGTCACCCTAACAACCCTCATCCCCACACCCGAAGGCGCCAAACCAGCAAGCAACATCCACCTCGGAGACACCATATACGCAGGCAACGGCGAACTCACCAACATCACAGGCGTCTACCCCCAAGGCCCCCAAAAAGTCTACCGACTCACCACAGCCGACGGCAGACACATCGACTGCAACGCCGAACACCTATGGGACGCAGCCATCGACAAAGACGGCATTCAGACCGTAACAACCCAACAGATTATCGAAGCACTCAACACCAATAAGCCTGTAACCATCCCCCAAAACGGGGCCACCACGTGTAAACAAGCTACGCGCTCGCATCCTGGTAGCATACTTGACCCTAAGACGGCAGACATCTGCATCTACCTGGGCTCGTCATATGTGCCACTTCAGGGGAATGGGTCTGATAAGTGGCATACTTTTTCTGATATGGTCTCTTTTGGTGCGCTCATGGTTACCATGGACGCCCATGATGCAGGGCTGGCTCATTACCAGCTTCAGCTAGATAAATATCGAGAATGGGTATCGAACCGTGACTTTAATCTTTCTAGCCTACTTGGTTCAACGGTATCGCCGCAGTACACAGTAGGAATTTATGCCCCCACAGGTTCAGAGTGGCAGATTTCTAGCCTTTTGGAACATGCTGCAACACATGTTGACGAGGGCTCCTTGCAGGCAAATGCGTGGTCTGAGTTGAACGCTGATTCAGTGGCATGGCTGGCACGCTCTATGGGCTGGAGTGCCGTTATCCGTTACGATGAGCAGTCGCTCCTTGGGTGGGTTGTTGATATTGATAAGAATCCTGCCAGGATGGTGTCGGTAGTAGACGTTGTAGAGACAGGTGAGGTTGAGGAGCAGGTATGTTTCACTGTTTCACATCCTTCACGTCTTTTCCTTGCAAGCGACCATGTTGTTACCCATAACACTCTGACTGCGGTTGCTCCGCTGTATTTGAACGCACTCACGGGTAAAGGTGCGCATTTGGTGACGACTAATGATTATCTTGCCCGAGAGCAGGCTGAGCAGATGGGTCGAATTTATACGTTCCTAGGTATGACTTACGGCGCGATTCAGGAGCAGATGGGGTCAGAGGAACGTCAAAGCATCTACGCTCGTGATATTGTCTACGGCACGAACACCCAGTTCGGCTTTGATTATCTGCGGGACAATATTGCCAAGGCTCCCGAGCAGCGAGTCCAGCGAGGCTTGAATTACGTTATTATTGATGAGCTTGATTCGATTCTTATTGATGAGGCTGTCACGCCGCTCATCATTTCTTCACCTGCTGAGAACGCTGAGAAGGCAGCCCAGTGGTTCACCGCCTGCGCTGAATTTATGGCGACCCTCAAAGAAGGCGAGCATTACACCGCCGACAAGAAGAAGCGTACTGCCGACTTTGAAGATGCAGGTATCGATGCGGCCATTGATTATTTTGGAATCGCTAACCAAGGCGTCTTGTATGGTGAGCACAGTGAGCTTCTAACGTTCTTGCGTGCTGCACTCCAGGCGGAGGCTCTTTATGAGAAGAATAAAGAGTATATTATTCAAGGCCGGGAGGTCATGATTGTTGATGAGCATACAGGTCGTGCAATGGAAGGTCGCCGCTACAGCAATGGCATTCATCAAGCTTTGGAAGCTAAAGAGCGCCGGAATGGTAATCGTCAAGTAGAGATTCAGCCAGAAAATCCGACCTCCGCAACGATTACGCTACAAAATTTCTTCCGCCTTTACGACAAGATGTCGGGAATGACTGGTACTGCCGCATCTGAGGCAGCTGAGCTAGCGGATACGTATGGGCTTACCGTTCGCACGATTCCACCCAATAAGCCGAAGCTACGTGCTGATTTGCCGGATGAAGTTTACATCTCGGAAAAGGCTAAATTTGAGGCTGTAGTTGCAGAGATTAAGCAGCTACATGAAGACAGTGAAGGGACATATCTCACCCCTGATGGTCAGGTGCGACCACTTGTGCAACCTGTCCTTATTGGTACCACAAGCGTTAATGCTTCCGAGAAGCTGTCCAGAATGCTGACTGAGGCTAATATTGAGCATAATGTGCTGAACGCCAAACATATTGAGGAAGAAGCGCACATTATTGCTCAAGCTGGCAGGCTCGGAGCTGTCACTGTTTCGACGAATATGGCTGGTCGTGGAACCGACATCCTTCTTGGGGGTAACGCTGAGATGCTGGTCGAGGAAAGGCTCGCCATGGAAGGGCTGACCAGTGAGCACACCCCGGACGCTTACGAACGGAGGTGGCGCGAGCTTCTTCCTATCATGGAGGATAAAGTATCCCATGAGAGAGAGAAAGTTCGTGGCTGTGGCGGCTTGTATGTTATCGGCACAGCGAGACACGATTCCCGTCGTATCGATAATCAGCTAATCGGTCGTTCTGGTAGGCAGGGTGACCCTGGAAAGAGTAAATTTTTCCTGTCGGTTGAAGATGAGTTGCTGAGGTTCTACGGGTCGCGCAGTATTTCAGCTATCGTCAAAGCAATGTCTGCTTCGCCTAATACCCCCATTAGCGGCAAGATTATCACTAAGGCCATGGCTAGCGCACAAGCAGCTATCGATGGCAGGCATAGGGAATCCCGTAAGAGCACACTGGATTATGATGACGTTCTAAACGCGCAGCGCAAGCTTGCCTATTCAGAGCGCAGTAAAATCCTTGAAGGCGACAAGGATATGCTTCTTCGCCAAACAGAACTACTGGTCAAGGATAGTGTTGAGCAGGTCGCTCGAAGCTGGCTGGATGCACGTGGCTCACATGTTGATGATTGGGATTTGAAGAAGCTGTGGGCTCATCTCAAAGATAAGCTGCACTGGGCGCCCTCCATCACTCCACAAGACGTTCTGGATGAATATCCGAACAGCACTGATTTCACATCAGATGCGATTGTCTACGAACTTACAGCTGCTGCTAAGACGCAATGGGATAGTAGAGTTGAGCGGGATGAGGCGATGGCAGTGCACTATGCTAAGGCCGCCCTTCTGGACGCTATCGATTCTGAGTGGATGGCGCACCTGGCCGATTTGGACTACCTCAAAGAAGGTATTGGACTGCGGAGCCTGGCTCAGAAAGACCCAAAGGTTGAATACAAGATTGAGTCGGGCGACTTGTTCAATAAGATGACTCGCGAGTATATTCCGCAAGCTTTTTCTAAAGCGATTTTGGGTGCAGTAAGCTAAGCTTCCCGCTAGGGATAGAGGCTGACAGCTGATACAATTTAACCAGGCAGGTTTGGGGTGCTAGGCTAACATTTTCGCGTTAGCTTATGCACCCCAAACCCTTTGAATAATATGCGAACGACCTGCAAAGGAAGAACCTCTTTATATGATTCCGAAAACATGCCCTTCCTGTGGTTCCGTACGAACTGCTTTGTGGTGCGAGCCTGATTGTGCAGCGTGCGTCAAGTGGCACTCGGGGCTTAATAAGAAGGGCAAACCCAATGATTTGAATAGGGTGAAAGCATACAAGCGGGCACAGAAGCATCATTGCCCTTGCGGCCGTGCGAAGCTATCTCTCAACCCTGACTGCCATCTATGCCAATACCGCCATTATTGGTGGTGGACTATGGGGTACTCGCACACTAAGTGGATTGAGTATCGCGAGTCTCGCAGTGCGGCGCCCTGCATGGAATGTCCAGCTCACGCAACTTCCATAACCCCTGGCTGCCAAACTTGCATCGAAAGGACTCGCAAATCTCCTGCTCTTGCGGTCTATAAAGACTATGCAGATGCAGTATTTTCAGCGGGTCTAGGTCAGAGCTCGCGCTTAGGCACGTGCGACACGTGTGGCGCGCCTGAGACGGTTTTTAGCCCTGGTTGCCATACTTGCCGCAAGCGCCATTCTGCGCAATCAAGCCCAACCACGCTGGATATGTTTAGGCTCATGTCCTATCGAGGGAAGTATGCTGACCAGCTGAAGGGTACGACGCTTGAGCCACCGACATGCTCAACGTGCGCAAATATCCTTGCAGGAACATACACTAAGCTTTCAGGTGACCTAGCTTCAAGGTGCACGCCTGCCTACCGAGTTCCAGTAGCCTCTGAATATATACCTACCCCGAGGCAACGCAAAATTGTGCGCAAACGTACCCGTAAGCATGAGTCTGGCATCCCTGAGATTGGGCGTGACACAAGTACGCCACTACCGCGTCAAAAGAGAAATTGCTCTTATTGTGGAGCCTCTGAAGATTTTTGGACAAGAGGGTGCCCAGAATGTGCAAGCCGACACAAGAAATGGTATAAGGGCGGTGCACCAACACCGTATCAGGCTTATCTTGAGTACGGAAATATCGTAGAAAACGTACACACCACTTGTGGGCACAAATTTGGCAGCGGGGTTACTTGTCCAGCACCCATGAATCTTTATATGCAGGGTTGCCCTGACTGTTTGGCTCGATACGAAAACCGCACCAAGAAGCGTAAGGCGGAGGAGCAAGAGTACCCTACGCCGGAGCACCTAATATCTTTCATCGTTAGGTATAGGGCAACTGTGGAAAACCGGGCTTGGAACCTCATTGATAAATTTCCCAGTTAATGACCCCTCATAATGCGAAAAAGAGGCGTCTGAGCTTTGATGCTCAGACGCCTCTTTTATGAGTCTATGGGAGTACTGTCAAAATGTTGCTTTCCGACAACACATAATCCCGCTCCGACTCATTAAATATCGGACGGTAAGCCGTATCCCCTGTAATTAGAAGTCCAATAACATAGTCTTCCATTTTTCGGGCACGAACGTATTCTTTCCGTGCTGTCTTACGTCGTTTCGCTAGAGACTTCTCATCCTGCTCAACTCTTTCAAGATAGGTGTTTAGGCGTCTCAATGTCTGCTCGGCGGCTGACCTTGCCGCCTTAGCCGCATGATATACAGATGCCCTATGGTTACGCACGTAGGCTGCCCAGGGGTTCTTTTCAGGAGCGCTACCAGCACGGCGAATCATTTCGGGGTAGATGATATTACCTATGGCTGCAACATCGAAAAGCATTTCGCATTCAGTAGGCCATTGCTCTACGGATAGGAGCTTGTAATCCCTGGATTCGCTAGTTAGCATCTTGAGCGACTTCTTGACAGGGGTATCCATGATAACAAAGATGTCTTCATCGCTATCTTCTGTGGCGAGGCCGTTGGCTTGAGAGCCGTAGTAGCCATATGCCACTACAGATTTTGCATCTAGACCGTGGCTTTCTAGTGCCTCACATAGCTCACCCCAATCAGGGTGGCTAATCTTTCTTCTGACTGATGTGTTCATGTCCCCATTATACCTCAGCCCCATAAATAGTGCTATAAGGGTGTTTTGTCCATCTGATATGCATGAGTATGCATTGATATGAAGTATGTGTATAATGGTCTGTGCGTAACCTCACCGCTAAAAGACGTTGCCCATCGTGTAATATGTTCTTTTTGTCGAGTCGCAGAAGACTCAGCCACGCATCAATGGTTGGTAAATTATGCGCATGATGCAAAAACATACATCATTAACCTTCTACTGGAGACCTAACCTGTGAGAACTTCGAAGCTCGGCGTACTAACCCTAGCAGCTATGACACTTATCCCCTCCACCTTCGCCAATGCTGCGACTGTGGGCTCTAATCCTTGGGATAACCACCACGGACAAACCGCCCCTACCAAGACAGTAAGCACTAGCAATGGCAAGCCTTGCCTTGTCACTGGATACCGCATCGTACCCCTAGACGAAAACGGTAACACTGTAAACGGTTTCTGCTTCAACAACGCTGACCCAACTCAAGAGGCACTAGCACCCTACGCCCCTGTAGATACCGGCAAGACCATTGAAGACCAGCGCAAGGTTGAAGATACTGGCATCTGGGGCTACGGGCAGCAGGTGGCACGCGACACTTTCGCCTACCAGAAGCTACCTGATAATACGCCTGTGCTGGATAACAGCCAGAACATCAATTCCCAGCACCTCGTGTACTCACGCACTATCAATAAGTGGCTGACCGCTGAGAATGTGAACCGGGGCGGTGCCGGTCAGGAACTTATTCCCACCCTCACTGTCGATTCCTCTAACCCTAACCAGGAATATGTAGAGGTCGTATCGCGTGATAACCGTGCCCTCACCAATGAAGCGACCCGCCGCCTCACTATGGGTTCTCGCCCTATGTCTCTGTGGTACCTAAAGCATCCGAATCCTTCCGGTGATAAGTCCTTGGCGACTTATGATGTGGCGACTGGTCTGTGGACTTCGATGTTCCATGTCATGCAGGATGCGCCCGCGCAGACCTACAGCACTACGGCGACTATCAAGATGTCCGAAGACGGCTCTGTGCCCAATGTTGAGAAGTGGATGGGTGCTAAGGATGAGTCCGCCCGCAAGAAGGTGAACTATGATACGGCATACTTCACCTCTGCGCCTGTTGAGGGTAAGACCCAGACCACTGACGCTAAGAGCGCACAGCTCCAGGCTATCCCTAGTGAGAAGACCACCGCTAAGGATGGTCTAACCCCCGTAGACACCCCTAGGAACCACGTATCCCCGTATTCTGCTGGCGATACTATTACGGTACAGGCTTACTCTCGTGACATGGAATCTGGTCGCGATATGCGATACCCTATTGGTCGTGGTCAGACCTTCCGCCTCGTAAACCCGGTTGAAGGTGTAACTATTGACGCACACACTGGCGCTATCACCGCTACCCGTGCGGCTGTAGAGAAGGCGGGTGGCACTCTGAATGTTCAGATTGAGGCTGATTGGACTCCGGTCATCAAGTACTCGTCAGGCGGCTTCATGACGGGCATCCCAAACTTTGGTGGCTTGGGTGAGAACAACTATTGGCTAAACCTCTCGTCCGGCACTTCTTCTGTTGTGGGTATGGCTAACGAAAACACCCAGATTGGTATCGATGAGCTTCGTCGTGGCAAGATTGAGCACGCTCTGTCGGTGACTTTCCCGAACTATCAGAGGGGGGCGTCGTTCCCAGCAAAGATGGCAGACGGTAATATTGATACCACTAAGTACCCGGAAGCTCCGCACGCGGGTCAGCGTTGGCGTTTGCCGAAGGATTTCGACACCGACGGCTACTTGCGTTCCATTGATAAGACAGACGACTCCATTCTGCGTATGCAGATTGAAGCTGCTAAGGAGTACGGCGGCATTGTGACTGACCGAAACCTCGCAACTATCGCATTCAACTTCGAGTCCGGTTGGTCGTATGCTCCCGCCGCACGTGAAGGCAAGAACATCTATATGGACGAAACCGTGGAAAACGGCTGGTTGAAGAAGATGTTTGACAAGCATACCGGCGGCAACGCCGCGTTCCCATGGCAGGCTGTGCAGTGGATGCCCGTGAACTACGCTGAGCTTCCTGAAGGCTCTAAGGGGCAGCAGAACACTCTCGTAAACTACACAGCTGACGCTATCCCCGGCGATTTGTCTGTGCGCACATATCTACCTGACCGTGTACATGAGAACGGCTATATTGGTCACACTACTCACACTGGTAGGGACTCACGCACCTATACCGTAACCGACCCTTTCTGGGTTATGAACCTACACACTGATTTCCATGAGACTCCGGGCTACAAGTCTACTACTGAGACTGATAATGGTGTGGTGCAGGGTGAAGAGCTAGGCATGACCATCACCCCGACCCGTGAGGGTGTATCCACCCCTGTACACCTGGTAACTGAAAACTTGCGTAGGTCGAAGGATTACCTTGCTTATGAAAAGCTTCAGGACAAGTCCCAGTGGACGGGTGTAGCAGTACCCGAGCTAGACCACACCAAGTCAGTTATCCGCCAGGCAGGTCAGGAAGATGTTCCCGTGCTCAACGAAAAGACTAAGAAGTGGCACTTCCAGGCTTATGCCAACGACCCGACCTACAAGTCGCGCGGCTTTGCCTACACCGTTGGTGGCGTACAGGAAACCAACCCCTTGGCGGCTTCTGACTACCCGCGCCTCAAGACTGGCACCACTCAGATTGTAGACGTGCTCGCTAATGACTCTACCAATTTCGGTAACAATAACGGTATGACACTCACGGGTGTTAAGTTGTACAATGCTGCTGGCGAGGAAGTCACCCAGTACGATAACGGTATGGCAACCTACCGAATCGTAGACGTGCCTGGCAAGAACCGTAAGGGCATTGAGATTACCACTAAGACTAAGGAAGGTTTCGCGCCGACTGTAGACTATGCGGCTGTACGCTCTGACGGCACCGTGTCCTCTAAGGGTGCGATTACCACACTGATTGGTTCCACTACTAGTAAGGCAATAGCTCTAGCGAATACTTCTAGCGAGAAGGGTGAGCCCGCTACTCAGCCGGTAAACCCTGATTTGGTGGCGACCGAGAAGGGCGAGCCCGAGGTCGTTGCAGAGAATCCTGAATTTAGCGGTGGCGTGAACGGTACTGAACCTGCTATCCGCGAAGATGACCCTGAGTATAAGGGTGGCGCTAGCGCAGTAGAGGCTGACTCCAATAAAAAGGAGGACTTTACTGGTGGCGTTAATGATTCCGAACCTGCTGTTCGCGCGGAGAACCCCGAGTACACAGGCTCGGCAAATGGTGACCCTGCAACCGCTAGCCCGAAGGGTGCAGCAACTCAGCCTACCTCTAGCACCGAAACTCTTGATTCGCTGAAGGCTCCTACTGTAGAGCCTGCCCGCTCAGGTGAAGGCGCCAGTGGTGATTCTAATGGTTCGACCACAGCTCCCTCTGAGGTTACTAAGTCTGAGCAGCCCTCTGAATCTGCGAAGCCTGAAGAGCCCAGGAAGCCTGTGGAAGCAAAGACTGGTCACGAGCAGAATGATGCACTAGCCTCAGATGCTCAACTGCCGCTTGCAGGTGGTCTCATCGCAACACTGCTCGCTATGGTTGGTCTACGTCGCCGCAACATGCAAAACTAGCTACAACTAGATACTAACTGATAGGGGTGTGTTGCTTGAGTTCCCTAAGCAACACACCCCTATTGCATCTCTCAAATATTTATGCTATAGTGAATATGTAAATTTATTTCAGCTACACAAAGGTATAGCCACACATGTCCAACTACTCTGACATCCCCGCATCTTTCTACGTCACGCCAAGCATCGCCAATGATGAGGCGTATGACGAAGCTTCTGACACTACTCCAGCGATGGATATTGTCGCCCTCATCAAGGGTTCTCCGGCTGAAGACCATTTCATCCTACTCAATAAGCAGGGCGGAGGCTCCGCCTATTACGGCACCATCGTTGACGCACATGGAGCCAATGTCGCCCCCGCAATTCAGGTTGAGGTATCTGCTGGGCTCGACAATGAGACCCCTGAATACCACATTGCTCAGGCGGTCTTCCGCAAGTTTGAAGCAGGAAACGAAGACAGCCTTCACATTCCCCTCACCTGGAACACCCTGGAGGCTATTCCGACCTACTCCAACGGGCAGGCAGATTATGAGCTCTGGGTCAATGTTGAAACCACCACCGTTGTGTAATGGCTACTCTCGGGAAGGAACTAAATGAACAAGAATATTACAGACCTGTTTAAGAACTTCATCTATAATATGAGGATGAAGGCTGCTCGATACGACCAGACCACCGCAGATGTTTTTCGACCTGCACCAGTAAAGGGGCTGGCCAGCAATTCAGGATGGTTCGCAAATCATGCGCCGATTGAAGATGAGTCGTGGCGCAACGGAATCAGCCCGAAGTCGAAGAAGTAAGGTTTATCCCAAGCTTTCTAGCGTGCGAGCCCACCCATAGGATTTCTTAATGGGCAGGTGCTCGCACGCTAGACACATTGTTTTAACCGACAGGAAGAAGAGGAAAAAATGACGAATGTTGAACCGAACTACGGCGTAGAATTTATGCGAGGATTTATAGTCTCCGGGCTTGCCTGCACAGCCTTTTGGGGTGTGACAGGTGCACTTGTTGCCAGCATCCTAATTCACTAATTTTCGACCAGACCAGCCACCACTAACGAACGAGCCACAACACCTACATGTCATACATCACTGCCTACGAAACCATCAATGCTATCTGGTGGGTCGCACTACTAGCCACGGTCGCTGTAATTTGCGCCATTTTTATGGTCATCCAGCTTTGTATGATTCCTTCCAAGAAGAAAGTCAAAGCTCAAGCACAAGCCTCCAATACCCCAAATCAGAGCGGCACTTGGGGTTTCACCTACCGCACCCTGCGAGACCAGAATAAGACTCTCACAGTCTTCGGCGTACTGACATTCATCTTCGGTTCAGCAGCTCTATATATTTGGTGGACAGACCATATCGACCGAAAGGTTACTGTCTCACCCGGTGTTGTCCAAAGCATCAATATTGACGAAAATAAGCTTCGTGATTGGCGTAGTGATGAGGCGGGGCTTGACCTCAAGTACTCATACATGACGAAGGACGGTGTTCCTGTCTTCAAGGATTACAGCAACCCATCCAAGGAAGTTTACCGAGAGTGTGAGCTCATTATTACCGACGAGCAGCGTCAGGGTGGCAACGTGTGGTTTGTGCGTGAGGTTAAGATGAAAATCACCCCAAGATGCGCAAACACTACGACCTCGGGTGAGAATGTTCCGATGACGACACCGAAGCCCGCACCTAGCGCAACCACAACCGCTAAGCCTTCAGTCACCCCTGCACCCACTCGTGTAGCGACACCCACACCTACTACTAAGCCGAAGGTTACCACCGCGAGCGCAACCCCTTCACCTGCTCGACGCTAGGCGCCGATTGGTTTTGATATATAGGTGGTAATCCCCGATAGTGAGCCACTATCTTTGGTGGTGGCACCTCTGGAATTGCTTCTGTGGTGACTGAAAACCGCTTGACTGCACCATTTGCCCTGAGATTGTTCGGGTTGGGTGTTGTTGGGCGGTTTTTTGTGTTCTGGGTGTGGTTCTTGTGTTGCTCCTGTTGTTAGAATGTTTTTGTGGGGTGGCGTGGAGGGCTGCTGGTTGGTTTGTTTTGTTTTGGTATGTAGTTTTTAGGATTTTAGGTTAGTTTGTTATGGGTTGGAAGCATCTTTCTCCGAATGGTGAGTATAACGATTGTGTTGGGCCTTCTGGGTGTTCGTATGGTGATGCTGCTGAGGGTTCTGGTGGTGTGCTTCATTTTAAGGATGAGGCGGCGGTGAAGGCGCATAAGGAGGAGGTTGCTGAGGCTCGTGAGGCTGCGAGGCGTGGTCGGCCGGAGGAGCGTGTTAATTTGACGGAGCAGCAGGTGAGGTTGATTCCTGTTTCTGATGCGGCTGCGTATGCGGCGGATAATCGGGCTCGTGTTGAGTTTTCTAAGGTGGATAAGGATTATTGGGTTGGGCGTTTTTTTGGTGAGGAGAGTGCTATGGTGGTGGCTGAGCCTTCACCTCGGAGTATGACGCCTTTTGCTGAGTGGGGTGGTGTTGATGTGAGTGGGCTTGTTCATCGTGCTGAGGTTTCTGCTGCGGGTAGGGGTTCTTCGGCTGCTGCGAATGTTAAGTTGGCGAATGATTTGGTGGGTGCGCATCGTGCGGGTAGGCAGGATGGGCAGACTGCGGTGAGGGTGATTGCTGCGGAGGAGAGGAATCCTTCGTTTGTTCAGCTTGCTAAGCATCGGCAGCAGTATTTGAATCGTATTATGGCGTTGGGTGAGCAGAGGTATGCTGAGTATGCTGTTTGTGCTTTTGAGCATTTTGAGCGGCAGCATAGGCGTTCTTTGGCTAAGCATACGGGGAAGATTTTGGAGCGTCTTCTTTCTAGTCCCAGCCTGTCTGATGCTGAGCGTGTGGAGGTGCGTCACGCGGCGGCATACATCCTGCAAGAGCATGATGAGTTCCAGAGCTGGGTGGGGCGTCATGATACGGATTTCAGTGCCGATGGGTTGCCTATTCCTGCTGATGCGGCGCAGCTTCGTGACCTTGTGGATTCTTGCTCCAGTAAGCCAGATAGGTATGGTGACATGCTTGTTATGGCTACTGACCTTGAGGATGTAGGCTTTGATGGTCTTGATTTCTCGCAAATGGTGACGCCAGTAAATGTTGTGTCCCCTGAGCAGACCCCCGAAGAGGTTGTTATCGCTCAAACCAGTAAGGACGACCCTGATTTGAGGGATGACTTGCGAGCGCTTGAGTGGAATGATGCGGTGGCGCACAGTTATGTCACTTACACTAAGCAGGCGCGTCGCAGAAAGTTCAGTGAAGCTATCTATAGCAGCTACACCAACCCTGCCTACCATAACCTTGGTGGCCGCGAATACATGCCGAAAGTCCGTCCAGGTGACATCATATGCAGGCCAGGTGCCGACGGCAGAACCGAGTATGCTGTAACCTTGAACAACACTGGCTACGGTGTGCTGTACCAGACTATCGGCTCCTACACGATGGACGACAGCCCAATTATCGTTGACGCCGATAGGGCGCTCGCACTATACAACGCGGGTGCTAGGATAAACGAGTCGCCAATCGGTGTTACCGCGTTCCCTGGCAGTGGTACAACCCTTGAAGATGAGGGTTGGGCAGCCTACTAACCCTCCCCCCCCCCCCAATCTATAAGGTTGGTGCGGTCATTCGCTTCTTGATTCGAGTGGCGTATGACCGCATTTTTATGCGCCAAAAACACCAAGTTCTTACTCTTCAATGTAAATAAATCGCATTGTTATGCAACTTCCCCTTCCGATATATAACCTGAGTATGCCCAAACAAGGGCGAGGTTAACTACTCGGCTTGAACCGGAAACCTCAACGAAAGCCACCTGAAATACAGGCGGCCTTAGAAGAAGCACATAAGGACAAACTATTGAGTAAGAAGACCACCACCACTGTAACCAAGAATGTTCTCGCGACCACGCTGCTCACTGCAACCATTGCGGGCGCTGTCGCACCGGCAGTAGCAACAAGTGACGCTGAGGACAAGAAGAAGACCATCACGGCGGGTTCCACCATCACCGTCTCCGAAAACGAGACTATCAAGAATGATGCGGATACCCATCTTGACGGCGATACCGCCACCACCGCAGCCGCACCAACCCTTCAGGGTGCTGTGCAGGTTGGGAACATCAAGACTGCGCTCGCTCAGACTCCTGAAGAGGGCGCGAAGATGGGTGGCGCTACTGTGGGTTGGGGTGCCAAGGCTCAGGCTGAGGATAAGCAGAACCTGACTGGTGCGCAGGATTCGACGTTGAGTGGCGGTGCTACTCCGTCTCTTGCGGTTACTCCTTTGACGACCAGGAGTGGCTGGAAGCCCAGCTGGGGCGTTCTAGGTCAGGATGTTTCCAATCACCAACCTAACATTAACTGGGCTGCACAGTATGCAGGTGGTAGCCGTTTCTCCTGGATGAAGACCAGTGAGGGCACTACCTATGTTGACCCGACTTTCTCAAAGCATTATACGGGTGCCCGCGAGGCTGGTCTCGTAACTGGCGGTTACCACTTTGCGCTGCCGCCTCAGTCTTCTGGGCGCACTCAGGCTGAGATTTTTGTGAAGAATGGTGGCGGGTGGACTGCTGATGGCAAGACACTGCCGGGTATGCTCGATTTGGAGTATAACCCGTATCCTTCTCTTGGTAACACCTGTTTTGGTATGAGCCAGTCTCAGTTGAAGACATGGACTTGGGAGTTCATGAACCGTTACAAAGAGCTGACGGGCCGATACCCCACCATTTACTCGACTACTGACTGGTGGAACACCTGTATGGGTGGCACGGGTGAGTTCAATAATGCTGCACCCCTGCATATTGCTAACTATTCCACAGGGCCTGGTTACATGCCTGGCGGCTCCACCAGTTTCGATATTTGGCAGTTCTCATCTGTGGCACCTTTCGCGGGTGACTCGAATGTTTTCAATGGCACTACTGCTGAGCTGGATAATTTCGTTCGCAATGCGCACTACGTTTCTAAGTGGGGTAGTAACGGCAAGATTTCACCTGCTCCAACTGGTTTCCGCTCTGCTCACGCTCCCGAGGCTCCGAAGCCTGCCCCTGCTGTTGATAATGGTGACCGTCATTTCGGTAACGGCGGCTACCTGAATATCAATAGTGGCATTGGTAGCTATTGGAATAAGAACAAGGAGCGTTACGGCAACCCTATTGGCCGCGAGTTGGCTTTGCCTCGTGGTTGGGCTCAGGATTTTGAGAATGGTTACCGCATCTTGCACCGCAAGGACGGTAAGGGTGGCGCTATCTATCTGCGCGGCGCGATTGGCGACCTGTGGGTGAAGAACGGCAATGAGTATGGCCGCTTTGGTTACCCTCTGACTGATGAGTATTTTTTCCGTGAGTCTGCGCAGCAGGACTTTGATAGCGGTAAGAAGTTGATTTGGTCTGCCAAGAATGGCGTGCACGTCATGACGAATTTCCAGCCGATTACAACTAAGTGGTTGGAGCTTGGTGATGTGAGGACTATTGGCACTCCCATCACGGATGAGATTGTCCAAGGCGATGTGACTTACCAGGATTTCCGCACCGAAAGTGGTATGGTTACTCGCCTAACCATGAATAACCACACCCACCAGGTGACTGTCTCTGACCCAACCTCAAAGTTCCAGGTTAAGGGCGGCATCAGGGACTACGTATCCAAGCGCAGCTATGGTGAGCCGCTAGAGAATGAGCGTAACGTCGCCAACGCCGTCTGGGAGCAGCGATTTAAGTCTAAGCACACCGTTGTCTTCTCTTATCAGGCGGGTGGCAAGTCTATTTGGGAGCCTGGTGCGATTGGTCAGCGCTGGTTGAAGGCTGGCGGTGCAGCAGGTACCTACAAGTACCCCACGTCTGAAGAGCTTTCAGTGAATGGTTACGTGTACCAGGATTTCGGTTCGGGACATAAGATGGTGTGGACTGAGAAGACTGGTGTTCACGATGTCTATATGCCTGGCGAAATTGGTCAGTACTGGCAGCGACACCAGAATGAGATTGGTGTCCCTGTAAATGATGAAACCAGCCAGGGTAACGGCATCATTTCTCAGGACTTCATTAAGGATGGCAGAATCAGCCGTATCGTGTGGACTGAGAAGACTGGTGCGCACAAGGTGCTTATCCCTAGCGCTATCGGTAATAAGTGGCTGACTTATGGCAACACTGGCAGCAATCAGCTCGGCGTGCCTGTTTCTGAGGAGTACTACGTCCACGGTGGCATGGCGCAGGACTTCAAGAATGGCGACGAGTACTACATTGTGGGGTGGAAGGACGACGCGCAGGCGGGCCACCCCACCCACGTTATCCAGTTCAACAGCGCAGTCGGCCAGAAGTGGGCTCGCGAAGGCCACTGGGACGTCCATGGCTTCCCGATGAGTGACGTTGTGAATAACCGTCACGCAACCACCCAGAAGTTCTCTCGTAGCGGCACCATCAGCACTATCGCTCGCGGCACAGTTCTTAGGAGCGCCACTGGTAATGTTCATGGCGCTTTGGCAGCAGAGCCTGTAGTAGCGCAAGCTAACCTCAACGATAAGATTGTTGAGACCGCAAAGAGTGGTCTCGGCGGCGCATACGTTTGGGGCGGCAAGACGTTCAAGGCTTGGGACTGCTCCGGCTTCGTCTCATGGGTTTACGCGCAGCACGGTGTGAAGCTGACCGCTTACACTTATGCGATGAAGAACGAGCTAAAGCCCACGACCACCCCGAAGCCTGGTGATATTGTCTTCCAGAACGGCTACAGCCACGTTGGTATCTACCTGGGTGACGGCAAGATGATTTCCGCATTGAACCCCACTAACGGGACTCTGATTCACCCAACCTCCTGGATGCCGGTTGATGGTTACTACACCGTCAAGTAAAAACCTACTATGATGGGCGCGCTAGTTATTAATCATGATGTATCGGCGGTTACTACCGTCTGGTGCCCCCAATAAAATGGGGGACTAGCGCATTGTCAAAGGTTAGGTGTACTTCACCATTACATGTACTTACATGTAGTACTAGGTGGGTGCACCTAACCTTTTTCTGTGGTCGCCTTGTCAGGGTAAAAGAAAGCCCCCAACCAGCAATTATCTGGTTGGGGGCTTTCTTAGTGAACCTATCTGGTGCTGATATCTAAATCAGTTGCCAGAGGAAGGTGGCGTTGGGTGCTTAGGACTTCTGGGCCTTCAGAGCAGCCAGTCGGTCATCCAGCTCGGCGTCGCGACCCATCTGCTCTAGAGTGTTGAACTGTGCGTCCAGGGAGGACGCGGCCAGCTCCTGCTGACCCGCGACACGTGCCTCTTCGCGACGAATCTTCTCTTCGAAGCGGCTCATTTCGCTGGTCGGGTCGAGCACGTCGAAAGCCTTCAGAGCATCGTTTACCTGAGACTGGGCAGCGGCAGTCTTTGCGCGAGCATCCAGCTCGTCACGCTTAGCCTTGACCTCCTCAAGCTTGGTGCGCATCTTCTCCAGGCCGTCCTTGAGCTGGTTGACAACCTGAGTCTGAGAAGCAATCTGAGGCTCAGCCGCCTGCGCAGCCTTCTCAGCGACCATCTGCTTGTTCAGGGCAATCTTAGCGAGGTTGTCGAACTTGTCAGCGTTAGCAGTGTCGCCTGCCGCGCGGAACTCGTCAGCCTTGTTAGACGCCGCTAGAGCCTTGGTACCCCACTCCTGAGCGGTCTTGATGTCCTCAGCGTGGTCCTTTTCGAGTAGGCGCAGGTTGCCGATGGTCTGTGCTACTGCACCCTCCGCCTCACGGATGTTGTTGGTGTAGTCACGAATCATCTGGTCAATCATCTTTGCCGGGTCTTCAGCAGCGTCAATCATTGCGTTGACGTTTGCAGAGATGAGCTTACCGATGCGAGAAAAAATAGTAACCTTAGCCATGATGGTTACCCCTTTCTGGAGATGTCTAGTTTTACCGAATCCACGGGAGTGTGGTTTACGGTTGCACTGATTCTATCACACACCTTGCGTCTCATGTCAAAAGCCTTCACGAGTGAGGCTTTGACCTGTCTGCTATAGGCGGGATTCCTCTAGTGCCAACGCTATATTACCTCATAGAGTCCTCATAATTCGGCTGCGACTCAATAATTATAAAAATTTACAGGAAATACGAAGATTAGGTATATAAATCATGGCAAATCAAGCGAAGGTGCATATCCGCCCAGACGGTTCACTAGGTACCTGCGAGGCGGAATATCAGTGCAGGTATGCAAGGGAAGACCCGCGTGGGCCACACTTTGATACGTTTGAAGAAGCCGCAATGTGGCTAGAGACTGAAGCCGAGGCGCTTGAAGACTGCAAGATGCTTGTCGAGGAATGGGGCGAGGAGGAAGGTCTGACTCCTGGGCTGATGGAGGCCCACAACATTACGCCTTGGACATTGCATCGCTTCAACCCCGACAAATATCCAAACCCAGGTCTCGAAGGTCAGCCGCTCAAGGAGGAAGTCGAGCAGCATGATGAGGCCGCAGAGGAGCCTGTAGAGGTATCCGAGCCTGAAATCATTGAGCCTGCCGAGGTTATTACGGAAGTAGAGCCAGATACTGCTCGCGAGCCTACTGAGGCTGCATATGTTAACCCTGAACCTTCTATTGAAGAGACCGAATCCACTGCTGAGGATACCGCTGTTGTGAGTGAGACTCCAACACTCGATAGTGATGTCCCTGAGCGTGACCGTGGCGGTTGGATTAACCCCGAGGACGGCCAGTTCACCTTTGATTTTGACGTGTCAGCGATGCGTATCGAACGCCCAATGCATGATTTGGGCTCTGGCATGTATTGGGAGCCTGAAACCTACGAGCAGATGGTGGACGAAGCGGTCAAATATGCGTCGTGGGATGAGGAAGAGCTATGCCGTAGCTTTGTGGCGCAGGCGGAGCTTGATGATTCAGGGCTCGATGGATATATGCCTGTCTCTGGTCACGCGAACAGTGTTCTAGATGGTTGGGTGATGCGTAATATTGATAAGCCTGTAGACCAAGAAGCAGCAGATGCGGCCTTGGAAGAGTGGGCTGCAACTCCGCGCGGGCGAGGGCGGTTCGCCACTGATGTCGATAATATTGATAGCGATGACGCCCCGCAGAACCCTTACGGTGGTAGCATGGTCATTGAGTACGACATCCCGAGCAGTATTTACCTCTCTGAGGGTGATTACATTAACGCGGCATATGGTGATGACTATGACGGCTACGCCTGGGCCCGAATGGAAATAGAAGAAACGCGCGGCTGGACTAAAGATTCCACCAGGCAGCAAGACTATATTGATTCAAGCACCTACGCAGGGTATGTTGAGCGCAAGCCCGCAGCAAATGATTATGAGACCGATACTCTAACGCGAGTTATCGACCCAGATGGCAGTGTTGCGGTTGTCGCAGGAAATGGTGAGCTCACCCAAAAAGTTGCAAAGAGGAAGTATCACAGCCAAGTATCTGCTGAACGTTACCGTGACTACAGGTGGTCTGAACGCGAGCGCAAAGAGGTGAAAGACTTCTTGGGTGGTGAGTACTACGACGATGAGGTGTTCTCTAAGCGTGAGCGCGCAGCGCTGAATAAGCTGCGCAGGTTCAATTATCAGTCGTCCGTGATTAACAGTCAGATTACCGAGTTGCTGGAGTCTGAGTCTGATGAAGATGTAGACAAGCTGGATGCACTGTGTGAGCGTGTTGATTGTGGTAACCCGGATTATTTGAAGAGTTTCTTGGCTGAGGGGCTTTTGGAGGGGAGTCTGAAGATTAAGTCTAAGGGGTTTGCTCCGACTTTGGATGATATTGTTCCTGGTAATCCGAGTAGGGATAGTATGTTTGGTGCGTTGCGTAGTTTGGATAGGATTACGTCGCGGAATGAGGGTTATAGTGGTAGGGGTAGTTTGGATGATGTTTTTGAGGCTGCGGCGGCTCGTGTTGTGATTAAGTATGATAAGCCTGATGGGCCTATGTCTGTTATGCGTCATGCGCCTTCGCGGCGTTCTACGATTTTGTCGACGTTTACTCCGAAGGAGTGCCAGCGTGATGAGTCGTTGATGTATATGAAGGGTAATCATGCTGGTTTTAGTTTGAGTCGTTCGGCGAATAGGACTGATGCTAATTCGTTGAAGTATGATACGGGTACTGCGCGTTATGGGAATGATTTTGTGGTGACGTATGAGGATGAGGGTGGTGCTACTCGTTTTGGGTATGCTCCGCAGGGTGCTGTTGATGGTACCGTGGATATTGTTCATCTTCCTGCGAGTGCGACGCTTGTGGATAAGGATGGGTTTGAGTTTCCTGACCCGTATTATTTGAAGGCTGCGCGTGCTGAGTATTTCTTTGGTGGTACTGAGTTTAAGCCTGGTGATTTGGAGAATATTGTGGTGAATGATGATGATTCGACCACGAGTAGGTTTAAGTTGAGGCTTTGGTAAGACTCATCCCCTCGTACAGGGAGCTTACTCAATCGAGGACAGCGACGTCGACTCATCCCCTCGTACAGGGAGCTTGCCCTTCCTGACTAGGCATTATGCCAGCAGACAGCCCGAAAAAAATATTCAGTTCCCCGCAATTGAGATGAGTAAGCGATTCCTCGCCTACGGTGGCCATACCCAGATTAGGGTTTGGGTCTTGACGCTTCCACTATTGAGGCTCGACGTCCGTTTAGGCTCTCTCCTCTGTCAGGAGCGAGTTTATACAGTATATCGCGACTTGCAGCTATGGTCAAGCTATTGGAGGGTTGGCCCCTGGAGTGGTTTTTGCCGCTCTGGGGGCTTTCTTTTGTCAGTCAACCCCTTGGGTTGCATTCGTATATTTTTTGTGTTACACTAGTTTTGCGAGCTAGTTCAGTTGGTTGAGTTGGCTCGTTTATTCACGCAACTTTTGCAATGTACGAACAATCCTATGAGGAGAACACTAATGTCTATTTCCCGTCGCTCTGTTATTGCTGGCGCTGCTGCTGGTGGCGCACTGCTGGCGCTGAATGCACCTGCCGCTAATGCTCGTGACCGTTTTGTTTCTGCTGCTGTTGAGCCTACTATCAAGAAGGTTCCTACTCCGGCGGTTGGTCACGCAATCGTGAAGGGATCGTCGAAGACTTCCCTGTCCTCGATTGAGTCAGTCGCCATTTCGCCGTGGAACAATATCATCCCTGGTTATGGTGACTATAACCTGAACGGTGACAGTTGGGGCACTTCTCGCGTCTGCATCTCCGCCTTCGATAGCGATGGTAAGCCTGTGACGAACGCGAAGCCTGCTGGTTCTGAGGCGGTTCGTGGTTTCTATGCCGAGGGTCGCATCTACGTGCCTCTGATTGACCCGTCTCAGCCCGCAGGTCACAAGGAACTGTGGAACCGCACCGCCGTATGGGAAAGTGACGCACGTAGCGAAAACTGGACTCTGCGCGATATTCGTGACCCGAAGGGCCAGCCGTACAAGGCTGAGCATATCTGGTCGCTGTGCTCGGCACCTGCAACTAACGGCACCCTGTTTATCACCATCAGCTCTCACAAGGATGATGTTCATGGTCTGTCTTATGAGGACGGCGTGATTCTTGCAGGTGATTTTGAGGGAGGCTTCGTCCCGATTTACATCTCCTCCGCCCCGAACCAGACCATCCGCCTGCTGGAAACCGATAAGCAGTCCGCTGCTGGTGGCAACATCACTGTCCGTGCAACCCGCAACATTCGTGGTGGTGGCAAGGAAAACATTATCGTCATCCTTGCTGAGCACGCACCGAAGCAGGCGGTCATCGACGACGGTATGCGCCGGCACCACATCACCAACCCCGCAGTCCACTCCGACGCACACTACTTCGACCACGACTGGGGCATCAGTGACGCCTTCGTAGACTCCGTAACCCCCGCAGGTTCCGACGTCCACGAGTTCGCTGACGGCTGGTACTTCGAGCCTGGCAACATCGCTGCTGACCGAAACATTAAGGGAATCCAGGGCTACATCCGCCACCGCAAGAACAAGAGCATCAACCTGGCTATCCCTAACGAAAGCAACGTCCAGAAGGACATGGGTATCAGCCACACCTACATGCGCTCCAACCTCCCTGGATGGCACGCAATCCGCTCACAGTTCGGCGACCTAACCATCATCGACACCCAGAACAAGCAGGCCTGGCACGTCAACAAGGGTGACTACAAGCGTTACCTGTCCGCAGACACCAAGGACAAGTACCGCAACGAACTCCTCAAGGTCACCGGCGACTCCTTCGCAGTCATCACCACCAACAACTCCGCCAACCCGAAGCTCGTCTTCGGCACCCGCGACGGCAACCTCCTCTACATCGAAGGCCTCCTGCCCTACATGGAAGCAAAGGACATGCGCCGCACCGCAGTCTCCGGCGGCTGGTTCCCCTCCCAGTTCTCCGACGACTACGAATACGAAACCTACAAGTTCGGCATGAGCTATAGTGAGTATCGTAAGAATGAGCGCGCCGATATCGCCAAGGCACAGAGCCTCAAGCTCACCAACGGAGTACGCCCCCGCAGCTACTACAAGCGAATCGCAGACTAACCCCATGGAGGCCACCAACACAAGGTGAGCACCACAACAGAACGCCCCCATCTTCACACCGACAGATGGGGGCGTCCCCCATACCCCAACAACACCGAAAGGGCAGACACCATGACTGGACAAACAACCACGTCAGACCCCGCTATCAACACTCAGACCCCGCCGACCAGTAGCGGGGACAGCGCGACCCAGGTGAATAATAATCAACCAAGCGGCGGCGCGGCAATCTTTAAGAGTGCCCTCTCTGCGCTCGCACTCATCGCCGCTGTACTCGTCGTCGGTAACGGCATTGTCTATCTCATGGACAAGGCGGACTTCGGCAAGTCCCTTCCCATCGCGCAGAGTCACCTCGAAACGCTTAGCTACAGCAGTATTATCGGCATCAGTGCAATAGTAGCTGCCATCTTCCTCGCAAAGAAGCTCGGCGGCACCGTAGCGTCGATACTATTCGGTATCTATAATCCAGCTAACATCCTTAAATATGCTCTAAGCGGCGCAGGCGTAGCAGCAGCCCTACTGCTCATCAACGCCATCACAGCAGCCATGACTGGAACTGCAACCCCCACAGCTGTGGCGCCGTTCCAGGTCATGAACACCTCGACCATCGCCTTCACGTTGGCTCATACCATTATCCTGGCACCTATCGCAGAAGAAATGCTCTTCCGAGGTGTGTTGCTCGCAGGTGTTCGCCGCACCGGCATCCCTGGAGCAACCATCGTCATGGTTCTCCTATCCTCCTTCGGATTCGCCCTCTTCCATGTTGTCGGCTCAATTTTCAGCGCAGGAATCTACGCTTTCAACCTCGGAAACATGAGCATCCTCACCACCACAATCAGCGGGCTCATGCCTTCCATCCTCAACTACCTCATCGCAGGTATCACCCTTGCCGCACTCTCCCTGAAAACTAAAAACATCTATGCCTCCTGGGCAGCGCACGCCCTATTCAACATGGCCCTCCTATACGGCGTAGACAACATGATAGAACGACTCATCATCCACTAATTTGCCCCCAACAAGCCACCACGCTATACTTTAAAGTATCCGGTTTGTGACGAAGGAAGCCGCCCAAACAGCAGATTTGCTTGCATTGGTCGGCTTCTTTCACGTCCAGGCATGGGTTCTGGTTGAACTCCTCAAAGAACACATCGCCCACCAACCGGCACACGAGGAGGTGGGAGACCCAACATTGAGCACTACACCATAAACACAGGTCAATGCTCTTGAGGCGAATCCTGAAACCCCAAAAAGTTTCAGGTAGGCAAGCTCTCTAACCATGCCAAGCCTGACAGCTAATCTCACAAACCACTGACAGAGACCCCCAACAGAAAGACTCCATACCCCCATGGGTAAGAAACGCATTTACACGAATATTGCAATCACCGCACCCCTCATCACCGCAATCATGGCACCACAGGTCGCATGGGCTGACAACACACCTAACGTGAACACCCCCGCCACCTTCGCATCAGACAATAGCGACACAAGCAGCCGCACCCGCGCCTTCACCCGAGCATCCGACATCATTGACGAGAACAACACCACCGTCATTGAACTAACTGCCGCAGAGAAGCACGAACTTTCCAACACTGTACTAGACAACGGCGACGAATCCTACGACGCACTCTCCCTACTAAACATGCAGAACGAAGCCGCACGCAAAGCAAAAGCACGCGGCGAAGCAATGCATAAGATGCTAGAAGGCATCGCAAACACCCGCGACGAACTAGCAGCAAAGGCAGACACCGAAAAAAGAATTGAGGAAGAAGCCAAGGCACGCGCTGAAGCCGAAGCTAAGCGACTAGCAGAGGAAGCAGCTAAGCACGCAGAGGAGAAAGCCAAAGCCGAGGCTGAAGCGGAAAAAGCTGCACAAAACAGCGCACCGCGACAGGCCTCACAGGCAACTAGCACCAGCGCAGACAGCACTACTGCGCTCGCGAACGCTCAGGTGGTAGCTACCCAGTCTGTAGCACAGCGCACCTACACTCCATCCACGGAAATCCCTTCGAACACCGCCGCCAGTACTGCCACCACCTATAGCAGCAATTTTGATGTTCGAGTAAGCAGCACCTCGAAAGCTGCCACAGTAGCAGTGGACACCTCATCACTTGACGCCACTCGTGCAGGCATTGTAAACAGTGCGAAGAGCGGCCTGGGTGGCGCGTACATCTGGGGTGGCAAGACGTTTAAGGCTTGGGACTGCTCCGGTTTCGTTTCATGGGTCTACGCTCAGCATGGCATCAAGCTTACTGCTTACACCTACTCAATGGTTGGTGAGCTCAAGGTTACGAACGCCCCGAAGCCTGGTGATATTGTCTTCCAGAACGGTTACAGCCACGTCGGCATCTACATTGGTGACGGCAAGATGATTTCCGCTTTGAACCCTTCTGAAGGCACCATCGTTCACCCTGTGTCCGTCATGTCAGTTGATGGCTACTACACAGCTCTATAATTTTGTGGTATAATATTTACAGTTGCTTCTCAACGCCTCAACTGAGAAGCAGCTATGAAACTGTCAGTATTTAGCTCGGTCAATATATGTCCATGGGCGGATATCGGTTTCGAATGTCCTTTGAATAAGCGCCCCGTCATACTTGGCGGGGCGCTTATTTTTGCACCCACGCCCATGCTATGTTCTAACTACAACGTTATCTAACATTCTGAAAGGCGTGTGAGCACCAGATGGGTTACCACTACCCCGTTGTAGACTCCGAGTCCTTGCGCTATGGCGAGGCAACTATTGAAGGCGTGTCCACCCCAACTATCACGAACGGTGGGGCACACTGGAGACTATCAGTCGATAACGGGAAGATTTCATTGAAGAAACATTCCCCTGAAACGGCCGCAGGAAACAGCCTAAGCTACGAGGATTGGGTAGTCACTGCCGCCCGATTCATCGCACGTGAAGCCCATAAAGGCGGTGTAGATATCGGAGGCAACGATTACTTCAGAGGGCACATATCTACCGTCGCGCACAAAGTCTCCGAGGCAACCCACGCGGACGCCTACAGCGTCGCTACAGCGTACACCCATGACGTCCTAGAAGATTCAGCAATCACCGAGGAAGAACTTCTCAAAGTCCTCCCGCTGGAAGTAGTTGATGCAGTTGCAGCACTAACTCACAGCCGTGAAGGTGGCAGCTACTACGAATACCTGGAGCGCGTGGCTCAAAACCCACTAGCACTCACAGTGAAGCAGGCTGAAGTTGAGGACAACCGAGATGTTACACGACTCAGGGAAATTACATACAAGGACGCTGAGCGCCTAGTCAAATACGACTACGCCACACGTTACATCGACAATAAAATTGCCCAGACAACAGCATAAATAACACCCGACAAGGTGCAAACACTGCTATGATTGGTTTCGCCCTACAGTCCCAGCATTACACAAGGGCTTAGGCAACAAACGTAACGCTAGCATCTTGCTATATGGTACGTATAGACCGCTAAAACACGGTCTGAAAATTTAGTTTGGGGTAGGTAGCCCAAGCTGCTTCACAACAACACGGCTGCCCCAAAAACATTTCTCAACTTATTTGGAGACTAATTTTAATGTCCAAGACTAAGACATCGAAGGCACTAACCGCACTTGCGCTAACCGGCGTCACCCTGACCACCACTGTGGCAACCAGTGCCAATGCGTTCGCAGCAGAAGCACCCGCCGCAGCAACCAGTGCTACGACCACTTTGAATGGCAACCTTGCAGGCGCTTCACTCAAGGTGACTGGCGGTGAGGGCACCATTCAGACCCTAACCAATGGTCGTGACGGCGTGACCCGCCAGGTAACCCTCACCATCCCGAACCTTGACGGTGCGCTCAAAGCAGGGCAGACCACCCAGATTGAGCTTGTACCCACCTTGTCCACTGGCTCTCAGGGCAAGCAGAACAACACTAACCTGACCTTCACCACCAATGTTACGCAGGTTACTAACGCCGACGGCAAGGTTATTGGCACCATCAGCCCTGTTGCTGGCAACTCGCGCGCAATCAACATTACCTGGACTGAGGAAATTACCAAGAGCCCGCGCGACATTAACGCGAACTTCACCGCGCTTATTACCGGATTGAATGACGAGAAGGTCATGAAGACCTATGACCTCAAGTACAAGGCAAACGGTATTGGCGAGATTGACGGTGGAAAGATTAACCTCAACCCTGCGCCCACCCCGCCCGGCTACTTCCCTGTTGGCGGCGTATGGTACGGTGGTGTCGGCAACGAGGTTTGCGGTGTGAATGATGCATTCCTCAAGGGTCAGACCGCTCCGCATGGTGTCGTCACGGGTGGCAAGTATGAGATTGAGTTGAGTGTCAATAAGGCTGACCAGCTTTTCCGTATCGGTCAGGATGGTGCAGATAACTGGCTCAAGGAGAACCCGAACTTCGTAGTGAACCACACTGTTCCGACGAAGATTGAGGATAATTTCTATTACCCGTTGAAGGGTGAGGAGCTTATCGCTTGGGCTAAGGCTCACCCGAAGGACTACAAGCTCTTCGTATTGAAGGGTGCGAGGTCTGCCGCTGACCACAAGGCATGGGCTGATGGTAATTTCGATGCGATTAACCCCGAAGGTCTTGAGGTGCGTGCGGCAACCGGCTCCTACACTGGTTACATCCTGAACGGCAAGAAGTACAATGCTACCCCCACTGGTGAGCTTGCTAAGGCTGGTATCACTGATACTCTTGTCTACATTAACTTCGACAAGTCCACTTCGGACAAGCTGGTTCTGGAGTACGACGCACGATACGATGGTGAGGCGTTCTGGTTCACTACTGCTTCTGCGGATAAGAACAACCCTAGCTCTTGGGGTGCGGCGGCAGACGCTAAGAACCACCGTTGCGGCGATGTTCAGCTGACCGCTGAGGCTGTTCGTGCAAAGAAGACTATTTTCACCTTTGACATGAACACCTACCGCACCGACGTTGATGGTCGCCCGCGTACAGGTGGTTCCTCCGCATACGGCACCTACAACTACGCAAACAGCTCTGCTTCTGCGGTTGCTCTCCCGAAGGACGGCAACGAACAGAAGTCAGGCCCCTATGGCGTTCCCCTGGTTGCCGATTTGATGGAGAACTCCTCCACTGTCCACCCTTACACCATTGACAAGAGCAAGACTGTCTTTACTACTACCGAGGGTGCGACCATTTCCGAGGGCGGCAAGAAGATTGTCGTTCCCGGCAAGGCGACCATTACTATCAACGCTAACGGTGTCGCAACTGCCGTCCCCGAGAAGGGCTTCAGTGGCACCGTGGTAGTTAATTACAATGTCTTTGACACTGGTAATGCCACTACCCAGGTTCCGTCTACCGCGACTTTCACTTGGGCGAAGCAGTCTAGCCTGAATGTCGCACCGGCTGAGAAGACCGTTCTGGTGAACGGCGAGAAGTCGCAGACTCTTGACCCGCTGGCTACCGCCAAGGTCGAGGGTAGCACCGTCGATGCTTCTACATTGAAGCTTGGCGACGGTAAGGGCTCCACGTCTTACAGCTTCGGTGATTCTGGCGTGACCGCCAAGGTTGTGAACGGCAAGGTTGTGTTTGACCACCCGCAGAACATCGTGGGTGACTTCACTGTCCGTTACGTCGTTTCCACTGCTGATGGTAAGGAAGCGGAGTCTACTGTCACCTTGCACATTCAGCCGGTGAACACCGCGATTGGCATTGTCACTAAGATTAATGGTGACGATGCAAATGTTGAGCCTGTAAAGCTTAAGTTGGGCGACAACGGTGCTGCAACTGGCAAGGTTACTGTTGAGGTGACCAACACCTCCAACTCTGCGGTGACTTTGAACGAGTCGAACCTGACGGTGGCAAGCGCTAATGGCAAGAAGATTGCGCTGCCTGCCGGATTCACTTTGGCGCCGGGTGAGACTAAGACCCTCACCGTTGATGACATCTCTGTGAAGTCAGGCGAAACCGGCAAGGTTGAGTATTCTGCAACCCAGACTGCTAACATTTTCAAGCGCTGGGACGGCGCCAAGGTTTCTGGTACCGCTGGTTCTGCTCAGACCGTGAGTGACCCTGCTAAGGCGACTGCTGAGGTGGTTTCCGAGATTCCTGGCAACCCTCCCACTGTCGCTGATAACCCTGAAGCTGTCGTGACCGCCCCGAAGGCTGCTGACGACACTTATAAGATTGACAGTGATAATGAGACTATCCTGCCGGACATCATTCAGAATGACGCTGGTGCCAACATCAATGGCGCCGATGACCCTCTGGATGTGAAGACTCTGCGCTTCCTGGACAAGGACGGCAGGCAGGTCACCGAGATTGCCTTCCCTGAAGGTGTCTACAAGGTGTCTGCTGAAGGTGTTGTGACTTTCACTCGTACGGCTGGCTACAAGGGTGGTCTGCCCTCTGTGGATTATGTGGTGAGCACTGTTTCTGGTCTGACTGCTCAGGCGAAGATTCACCTTGTGAACGACTTCAAGGAGCAGCCGGTTGAGCCTACGCCGGATGCACCCAAGCCTTCTGAGCCCGTAGTTGAGAAGCCTTCCGAGCCTGGCAAGAAGGTAGAAGCAAAGACTGGTCATGAGTCAACTTCGGCTAACCCCGCAGCTCTGGCAGGTCTGTTTGCTGTTGTTGCGGCAGGTACTGCCGCCACGATTACGGCTCGCCGCCGCAGTGAAAGCTAATCTACATAGCCACTAAATAAGATACGCACCCTAAGTTCTGATTTCTAATGAGCTTGGGGTGCGTATCTTTTAGGTTAAGCATGAAGGTTTGGCTGATATATGACTTTTTGTAATATTGTTATTCCCATCACTGACCCCTCAAAGTGGTGGCTTACAGGAGGGATTTACACCCAATGTCGAAGGTATCGAGCCGGAAAGTGGGCGCTACCGCACTAGCTGTGTCAATGTTGACCGGCGTGACCGTAGCCAACGCTGCAAATATTGTCCCAAAGACCACTACTCCTGCAAATACTTGTGTCAAGAGCGTTTACCAGCCTGATTTGGGTTGCCCCGATTGGGCTGACGAATTTGATGGTACTGAAGTCAATAAGGATTTCTGGACTGTTTACAGTGGATATTCCGAGGCTAAGCAAGACCCTTATGGTAGGTACACTGATAAGGCGGTTACCGTTAGTGGCGGGCAGCTTCATCTGACTACGAAGGTCGGGCAGAATGGCCAAAAGGGCGACTCAGCTGAGATGACCACCAACAATAAAGTTGCTTTTGAAGACGGCTATTGGGAATACAAGCTCAGTTACACAGGCTTCGGGCACGTAGGCGGCTATCTCTATGGGAATGGCAATGTTGCTGGCCCTCAGAAGGGTGAAATTGACGGCTTTGAAGCGTTTGGTTCGACCGACGACTCTACCCGTAGTGAGGCTGGCAAGCGCGAGAAGTTTAAACAGGCAGACCGTAACCAGACCATTATCCACTACAGTGCCGAGGCCATCAATGCTCAAACAGGCAAAAAGTCAAGTCACAGTAAGGGGTCGTGGCATAATAACAAACCCGCTGGTGAGCCTGTTGTCGTAGGTATCTTGAAGACCTCTGAGGGCGTCAAGATTTTCCGTGATGGAGTTCTTGTCGAAGAAATGAAGTCGTCTGACCCGAACTACGCGAAGACCTTCCCCGCCGGGGAGCCACTGAATGTCACATTGACTGCTCGCGTATCGAATGTGTACTGGGGCCAGCAGAGCAACCCTACGGGTGGAATATCGGTTGATTACGTGCGCCATTACCCGCTAGTTACAGCAGCACCAGAACCGACGCCTGAACCGAGCCCGACAACATCTGAAGCGCCTCCTACCCCGACTCCTTCCGCTGAGCCGAGCACAGAGGCGCCCAAGCCTGAGCCTAGCGCGCCTGCAACACCCGAGCCCACCTCGACACCAACTGCGAGCGCCCCGGAGCCTAAACCCGCACCTACAGCTTCCACACCTGCAACTCCGGTGCCGACACCAAGTGTAGACGTCACACCTGCGCCGACTACTGAGCCCCCCAAGCCGGAGCCAAGCTCTCCAGTCACGCCTGACCCGAAGCCCAGCGAGGAGGTGCCTATAGCAACCCCGGAGCCACCAGAAAGTGCATCCCCTAAGCCAAGTGAGTCTCCAGTATCCCCGGAGCCCTCAGTGCCTGCGCCTAGTGCTACGGTGACGCCAACCGCTGCGCCTTCAACACCGGCGGTAGAGACTCCTACCGCAAATCCGAGTGTTGAGCCGACCACAACACCGTCTCGTGATTCGAGCGTAACGCCGAACACTCCAACAGCGGATGCATCTCAGACACCCGATACCAAGCCTCTAGCACCATCTTCCGATTCAGTGAAGAAGGTTGAAGCTAAGACTGGCCATGATTCTGAGTCGAATGGCTGGATTATGGCTGGGATTGCCACGATTGCCGCCCTATTTGCTGGGTTTGCGGGCTGGTTCTTTTGGATTAAGCCGCGACGAGATGAGAAGAAGAACGCTGAAGAGTAATCTTTAGCAGTGTAGATGAACATGGCGTACCAAACAATGCCTGGTACGCCATGTTCGCATCTGCCAGTGATAGTATTGTGAAGTAGAAAAACTGCCTGATTGGATTATTCAATGAACACTTTGAACCCTGTTATTCAGATTATCGCCCACATGGATTTCAAGCGAGCGCGCGTAGCTTTTCTTCCGGTTGCAGGTCGGTCTTTGGATGCTTTGTCTGAGCCTGTTGTGCATTCGACGTTGACGGGGGAGACGATTCCTCCGGGTGATTTGTCGATTATGCAGGTTCTTCAGTCTATTGAAGAGGGTGGTTATCGGGGTGCTGATTATTCGCTTTTGGCGTGGGATGCTGCTAAGACGTTGGATGCTTTGCGGTCTACTTTGCCGGAGTTGTGTGCTCTTATTGGGGATAGGGTTATTGATATGCGGGGTGTGCGGTTGGCGTTGGAGAGTTTGCCGTCGGCGTTGCCTTATGCTGTTGAGCGTCCTGAGTCTGCGTTGGCGTTGGTTGATGCGGTGAGGGAGGTTCATGAGTTGTATCAGGAGGTTGTTTTGTATCTTGTTGCGGCGCAGAATGATGCTGGTGTGAGGGGTGCAGCTCCGTCGGTTGGTGTGGGTTCGGGTGTGGTGTCTGTTGTGGGTGTTGGTGGTCGTAAGGGGCATGGGAAGGATACTTTTGCGGGGCTTTTGGGGGAGGATTGGGTGGTTATTGGGATGTCTGACCCTTTGTATGAGGCGGTGTTGAAGCTTAATCCGCTTGTTGAGTTGGTGAGTAGTCCTGGTACGTGTATTCCGTTGAGTGTTTATTTGGATAGTTTTTGTGGTGGGGATTGGACTGAGGCTAAGAAGAATCCTGGGGTTCGTGTGTTGCTTCAGCGTCTTGGTACTGATGTGGTGCGGGATATGGTTGATGAGGATGCTTGGGTTGATATTATGAGGTTTAGGGTTAGGTGTTTGTTGAATGAGGGTAAGAAGGTGGTTGTGACTGGGGTTAGGTTCCCTAATGAGCTTGAGGCGATTAAGCGTTTGGGGGGGGAAGACTGTTTGGGTTGAGCGTCCTGGTGTTGGGGATGGTGATTCGCATATTTCGGAGGCTGCGGTGGCTATGCAGAGTTTTGATTTTGTGGTTAATAATTCTGGTACTATTGAGGATTTGGGGAGGGCTGCTAGGCGTGTGGCGGATGTAGTGTCGGGGTAGTATCCTGTTTGGTGGGGTGCGAAGGTGGTTTGGTTCTGCTTTCGCACCCTGTTTGTGTTTTGTTTGTTTGATTTGTAGGTAGGTGGCGTATGAGTTCTGTTGATGATATTAAGAATCCTTCGGAGAGAGCTAAGCTTTATGCTCATGTGCGTGGTTCTCATGGTGAGAAGCGTGCGTTGAGTGAGAGGATGCGTGCTGAGCGTAAGGTGGCTGCGCCCGATACGGTTTCTGCGGATGATTTGGTGGCGCCGCCGAAGGGGGCTTATCCGTTGCCTGCTGACCACCCTATTTTTCTGAGGGGTGCTGAGCTTGGTATTGATGTTCTTTCTGACCGTGCTTTTAAGATTGTTGCTAGTACGTATAAGAAGGGTCTTTATACTGAGGATGAGATTGATTGTTTTGTGACGACGCCTAGTGGTAAGCCGCAGGTGATTCGGTGGGATATTGTGGATGAGGCGAGGGTTCCTGAGTGGGCGCGTGCTCGTTTCTTTTATCCTTCCGGTAAGCGTCGTAAGAAGGCTGCGGCTGGGCTTCCTTTGCCTCAGTTGGGGCCGGGTGAGTCTGAGGAAGGTGTTGTTGCTGAGACTGCTGAGGACGCCTATTTTCGTAAGCCTGTTGAGCGTCTAGCAGAGGAGTTGGTGCCGTGGGATACGTCGTCCTTTATGCAGACTCTTTTTGTCCCTGGCTTGGCTGGCCAGGTGGAGGTGTATAAGCGCAGGTTCTTGCCTTTGATGCGTGAGTCTGATGCGGTTGTGACTTTGGGTGGCATGTTGCGTTTGGCGCCGTTTTTGGAGTTGGGTGTGAATGCTGATGATGAGCATAAGTATTTGAGCCCTACGGTTGAGAATGCGCAACTGCTTCAGTATTTGTGGGGTGGCGCCAGGTATTCGACGATGCCTTTTGTCAATTTGATGGGTGCTACTGAGATGCTGTATTTGAACATGGGTAAGGCGGATGCTGATAAGTGGTTGAAGGACACTACTGAGGGCGTGAATTTTGTACGTGAAGGTTGGTTGACGGACGAGAAGCGTAACCCCGCTGCGTTTCGCTATTATACGGCGGTGGAGCTTGATGGTCGATTGGTGACTCACGCAGGTCTAAGTTATGGCGAGTGGGTCAACATTGGGCGACCGCAGACTGCTCGTCAGGCGGCTTATGCATTGAATATGAAGTATCTTGGGACTTTGTACCAGCCTCCGTGTTACAGGTCAGGTTTTGGGATTAACTATGCAGCTAGCCCGATTATGGGTCATTCATTGGCGGAGGTTTATTCGTCGTGGATGAGCACGGTTGAGCAGTGCCCATTTCCTCAGATTCATGGGTCGTTGACCATGAGAGACCCGTCTGGGCATGAGATTGCTAGCACGAATTATCACCCTTTGTATTTTGCTGAGAAGATGAATTACCACAGGTGGGGCACTAGTATCACGCTCAATGGTACGTCGTTTTATGCGGTTGATGGGCCGCGTAAGTCTTTGGTGAAGTTGGATGATTATCAGGCAGGCTATGGCGTGTATCAGCAGTCTACCCACCGTAGGCACGCTCAGGCTGTGTATGCTCCCAATGTGCCGACGCTGATTAGTGCGGATGGTAAGACGATTCTTTAGGGTGAGCCACTGCTCTGCTATATCTGTATTGCGATAAGCGCACCACTTGTCACGATTGGGTGGCGGTGGCGAATCCATGATGATGGTATAGAGAACTGTGTAGGGTGACCCTGCATGGGGCACGGTGTATAAAGAGCGGGTGGGGAACCTATTTAGGAGGCTCCTCACCCGCTCTTTTTAGTATCTTCACACTGCTCTATTTGGGTTCAGCGACTACGACGAAATTGTGTGTATATGTCCAGCGTCCGTTGGTTACGCTGCCGTGACAGGTCGCCATGATGAGTTTTCGGCTTCCTGTCTTGTCGGTTACGTTCCACCAGTTACTTAGTTCGCTCTGAGGTACCCACGGCTCGATTCTTGTTACAGTCCATTCGGTGAGCGCACCGTTTTCGTCGGTAGTGTAGACGTGGTGACCGTGCTTTGCGGCCATGATAGCGCTCATGGGTGCTGCGGCGCCGTTATCCCAATTGACGTGGCCAACTAGTAGAGTTGTTCCCGTCTTGCTCGATAGGGGTGCAGAGTCGGAGTAAACGCCGATAAGGTAGCTTGCGGGGATGTTGATTTCTGATACGCCGCGACTTGGGATGTAGGTGTCACCTACATACTGGAGGTTGGCGTTGAATCCTACTTCAGAGATGCGCAGGGTGAGCGGCTTGATACTGTTCCAGTCAATATTTTTGGGCTGTTCACCTAGGCCAGGTGTGGTGTCTTCGGGTAGGTTCTCCGGCTTATCGTATTCTGAGCCAGCCAGCTCTACCGTTTCAGCTGTAGGGAGGGGTGTCTGAGGCTGCTCGGCTACGGGGGTGATTTCTGCGTGGCTTGCATTGGTCTGCCAGATTTCTTCCTTCTTCTCTAGCGAAGGGTTGTTGATTGCTTCACCTGTAGCTGTGTTGGAGGGCTTAACAGTTGATGCAATGTAAGTTCCCGCGCCGTAAGTAGCGCCACCGGCGAGCGCCGAAATGCCAAGGATTTTGAGGGTGTCTCGGCGGTTCCAGCCATTTTTCTTGTCGGAAGTATTAGGCTGCTCTGTCATTTAGGCTCCTTCGATTGTTGATATCTTGAATATTATATAATGGATTTGCTGACCGTTTTGTTTCCTGTGTGGTTGCTATGCCTGCCGCAGGTGCGGGTGGCAATAACGGTTTGCGGATACACATCTAACTGAAGGAGTTTGAAGATTATGTCGATGACGAGTAATGAGCCTACGCTGTATGGTAAGCCTCGTCCTGGCCACGGTGGCAAGTATGGTGCTGCGGCAAGCTCGGGTGAGTTGAAGTCAGCTCTGGATGCACGTTACCCTATGCGGGCTGAGATGAGTGCTGAAGCGTTGAGTGCTGAGCTGGATAACGTTGATGTTCACAACGTTGTGGCTTTGACTCAGCTTTTGACTGCTAATTTGAAGAATGCTCTCGTTGCAATTGATGAGATGCGTGACGCGGAGATTTCTAGTCTCACTTCGGGGACTGCTTATGATAACGCTATGGAGCGGGCAGCTAAGGAAGTTTCTGATGAAAGCCTAGCTTCGGGGGTTCGTCTTTCGGAGGCGCGTGTGAAGGGTCATGCGGCTCTGGAATGCACAGCTTACGAGATGGATGTTCTGGTAGCAAAGCGTGAAAAGATTGTCGCGAAGAGCAACCTCGATAAGGCGAAGTTGATGCTGAACACTGTCGGAACCGTTCTGGCTGTTGAGCGTGACATCTTGAAGATGACTGACTATAGCTACGGCAATGCACGCAACACCCTGAACGCCGCCGAGCGCGCGAAGAAGAACCCCAAGAAGACCCCTAAGAAGACCTCCGAAGGAGCCTAATGTCCAAGCGGGATACCCCTACAGCTGCTTCAACCAGCGAGATGCTGAATAGTCTGCGAGGCGAAGCCTACGCGGCTGCACCAGATGATAACGAACCGAATGTCACAGTGGTTCACCGCAAAAGCTGGAGACCCACACTGAAGGCTGTAGGGGTGTTTACGCTCGCCGCTTCTCTTCTTGCGGGTGGCGCATACTACCTCGACACGAAAAACGTCACCCTTGAAGCTGTTGCCGCCTCGATTGCGCCAACCCAAGTGCAATATAAAGTCGCAGGTGACTCTATGGAGCCCACATACAAAAATGGTGAACTCCTCCAATTCCCCAAAAATCAAGACAAAGACTCACCCGAAGTAGGACAAATAGCTGTAGCGGAAATGCCTACAACCTGGCAGTTCGCCAGCGGCACCAACGGCGTTGTCCTCAAGAGGATAGCAGCCATACACGGAGACAAAATATCCGTAATCGGCGGCTCCCTGCATGTCAACGGTAAGCAAATCACAGCACTCAACCCCTCATGCAAAGTCGGGACATACGAATACACCCTCAAAGAAGACGAAATATTCCTCCTCGGAGACAACCAAGGAAACTCACTCGACTCACTGAGCGTCCTATGCGCCACCGAAGACCCCACACCCAACAAATACCTCATCAAAACCAGCTCCCTCAAAGCCTACGCAGCTAACCCCACCGTCAAAACCGAAACATAATGACCACCAGCGCGCCAAACAAACACTTCCAGCACCTCATCCTCATCGCAGACCCGAACGACAAATACCGCGACTACCTGGAACGCAAATGGGTCAACACCCTACGCAAAACCAGCAACACGCAGCTACGCCAAGCAGCAGAAGTCCGCGACACCACCAGCACGAACCTTCTCGGAACAAAATACACCTACATCGTCAAATGCCACACCAAAGAAGAAACCACAGCCGCCATAGACACTCTCCACAACATTGAGGGAGAACCCTGGGCAGGGCTGATTATCAGCACCAAAGCACCACTGAACTCACTAAGAAAACCACTCAAGGAAGCCGAACGTTTGGGCGCTCGCATTGTTAAGCCTTCGGGAGGTAAGAACCGCGCCAAGCGGGAGCTGGAAGCCATGGGTCTTTCAAAGCAGCATGTCGCTATTATTGCTGAATATGCTGGCGACGATATCACCTCCATTATCGGCTTGCTTGATTATTTGGACACCTTATCCCAAGAAGAAATTAGCGCTCTAACCTTGCAGGAGGTCTACGGCCACCTTCCCGAGACTCCGGGCACGAGAGCGCCGTGGGATATTATGGATGCCATCGTGGCAAGAGACATTCCCAAAACAATGAGTATCGTCAACCGTGCTGGTGGTGGAGCCACCTTTCCCTTGGCTGTACTGAAAACGAAGATGGAAGACATGCTGCACGTCTCCGCATATGTTCAAGGCGGCGGAACATCTTCTATGGACGATTTGTCCACTTTTATGAACGGCAATTTGTGGCTTCTGCAAAACACAGCTCAGCTGGCTCGGACGGCAGGATTCGAGAGAACCCTAGCCATGTCTGAGCTGCTGAGCCAATACTTGAGGCGACCCGCAAAATCATATGCCCTAGAGGGCTTTCAGAGGCTCTGCATCACTCTTTGCAGAACCTAGAAAACACGCTAAAATTCTTCTTATCCATATACCATGCAGAAAAGGACTCATAACCCCATGTCAGATACCGATGTCACACAAGAAACACCCCTCCTTGCAGAAGTGGAAGACCTCACTTTCGAGGAAGTCTACAAGAGGCTGACAGGAACACTGAAGTCCAAGGGTGACCTGTACCTAGGTTCAGCAAACGCCCGAGAAGCAGCTAACAGCGCCCAAATCACGAGCCAGTTCGAAGCTGTAGCGAGGATTCTGGCTGGAGAGAACGTCTTCCTCACCGGAGGCCCTGGCACAGGCAAAAGCTCCATCATTCACCTAGTGTGCAAGATTCTCGAAAAGTACGGGTTCGAATACGAGGTCGCGGCACCAACTGGAGCAGCCGCTGAGAACATCTCTGGCGTTACTTTGCACCACCTATTCGGTATTGAACGCCTCAAGCACGTAGATGAGAACACCGGGCACGTATCCTACAAATTCGGAAAAACAAAGCGTCTACAAGAAATTGACGTACTCATCATCGATGAAGTGTCCATGGTCTACGGGCAGCTTTGGCAAGAAATGGAGGAATACCTACAGCGCATCCGGGGCAGGCAAGGCACCCCCTACGGCGGACTCCAAATTATTGCAGTAGGCGACTTCAATCAACTCAAAGCAGTACCCGACACCGACTACAACAACCAGCCACACCACTCAGGATTCGCCTTCAGAACCCCCGCATGGGAAGCAGCCAACTTCAAATACTGCTACCTCACCGAAGCCCACCGCGCCACCGACTCAGAACTAGCGCGCATCCTCCTACACATGTCCGCCAACGCGCTAACCACTGAAGACTTCGCCAGCCTCAACAAACGAGTCATCAGCCCTGAAGCAGCCCAGAAACTCGATGAAGACACAACCAACGAAGCAACCATCCGTATCTGCACCCGCAACGACGAAGCAGCAGAACACAACACACAACGAACCAAAGAACTACCAGGCGGCTCCGTCTCCTTCACCTCAACAGCAGACCTACTCGTAGACGAAACAACCCTCACGCCCACACACCTCGCCCAATGGAACTCACTACGCAACCGAACCAAACAAGAAGTCGAACTCAAAATCGGCTCCAAAGTCGTCGCAGACATGCCAACAACCGGCCACCCCGTAAAACCAACAAACAAATACGGTAACACAACCTTCACCAACACAAACAGGGGATACCACAACAACGCAAGCACCAAAATCAGCAACGGCAGCGTTGGATACGTCCGCGCCTTCGCAACAACAAACGGCGAAGAACACGAAATCCAAAACGTCTACACCACAGTCAACGACATCCCCGACTATGTAGACGACCTACACCCAATCGTCCAATTCCACAGCGGACACTACATCATCCCCAACGTCAAGGACACCCTCGCCCGACCTCGACAAGACGAAGAAAAGAAAAAGTGGACAAGCGAAACCTTCGCAAAAGGCAGCGTCTTCCCCCTCAAGCCGGGATACGCCATCACTGTCCACAAGTCGCAAGGCCAAACCTATGATGGTGCCGTCATCGACCTAGGCTCCACATTCATGGACGGTCTTGGGTACGTAGCAATCTCACGAGTGCGCTCGCTAGATACCGCCTATATTGTTGGTTCTAATGAGCAGTCGTGGGTCGTCGATGCTGAGTCCGTAGATATCATGCAGTCTATTCGCGCTTGGGCTACTGAGGACACGAAGACCTTCCGCTCCTGTATCGATGATTACGACGAGGCGTACAAAGCTTTTGTCATCTCTGGGAAGAAGAATGTTACTGCCCTCAGCCCCACCATTAAACGGGCAACGACTCAGGCTCTGCAACCTGTTGAACAGGAAGAAGCTTCTGATGCTGCCGCAGATTCTTCTAGCCAGGGAAACGCCGACCTTGCAGTAGGTCTGGAGTCTCATCGGAGCTCGGCTAAGAGGTCTGTCTCTCGTGGTGTTTTGAAGAGGGCATGGGCTATTAGTAAGAGGTATAAGCCGATGTATCCCGAGACATCCGACTTTGACTCAAGGCTGAAGCATATTGCAGCTACAGGGGACGTCGATTCGCAAATTGCATTATTGGTGGATATGCTAGAGTTCCACGCGGAGGTTGCAGGTCTCCCGGAACTTGATTGCAATTAGTCAATAATTGCGCTATAGTTATAAGTGTGGTCAGGTGGTTCCTACTCTCCACCTGACCACACTTATTTCACACATCAATTTTCGAAGGAAAAGACATGAATCCCACCCCGGTTACCCATCACGACATTAAGCGCAGCCTCACTAAGGGTACTAAGGAAATCCATGCCGTTGCCCTACTTAAGCAGGGCAACCACCTATGGGCTCAGATGAATAATGTTAAGTCTTTCATTAAGAGCGCTAATGAGTATGCAAGCCTCAAGCAAAAGGTTCTTGACTTCCTGGACGAGGACGCCGCGCGCCCCGCATCGGAACGAGCGGTCAGTACTGAACGCCGCGCCGAGGTTGAGGCTGCTATTTCACGTGTCGAGCAGGCCAACATGTTCTAATGATGAAAAGCTGGTTGCGAATATTTCTTAGGCGAGCCCTGTAAAATTGGGTTCGCCTAAGATTTCTGGAAGGAGCAAAATGGGGTCTAAAGTAAAAAAGAGCAAGTCGTACACTGTTGCACATCTTTCTGATTTGCACCTAGGGTACCGAGACAAGGCATCGTTGGGTCGCGTTACCCCGGATACTATATACGACGGTATGCCTATCCCTGTGAGGGAATTTGACGGCTACAAGGCGTGGAATGACGTTATTGACGGTGTTATCGCTGATAATGTAGACGCCGTAATCATTGCAGGTGACATTGGGCATGAGCCAAACCCATCAAACAGGGCTAGGCAGCACATGATTATGGGTCTCTCCCGATTGGCTAACGCAGGAATCCCTGTATATAACATCACTGGCAATCATGATGTCAACGACATCCCCAGTGACGTGGCATTCACTGCGAACCTTCACCGACCAGAGGTGGGCATCTACTCACATGCCAACCCCTATCAGGTGTACAACCTAAACGACGATATCGTTGTGCATATGGTCTCTCACCACATGTATAACGAGAGCGTCGACGTCATGAAGAAGGTACGCCCGGTTAAGGGCGCAGTCAATATCCTCACCACGCACGGCTCGTTGGTAGACCCTCTCATCAATGAACGCATCCGTGTCAATGAGACTGTGCGTGAAGTTATCATCCCCGAATATTTCCTAAACGATAATTGGGACGCAATGATGCTTGGTCATATCCACGAACGCGGATACATTGGCAAAAAATCAGATGGCATCTACTATAACGGCAGTCTAATCAGGCGGGGATTCGCAGACGCCGAAGGCACCCTCGGTCGAGGATACACTCTCTGGCACATTCATGACGACGGCTCCGTCACGCAGGAAATGCGTTCTGTCTGGCAGCGCCCCCAAGTAGACCTACCACCCATCCATGCCGAAGAGCTGAACTCAACCGCCCTAACGGAAGCTCTGCTAAGAAACCTGCCCGAGATTACTGAAGGAATGGAGTACGACCCTGCTGTAGCCCCCATCCTTCGTCAACGAGTCATTGGCGCAACACCCTCAGTATTTGCAACAAGAGACCAGCAGGCCATCACTGAGGCAAGCAAATATGCCCTATCCTACGATTTGGCACCGCGAGCCTCAGAAAACAAGCCCTCCGAGGAAACCCCTGCACCCGAAGAAACCCCCAAGGTTCAAGTCGGCGCTGGAACCCTCGAAGCCTCATACTCCGATTGGGTCAAAGAATCCAAAACTCTTCAAGACATCCCCGACACCGAAGCACGAGAACACGTCGCCACCATGGGCGCAGGATACCTCCGACGAGGCGTAGAGAAAGTCTTCGAAGAAAGCATCTCATAAACAGCAACAGCTCACCCTTGTCGGGTGAGCCTATCAGAAAAGGAACACACAAATATGTTCAACTTTTATAAGCATCTAGAACAATCCACACGCATCGCCGTTGCAGGAGACTGGCACCTCAACCAGATGTACGTCAAGAAAGTGCTCAACCAAATCGAGCGACACAAAGTCCAAGTAGTCCTACACGTAGGAGACTTCGGATACTACCCCGCATACGAAGACTACGCCCCCTACATCCGCCACATCAACTCACGGGCAGAACTCAATGACTACGTAGTAATCTTCATCGACGGCAACCATGAGCAATACGACAACACGCTCGTAGAGCAGCCCTGCGACTCCGTAATCATGACCCGCGAAGGTCTAAACTCCCTGAAGGCCAAGGCAGACGAAAACGGATTCGTACAGATTGCCCCCCGCATCTTCTGGGCGACCCGTGGCGCAAGTGCGCATATTGGCACAGCGAACGGCGCTCGCGGCGTTTCTTTCCTGGGTCTGGGTGGCGCAGGTAGTATTGACCGCGAGTATCAGCAGCTTCATGGCTTCTGGTCTCAGGCTGAGCATGTGACAGACCAGGATATCGCTGCTGCTTACGCTGGTGCGCAGAAGCTTAATGGGGCTGTAGATATCATGATTACTCATGACGCTCCCACAGGTGCGTTTATCCCTACTACGTATGGCAAGCCACAGATGGATGGTGTACCTTCGGAAGTGATGGCTGAAGCTTTTACCACTCGTGACCGAATTGCTAAGGCTGTTGCTCTTGCAAAGCCGACCTGCCTATTCCATGGGCATTGGCATCGCTTCAACCGCAGCGTACAGGTCGATATCGACGGCTATGTGGTGCCGCAGGTTATTGGTCTTGCCGATGAGACTGGCACTAATAATCTGCGCTATACAGATACAACGCTTTGGGATTGCTCAGATAGCAACCTGATGAAGAAGCTACACAGCAACACTTTGTGGTTCTGGTAAAGAGTTAGGGGTCACCAATGCGTAAGGTATCTTGGGGTAAATTCTTGTGTAGAATTGGTCTACACAGCTGGGGCGACTCAGCTTTTGCCTACGCTTCTCAATGCGACAGATGTTTGAAGATGTCTGCTGGCAGTGAGAAGCATTTCCGTCCCTGAAATTTGGAGGAGTTAATTGTCTATGTCTGATAAGCAGGCACCTGCTTTGCCGCCGCTGCCCGTGGAACTCTGGGAGGGTGAGAGTGTAAGGTCTAGGTCGCTGAGGCAGTTCCATGACCGTTTTGGACACCTGAATAATTTGAGGACTGACGAAGGTCGTCTTCATCCTGTGAACATGAACACACCCGATATGAAGGAGTTCATGTTCCAGGGATTCACTATGTTGGCTGAAGAATTTCACGAGCTTACAGGGGCTATTTTTGGCCCCGTATGGCGTAGGCTTCTTGAAGTAGCTGTAGAATTTCTTCTTGAGTCAAACGACCCTCAGAATCTTACAATTGATTCAGTTGAAGTTATCGATGCGTTGACGGATATTAGTTATCTTGTCGAAGGCAGGTTTGTAGGCATTGGTGTCCCCTCAGATGCAGCATTTGACGAGGTTCATGCATCCAATATGTCCAAGCTTGGAGCTGATGGTTCCCCTATTTATCGTGAAGACGGGAAGATTCTGAAAGGGCCTAACTATCGCCCGCCGAATCTTGCCCCGCTTCTAGACAGCACCGATGCTAATCTAATGCGAATGCTTCTAGCTAAGATGGAGCAACAAGCTATGCTGCATCGGTACACCTCAATTAGCAAGACCCCTGTTGAAGGTGATGGTAATGAGTAGCAAGCTCGTTGAAGAGGGTGCTGAAGAGATTAGTGTCCCAGAATCCCCTGTAAGCGCGACTGGCGGTGGTGTTAAAACCTCTTTCGCTGACCGGGCTAAAGGGGCTACAAAGGCTACCTGGGGGGCGGTCAAGGGGCTTTTTGCGGGTTCGTATGGGCGACTTACATTGCCGCTTCTCTGCTTGACTATATTCCTCTCGATAAGTGCTGAATATGTGCAAGGCATGAGCTGGTGGGCGCCGTGGGTGTGGTTCTTTATTGGAGCCACCCTTGCTCTTACAATGAGTCGCTTTGCGGTCTTGCTGAAGATTATCCTTTCCGTGATTGCTACAGCGTTTGCAATGTCCTACATGTCCAGTACAGCGTTGCTAGCATCCCCCTACACCGAAGACTATATTGTGGCTGGACTGGCGCCTCTTATCGCTTTGGTGTTCTATCTGCTCGCCTCCACTGCTGGCGTTTATGGTGTTTCACGATGGACTCCTATCCCGGCGCTAATGTTCTTTGCTTTTATCGCTAGTGTCGTCACTCTAAGTGGAACTCTTAGCCCTCTTCTTGGGGCGTTAGTCTTCTTCTTAGTGTTTACACTCCCCGCACTAGGCTGGTATAGATTTGGGGTGCGGTTTATGTATAAGCCAACTTTGATGCCCCAATTTCTGTCTCCTGAGCTTCTAGACGCTAAGGTGAATGAAGATGCTAGGAACAATAAGGCTTGGAGATACGCACGTTATGTGGGCCGCCGCAAGGGGACGTCCACGCCGGTCATTGTTATTGGTGACAGGTCATATATGTACTTCCCTGTTCAGTTCTCAACTTCGCCACTTCTTGAGGTGAAATATAGGCGCTTTGGGAAGACGCAGACACCTAGGTCTCAGACTCTTACGTACCGTGACAAGCGTCTAGAGCCGTGGCTTTACGACCAAGTTATTTCGAAGACCCCCGCAGGGGTGATTCCTATCTTGCTGGACGTGACTGACACAACTGTGAACAAGAAGAATCAGTTTAAGCGGATTGAGGTTGCGCAGCCAGATTCACCTCGCAGGTCTGATGGGACGCCGGTTAATTTTTTCCACGTGGGCATTATCCCTGCACAAGAGCTACTGGATGCCACCTCAAAACTGCCGTTTGTTGCACGAGCTGAGGCTATCTATAAGAACATTCCTGAACTTACAGGTAAGGCTAAGGAGCGGTTGGAACGCCGATACTTCGCAGCGAAGACCAGCCAGGAATCACACAACAAAAAATAATGTGCTACCATATGTAGTAACCGGGATGGGTTGCTAACAACTCTTTCTGATGTTGATGTGTAGTGATGTGAAGAGGGTTCTGTACTATAAACTGGTACAGGCCCTCTTCGCTTTACAATAAGGACTTCCTATGACCAGCCACAATGACACAACCCAGTTCGTCAATCTGCATACGCACAGTACCTATTCAACACTTGATGGGTTCTCTAGCATCTCCGAATATATAGAAGCTGCCCAAAAGTATGGGCAGCCAGCCCTAGGCATTACAGACCACGGCAATATGCATGGAATATACGAGCTAGTTACGCAAGCCCAGGCGGCAGGCATCACACCTGTTCCAGGCTGTGAATTTTATGTCGCACCCATCAACCCCGAAGGTGCCAAGGTGCGCAACGCCATCTATTATGCTGGCCAGGCTGGCGTATCTGGGGATGTGTCTGGGCGCGGCAATTATCTGCATCTAACGATGTGGGCTCTTAATGATGAGGGCCTGAAAAATATGTTCACTCTCCAAATGCTAGCTGCTGACCCTGCACACAAGCGTGGCGGCTATCCCCGAATAGACCTTGAGATGATGCGGAACCATGCTGACGGAATCGCTGTATCCACAGGTTGCCCATCTGGTGAAATATCCACACGTTTCCGCCTTGGTCAAGACCAAGAAGCTTGCCAGTATGCGCAAACACTTGTAGACATATATGGCAAAGAAAACGTCTTCGTAGAGGTGATGAACCACAACATGACCTCAGATTTGGAGCGCGGTCTTCTCAAAAAGCAGCTCAAGCTTGCAAAAGACCTTTCTCTCGAACTTCTAGCCACAAATGATTGCCATTACGCACATGCTAGTGATGCCATGCATCATGAAGAGATGCTTGCTATTGGTACAGGTTCACTTATGGCCGACCTTCCCAAGGAGCAGGGCGGCACAAGATTCTGTTTTGATGGAGACCAGTATTACCTCAAAACAGCTGCCCAGATGCTAGAGATTTTTCCTGAAAATGTGTATCCCCGCGCCGTATCTAACACGGTCGCCTTGTCGCAAAGGGTTGAAAAGTTTTCTCTCTTCGACTATAGGTCAGACTTGAGACCAGTACCACAAATTCCCGCAAATGAGACTGAGGAATCTTATCTTCACAGGACAGTTACCACGCTTGCATATGAGCAGTACCAAGACGATAAGAGTAAGCTGCGCCAAGTACTTGACCGCGCAAACACTGAGCTAGAAGTTCTTGCTGCCGCAGACTACTCGGGGTACATGCTTATTGTCGCGGAGTATGTCTCCTGGTTTAGGGAGAGTTTTAGTATCAGGAACAGTGCCAATGAGATTGTTATGAGCGCGGTGGGTGTGGCGCGTGGTTCAGCAGGTGGGTCGGTCGTGGCGTTTCTGCTGGGCATTACGGATATTGACCCTATGGAGCATGGTCTCTTCTTTGAGCGTTTCATTTCTGCTGGGCGCGTTGACCAAGCGGAGCTTTCCTTCGGTAATTCGTTGGTAACAGTCCCTGTGTCAGATAAAGTGGTGGTACTTACACCTGACGGAGTAGAGGTTGAAAAGTATATTCACCAGGTGCATCCTGGCGAGTGGGTGCTCGCTGAAGCTGGTAGCATGATTGGTGACCTTGTTTCGTCAGTTACGGTTGAGGAGCAATAAGACATTGAGCACCAAAGAATCTGAGTACATGGAGCTGCACCGAAAATATCAGCCTCGCACATGGGGTGACTTTGTTGGGCAAGATGAGATTGTAACCGAGCTCAAAAAGCACGTCATCATGGGGAAACATGTTCAGGGCCGCCTATTTCAAGGTAAAGCTGGAACAGGGAAAAGCAGCATGGTGCGTGTTTTCACTAAGGCCATGAATTGCACCGGCAGGCCCGAAGATTCCGCTGACCCTTGCATGGTGTGCGATTCATGCCTCACATTTGATGCTAACGAAGACGGTGGTATGACGTACTTCAATGCTTCCGACATGGAGGGCGTTGAGGCAGTTCGACAAATCATCAGCAGCGGTCGAATCCAGCAGAACATCAAGCACCCTTTTATCGTCATTGACGAATGTCATGCTCTGTCTCCTCAAGCTTGGCGAGTGTTCCTGTCATACCTTGACAATAAGGACGATTTGAACCTCACGCCTATCATCTTTTGCACAACAGATTACAGAAGAATCACCGAGCCTATCGATACGCGAGTACAGACTTACAAGTTTAAGAATATAAAGCTCGCTACCTTGAAGCAGTACATCCGTAAAATTGCGGCTGCTGAAGAACTTGATATCACGGATGCAGGCGTGGATTGGTGCGCGAAAAAGGCTGAGGGTTCTGCTCGTGGCGCGTTGAAGCGTATCGAGGAGTACATGAGGAATCCTGATATTTATAATCAGGATGAATCTGCCGCCACCCTTCTTCTAAGGAACCTCGTTCTTGCCGATTTGAAGAAGCTTTCTGTAGAGCTAGAATCACTGGGTGAGATTGACGGGGCACTTCGTGACGGTACTGAAACTTCAATCACCTTGCTCACGAACTATCTAATGTTTTGTGATAAGGCTGACATTGATGAATCTGAGCTGCCTTTCTACGATATCTCGAAGCAGGAGCTTGCGCTCAACACGATGGGTCAAAAATTGTCGATTGACCTACTGATTCGGGTGTTGGCGATTCTAACCAGCACATTTGAGGGGTATGCAAGCTTCTCGGATGAAGCGCTTATCTTCAAAATAGCTTGGGTTCGAGCCACTGCTCTTGTAGGCAGCGAGACAGACCCTAAATGGGAAGCTAACGGTAGACGATTCAAGCGATGAAAGGACTAAAAATGGAGACCCGTGTTGTTGGTGGTAAAGTTTTCGTGCGAGTTAGCTCAAACCGAGTAGTTACCCCTGGCTCGCCACCAGATATCGATACGGATTTCCACACTGCTCATAGAGATGCAGCATTTGAGCACGTTGCGAAACTCTATGGGGAAGACCATGTTGCTCGGCTGCCTACTAACCAGATGCTGAAAGCTCGCGCTTCTTTGAAAGATTCCGCAAGAATTTACGGCATCCCACCTGCGCAAGCCAACTATGTCACAAGTCTCCTTCCTGAAAGTCCAAGCCTTACATTTAGCAAGGTTTTTGACCCTAAAAGCGACGAATACAGCGGCACAGCGCGCTTCCGAGACGCGGTAGAAAACTCAACATGGAGCCGTGCACTGGATTGCGCTAAAGCCCTTGAAGGCAAGGCCCGTGGCCGCGGAGTCCACGCTTGTGGGCTACTCATCTCTTCTGAGCCGCTACAGAATCACATTGCTGTCGATACAGCTAAAGACGGGACGAAGGTCGCAGGGTTCGAATACGGCTCTTGCGAAAAAATGGGGATTATCAAGTTCGACTTCCTTGGTCTTGATACGGTTGACATCCTGTGTGACGCAGCTCGAATGGCCATTGAGTCAGGCAAAGACGTCCCTGACTTCCGCAAGATGGTGCGAAGCAATAAGTTTGACGACCCCGCCGTATATGAGCTGCTAGGCAAGGGGGAGACTGTCGGCATCTTCCAGCTTGGAAACTCTGCTGTGGCTGACCTGTTTACCAAATTCACCCCAAGCTCACTTGAGCACATTTCGGCTATCACCGCTTTGTACCGCCCCGGCCCTATGAGTACCGGCGCACATATTCGTTACGTTGAACGAATGTCAGGTCGTGAACCGATTAGCTCATTGCACCCTGACTTCAAGGGGAGCGCGCTGGATGACATCTTGTACCCCACCGCTGGGCTGCTTGTCTATCAGGAACAGGTAATGTCTATCGCATCCGTGATAGCGGGAATGTCGCCGCAAGAGGGCGATGATTTACGTCGAGCTATTGGCAAGAAAAAACATGACCTGATGGCAATGTATGAGGAGCGCCTTATCGGCGGCGGGGTTGGTAATGGCTTCTCTAGGGAAGCTATGCAGGTGCTCTGGGATACCATTGTTGGCTTTGCCGAGTACGGGTTTAATAAGTCGCACTCATATGGGTACGCAATCATGGCGTACTTGGCTTTGTATTTGAAGGCACACTATCCTGCTGAGTTCTATGCAGCTGCCATCAGCAGGAAAGTCCAGATAGGCTCAGTGGGCAGGGACAAGGTGTTTGAGCTCGTTGAGGATGCTAAGAGGCGCGGCATACGGCTAGATGTACCTGATATCAATGCTTCCAATGCAGATATTGGGCTTAATGGTGATGGGAATCTAGCCTTCGGTTTCTCTCTGCTCAAGGGTGTTGGTTCTAAAGATTCGGAGCTAATTGTCGGCGAGCGCGAAGCTCATGGGTTGTACGCTGGTTTTAATGATTTTATGGTGCGTACTTTCAATGCTGGGGCTATCACTAAGACTGCGTATGTGGCGTTGGCTAAGGCTGGGGCGTTTGATGTTTTTGGGGTGTCTCGTAAGGCTGTGGTTGAGTGTGTTCCGGTGTATCTTGATGTGTTGCGTAAGGAGAGGGCTAAGTTGAGGCGTGTGGCTTTGCGTGAGGCGAAGGCTGCTGGCTCTGTTGGTGGGGTGGTTGTTGAGGGGTCTGTGGTTGGTGTGGGGTTGCCGGATGAGGGGTTGTTGTTTGGTGGTGATTATCCTGTGGTTGAGCGTTTGAAGTTTGAGGCGGAGGTGGCTGGTCAGTATATGTCTGGTCATCCTATGGGTTTGGTGCCTGTGAGGGTTCCTGTGTTGCGTGGTGTGACTATTGGTGAGTTGTTGGGGTCTGGTCGTGCTGTGAGAGGTGCGGTGGTGATGGCTGCTGTTGTGGCTTATTCGGATAAGACTCATAAGAGGTTTGGGCGTAAGGTTCAGGTGACGTTGGATGATGGTACGGGTATGATTGTGGGTTATTTGTCTAGGGGGCTTTTGGAGCGTGAGGGTAAGTGGTTGTTGGAGAGGTCTGTGCGTGGGGGGTTTGAGGCTGGTGGGGGTGTTTCTGCTGGGGATGTGGTGTCGTTGAGGGGGTTGGGTGGTGTGTTGGGGTCGGTGCCTGTGGAGGCTTATGGGGTGTATTCGTTGTTGGTGGATTATACGCCTGAGCGTAAGGTTGTTTCGGATGATGGTGAGGTTGTGTATCGTCCTGCGTATTTGAGTGTTTTGCGGAGTAGGCCTGTGTTGTTGTCTGCGGATGGTGAGATGTGTGCGAGGCTTCGGGTTGATTCGTCGCGTTTGGGTTTTGGTGGGGATGTGGGGAAGGTTGTTGATGTGGTGCGTGGTGCGGTTGAGGGGTTTGAGAGTGATGTGTCGGTGCCGTTGGTGGTTGGGTTTGTTGATTCGTCGTTGCCGTATGGTGGTGTGGATACTCCTGGCATGTTTGTGCGTGCGGGGGAGGCGTGTCTTCAAGGTTCAGGGGCTGGTGAGTGGGGTGCTTCTTTGTCTGTGGCGGGGGAGGTGGAGCCGTTGATGACTGAGGAGGTTGTCGCTGACCGTGTTGACTATCAGGAGGTTGGCTTGAGGGTTCCTTTTGTGCGTGGTGTGGGGGCAGTGTTGAGCTCTATTTTTGGTGATGGTTCTTTTGACTGGGGCCATCTAAGAATCAAGTAGCTGGTAAGGCTTAGGTGGGGTACAGATATATTCTTTCTGTACCCCACCTTTTTCTATGCCCTTATTCGATTGATTATCAGCTCTATTTGGCGAGCTGGGAAGGATTCTTATGGCTATCCGTCTTTCTGAGTTGAACGCCATCAATGGCGAACCAGCCCCGCAAAAACAACCTACTATGCCTCAGCCAGAGCAGGTTGAGGAGACCTTGGCGGAGGATGAAAACGTTGAGACCCTGCATGAGGGTGCAGAAGCAGTAGATGATGATATTGACGTGATGTCTTTCCCTGTGCTTGGCGAAGAGCTGGACGACGAGGAAGAGGAAGAAGAGTACGGCGAAGAAGCGGAAGAAGAAGAGGAGGGTGCCGATAATTGGCTGAACGCTGTCATAAACCGCGTACAGGATGCACCCGAGGATGCTAATGAAGATGACTCTTGGGTGGACGAAGAAATCAGTGACGAAGACGAAACTGACTACAGTGACCTAATCCATGGAGACTACGAATACGACGAGGAAGAGTATGAAGAGGCAGCGGAGGAATACGAGGACGAAGACGAAACTGAATACGAATATGACGGTGACGAAGAATATGATGACGAAGAGTACGAAGAAGAATACGACTACGACGACCAACCAATAGAACCCCCACCCGCCGAATTTGTAGAAACAGACGAAGACGGACTCTACATCCTTCGAGACGAAGACGGCGACCTCTACCCCTGGGCAGAAGCATTCATCATAGGTCTCCCACGCCTTGACGCGATGAACAAACTCGCCGACGAAGACTACGAAATATGGGATAGCTCAAACGGTACAGACACCCCTGAGACACCCCAAGAAAGCACAAACCACCAAACAGACGAAGAAGACACAAACACCCCCACAGAAGAACCCCAACAAGTATCTGTCGACGACGCGGCAGCATCCGCAACCGACGAACCCGCAACAACCATCAAAGACCGCGCACTCAAAGTACTCGATGCGCTCGCTGGCTTCCTACATAAAGGCTCAAGAATCCCCCTCTTCGGGCACCTTTTCGCCAAATCCATTCCAGGCACATCCACCGGCCGAGGACTAGCAGGCGTATTTCTTGCTCTACTCGTTTTTCTTGGCGGCTCATTCATCAACAACCAAATCGTTGGCGACAGAACCTTCCCAGTCGCAGGGGACAGCACCATCATGCTCCCTGACGACGGCAAGGTCACTGCAACCGGCGTCGAACGCAAAGATGGGAAATACTTCATCATCCTCAAGAACGAAGGCGAAGTGACCGCCGGAACCATCAGTGGCGCAGTCAAAGCAGCAGGCTCAGATGCATATAACCCCGCTGCCTGGTTCAACAAAGAGAAACTAGGCTCCTGCTCATTCACAGCAGAAGACATACCCGCCGAAACCGAAGCCAAAGCACCCCTAACCTGCGACACAGATATGAAGGGTAAAGGCTCAATGGAATTTACTGACGTAACCCTACACACCGAGGACGTGTAACATCATGGCATTTACTTTCGCAGACGCAATCAAGGCAAAAGAAGAACGCGACCAGGAAGCCGCCAGCAGTAAACTCATTCCAAGTGAAGCGCCCGAGCTTCACGCACCGCTACTCATGCCACCAGAAGGCTACTTCGACCACATCGGGCTCAACCGTGCACGCCGCGCCGAAGAGCGAGTCAAAACAGTCGTAGAACACCTCACGACCGTACCTCCAGATGTTGACCTCAACAAGCCAGGCGCAAAATCAGCAATACGCACCTTCGGCGTCCCCGCAGCAAGCCTCCAAAACACCCTAGAGTTCCCACCTAAAGGATGGGCGAAAACGGAGTCAAGCATCAGCAAAATCAAAGCTGGCATCAAGGGTGAGGAGCTGACCGCAAAGGCGCTCGCTCAATGGGCAGACGACAAGCCTGATGTTGTTATCTGCCATTCGGTCTCTATCCCCCGTAAAGAGGGTGACAATGTAGACACTGAGATTGAAGTGATTGCGCACCACGAAGAGGATGAGCAAGACCTAGATGAAGAGCGAAAGGTCACCCGAAGCCCTGACGAAGAGCTAGGTGTGGTTGATGCGCCGGACACCGACCACGTGGTTGTTGTCGGTTCACAGGTTTGGATTATTGACTCAAAAATGTGGAAGGCAGGGGTTGACCTCAACGACCCTAAATCCACATACAACTTCCGCTACTCAACCCCTCAGAGGAAGACCAATTTCAGTATCCTCGGCGGTGGTAGCTCAATCCCTCGATACGTGCGCATGAAGCAGGCTATCCATCTGTGGCAGAAGTATGTTGGCGGGCCTACTCGTGGATACGTGAGAGGCATTGTGAATATCCACCCTAAAGACGTGAACAACCCTGAGCATAAGCTAGACCCAAGCGAGCCAAAGACAATTCCTGGCTCTATTAAATTCTTGAGGCTGGATGAGTGGTATGCAGCCCCTTTCAAGCCTACCGATAACACTAGGTTCATCTCGATGCTCGATGAATGGTATGACCGTATGAGGGATGATGAGAAGGGGTACATAGATGTTGGTCTAGTCACCTTGGTAGCGAGGACGCCCGTCAAGGTTCGGTCGAGGGTTGAGGAGTTCTTCGGGGACAACCTCAAGGGTTTTATCTAATGATGCAGCACCCACCTCTGCTATGAACTTCTTGAAGATACTCACCCCCTAACTTTGTAAGGATGAATTAACCATTATGAGTCTCTACGCCCCTATCCGTAACGAGCAGACTTATCCTTCCGTCCAGAAGTGGCTGACTGAAAATTTGCCTATCTTCGGTGGCGGCTCACCCGAGGGTTTTATGGCCGCAACTGAAAGGATGGTCATCAAGTCTGAGGAAGTGCGTGAAGGCACCAGTGATGTCGCTAAGGCTGTGAGGAAGGTCGCTACTGCTTTCACTAACGTCGAATGGTCGACGACTTCCTCTTCGTTTGTTGTAAAGAGCGGTGACATGGTGCACCTCGATACTTTCCTGGAAGCTCTGGCGGTAGCGACCGAGCAGGCAAACCGTCAGAAGGTGCTGTTGTCGCTTCAGGATATCTTGCGTGAGTCTAGGGCTTCGGATGTGTGGCTTATTACTGATGTTGCGGATAAGAAGGCTAAGGCATTCGGGTTTACTTCAGCGAAGGCACAGTTCCACCTGTTTGTTCCGGGTGACCTTCCTGAAGGTGAGACTGATTTGATGAAGGTCTACCCTAAGAGTTTGGCTTCCTTGACGGCTAAGAATAAGGCTGACGTCTTGGTCGAGATTTTGAAGTCTTATGGCTCTGATTTGCTGGCTGAGGAGGAGCGCTTTGCTCAGAACGGTCTTGGTATCCGTGGTTATCGTCTAAACGTCGAGAAGATTAAGGCTTTGACTTTCCCTGGTTTGGGGAAGAAGGCTGAGGCTGCTGTTGCGCTTCTGCGCGGCTAATCGTTGAGCTGTGCTATGGGGTGGGTGAACTGTTTTATGTCGCCCACCCCATTTTTATGCCCCGCATTAGGGGTATCTCATCTTATTTTTTTGGAAGGCTTTTATGAAGGTTGCGGATATCATTCCGGTTGAGCCGGTTGAATCTAGGTGTTTCGTTGTAGGCTCAAAGAACAGGCTCTACCGTGGCGGTGGCGAAGATGGAATATCAATCGTTAGCCACAACAGTGTTTTGCAGAGGAACTTCGTTTTCCAATGCATTATGAGACCGAACGATTGGTGTTTTGTCGGCATCGACTTGAAGAAGGTTGAGCTTTCTGTCTACAGGCCGTACACGCCGGTTGTCTTGGGTATTGCGACTGATTTGGAGTCAGCACTCACTGTCCTCCGATTTTCTCAGCAGACGATGATGCAACGCTACGAGCTTATGGAAGAGCACCAGAAGCAGGATTACGCTGACCTGCCGAAGCCTGAAGGCGACATGGGATATAAGCGCCTTATGGTGATGGTCGATGAGGCTGCCGAGCTTCTTTCCCCTTCAGGCGTGAAGACTGAAGAGGGCAAGAACGACGACCTGCTCAAGGGCGAGGCGCTAACCTTGATTGGTTCCATTGCGCGTCTGGGTCGTGCTTCCGGTGTTCACCTTGTGGTCGCTATGCAGAGGCCGGATGCGAAAATTATCTCTGGTGAGATTCGCTCCAACTTTATGTGCAGAATCGCGGCAGGTGTGCTTACGGCTGCTGCGTCGGCAATGACTTTGGAATCAGGTATCGGCACCACCATCAACCCGTATATTAAGGGTCGAGGCATGGTCTACCTGAATGGTACTGTCTATAACTTCCAGGGCTTCTATGCTGACCCAGAATTTATTGACGATTGGCTGGTCGAGAACCCGCAGAACGCTGAAGAACACAATGTCTCAGTTGAGGAAAAAGACGGTCAGACTATTGTTCGTACTGGCCAGGTCGACGCTGAGGGTAATGACCAGACCATCACCTTTGGCGAGAAGGTCACTGAGGAGGAAGTGGTCATGTCTGAATGGGGCGAGGACATGGAAGTCATCAGTGAGCATGGTTCACGTGGCATGGAGCAAATCTAGCTGAAGATAAAGAAAGAGCTACAAGCGATAATGCTTGTAGCTCTTTCTTTGCAAAGTTTCTGTTGGTAAATTTTATTGGTCGAGAATCTTCCCGCAAGCCTCTCGAATGGCAGCATTAATCATGTCCTCGCCGTAGCCACGCCGAGCTAGTTTCGCCTGCGTCCTCGTGAGCGCAGCATCTACCCAGTTCGGGTCGGTGATGTCGTTGCCCAGTTCACGGGTGAGGTATTTTTGGGCGAGGGTGATGGAGTTTTGCGCATCTTTCTTTTCGGCAGATTCTGCTTCGAATACGGCGGTAATCAGCTCGTCGGGTAGACCTTGGTTGATGAGGTTTTCTCGTATGAGGGTGCTGGCGTAGCCGATGATGCGCTGCTTTTTGTGAAGGTAAGCTGAGATGTATTCTGTGTCGTTGAGGTATCCTTCGTATTCGAGGTCTTCGACGATTTCTACGGCATCTTCGTCGGAGAATCCTAGTGTGGATAGTTCTTCGAGCACTTTTTGTTTGGGGGTCATTTTTATAAGGCGGTGGCGTAGTGCGTCGAGGTATTCGTCTACGTTGTTTGTGGTTTTTTTGCCTCTGAGTGGGTAGTTGCCCATTTGGTGCTCCTGTTGCGGGGGGGGGTGTGGGTAAAGTACTGGTGGCGGTTACATCATAGAAGATATAGCCGCCACCAGCATTTGTTGTTCCGTATTTTGTTTAGAGGTCTAGGAAATGGGCCTGTTCGGGGGTCTCAGCTTCGGGGGAATGGTCGACCTCAAATTCGGGGTCTGCTTCCTTGATTCCTAGCTTCACGAGAACTTTTTCTTTGAGTTCTTCGGTGAGCTCGGGGTTGTCCTTGAGCAGCTTACGAACATTCTCGCGGCCCTGGCCTAGCTGTTCGCCGTCGTAGGTGAACCATGCGCCGGACTTCTTGACGATATCGTTTTCTACGGCGAGGTCGAGGATGCCGCCCTCAACGGAGATGCCCTCACCGTAGAGGATGTCGAACTCAGCCTGCTTGAAGGGCGGGGCCATCTTGTTCTTCACAATCTTGGCTCGGGTGCGGTTACCAATCGGGTTGGGGCCGTCCTTGAGGGTTTCGATGCGGCGGATGTCGATACGAACTGATGCGTAGAACTTCAGTGCCTTGCCGCCGGTGGTGGTTTCGGGGGAGCCGAAGAAGACGCCAATCTTTTCGCGCAGCTGGTTGATGAAGATTGCGGTGGTGCCGGTTGCGGAGAGGCGGCCAGTAATCTTGCGCAGTGCCTGGCTCATGAGGCGAGCCTGGAGGCCCACGTGGGAGTCACCCATGTCGCCTTCAATTTCGGCGCGGGGTACCAGCGCGGCAACGGAGTCGACGACCACGATATCAACAGCGCCGGAACCAACCAGCATGTCCATGATTTCTAGTGCCTGCTCACCAGTATCAGGCTGGGATACGAGAAGGTTATCAATGTCCACGCCCAGCTTTGCCGCGTAAATCGGGTCTAGAGCATGTTCGGCATCGATAAAAGCAGCTGTACCGCCTGCCTTCTGGACGTTCGCTACAGCGTGCAGCGCAACGGTGGTCTTACCGGAAGATTCAGGGCCGTAAATCTCGATGACGCGACCACGAGGCAGACCGCCAATGCCTAGTGCGGCGTCTAGGGCGATAGCACCAGTTGAGATTGCTTCAACCTTAGCGGACTCCTTGTCACCGAGGCGCATGACTGCGCCCTTGCCGTAGTTCTTATCGAGCTGCGCCATCACGGCTTCAAGCGCCTTGGCGCGACCCTCGTTAGTGTCCTGCTTGCTGACAGTGGTGGTGGTCTTCTTGACCTTAGCCATTTCTAGACTATCCTTCCTAGTTGATGTGTGCATGGGAAGCTGAATTACTGCGCGTGCACTAACCATTTTACCATGTTCCAGGATTTCTCATATCGTTCCATATCGACGGCTATATTGTCTGTATGACTAAAAACAGCGACCTTGAATTGCGTGAACCACAAGGTGAAGGGCTATCCTTCGCCAAGCTTATTTTCCCCTGGATGCATAAAGATTTTTTGGGGTCTTTATGGTCTTTGGCGTGCCTTACTCCTCTAGGCTTGACGATTATGCTGCTGGGTGTAACGATTCTGGCCTCGAACACTGGATTTGGTGCTCCGATAGTTACCTATGGGGTCTATTTCGTTATTGTTGGGCTGTTTGCACTTACGCCTATGATTATTGGTCTTTATGCCCCCGATATGGATATTGACCGTGAGGCTGATAGTAGGTTTACCTGGTTTGAGGGCAAGGAGAAGCACGTTCTAGTTGGGCTTCTATCGGGTGTTGCGATGGCTGCAATTGCTGTCGGCATTGCCTATACGGTGAAGCTAATGTATCCCGAAGCGACCGGCTCGATTACTGGTGAGGGTTTGCTGGCTGGTCTGCCGTTGCCTGCCCTTGTGCTTGTGCTTGTGTTATGTGCACCCATCATTGAGGAGACTCTGTTTAGGGGTATCATCATGAGGGGTTTGTTGTCGTGGCGTATCAGCTCATGGTTGGCAATTCTTGTGCAGGGTGCCGGATTTGCTCTGATACATATTCCAGAAACGTTTACACCTGCGACGATTGGCGCGCTCATATACCTTTTCCTAGGCGGGATTCTACTAGGCATTGTGCGTTGGCGTACAGGTTCGCTTGTCCCCACAGTGATTGCTCACGCCTTCTATAACGCCTTTGTTCTAGTCGTAACCCTGAACCCGAGCATTCTGAACTTCACTGCTTAGTGATAAAATGGTTGCAGCAGGCATCTGTGTAGATGCCTGCTG